>Ga0265330_10000028_pt1 | contig 138261 bp, 138 predicted proteins | sample 41919metaG_FD_202083 | JGI IMG/M metagenome (GOLD analysis project Ga0265330, IMG submission 202083) | Rhizosphere microbial communities from Carex aquatilis grown in University of Washington, Seatle, WA, United States - 4-19-19 metaG | ecosystem: Host-associated > Plants > Roots >...
CATGAATTCGGGCTCAATGGAGATCTCCGGCTTGGGGAAGTTGAACGGTTTTCCCCAGTAGTCTCCTTCAAGCATCACATCCATGAGTGCTTTGAAGAGCAGCCGGACCTCGCGCTCGAATTCGCCATAGGTCCGGAGCGGGGCCATATGCCCGTCCCAGATCTTTCCCTTGTAAACGCAGGGCTTGTCGTGCCAGAGTGCCGGGACCCCCGGGGAGAGCTGGATGGACGAGAAGACCAGCTGGCCGCCCCGGGCCACCATCATCTGGGTCATCTCGTACACGAACATCTGGACCAGCTGCTTGATCTCTTCGTAGTCCATCCCCTCACAGAACGGTGCAAGGAACGTGAGGAAGTTGTAGTATCCCTGCCCGCCGGCAAAGTTGGTCTGGGCGGAACCGAGAGCCTTGACTGCATGGAGAATGGCGACTTCTGCGCGTTTTGCCGGGCCAGCTACGGATGCTTTCGTCCCGTTTCCATCCGGCATCAGGCCGTAATAGAAGAAGTATCGCAGGTCCCAGTCCTGGCAGAACGGGCGGGTGCCGAAATACTCGAGATCGTGGATGTGCATCTCGCCCGAGAGGTGGTGGTCCGCGAGAGCCGGGGGAAGCTGGAGCAGGTACTGCTCTTTTGAGATCTTGTCTGCCTTCTTCTTGTGGGAAGTCTCTGCATTTTCCTGCAGGTTCGCATTGTCATGGGCCTCAAAACCTTTCCCTACGTCGATCTGGTGCGCGTCATAGACCGGGGTGCCGACCCGGGTAGAGACATTCCGGTATTGTACCATCCCTTTCTCAAGGAGGGTGATGTTCACGATCTCCCGGATGAGCGGGCCGGAGAGCGATTTGAGCCCCATGGTCCTGATGCGGTTCTCGACCTCCAGCGCAATCTCGTGCGCGGTCTCAACGCTCGCTCCTTTGTACCCGTAGAAGGTCTCCACGAGTTTCGTCTCCTCCACAATCTGGCGGACGATACGGTCGCGGTCCCATTCGATAATATGGCCGTCGGTCGTCCTCACCGGGGGGAGTGTTGGTGCATAGGCACCAAAGATGGTCTGCTGTCGTGTCTCCGGCCTGGGCATCATTCACCTTTCAGCAGACGGGACAGGTGTTCTTCAGCAAATTTCCCCGAGGGGAACAGGTCGGCCGAGGTATAGAAGTCCTCACTGCGCTGGAGGACCGGGGCTTCGTTTACGAATATCCCGTTGACCCTCAGCTCGGTCAGGGACTCTGCACTGGAAAGGTCGCGCTCGTCGAATGCATGCCCGCCTTTTTTCAGAAATGTCTTGAGGATTTCGCAATTCGGGCAATATTCAAGCGAATATACGGTCAACTGAGATTTCTTCGGCACGGAAAAACACCCTCACTCTGTCATCTATCCAATAGGCAGTACGTGAATAAAAAAATCATGGTTTGCCACACGGGACCTCCGGATCGATCCAGCGGCCTAATCGAACGATCACCATTTGTAGAGGAATGGAATAATAGTACCGTAATGGTCAGGGCATTTATTGCGCTCGAGCTCTCCCGGGAGATCCGGGACAGCATTGGCGAGGCACAGCAGCAGCTCCGCGGATCTTATGCCCGTCTGACGTTTGTGGATCCGTCCCAGATCCACATTACGGCAAAATTTCTTGGCGAGACAGATCTGCCGACCCTTGAAAAAGTGAAGGAAGCGATCAGGGGAATTCCCTTCGCTCCCTTTCCGGTTACGGTCGGGAAGGTGGCGCTCAACAACCCCCGGCGCCCGCAGACGATCTGGTGTACAGTGGAGGACCGGGGCAGGGGTGCTGAACTTGTTGCCCTGATCGACCGTGTCCTGACGCCGCTGGGATGCGAACCCGAGACCCGGCGCTTCCTTCCCCATGCGACACTGGCACGGGTGAAATCGCCGGATCCCTCACTCTTTGCCGCACTGAAACGGATCGGCGACCGGGAGTTCGGCAGCTGTACGATCGCCGGTATGACCCTGAAGAAGAGCACGCTGACCCCCCGGGGGCCTGTGTACGAGGACCTGCTGGAGGTGAAGTGGTGAGCCGGCTTGCTCTCGAAGAGGAGGTGCTCGCAACCCTCCGCCCTACGCAGGAAGAGAAAGATCATATCTGCGGGATTGCACAGCGCCTCCTTGCAGCCATTGCCGGGAGCGGGAAGGCACAGGGAATGGTGGTGGGATCCATTGCCCGCCATACCTGGATCCGGGGAGACAAGGATCTCGACGTCTTCCTCCTGTTTGATCCGGCAATCTCCCGTGAGGCTCTCGAAGAGCAGGGCCTCTCACTTGCCCGGAGCATAGCGGGATCGTTCACGGACCGGTACCATGAAAAATATGCGGAACATCCGTATATCAACGCCGTGATCGACGATGTGGACGTGGACCTCGTCCCCTGCTACGACATTGCCAGTGCTGAACGGATACAGAGTGCCGTGGACCGCACCCCGTTCCATACGCGGTACATCACGGACAAGATCAACGGCCTGATCGACGATGTCCTCCTCCTCAAACGGTTCGCCAAGACTGGCGGGATCTATGGTTCGGACGGGATGACGGAGGGGTTCTCCGGGTATCTCTGCGAGCTCCTGATCCTCAGGTACGGGGGATTCACCCCCCTCATGGAGGCGGCATCCGAATGGCGGCCCCACACCCTTATCGATCCGGAAGGGCACGCGGCCAAGGAGTTTGATGAGCCCCTTATTGTGATCGATCCGGTCGATCCCCGGCGCAACGTGGCTGCCGCGGTCTCCCTCGACCGGATGGCCGAGTTCGTGGAACTTGCCCGGGGATACCTGGATGCCCCTTCCCCGGTCTTCTTCGCACTTCCCGCTCCCCGTTCGATATCGGCAGATGAACTGGCTGGCCTGCTTGCCGACCGGGGGACCTACCTGTACGCGATCACGTTCGATACGCCGCCCTATATCGAGGAGATCGTCGTCCCCCAGCTGAAACGCAGTACGGGTGCCCTGTGCGAACATCTTGAACGGAACGGGTTCTCCGTGCACCATGCGCATTACTGCATGGGAACAGGTACCTGTATGTTCCTGTTTGAACTGCTCGTCAATGAGCTGCCGGTGGTCCGCAGCCACCCGGGCCCCCCGGTCTGGAACCGGGTCAATGCAGAAAAATTCCGGGCCAAGCACATCGGCTCCTCCCTGCCCGGCCCCTTCATCAGCAACGGCCGGTACGAGGCCGAAGTGCCCCGGGAGTTCCGGACGGCCGGGGAATTGCTGGCTTCCCCATCGATCCTGCAGATCGGGCACGGGAAACATGTACGGCAGGCGCTTGGCGACGGCTGGAAGGTGCATACGGGGAACGAGTGTTACCTGCCGGAATTCGCCTCGTTCATTGCCGGGTTTTTCTCCCGGAGTTCCCCGTACGTGCGCATCCTGCAGGAAAAATAGTCCTGTTTTTCCCGCACAACAGATGGATAATGTTTTTCCCTCCCTTGTGTGATGATCACCTCATACCAGGGCCAGGACATAACCCCGTTCCCTGAGAAGTGCCGGAAAAACAGATCCTGATCAATTCCGTGCCGGGCAAAAAAACCGTCAGAAATACGTTCTTATGAGGACAGTTAAACAAAAAGAACGGGAGGATTTCCCGGTTACTTCCGGGAATTTTTCTTAATCTTTGAAGAAGCCAGTTTCTCGATCGCAGCAAGATCGATGCCGGTTCCGGTTACGAGTTTTTCATGACGGACTGCACTGTCGACCATTCCTTTCCCGGTCTCGTTACGTATGATGAGTGTTGTGGATCCGGGGGGGCTTCCTATTGAACCGGCCGAGAGATCCGACTGGACCGCCGTGAGGTCCGTGCAGAAGTGGCAGCCTTTACGGATGCAGGTCTCCAGTTCCGAAAGAGGAACTATGGTTGTTGTGCCGTCCTGTTTGAGGATCTCCAGTTTGCCCTTGACGTCCAGTTTCTGTATCTCGTGGGGCTCAAGCTTGTACTGTGTCCTGAGTTTACCCTGGATCAGTGCCGTGTAATCGAACGTCTCCGTGCAGAACAATCCTACAACGAGCCGGATCGCCTTTGCATAGGGTTTCAGGAGATCGTTGTCGCTCGTCCGCATCCGATCCACGGCCTGGACTGCGCAGGGAACGCCGACCACGGCAATTTTTTTGAACTTCTTCTCCACGATCGCGTACTTGAGTGCGGCAAGGAGGGGTACCCACCAGCTGTACCGGCTGCCGGCCTGCTGGACAAGGACATCGGATTTCGTGATGACAACCGATGACGGCCGCAGGGTCCAGTGGTCTTCTGTCACCGTTACGACCGCATCGATCAGTCCCTCATCCAGTGCATTGGCCAGGATTGCGGTTACTGCACCGCCACTCTGCTTACGGGGCACATCAAATGCCGCCTTTGCAGAGACGATCTCGAGATAGTTCCCGAGCGTCTCGGCCGGCTGGTCCCCGATACGGGGGCAGACTGCATAGCATGCCCCGCAGCTGACGCTGTCCGTTGCCTGCTTGCAGTACCCGTTGCTGCGGGGACTGACAACCATCTCCCCTTCGTCAAAGAACAGGGCATCTGCAGGGCAGACCGCTACACATGCACCGCACCCGGAGCATCTTCCGGTATCCCAGACCTCGCTTTTCAAATCGAGATAACTTTTTGCTGCCATTCGCTACTCACTCCCAGGTATATTTGCTCGCAAACGGCCGGGCACTTATTGCCGCAATGCGGGTGTACTCCGATGCAATCAGGGGGGCTGCATCGATTCCGAACGACTTGGCGAAGTCCTCTATGATGGGGCGGATCATGGCTTTCTGCTCATCAGTGACCGGTGCCTGTTTTGTCCCTCCCCCAAGATAGAGATCGTCAACCGGGCCCCGGACGAAGATCTCCCCTCCGTGGATGCCGCTGCCGACACCCTGCTCCGAGATGGGCTGGATCCCGCCAAGCCCCAGCACGATGACAATTCCCCCGGCCATGTATTCGCCAAGGAATGCCCGGGCTGCGCCCCCGATCACCACGATAGGGCGTTTCTCCATGTACTGCTTCATGTGAATCCCCCCGCGGTAGCCGATATTGTCCCGGACATAGACCCTGCCGCCCCGCATGCTGTGGGCGACTGCATCCCCCGCACTGCCATGGATGATCACCTTTCCCTTGTCCATAGTGTTGCCGGGGGCATGGTCCGCGTTGCCGTGAAGGATAATGGTCGGACCGCTCATGAACATGGCAAGATCGCCGCCCGGCACCCCGTTCAGCGTGATGGTGACGTCATCTCCCCGGATACCATCGCCAATGAATCTCTGGCCAAGGACGTTGTTGACCGTAATGTCTTTTACCCCGTCGGCGATGGCCTTGCGGATCTGTATGTTCAGCGGCGTATAATGCAGGTCTTTTGCGTCAATCGTTATCGATCTCATCTCATGCCCCCGCGGTCTTGACGTCAAGGACGTTCAGGATCCCCTCGTCGAGCATGTAGCCCCGGAGCCGGTCGCGGTTGCCCCGAAGGCTCTCGATGCTGTTGATACCGGCGGCACCCATCAGCTCTGCGAGCTCCAGGGTCCAGCCGTGGATGAGATTCTCTACCTGTACGGCGTTGGTCTCGGGGTCCAGCCGCTTTGTCAGTTCGGGTTTCTGGGTGGCGATGCCCCAGGCGCATACGCCCCGGTTGCAGGTCCCGCAGACCCGGCAGCCCATGGCAACGAGCGCCGAGGTCCCGATATAGACGGCATCGGCACCGAGGCAGATGACCTTCGCCACGTCGGCGCTCTGCCGGATGCCACCGCTGGCGATGATGGATACTTCATTACGGATTCCCTGCTTGCGCAGTTTGGCATCGACACTCGCCACTGCCACTTCGATCGGGATACCGACATGGTCCCGGAAGACCACCGGTGCTGCACCGGTCCCTCCGCGGAACCCGTCAATCACTACGGCATCGGCCGAGGACCTGGCAATCCCGGCAGCGATCGCCGCTACATTGTGGACTGCGGCGATCTTCACAAAGACCGGTTTCTTCCATTCCGTAGCTTCCTTCAGGCCATGGACCAGCTGCTTGAGATCCTCGATACTGTAAATATCGTGATGGGGTGCAGGGCTGATCGCGTCGCTGCCTTCCGGGATCATCCGGGTACAGGAGACATCAGCGCAGACCTTCTCCCCGGGAAGATGGCCCCCGATACCCGGTTTTGCCCCCTGCCCGATCTTGATCTCGATCGCGGCCCCGCGTTCGAGATAGTTGATGTCCACGCCGAACCGTCCCGAGGCGACCTGGACGATCATGTGCTTCTGGTAAGGATAGAGCGATTCGTGGAGCCCGCCCTCCCCCGTGCCCATGAACGTTCCGATACGGCTGACCGCTTTCGCCAGCGCCTGCTGGGCCGGGAGGCTGATCGCGCCATAACTCATGTGCCCGATCATGATCGGGGTCTCGATCTGGAGATTTGGCGTAAGTTTTGTCAGGAGTTCGACGTCCTTTCCCTCATGCTCCCGGATCGAGAGTGAGGCCGGCTTTTTCCCGATATAGGTCCGGAGTTCCATCGGTTCCCGGAGCGGGTCGATGCTCGGATTTGTGACCTGGCAGGCATCGAGGAGAAGACGATCGAAGATCATCGGGTACGGCAGTGCATTGCCCATACCCCCGAGAATGATCTTGCCGGTCTTTGCCTGGTTGAAGACTGCCTCCCGGATCTCCCGGGTCCAGACCGGGTGGCTCCGGTAGTCCGTGGGCTTCTCGTGGATACTGATCGCGTCCCGGGGACAGAACGCAGTACAGCGGTGGCAGGCCACACAGTTCCGCGAGTTGACGCGGATCTTATCGCCATCCATCCGGTATACGCCGTACGAACAGTTTTCAACGCATCGCCCGCACTGCATGCAGAGTTCGGGATCGATCTCCACTTTGAACCGGAGGGGAATGCTGCCAATGCTCATGCAACGACCCTCCCTATTACCGGCTCGCCGGCCTTTGGCATCTGGACGTCCCTGATGTGCGGCTCAATCCTGCGGATTGCAGCTTCTTCGCTCGAGATATAGAGCCGGTTGCCATGTTCGCCGCTTACCATCGGGCGCAGTTTGATACGGTCCGTGAAGCCGACCAGGGTATCTTCGTTCGCCACGCAGATCGCAAACGGGCCGTTCATCAGGGCAGGGCCATATGCCATCCGGAGGGCACGGTTGAGTTCCTCCTCCTTTGCCGGCATCCGGTCGATCTCTTCCCAGAACGGGGGAGCGAGCGCCCGCACGGCCATCTTCTCCGAGAGGCCGTGTTTCCTGACCAGCAGATCGATGAGATAGGCGACGACCTCGGTATCGGTGAACATCGTGCATTTGTACCCGTAGCTCTCGATATAGCGCTGGTTGGTGCCGTACGAGGTGATCTCCCCGTTATGGACAACACTCCAGCCAAGGAGGTTGAACGGGTGTGCTCCGCCCCACCAGCCTGCGGTGTTGGTGGGGTAGCGGTTGTGGGCAAGCCAGAGATAGCCCTTGTAATCCTGGATACGGTAGAAGTCGGCGACCTCTTCCGGCCAGCCGGAAGCTTTGAATACGCCGAGGTTTTTTCCTGAGGAGAAGATGAGCGTTCCTTTGTGCGTTGTATTCACGCTCATCACGATGTGCATGATGATGTCATCTGCGGTTGCATTCTGCTCCGGTGACCTCTTCGGGTCGGGCTTGAAAAAATACCGCCACGGGGTGTGCACTCTCTTTATTCTTGAAGCAAAGGTCGGGATCTCTTCATCATGGACAATAGTTCCCCATTTCTCAAGTTCCCGGTCGAGTGCCGGTTTGTTCTCATGGAGTTCATCAAAAAAAACATGAAGGGCGTACGAATCCGCATAGTCCGGGTAGATCCCGTAGGCAACATAGCCGGCCCCCTCTCCATTTCCGCGCTCGTTCATTAACGCTAACGCGTTCCTTATACCACTGCCATCCATGCACTGACGGCGTTTATCGATGACTCCAATTATTCCGCACATGATATCACAAATCGGATCGATCTATAATAGTAAAACGTCATGGAAATTGAATGTGAGCATTCCTCTCTAAGCTAGGTTCAGAAAATATAAATGTAATTGGGTGGAACCTTTTTTCCATTATGTCAGCAGACGTATCCAAGTTGCTCAAGAAAATTGCAGCCGATGATGTCAAATTCATCCGGCTCCAGTTTTGTGATGTCCCGGGTATCCCGAAAAATGCGGCAATCCCGGCCGACTATGCCGAGAAATCCCTGACTGAGGGAACCTGGTTTGACGGATCTTCGATCGAAGGTTTCACCCGGATTGAAGAGTCCGACATGCTCCTCAAGGCAGACCCGTCATCTTACCAGGTCCTGCCATGGAGACCCCAGGAAGGCAAGGTTGCCCGGTTCATGTGCGACGTGTATACGTACGGGAACAAGCCCTTCGAAGGCGACCCGAGATACATCCTCAAGAGACAGATGGCGGAAGCGGCAAAGATGGGCTTTACCTTCAACACCGGCCCCGAGCTCGAGTTCTTCCTCTTCAATCTCGTTGACGGGAAACCGACGACCCAGTTCGCTGACCAGGGTTGCTACTTCGACCTTGCCCCGAACGACAAGGCAGAAGACGTCCGCCGCGAGATCGTCCTGGCACTCAAGAGCATGGGCCTCGAGATCGAGATGTCCCACCACGAAGTTGCTGCAAGCCAGCATGAGATCGACTTCAAGTATGCCGATGCACTCACCACCGCTGACCGTGCCATGACCTTCAAGTTCGCGACAAAGGCAATCGCACTCAAGCACGGGCTCCATGCCTCTTTCATGGCAAAGCCCATTGCCGGCATCAACGGCAGCGGCATGCACACCCACGGATCGCTCGCCAAGGGTGGCAAGAACGCCTTCTACGATGCAAATGCAAAGGACGGCCTCTCCGATACCTGTATCTACTACATCGGCGGTCTCTTAAAGCACGCAAAGGCAATCACCCGGGTCGCAAACCCGACCATCAACTCCTACAAGCGGCTCGTCCCCGGATACGAGGCCCCCTGCTACATCTCGTGGAGCACGACCAACCGGTCCGCCCAGATCCGTATCCCTGCTGCACGCGGTAACAGCACCCGTGCGGAGTTCCGGAGCCCGGACCCGATGTGCAACCCGTACCTCACCTTCGCCTGCCTCCTCGCAGCAGGTCTCGACGGCATCAAGAACAAGATCATGCCCCCCGAGCCCACCAACACCAACATCTACCACCTGAGTGCAAAGGACCGGAAGAAGATGAAGATCGACATGCTCCCCGGCAGCCTCGCAGAGGCCCAGGCAGCACTCATGAAGGACGAAGTAATCTGCAACGCACTTGGCGGCCACGTAGTGGATACCCTTGCCAACATCGCGGAAGCCGAGACCGATTCGTTCAGGCTCGCCGTCCACCCCTGGGAGCTGGACCGCTACCTGGCAACCTACTAATTCTTTTTTCCCGTATCCTGCCCGAATTCTTCCTGACCTCACGAGGGTACTGCCTCTCTGTTCAGTGCCCGTGCAACCGGAGCATTCGCAGCACTTATCTACGCGTCTGTCCTAACGTACATCCTTGCAATCGTGGCTGGCAGGACCCCCGGTTCTCCGGTTACGCTAAAGAAGAATGTGCAGGTCCTGACATTTCCTGGCATGGGAAGAGGGCCACAAAAAACGGGTGAAACAGCAATGAAAATGGTTAAGGCAATCATCAAACCGGAACGGTTCGAGTTCGTCAAGAAAGCACTCGAGGACAAAGGCTTCAACGGCATGACCATAACGGAAGTGAAAGGTCGGGGCGAGCAGAAAGGGATCACCCTTGAGTACCGCGGCGGCCTGATGACGGTCGATCTCCTGCCAAAGACCCAGATCGAGATCGTGGTCCGGGATACTGAAGTCGACAGTATCGTATCAACGATCTCCGAAGCCGCCCGCACCGGGAAGATCGGTGACGGGAAGATATTCGTCATACCGGTGGAGAAGTCGATCAGGATTCGTACCGGGGAGACCGAGGTTTAACCGGTTCATTCTCTTTTCGGAGATCTTCTTCTCTTCCATCATGATTTCCCGGCGGTACCGGATTGTGCCGGACCTGACAAGACTGCCCATTCCCGCAGGTGTGACCGGCATGGCCGGCAAAGCAGATTGTTATCTACTATAACGGCTGAATTTCTTTACTGTAATTATGATCCCGTGGCTGAATACCAATTTTAAGCATTTCAAACCAAATGCTACGATCGCGCTCAATGCCACGCGGCACATGAACAAGATCGAGCGGAAGAAACTCTTTTCTCCCGATATCGAACCGATGCGGACCGCAGAAGGCCGCTGGTTCGAAGCGATCGTGTACGAGATGTTCCTCGATATATCCAGGAAATCCGACACGATCAAATACCTTGCCATGAAAGGCGCGGACGCCCCGGACAAACGGGAGAATGTCAGGCTTGGGCAGAACGGGCTCTTTTACTCAAAATACGGGGACATGACGGTCAGGGGAAACGGGCAGGACCTGGCCGAGTTCGACATGATGCTGGTCGATGCCGACAACCATGTAGCCTTTGCCGAAGTGGTCACATCCCCCTCAGATCTCAAGGAGTTCGAACAGGAGATCGCCTACAAAAAGAGACTGCTCGGCTATCTCTATGGCCAGAAGATTACGCCGTTTTTGCTGGTATCCTCGTTTGACCTCTCCAATTATTCAGTCGTGAAGCGGCTTGCAAAGGACAGGACGAATGCGATCATCCATACCAGTTCCTGCGAACAGATCAAATCGCTCGTCAAGCATTACCGTCCCCGGATCCTCTATAACCTGCCGGAGAACCACCCCAAGCTTATCCCGGCGACCAGCATCCCCCTGAAGCACCCGTTTGACTACAAGTCTTATCACGACGATGTGAAAAACCGGATCTTCATGCAGATTGCCCGGGCGTCCGGTTCCGTCCGCCCTGAAATTACCGACCAGACCGGCCAGCTTGTAAAGAAAGTTCTCTATGGCGGGCTCTTCCCCCCGGCGATCAAGGAGATCTGCGATACCTATGGCCTCCAGGTGCGGGGAAAGAAGATCGAGTTCGGGGAGTTTTCCCGGTACTATTCCAAGGCGGTCATTGCAACCGATATGCCAAACTACGAGCTGATCATCTACCTCCGATCGAAACAGAAGAAGGAGTACCACAAGATGATCCAGCTCAAGGATGGTCATTTCAAGTTCGAGCGGCCCACCCCCCCCAAGGTGGGATTCTTCCTCTGGCTCGAATCTATCCAGCCCACGCTCGGCGCCCGGGCTGCGCTCCAGATCCTTGATAATTTTACCATCGCGAAACCTCAGAAAAAAGAGATACCCCATCTTTCTCATGACCGGGGGATCTGACCCGCTCCTTTCTGATGCCCCCGCAGTGCAGGCTTAATCGAGCAGGACGCTGATCGCCTCGTCGTGCCGTGCAGTCATGACGTACTCGATACCGGAGATACGGGCTGCCTCCTCTGTCAGGGCCATCAGGTCGTTTCGACTGATCGCGGAGAGCCGGAAATTCCTGCTGCCCGCCATGAGTTGCTGCAGCCCGGTCCGGAATTTTGAAGTATAGGTGTAAATTCCCATGGCCCCGAGGGGGATCTCATTAATCCGGTCACCATATTTTTCTTTCAGTTCCTCGTAGCAGACAAAGATCTCCGGTACCGTGGTGCCGAACCGCGAGACGGTCTTGGGCAGATCGCCTTCCGTAATCCATTTCCCGATGTTCTTTCCCACCATTCCCGGGATCATGAGGCCCCGTCCCATGGCCACTGCACGGAAGTACGGGCTGCCCATTGCCAGTGCTTTGAAGACGCCGGGCTCATCGGAGAACCCTCCTGCCATCGCCAGGTCGGGGACCCGGAATCCAGCTTTCTCCAGTCTGCCCGCGAATTCGATGGCAAGTGACTGGAGGTAAAATGTCGGAATGCCCCATTCGTTCATCATCGGCCACGGGCTCATGCCGGTACCTCCGGAAGCGCCATCGATGGTCAGCAGATCGAGCTTTGCTTCCGCACTGAACCGGAGGGCCATTGCCAGTTCGACCATGGAATATGCGCCGGTCTTCAGGGTGATCCGCTTGAACCCGATATCCCGGAGCCTGTCGATCTCTTCGAAAAATCCTTCGCGGGTGATGAAACCCAGGCGGGAATGGCGCTCGAATTCCCGTATTGCACCGGCCCTGAATGCAGCTGCATTCTCCGGTATTGTCGGGTCCGGCATCACAATATAGCCCCGTTTCCTGAGTTCGAGGGCACGTTCGAGAGACCTGACCTTGATCTCGCCTCCAATGCTTTTGGCTCCCTGCCCCCATTTCAGCTCGATCGATTCGAAGTTATGCCGGCTTGCGATATACTCCGCGGTCCCGAGCCGGGTATCCTCGACATTCATCTGGACCAGCATCTCGCCATAACCTTCGTAATACTTCCGGTAGATGCCGATACGGCGATCCATCTCCGGAGATTCCTGTATCTTCCCGTTACTGTCGAGCAACAGTCCCGGATCAACGCCGCAGACATTCTCCCCGCAGACAATAGTAATCCCGGAGATTGCAGCACCGGCGGCAAAATGTTCCCAGTTATTTCGGGCTATATCCGTTGATCCGAGCGCCCCGGTAAAGATCGGGATTCGCATCTTCACTTTCCTGTCCCACCCGTATGCGGTCTCGGTATTCACTGAGGTGAAGAGTGCGGAATCCGGTCCGGCTTCGGTGTTTTCCGGGAATCCGTTTGCCCCCCGGGCATATCCCTGGATATTCAGATGCGAGTAGTCCACCGGGTAGTTCTTGTCTGCTCCGGCTGTAACTTCGCCAAACGGGCCCGGGTACAACACCTCCCTGCCGCGGAACGATGACAGCCAGATATCGCAGCTGCCTTTGCACCCGTCCATGCACCGGGTGCAGATGCCGGATACCGGTGCAACATTCCGTGAGCGGTTGACTGTTCCCGTTGCTTCATTTGCGTTCGGCTGCCTGAGATTCATGGAAACACTCCGTTGCAGCGGGCTGTCTTCCGGATAAGGGTGGTATTTCCCCAAGGCTGAAATTCCCGCCGGTAAACCCTATTTAAATCCCCTTCCGTAATAAGCACTTGCATACCCGGACAGGAACTGCGGACTTCTCATTCTCCCTTGTTTGCTGCAGGCAGGAAGAACGGGAGCGGTTGCATTAAAAAAAGGAATTACAGGGGTATCAGTTCATACTGTGCGTTCCCGAGACCGATCTCTTCCGCATAGCGTATCTGCCGGACCCCGTCGGTATTTGCATGGACCCCGGAGAACTTGTCCTCGCCCCGGTGATGGTGCATGGTCAGCAGGGAATCCGCATATCCCTGTTGCTGGTTGACGAGATCAAAACTTGTCGCATCGATGGCAACCGGGTCCCGGGAGGCCAGAATACCAATGTCGGGTACAATGGGCGCATCGCTGAACGGGAAGCAGTCGCAGTCCGGCGTGATGCGGATAAGGAAATTCATGTACCCCACTTTGTTCTGTTTTCCCGCAACCGCGCCGTACGCATATTCCACCAGTCGCTCCATGAAGACCGGGATCTCCGTCTCCCAGTCGATATCGATTGCGTGTTCGGGACAGGCATGCATGCATTCGAAGCAGCCTATGCAGAGATCCTTATCGATGACCGATCTCTTTGCATGGATGCTGATCGCTGTTTTCGGGCAGACTTTCATGCATGCAGCACACCCGGTACAGTTCTCGCTGATGGTGAACGGCCGGGCATTGTGCTGCGCACGTTTCCCTTCCGGTGGTGCACAACCCATGGCCAGGTTCTTGATGGCCCCGCCGAACCCGGAGACGATATGCCCCTTGAAATGGCTGAGCACGATCATACTGTCGGCGGCTGCGATATCCCCGGCAATGGACACTTGGCTGAAGTGTTTCCTGTTGATGGATACCCGTTTTACATTCTTTCCGGTAAGCCCGTCGGCTATGATCACGGGGGCTCCGGCTACGGCGAAATCGAACCCGTGGAGGATGGCGGTCGTGATATGGTCCACGGCGTTGGACCGGCTGCCGAGATACAGGGTATTCGTGTCCGTGAGGAACGGCATGCCCTGGCATTCTTTCACTTTCTCCACTACCTGGCGTACATAGACCGGGCTGATGAACCCGTCATTGCCCGTCTCGCCAAAGTGCAGTTTGAGTGCAGTCTTATCGTGAGGGCTGATGATTCCGGGAAAACCGGCCCGGTCAAAAAGCCGCCGTACCTTGGATGCCATACTATCCTTGTCGGAAGAGGCCCGCAGGTTTGCAAAATAGACAGGACTTTTCATGATAGTGCCTCTATGGGGGATGATTGGATTTGGAATAGTTTAATCCATCGGATCCGTTCAGGTCAGGGTATCGAGATTCCGCTTTCTGAACCTGGCTTTTCCCGATCTGCCAAGTTCGTTGGAACGGTCAAAATACTGTCGTGCAGTCTCGTTTTTTCCCAGTTCTTTCATGCATATGCCAAGACCGTTCCAGGCTTCGGCATTGTTCGGGTTCATTTCCAGCACTTTGTTGAACGCCATGACTGCTGCATCGATCAGTGATTTTTGCTCCTGCAATGTACCCCTCTTCCTGAGAAGATCGGCCCTGCTGAAGAGTATCTCCTCATCTGCGGGTGCAAGCTCTGCGGCCTTCTCGAAATCTTTTGCCGCCTCCTCGTCCTGACCTGTCTCCCTCAGGGCAACCCCCCGGTCGTGCCATGCGTACGCGAACCGGGGATCGATCTCGATCGCCTGGGTGAAAAGAGGGATGGCCTCGCGGCATTTTCCTTCCCGGAATGAGAGCATGAGACCCTCCCTGTGTGCGGATTTGGCCTTCCCGAGAAGCTTGTTGAACATGCTTCCCTGGGGTGCCGGGGAACCGGCGGCAGTTCCGGCGGCATCAGTATAGTAATCTGCCTGCCTGAGGAGCTCCCCGCCGAGTTCATCTGTAATATCCCTGACCATGCTGAGGGCTGCAATGAAGGCACCCTTCGCATCATACAGGGCCATTGCCTTCATCCAGAGCACACCGGGTGTTCCATCCGATCCCGTGATCTTTATCCAGGCAAAGATCGTGGCCTGCTCTTTATTGATGATCGTGTAGCGGTTACTTCTGATAGTCTCATCCTTCTCAAAGATCAGGTCCACGAGCATGGGTGCCTTTCGTCCGAAGAATGGAAGCGAATACGCCCCATCCCCTTTGCCAACTATGTCCGCTTCAGCAATCCCCGTGAGGTCCGCCATCGCCCTGTTCCATGCCAGCACTTTTCCCTCGCGATCGATTGCAAACGCCGGCTCCGGGAAAAAACTGACCGTACCGGAGAGGACTTTTTCGGAGATGCCGAGGGATTTCCCGACATGGCGCCGCTCGACCGCACGGTTGATCATATGGGTGAGTTCCCGGAATTCCGAGGAGGGAGTATCTCCTTTTTTCAGGAAGAAATCTGCCCCGTTATTGAGCGCCTCGATTGCCGCATTCTCCCTTCCCACGCCCGTAAAAATAATCACCGGTGTCGTGTCGCCCTTCGCCCGGATGATCTTGAGCAGTTCGATACCGGTGATCTCGGGAAGGTAATAATCGACCACCAGCGCATCGAAGGTCTCCGACGCGAGAATACCGAGCGCTTCTTTCGCAGACAGGACGGCCTGGACCTTCATGCCGCCAAACCGTTCGAGAAACGAACGCGTGGCATCGAGCACTATTTTTTCGTCATCTACGATAAGGACCGATCGCATGAAAAACCCTTGTGTAAAGAATACTTTGCCAAAAGAAATAGATTGCGGGCTTATTCCCGCTTGCCAAGATGGTGGTCCAGGTAGAAGAGATGTCCCACGATATCGCCGACAATGGTGATCTGCGAGAGGATATCGTTCGCGTTTGCCTCTTCCTCTACCTGTTCCTTCACAAACCACTGCAGGAACTCGAATGTCGCGTGATCTTTCTCCTTGATCGCGAGATCGACGAGATCGTTGATGAAGCCGGTCACTTTCTGTTCATGGGCGTAAGACTCTTCAAAGACCTTTCCTGCCGTCGCCCATTTCCCTTTCGGGGCATCGATGGTTTCGAGAGTTACCTTACCGCCACGGGCGATGACAAACTCGTAGATCTTCATCGCATGGGCATGTTCCTCCTTTGCCTGGACCCGCATCCACTGTGCAAACCCCTTTAAGAAGACGGTCTCGAAATATGCAGCCATCGACAGGTACAGGAATTCGGAATAAAATTCACGGTTGATCTGTTTGTTCAGTGCTGTTTCCATGGTTTTTGAAATCATACGGTCTCCTCCGTTTGATTGGTCATTGGTTTTTCCTCCTTTAATGCTTTGGAATGAGGCAGCACCGGATTCGCACATGAAGAAAAGAATTGCCCGGATAAAAAGAATTTTCGGAAAAAAACGGCCGGTTACCCCCGGCGCATGATCTTCTTTGCATCCGCTTCCATATCATGGATGATCTCGAGCTCGAGGGATTTGCCATAGGCTTCCTGTGCCTCGTCACCCCGGTCGAGTTCGTCGAGGCAGACCCCTTTGATGTACCATGCCATGGCGTCGTTCCCGTTCAGCATGGTAGCCCGGGTACTTGCAAGCACAGCCTCCTCGTACCGGTCGAGATTGAAGAGGGCGAGGCTCCTGACCGACCAGGCATCCGCATAGTTCTGGTCCATTGACAACGCCTTGTCGCAGTCTGCGATCGCCTCTTTGGGCCTGCCCGTCTCGACATAGGCAGCGGCCCGGAGGTACCAGCTCTCCGGGTACTTCGGATCGAGCGACATTGCTTTTTCATAATGGGCTATCGCTTCCTTGTATTTTGTCCGCTTTGCCAGTCCTTTTCCTCGCTTAAGCAGCTCAACTACTTCCTTTGCAGGCATTGCAGACCTCCCGGTTGGCTGTCAGGTTTCCCTGTCATGTGTCCTCCCATGCATCCGAGATCAGGTCCCCGAATATTTTTTTCAGCGCCGTCTTTTCGTATCCATCTCTCTTCTCATGCGCTTCCAGCAGGTGTTTGGGGGTGTCCCAGACGAACCAGTCCCTCATGGTCATGTACCCGATAAGGTTGTTCGACAGGTTGATTCCGACTTTATACAGATCATAATAATAATCCAGCGTCGGCTCGGCGCTCCAGTTCACCTGGTAGAGGGGCCTCTCGATAATCTCGAGCATATTGTCTCCGAAGACCTTTGACTGGTACCATGCGGTCTGGGTCCACCGCGTGGTCAGCATCTCCTTTACCTCAAGATGGTTGAATTTTTTCATCTGGGGGATATTGAGGACCGGCATCAGTTCGTCGGCAGGGAGGATCTTTGCAAGGAACATGTCGCGGGCGTAAAACATCGCCTTGTTCAGGACAAAATACCGGCGGGGGATGATGCTCTCCTGGTCCATCATCTCGTCCATATCGTTCTTGCTCTCTTTCATGATATGGTAGAGCTGGGTCTTCCGGATCTTGGGCAGCCGGTGGTAGACGCTCGCGTTCACGATCGCGTTCCAGGGGACCTCGTTGATATCGTCATTGAAATGGGAGAAGAGGATCAGGAGCATCTGGATCAGTTTCTGGACGGGGAGTTTGTCGGCTTTCTTGGCCTCATCCTTGAGTGCATCCAGGTAGATCTGGCGCATGCCGCGGTACACGGAGTCTTCGGTGTACGAGCAGACCTCGTACCGGCCTTTTTTGGCGGCCGCTCCCTTGATGAGCAGGTGGGTGCACTGCTTTGCGATGATAAAATCCTTGAGCAGGCCGACATACTGCGCCGGGAAGATGATGACGTTCTGATCGATATCGTACGTATATTTATCTACAAGCGTTCCCCCGGGTTCGGCTTCCGGCTGACGTAAAAGGGAAATTTCCGTTTCAAGGGTCTCCTCCGTATGAACAATAAACCGCCTGATGGGTTTGGATAGTGGCATCTCCGTTTTCATGAGAGGGATCCTCTGAAATTCGCACGAGGGCAAGGGATATTCAAGTATATTCTCACTTGACGCCGGTACACTTTAAAGTATGCAAAATACATAGCGAAAAAAGAACCGCCGTAAATATGAATCCGCCCGCCCCGTCATTTTTTCTTGCGGGGCCGGATGAACGAATGGTAGAGCCCGGTGAGGGCATTGGGTTTTTTCGGGCGGAAGACTCCCTGGTTGACGTACCTCACATCCTCTATGGAGAAGAATGCCGTGGGGTTGGTTGTCTGGAGATGCCCGGTGATACGGGGGACATCGGCCCGGTTGACGAGTGAGAGGATCATCTTGACGCTTCCCCGGGATCCCCTGGCATCCAGGGAGGTGACGCCGAAGTTTTCCGCTTCCAGAAACGCTGAGATCTCTTCGTTGGATTCTTCCGTGGTGACGATTCGCATGATCACCATACCGATCGAGAGTCTCTCCTCGATCACAAGGCCAACGTATGTTCCCGTGGCAAACCCGAACGCGAATGCGAAGAAGTTCGCAATATTGGAGAGATCGCTCATCACGACCTCCATGGCCAGCAGCCATATGATGATCTCAAAGAATGCGATGATCGGGGCGAGATACTTGATGCCTCTCGAGATGTAGATGACCCGGATCGTCTCCATGCTGACATCGCCGATGCGGGCAAGGAAGATCAGGAGCGGGAGGATGAGCCAGGAATAGATTTCCGGACTTATGAGGTAAAACGACATATGTTCGCCTTTTTTTAAGGATAAATCCTCTTGAGCTGGAAAAAGGTTGAAGAGTATTTCTATATCAATATTGTCAGAAAAACGCCGGAAAAACGGTTAATTTGAGTAAAGGCCACGGATCGCGCAGAATATTCCGCCCGGTTACCCGGGTGGATCTCCTGCAGAAAAGCTTCACCTGTTTTCCTGAACCCCGGGACACAGAAATCCTCTCCTTCTCCCCGGGACCCGGTTTGCGAATGCAGCGGTCTTCCCCTGCACGGCCATCCTGCATACCGGGGCTGTTACGTACTACCCTTCAGCAGTCCGTTTCTTCGCTTCCGGTATATATCCCCTGATGAGAAGGGAGAGCGTGACCACGGTCACCGAACTTGCCGCCATTGCGAGGGCCGCCAGTTCAGGTCTGAACGTGATGCCAAAACCCGGGTAAAGCACGCCCGCTGCGACCGGTATAAGCGCTGCATTGTATGCAAACGCCCAGAAGATATTGCCCTTTATCCGTCCCATTACTTTCCGCGACAACTGGATTGCAGCCACGGCATCGGTGAGATCGTCCCGGATCAGGACAATATCCCCGCTCTCGATTGCCACGTCAGTCCCGCTCCCGATTGCGATGCCCACGTCGGCCTGTGCGAGCGCCGGTGCATCATTGATGCCGTCTCCGACAAATGCAACAACCTCGCCGGCCTGCTGGTGCTTCTTCACTTCCTCCGCCTTGTCACCGGGCATAACTTCGGCGCTTACCTGCTCTATCCCGATGCTGCGTGCAATCACCTCAGCAGTCCGCCGGTTATCTCCGGTGATCATGGCGACACGGATACCCATCGCCTTCAGCCGGCCGACAGCGGCCGGCGTGGTCTCCTTGATCGTATCGGCAATTGCGATCAGACCGGATATTCCTCCTCCTGTCGCTACCAGCACTACGGTTTTTCCCTCTTCTTCAAACTGCCTGATCCGGGTATCGGTTTCCCCCGGGATCTCTATGCTGTTTTCGGTGAGAATGGCCCGGTTTCCCAGCAGGACCCGCTCCCCGAGAACCTCCGCGGACACCCCCATACCCCCGAACGTATCGAACCTGGTTGCCCGGGCCGGGGCAATTCCCCGTTCCTGTGCCTTTTGGACAATTGCCCGGGCAAGCGGGTGCTGTGAGTTCGCTTCCACACCTGCCGCAAAAGCAAGGAGCGAGCCTTCCGGAATCCCTATCGCAACCATGTCCGTCACTTCCGGTTTTCCCTTCGTGAGCGTCCCCGTCTTGTCAAAGATGACCGTTGTCACCTTCTCACAAACCTCGAGTGCCTCACCATTCCGGATCAGGATGCCGAGTTCGGCTCCCCGGCCTACTCCCACGGTGATAGCGGTCGGTGTGGCAAGACCGAGAGCACAGGGACAGGCCACGACCAGGATGGAGATCATGCAGGTGAGGGCAAAGAGGGCCGTCGAATGCAGGATGAAGAACCAGGTAACGAACGAGACGGCCGCGATCAGGAGTACCGCGGGAATAAAATATGCCACTGCAATATCGGCAATCCGCTGGACCGGAGGTTTTGTTCCCTGGGCTTCCTCCACGAGCCGGATGATCTGGGCAAGGACCGTATCCTTCCCGATCTTCGTTGCCCGGATGACGAGGACACTGTTTGTGTTCAGCGTCCCGCCTACCACCATGCTGCCTTCCGATTTCATGACCGGGATCGGCTCTCCCGTGATCATCGACTCGTCGACATAACTGCTGCCGGCCGTCACCGTCCCGTCCACCGGGATCTTTGCGCCGGGAAGGGAGCGGACAATCTCCCCGACCAGCACATCCTCCGCGGGAATTTCCATCTCCTTCCCGTTGCGGATCACGGTTGCTGTTTTCACCTGGAGGCCTGCCAGTTTTTTGATCGCGTCTGAAGTCCGTCCTTTCGCCCGGGCCTCGAGATACCGGCCCAGCATCAGGAATGCAGCGAGCATAATGGCGGTATCGTAAAACATGAAATCGTTTGTCAGGACGATATTGAAGGTCCCGAGCACGCTCGCGATAAATGCAACACCCGTACCCATCGCATATATCACGTCCATCGAGAGCGTGCGGTGCCGGAGTGAGATCCATGCCGCATGGAAGATCGGGTATGCCACCCAGCAAAAGACCGGCGTTGCTATGACGAGCATTACGTAAGCCAGCACCTGCATGGAGACCGGCAGCGGGATGTACATCGCGGCCATCAGGGGGATGCTGACAGCAAAGCCGATCGTGAACCGGATCATCTTGTCGTGAAGATCCCTGTTCCGTGCAGTCTTCTCTGCCTCGTCGCTCACCTCCCCTGCGATACCAAGGTACTGGTACCCTGCCTCTTCAATAGCGTGTTTCATATCCGGAATGCCGGAGAGCGAGGGATTGTACGTTACGTAGGCTTTCTCCGTGCCGAGGTTTACGCTGACAGACACGACTCCCGGCAGTTCCCGGAGCGCGGCTTCTATCGTCTCAACACAGGTGGCGCACATCATGCCCCCGACACTGAGGGTTACCTCGTGGTTTATCACATCGTATCCCGCGTCTTTCACTGCTTTCTCGAGCGTGGAGAGGGACACTTTCGATGGATCGAACTCGACATGGGCAGATTCGGTGCCAAAGTTCACCCGGGCTGCCGATACATCATCCACCTGCGAGAGCGACTCTTCTACTGCTACTGCGCACGTGGCACAATGCATCCCGGCGATCTTCAGCTCGGCTTTCTTCTTCTCCGGTTCCGGCATTGACAGTACCTTTGTGTGGTTTCTTCTGTTACAGACTTAAAATCGTTATGAATGGGGACCGCCGTCAATGTTCAAAATGACGACAGTGACGGTGCCCAGCAGTACCGGACCCGGCACTCCTGCCACGCAGCCAGGAAAGGACCAGTGCGATCCCGATGATCGCGATCGATGCCACGAGCGATGCATCGATCCCGCGGAGGAATTCCTCGGAGACCCCGCCCCTGAGGCTGGTGGTGCCGATGAAGACCTGGAACGCGACATCCCGGGGAATGGAAGCGGACGCGACCGTGATGGCGATGACAAAACTTCCCAGGATGCCGATGTTCTGGAGCGTCCTGAGGATCCCCGAGATGCTGCCGTAGGACCCATGCGGGGCATTGGCCATGACGGCACTGTTGTTCGAGGGATAGAACATGGCGGAGCCAAGCCCCGATATGCCGGACGCGACGAGCACCACCCAGAGCGGGGTATCGAGCCTGAGGGTGAGGAAGATGAACGTGGCGAGGATCAGCACCGCTGCACCGGAGGTGGCAAGGAGCCGGGCCCCGTACCGGTCGGAGAACGTACCCATCTTGGGGGAGAGGAGGCTGCCGACCACGTATCCCGGGGTAAGGAGTAACGCTGCATCGAGCGGCGATAGCCCGCGGATCCCCTGCAGGTACATGGTGATGAGAAATACGACCGAGAGGTAGCCGAGGCTGAGGAAGAACGCGGCCAAGACCGAGTACCGGAGCACACGGTTCTCGAAGGTATGGAAATCGATGAGGGGGTTTGCAGTCCTCGATTCGTAGATGACAAAGAGGATACCCGAGACGATCCCGAGGAGGAACGCGACGATATTGGTCCCTGCAACTCCCTGGCCGGCAAAATCCACCCCCGCATAGGATACGAGCGTGAGGGCAGTCCCGAGCAGGAGCATGCCGGTAATATCAAGGCGTGCATCGGTCCTGACATTGTCTTTCAGGTACCGGAACCCGAGTATGGTTGCGACTATCCCGATCGGGATGTTGATGAAGAAGATGTATTCCCATCCAACGTAGGTGGTAATGATCCCGCCAAGGACGATCCCGAGCATTGCACCGCTGGTCCAGCCCAGCGCAATATATCCAAAGGCAGTTCCCCGCGACTCGACAGGGATGGTGTCCGCCACGATCGCACCGCTGTTCGCCTGCATCAGGGCGCCCCCGAATGCCTGGACCGCCCGGGATAAGATGAGCCATCCGATACCGGTAGCAAAGCCGCAGAAGAGTGAACCGAGCGTGAAGACCCCGAAACCGGTATTAAACATCCTGCTCCGGCCGTAGATGTCCCCGAGCCTGCCGAGCTGCGTGGTGCAGACCGCGACGACAAGGAGATAGATGAGGATGATCCAGAGCGTGGAAAGCATATCTGCGTGGAGACTCTGGGAGATCGTGGGAAATGCCAGGATGACGATCGTCGAATCGAGCGATCCCATCAGCGTGCCGAGCATGAGCACAGCGATGATAATTTTCTGCCGCGTGTCCATCTGATCGTGGAAAGATTGTATGATACTGGTTGATGTAGGTGTCGGAAATTCCGGGATATAAAAACGGGAGCCATATGAGCGGTTTAATTAATTTCCCCTGGCCCGGGTTGCACAGTATTTTACGTTATACCGCGAAGTGATTATGGATGGGACTGAGAGATACGGTATCCCGGTTGTTCCGGCGCTTTTTTGGGAAGGCCGAATATCCCCTGTACTGTACCTGCGCGATCTGCGGGGAACGCGTCTATCTCCCGTTCCGGTGTGAATACTGCGGTCTCTATTATTGCGACCGGCACAGGATGCCGTTCGACCATGTGTGTAAAAATATTGAGGAATGGAAAAAATCACGGGCTGGAAAGGGGTTGGGGAGAAGATAGATCCCCCTTAATCAGGATATTCAACCGGGGATGTTTTCTCCGGTCGAACGAAAATAATCTGTGCTGTCTTTACTTCTTCAGTACTTCCCCCACCGGAGTATAGCCTGGAAAATTATTTTTTATTTTCCAGAAGTTCCGTGAGAAGTTTTCGAATTTCCGCATTTTCCTCGCGTTGCAGTCTCCTGAGAGTCTGGATCTGGCGATCCTGCCAGAGACTGAAACCGAAGGCAACGACAAGGAAACCTATAGCTATCGACAATGAACCCCATTTTACGGTCAACGGGGACGTCAGGAGATAAAACCCAAAATAAATGAATAACGGGCCTCCGATCAGAAAAATTCCCACTGATATGATATTCAGCAGGTTCCGCTCTTCAAACTGTTCCGCACTGATCTCCCCTTCCTCGAGGAGAATTTTATTGGTGTCAATATTCATCATTTCATACCTCAATTATTTTGCACATTATTTCGTTCCTCATCATTTCCTCTTCTCAAAATGCCGGACCATTCCCGCTGTCACTCTCAATGAAAATCATTACTCAATCCTCTCAGTTCCGGGTAAATACGCTGGATTTCCTTGATATGACCCTGGGCTTTTTTCACATCCACCGAAAAACCGGTTGAATCATGGCTGGTATCCGCAAGAACTGCGTTCCTGCAGGAGATCTCCGCAGCCTGATTCTCCTGTCTTATCGATTCGACCCGGGGTATTACCATTCCTATAGAAAAACCCTGGGCGGAACCGGGCGTTGCACTTGCTTTTGCTGCAGCGAAATATGCGAGGGACTGCTGGAATTCCGTATCGGCAAGGGAGAATTTTTTGCAGACTTCTACTTTTTGTTGTGCAGTCTGCAGATCAGGAACGCCGACCAAAGCATAAAATGCATCAGTACAATCGGAATATCCCGATCCGAATACTGCAATTCCCCTGGCCCAGCGCTCCTGGAACGTATTCTCCATATCCTTTGTTGGCAACAGGGACTCTGAATAACCGGAAACGCTGCTTTTCATGTATTCATTGCCGGGTTTGTCAAGTTCCTTGTAAAAAACGTCGGATCCGAACTGGTAAATCGAATCTGCTGCTACCTGCCCATTTTCAGGATCGGTAAAAAGTTTCTGGGGATTCAGGGGCCCCGTAACCACAGCCGTACTCGCAAGGATTGCTCCAATGAGAAGACTGTATTTAATGATAAGCAGATTCATGATCGTGGCAAAATACCGGGAATTGGCGGCAGAATGTTTTGTAGAAATTGTCTGCGTTAATGATTGCAGAAGTACCTTGAATATCGTTCATTTGAAATAAATACCTTATTAACATAGAGATATTGAGAATCTATATCCAATTTTCACTCGATTCTGCGATCAGGAATAAAATTATGACGTTTTTAAAATAATATGCAACTATCTCTGCTTTTTCCGAAATTAGGTGCGTTTAAGGCCGAATAAAAACTATATATCTATATATAATATATTGCCAGAAACTATAATCTTCTCCCAGCAGAATATACTTGAAGAGAGAATACGCGGGGGCTTGTCATGCTGTCAGTTCTGTATGTTGATGATGATGAGTGTCTTCTTGAACTCGGTAAAACTTTCCTTGAGATGACAGGTTCAATGCATGTAGTTACCTCGGCATCTGCACAATCCGTGCTGGATGAATGGGGCACTCCAAGCTATGATGTTATTGTATCAGACTACGAGATGCCCCCGGTGAATGGTATTGAGTTTCTCGAAACCCTTCGTTCGTGGGGAGACAAGACTCCCTTCATCCTTTTTACCGGACGAGGGCGTGAGGAAATTGTAATCAATGCCCTCAACGCAGGCGCTGATTTTTATGTCCAGAAAGGGGGTGCACCCAATGCACAGTTTGCCGAACTGACTCATAAAATAAAAAAAGCCGCAGAACGCAGACGGGCAGAGCACGCGCTTGAAGAATCGAATTCTGTTCTCCGGGCGACCCTTGAATCTACTGCCGATGGCATTATGGTTGTTGATACCAGTGGCAGGATCACGATCTTCAACAACAAATTTTTACAGATGTGGATGCTCCCGGCCGATCCACGGTATTTCACCGATGAAAAAACATTCCTGGAATTTACGCGAGATCAGGTCGAGGATCTCCCGGCGTATATCAGAAGGATCGATGAGATAAGGGTCGATAACTGCACAACAAGTTATGATATTATTGTTTTTTGTGATGGGCGCGTGTTCCGGCGTTTTTCGCAAGTCCAGAAAATGAATTCCCGCATTGTCGGGAGAGTCTGGAGCTTCCGCGATATCACTGGGCAAAGCAAGTCGGAAGTTGAATTGCGTGCTGCATACGAACAGTTGTCTGCTGCAGAAGAAGAACTGAAACAACAGTACGAAGAACTGGGAAAAAATGTCAGGCTGCTTGAGGACCTCGAATGTAAATATCGCGGGATTTTTAATGCTGATATCTCACCTCATCTCATTGTTTCAACAGATACAATGGATATTCTTGATAGTAACGAGGCAGCCTGCGGTCTGTATGGTTATACCCGGGAAGAATTTCTGTATCGGTCCTTCACCTCTCTCTTCTCGGAACCACTCAAGGATGCTGAATCGCTTAAGGGGAAAAATACCGGTTTCCAGACGCACCTCCATAAAAGAAAAGACGGGAAGGTCATCCCGGTTGAAATTTATGCATCCCCGTTTGGCAATGAAACACCCGGTCTCCAGATTTTGTCGGTACGCGATATTTCGGCAATGAAACAGATTGAGGATGCTCTGCGGCTGGCCAATCTCAAGCTCAATCTGCTTCTCGGGATTACCCGCCACGATGTACTGAACAAATTGTCTGTCCTCGAGGGATACAACGAAATCCTGCGGCACAAAACCGGGGATAGAGAATTTCTTGAGATTCTCGACAAGCAGTCCAGAGCATGCCAGACAATAAAAAACCAGATTGATTTCACCAGGGAATATGAAAATCTCGGGATCATTGCTCCGCAATGGCAGAATGTCCAGGAAATTGCTTCACGGGCGTTTTCCCATATGCTGAATACGGTGTCATTCCGGTGCTCGACGGAAACCCTAGTGATTTACGCGGATCCCATGCTTGAAAAGGTCTTTTACAATCTCTTTGACAATTCCTTCCGCTATGGGGAGGGCATATCCGAAATCAGTCTGACGTTCGATAAGGCAGGACAGGATATCATTCTCTCGTACCGGGATAATGGCATAGGAATTGCACAGGAAGATAAAGAGAAGATATTCAGGAGAGGGTACGGTAAAAACACCGGAATAGGTCTTTTTTTAACCCGGGAGATCCTGTCCATCACGCGAATGACCATTGTCGAGACCGGGGAATTTGGCAGAGGCGCCTGTTTTGATATCAGGATACCTGAGGGAAATTACCGCTTTACCCCGCTTCCGGAGAAGGCCCGGGATTACAAAACGGTGCAGAATGTTCTTGCTGATGGATGGATTGGGGGCGATCTTCCTGAATGATCTTTAATGGATCCTTATCCTTGGTAAATTCGGACTTCACAGGACCTTTGAAGGATTGCTGGAGTACCTGTCATAGGCATTTCAATTTTATCAGGAAATACGGGTAACCCCGGGTGAATGCATGGGATACACCTCATCAAATATGATCAATCTTGATGGCCCGCTTATCCAGATCTTTGTCGGTTTCCTACTGGCAATCATCGGTTGTGTGACCCTCATAAGTGCGCCGGATTTCTCTCAACTTGCCTATGCGCTTTTTCTCATTGCCGGAATTCTGGTGTCACTATCAGTCATCACCCTCATAAGCGGATAAGCGGTTTCTCTATATTTTCTAAAAAAATATATAACTTCACGCTGCATAATAGAGTAATTGTATGATAGCAGATGCCCGGACTGCTTTATCTTCGGCCTGCCGAGGAATAGTGTTTATCTCGGGTATGCAACGATCTCAGAAAAAACAAGCTTCCTGATACGAATGAACTTATTGGTGCGTAGTGGTCTGATTAGTGGCGCAATCTGTGGGGAAGCGATGGTATTACTGGTACTTATCAATACTATACTCCTTCGGCAGTTTGCCGTTGGGGGAACGGGTCAGACCGGACCATATGTATGGGGGATAGTCTATCCGCTCCTGGTCATCCTGATATTTGAAGCGGGAGGCCTCTTTTCATCATGGCTGTGTCGTGGTGAAAGACAGACGCCCGGGGAATCCCTTATTCCGGGTTTTGTCACGGGGATTACTGTGGCTATTATCCTGGAAATAATGTGGATATCCAATCTCATGAGCCTGGCTGCCCATGCACTGAAGAACGGCTCTGACTATGCCATGGGTTACGGGAGTTCATTCATGACGATCGGTATCCTTCTGGTCCTGATCCTGATGGGAGGGATCCTGTCAGCATTTGGCTCATATGTTTTCAATATGAGAGATTCATTCAATCAGTGATCTGATCGTTGTGTAAAATCCTCCCCGGATATTTCATTATTTCCTGACAGCACGTCCAGGTGATAACTATAGAGAATTATTGTTTGAATATATTTTAATATAGATTTCATGAACAAGTAATATAATCCGGCAGAGCACATTGTGTAGTGAAGCACCATGAGAAGAAGAACCGGTGAGGAATCGGTCTCGGTCATTGTCGGGACGCTCCTCCTTATCCTTATCACGGTAACTGCCGCTGCCGGCCTCGCTCTCATGGTTTCCCAGATCCAGAAAGATGAGATGAACCGGCAGACGCATCTGAATGCCGTGAAGAACGAAAATGTCACCATTCTGAACGTGGCATTTGAAAATAACCAGACCGAATGGTACGGAGTACAGAATTCCCGGAACTGGAGTTCGGTAAAACTAACCCTTGTCAACATGAACACCGACGATGTCAGGGTTGTGGGGATTGCGATCAATGACCGGTATGCTTCGAATTTTACCGATAAATTACGCACAGATTCATCTGTCTCATCGAGAAATGTTTTCTCGGGGAATCTTACTATACCGGCAACAAAGAGCAAGGACGTTTATATTGATTTTGTTGCAAATGCAAGTGATGATCCCTCGGGATTAATCGATTATTCACAGCCGCAGTATTTCGATGTGGGCAATCCCCAGAATATCAAAGTCGGGACATCCCTTACGAATTTCTTTGAAACAACCCTGAAACCGCCCAATGCGCTTTACAAGATGTCCATAGAATCAGAGAGCCTCGGAACCGTCCAGCGGGACGCCCTGAATCTTGATGGAGCCGGATCTACTGCAGACAACAGTATTGTCAGATGGAACTGGACGATTTACGATCGATCGATGCCCCTTGATACGATTTCGGGCAACCCATTAACCAACTGGACTAACCAGACATTCTCCGGAAAAACCGTTCGGATCACTAAATTGAATAATACGCCAAATTATTGGGGAACCCTGACTGTTACTGATAGTATTGGTATGAGCGCAACATCAAATTATTTCTCAATTCCTCCCGACACTCAGTTTAATCCCCCTACCCGTCTTCAGTGGGATCCAATTCCTAGTGCCTTTTTAGTTTCTGGGCCGGATTGTCCAGAGACCGGTCCCGGTGCTATTAATGCTTCGTGTATTTTGAATCCATCTTTCCAGTGGATTAGAGTTATTAATTCAACTCTTTACGATCTCAATAATAACCCTATACAAGATACGCCGATCGTTTTTAGCATTGATAATAACCCGAACACCCCGCAAAATTGTTTTTCCATCGTCCAAATGGCAGTTAATACTGGTAGCAATGGAAAGGCCTCGACGACCCTCATGCAAAGTAATATTACAACTCCGGTCTGCCCGCAGTCAGTAACCATACATGCTCAGGCCGGCAAACTGCTCTCCCCGACAATCCTGATTCCTGGGATTTCATGATGATGAGGCAAAACGTTTTTTGCCATTTTAGTAATTTTCCAGACCGTGGTTGACTTTTGGTAAAAAAAAATCTGTTCATAAATTTTTTTTGTATAAAGTGTCTTTATCACTTTCAAGCTTCAGATAGTAATGACCCTAGAAATATTGATTAAAATAAAAAATATTTGTTTTAACATTACTTTTCGTCCAACTATTTCATCGATTTGAGTTTGGTATCAATCTCGGATCTCGTCCTTGCGAGGATATCTTCAAATGATTTCTGAACCTGTGCTGTCGTGTCCTGGAGGGTTTTTTCGATATAGCATTTTCCTTCTTCGCTGGTTACCAGATCCCGGGTTACGGTTGCAACCTCGTCCATTGCAGCTATCACCGCAGTTGTTGCAGTGCTGATTCGTGCATCGATCCGGATCTCGTTGCTCGGGGGGACCGGCTCTGGTTCCTTCACCCACCGGCCCTTTTCAAAGTGCCCGCTTGTTCCTGTCATGATTATCACGCATTCTGCTGATGGAATACCATTCTTTTATGATAATACTAGATATGCTTTCCAGAAAATCCGCCGTGAGCATATCATGGTTTCAATCTGGCAGATTCGCAGACAAGGAATTTTGTCCCCTGTATGATCCAAACAGGGAAAATTTGGCAAGTCACTCTTGATCTCATGCTTTCCGGAGCGTGAAACGGATTGCAGCGCCCTGTTTTGGATCCCCTGCAATCCGGTCATCAGCACGAACACTTCCCCCGTAACTTTCTATAAGCATCTTGACGATGTGCAGCCCGAGACCATAGCTGCTCCGCGTCTTTTTATCGTTTCCGAACCGATCGAATACCCGGGGTTTCATGATATCAGGAATTCCCGGGCCATCATCTGTCACCGATACTTCAATCTCCTGATCGCTGATATCCCGGGTACTGATAACAATCGCTGTTTTTGCCCCTCCGAATTTCATGCTGTTGGAGAAGATATTGTCAAAAACCACGCCCAGCATATCATTGGCAAGGACATTGCGGTAGCAGTTGTCAAGCTCGAAATGAACCCCGGAACGCGATTCGGTCTCTTTCCTCAGAATATCCGCCAGATTGACCGGACGGATCTCCGGGGGTGTTTTGTAGATACGGCTGATGGTCTCGATATTCCGGATGACATCGTTACTCTTCTGGGTGATGCCGATAATCTTGCTGGCGAACTCCTTCTCCTTTGAACCGGCAGTACTCTTGAATAACTCCGCATAGCCCCGCAGTCCCATGAGGGAATTGAGGATCTCGTACGTGATCGCATCAAGATAGATATCGAGATAGAGATTTGCTTTTCGGTTCAGTTCTTCAAGCCTGTTGTTCCGTTCGGACAGTTCCTGCCGGGCAGTATTAAGATCATCGCGCTGCTGCTGGATCTCATCCAGCAAATCCTGCATTTCATCCCGCTGCTGTTGTATCTCATTCAGCATATGGTTCAGGGAACGGGTGAGGGAGACGATTTCCTCATCGCCCTTCTCAGGGATGCGTTGTTCGAGATCGCCGGATTCGCCGATGGCCTTCATGCCGGTATCCAGGGTACTCAGCGGAGCAAGGATAAACCTCTGGAGCAGCAATTGAACAGCAAAGAGGAAGACCATACTGAGAATCATGATCGCTGCTGCCACAATGAGGATGGATCTCTGTACCTGCTGATACACCGGGCGGGGTGTGTCTACCTGTATCAGAAGGAATGTTGGACGGTTTTCAATACCGGTAATCATTCCGGTGCCTTCCATAGTGGAATCGGTAACTGCCTCAGAGATGATTGCCCCGTTTTTCAATCTCTTCTCAATATCGCCATTAAGGGGATGGGTGTTCGCCGTGCGGGAATAGGGGGTAAGTGTTCCCGACATCTGGAGTATCTGGTCTAGATCCCCAATCCGATCCGATGTCAGTACCCTCACCATCACCAGCGTTCCCTCGGAAGGTCCTGTCCTGTTGGGTGAACTGATCGGGTATCCGGCAAGAATTATCGGGTCATTGCCTATGTAGGAGATACCTCTTCGTCCTGCAATCCCTTCCGGCGATCCTTCGGGAATGATGCTGTCACGGATGATCCCGTCAAGTTCAATGGGAATGGCGTTCACTACAGATCCATCAGGCTCAATCGCTTCTGAAAATACTCTGCTGCCTGAAGAGTTATAAACCAGGATATAATCGATACCCAGATTCTTCATGGAGATCGGCTGGAACAGGGCCGATGGATCCTTCGAACCCCGGGTGCCTGAAAAAAATGCGGCCGTCTCATCCCGATCAGACCAGTCTTTGCATGTGGCAGCGACATTCACTACCTGACTGTTGATCTGGGCTATGAACTTCTGGACATTGGCCGTGGTATCTTTTTCTTCCAGAATCCTGAACGACTCGAGAATCAGCGACTGGGTGATGAAGCTCAGCACGATCAGAAAAATTACCAGCGTTGCGACGAGGATCAGTCTCGATCGTGTCCGTATCTTCATCACATGACCTGCATTATTTTATTGGTTTTAAACGCATATCATATCTCTGACTTTAGAATTTATAGATATCAATATACAATCATATAAGTATGATATTAGCCAGTGAACATATCAGAAGATTCGTTCCGTTATTTATACGGTGATACCGGTCGACAATTCTATCAGTATTTTATTTCAAAATGCAGGACAGTCCAAGTCCCTTGGGCCGGAAATTCCGGAAGAAAATGGGATTGTCCGCTAAATGGAGACTGTGGAACAGAACCGGTACCCGGTTTTGGGGATGAGTATTTCGAACCTGCACCCTTTCTCCGGAACTCCATTCTCAAGTACTGAGATCCCTGTTATGGCAAGGATCTCCCGGATTAAAAACAAGCCAAGACCGGTATTTTTTCCATAACCCCGTGAAAACAATTTCATCTTCTCCCCATAAGGAATCCCGGGTCCGGTATCCTCGTAGACAATCATAAGATGATCCTGTTCTGGCTGGCATAAGATGCTGATTCGCGTTCCCGGTCCCGCATGCCGGAGCGAGTTCTCCAGCAGATTGTAGAATACTTTTTCGAGAAGGGGATCAGCAAAAATTTCCAGCGCAGAACAGATCTCAACTATATCTAATTCACAGGGGGGTAACATTTTCTGCACATGCTGAATTGTTGCAGTTACATTCTGCCATTGGGGGGATGCAATTCCGATCTTCTGGTAATCACGCGCAAAGAGGATCTGCTTATGTATCGTCTCAATGACCTGTTCACATCGGGTAAAATATTTCCGTACGAGAGGATCGGGTGATTGCGCTTCCCCGAGCGAGATATATGAATTCAGAGCTGACAGCTGGTTGAGAATATCGTGACGGGTAATATCATTCACCAGGTTCAGTTTTTTATTGCTCTCCTGGAGTTTTCTCTCAACATCTTTTCTCTCTGTAATATCTGAAGAAATGACCGTTACGGAAACGACCACATTATCCAGTGGATCGATTACGGGGTTGAGTTTACGGAGGAAATACCGGCCGTCCCGCTCGTACTCATCCTGGACCAGCCGTTTTGAGGAAATTACCTGCTGAACCAGGGCTGTAAACTCTTCGGTCTCTTTCTCGGAGTGGAAATCAGCATAGGATTTTCCGGCGTACCGTTCCGGGAATAACCCACGACGTGACAGGTGATGGGCGTTTATCAGAAGGTACCGGAGATCGCTGTCAACCGTATATATGGAATCTTCAACTGACTCCACAAACGACCGGTACTGCATTTCCGATCTGCGAAATTTCTCCTCAGCTTCCTGCTGATGTGCGAGTGCCTCCCTGGCATTCTCCTGTTCCCTAAATGAGCGTCGAAGCGGGAAGAAGACGATGACCACGGAAATGGCGCTGGTAAATACTATAGTAATGCCATGCGATTCCCAGATTGATATGGTCGGATTGAGAAGTTGTTTTGTCAGCTCAAAAACTGACATCAGTACCAGCATCGAGAGAAAAACAATTACAAGATCTGTGCAGAATGCAGGAAACGCTTTTCTCTTACTTATAAATGAAGAATACATTTCTGATAAACCTGAAAAAATTTATAAATCCTGCAATTGCCTGTTTGAAGATCTGGCATCAATCATGGTATCATGAGCTGTTAATGAGTGTTTTTCTCTGTCGCATAGCATGGTCGTGGTGCGGGTTGATGGTGAGTACGCGGTTATATGCCTGGAGGGCATCCGAATGCCGCTGAATCTTTTTGAGAATGAATCCTTTGTAAAGCCAGGCATCGATATTATCGCAGTCACGTTCGATCGCGGAATCGCATGAATCGATCGCTTCCTCGTACCGGTCCTGCATTGCAAGCGCTTTTGCCCGGCTAATCCAGATTTGGATATTATCGCCATCGATTCCCAGTGCCTGGTCGTAGGCAAACTGTGCTTCATCATACATGCCGATTTTCCGCCGTGCATCGCCAAGAGCAGCCCATGTCCGGGCATTCTCCGGCTCCAGCTCCAGCACTCGTTCGTACGCTTCTGTGGCAAGCTGGTACTTGCCCACTTTGATATAGAGATCGCCAAGGTTGTTCAGGGATCCGCTGTCCTCCCGGGTTTTGTCAAGGACTTCCAGGGTCTGCTGGATCAATTCATCATAGGTATTGCGATGAGTGGTACGAGGGAGGGATACCGGAGTTTCTGTCTCCGTCTGTTGCTTCATGTCAGGCTGGTGGACTGCAATCGGTTCTGTTTTTAAAAGATCGCCGATCGATCCACGGGCAGAAATTGCCCGGGTTGTGTCAGAATCAATAAAAGGACTGAAAAGAACTGATGCCGGTTTTTTACGGGGTACTGTGATTACGTCCGCCTGACGAATGTTTTCAGGAATAGCCCGATCTTCTGGTTGAGGGGCGGAGATCGTTTCAGGCCGGGAAAGGGAAAATTCTGTTGTAACGGGAACAGGTAATCCGACAGGGGACTCAAAGGACTGGGGCAGGGGTTTCCTGACAGGTTTTAGCTCCCGGGATCGTTCACGCTTCTTCATCGCAATGCTGATCCCGGTGAGAGCATCGAAGTGTTTTGGTTCAATAATAAGTACCTGTTCATAAGCACTGATCGCTTCATCGTACCGTTCCTGAATGGCTAGCGTAAGACCTTTTACGTACCAGGCTTTTCCGTACTCCGGGTTAATGGTAAGTGCACGATCGTACTGGGTAATGGCTTCGGAATGCCGGCCGAATCCGGAGTAAATCAGGCCCTTATAGGTCAATGCTTCGTGGAGCCGGGGATTGAGGGACAATGCCTGATCAAAAAACTGAAGGGATTCTTCGTACTTTCCCATCTGGTACAAAGCATAACCTCTCAGGAACCAGGAATCGGCATGATGGGGGGATATTGAGATCATCTTGTCCAGGGCTTCAAGTGCATCAAGGTAATATCCGCTGGTGCAGAGTTCGCGCCCCCGCAGGTACCAGAATTCAGGATCCCCGTTCTCGCTCTTCAGGATTTTGTGCATGAATCCCATATTGTGCAGTCTCCAGCCGGTTATTTCCTCTCCGGCTTTTCTCACATAGAATTCTCACCGAATTGATATATACTTTTTTAAAAAGATATATAGAAATATCATATAACTATGTACTTTACGATAAGAATTAATCTGTATAAGAACTGGTACTTTGCCAACTATGGAAAAACAGGAGACGAATAGGGTGGAGAAAAAAATTATTTCCGGCTTTTATTTTCCGGCTTTTGCTTTGTGGGGGCCCTGATCGTTCTCCACCAGAAGGTTGATCACGGTCTCCGAGATATCTCCGGCATATTCCCCGGCGCGGCGGATGCTTTCGGCAATATTACCGACAGATACCGCGGACATGGTATCCTGTTTGAGTACCATATTGTTGATGTCCCCGCAGATATTCTCAAGTGCACCGATCGATTCGATATTCCGGTGAGCTTCTTTCATGTCCGTATTAAAAAATGAGATGATACTCCGGTCGAATATTTCGAGGGACAGGGCACTGGACTTTTTGACTGCATTCACGATTTTTTTATCCAGGTCGCTTCCCATAAGCGGTAAAGAATTTTCTGCAATCCTGACGGCGTGGTCACCGATCCTTTCTATGATCCGGCTCAGCGTACAGTAATTCATGGCCATGCTCGGCGAGATCCCCATCTTGCGGGACAGGGATGCGTTCTGCATGATCATATTTGTCTGGCGTGCGATCATCCAGTTCAACCGGTCTGCATCCATGTCGCGGTTTATGACATCCTGTGCCAGTGTTTTGTTGTGCGTCTCCAGGGCTGTTATCGCATCCTCGTGCATGGTTTTAACGATAACGAACATCCGCTTTATGGTGTTATCAAAAGGCATCTCAGATGGATTGAGGAGATCTTTAATCTCAATAAGGCTCTCTGTCTCTTCCACAACTTCCTGACCGATCGTCATCTGGGTGAAATCACGCACAACGGATCTGACAAAAGGAGGAAATCTCTGTTTGCTGGTAATTCGGATTGTGGTAAACCCGGTTATGTAGGTACCAATAAGCATCCGGAATAAAAATGAGGGATCAGCTACTCCACTGCTGTCTATCTCCTTGATGCGCTGAATCGGGTCTTCCGTGATCTTTTTGGTAACGAGCAGCGTCCCGTCCGGCTGGACCGTCAGTCCGACCGGATCATTCTTTTTGATCTTCTGCGATTCCGCCCAGTCCTTTGGGAGTGTCACTACAAAGGATGCACCCCCGGTCATCTGCACACGCCGTATCTCCATCTCTTTCTCACCGCACGACAATAGGGAAATGATTTCGCTATTACACTCTATTTGTCTATTTCTTGTATATATACTAGTATAGTTTATGGCGAAAAAACGTTTATTAGCCCAGGTCAAAATCCTAGATCGAACACCATGAATGCAAAAAGGAGTTCCTCTTTGATTATTACCCTTAGCCTCGTCGCAGTGTTCATGCTCGCGATTGCTGCAGGGTGTACAGGTAACGGATCAACAACCACGGTCGCCACGCAGGCACCGGTTGCAGTCCCCACGGCTGCAGCAACTGTCTCAACCCCCGCCCCGGCTGCCACCCCCGCTGCCCAGGCAACAGCCGCAGCGCCGGTGACAACGAGCGCACCGGTCTCAACAGGACAGAAACAGACCATCAAGATCAGCGGATCGACAACGGTCCTTCCGATTGCCCAGGCAGCAGCTGACAAGTACATGGCTGCCCACCCTGATGCAGACATCCAGATATCCGGTGGCGGATCCGGTGTCGGTGTCCAGCAGATTGGCGCCAAGTCCGTTGATATCGGCATGTCATCGCGTGATATTACCACGGCTGAGATGGCAAAGTATCCCAGCTTTGTCGTAACGACCGTTGCACAAGACGGTATTGCAGTAGTTGTCAACCCGGCCAACACCATCCCGTATATCACTCTCGATCAGGCCAAGGGTATTTACCTCGGTAAGATCACCAAGTGGACGGAAATCACCGGAGCAAATGTCCCCGGCACCAACAACCAGATTGTTGTTATCGGCCGTGACAGTGCATCAGGAACCCGGACATACTTCGACCAGACCATTCTTGCGAGTGCAACACCGACCAGCAAGATGCAGGAAATGAACTCCAATGGTGCAGTACTCCAGAACGTTGCACAGACCCCGGGTGCTGTCGGATACATCTCCATCGGGTTCGTGAGCAAGGATGTCAAGGCACTCCCGATCTGGTACAATGCCGACAAGATCATTGCCCCGTCACTTGACAACGTGAAGACCAAGACGTACCCGGTCTCCCGTAACCTCTACATGATCACCAACGGCCAGCCCACCGGGCTTACCGGCGACTTCATCAAGTACATCCTCAGCCCCGAAGGCCAGCAGATTGTTGCCGACCAGGGCTACGTTAAACTGAGCTGATCTCTCGGAATGAAAACCAATTTTTTTCCTTTTACACGGGGCGAAGACCATGAAAATTGCCGGAACTGAATTTGGATTCAGGAGAACTTCAGCGGGCAGTGCCCGTACCTCCGTGCTCAAGGAGCAGTTGATCAAGACCGTATTCTTCTTCACAGCCTTCTTTGCCGTAATTGTCATATCGTTCATCATCCTTTTCTTGTTACGGGACGGTTACTCGATCTTTGAGCAGGTCAGCCTGCCCGATTTCCTGCTCGGGTCCACCTGGGCACCGACTGCTCTGGTGCCATTATACGGGATTCTTCCTCTTGTTGTAGGAACGATCCTCGTCACTATCGGCGCCATGGTCTTTGCCGTTCCGCTTTCCATTGGCTGTGCAATTTACATATCAGAGCTCGCATCCCCCCGGATGAAAATGATCCTCAAACCGGCGATCGAGCTGCTGGCAGGGATCCCCTCCGTAGTCTACGGGTTCTTCGGTCTTATTGTTCTCACGAATTTCATACGGGTTACCTTTGATCTACCGACAGGAAACACCTGGCTTGCCGCTTCCGTTCTTCTCGGGATCATGGCCCTCCCCACTATCGTCAGCGTCTCCGAGGACGCGATCAGCTCCGTTCCGCGTGAATTCCGCGAAGGCTCGCTTGCTATCGGTGCAACCCGGTGGCAGACTATAAGCAGGGTCATGGTACCGGCAGCATTGTCGGGTATCGCCGCGGCAATCATCCTCGGGATCGGCAGGGCAATCGGAGAGACCATGGCGGTCATCATGGTTGCCGGTAACTCGGCCATCATCCCGGACCCGATCTGGAATATCCTCACCCCGGTAAGGACCCTGACCGGGACACTGGGTATCGAGATGGGCGAAGTCTCCATAGGCAGCGATCATTACCATGCATTATTCGCTGTTGCTGTCGTGCTGTTGATCATCACGCTCATTGTCAATCTTTCAGCGGTTGCCATCCTTCGTTATCTGCATGAAGGGCGGATGGCCCGGCCGGGCCGGAAACCCGTTATCAGCACTGATACCATGGATTCCGCGGTAAGGATTACCAAAATTCTCCTTGCAGCCGCCCTGCTCATCTTCCTCCTTGCAGCCGCTCCCTGGTGGCTCGCGGCCCTGGTCCTGCTCGCAGGAGGTGCATGGTATTTCGGCAGGGAACGGCTTTCCCAGGCAACGATTGAGAAATGCTCCTTTGCACTGATCACCGGAGCAACGCTCATAGTTCTGGCAATTCTTGTCATCATTCTCCAGGACATTATCGTTCACGGCCTTCCTGCAATTTCATGGGATTTCCTGACCCAGTCGCCCAGGGATAACGGCAGGGCCGGGGGAATTTTCCCGGCAATCGTCGGTACGCTGGAGCTTGTGGCCGGTGCCATTGCCATCGCCCTGCCGCTGGGTGTCGGGGCGGCGATTTACCTGGTGGAATATACCCGTGAAGGAAGGGTCACCCGACTGATCCGGACCGGGGCCGATCTCCTGAACGGCACTCCCTCGATCGTATTCGGTCTCTTCGGGTTTGCCTTCATCGTCCTGTACCTCAATGTGGGAATCTCGATGCTTGCCGGGCAGATCACGCTGGCACTCATGGTCCTGCCTACGGTAATCCGGACAACGGAAGAATCCCTAAAGAACATCCCGCATTCTCTGCGGGAGGGAAGTCTTGCACTCGGCGCTACAAAGTGGCAGACCATCAGTAAGGTGGTACTTCCTCCCGCGGTTCCTGGTATAGTGACCGGCGCTATCCTCTCCATCGGCAGGGCGGCCGGAGAGACGGCCCCCATCCTGTTTACGGCAGTTGTCGTTTCCCAGCGGTTTCTGCCAACCTCCGTCTTCCAGCCCGTTATGGCGCTGCCCTTCCAGCTGTTCTACCTTGCGACCAATGTTCCGGGTGCCGCCGCCTCCACCAACAAGTATGGCACAGCCCTGGTCCTGCTTATGCTTGTCATCGGATTCTATCTGGTAGCGATTATTGTAAGAACTCATTTCCAGAACAAGGCACGGGGATAATATGTCTGAAAACTGTATCATTTCAACAACGAATCTGAACCTCTGGTACCATGAAAAGCATGCCCTCCAGTCAGTCTCCATGAAGATCCCGAAAAACAAGGTGACTGCCCTGATAGGCCCGTCCGGGTGCGGGAAATCGACCCTGCTGCGATGCTTCAATCGGCTGAACGATCTCATCGATCACGTGAAGATCACCGGTGAGATCACGCTTGACGATGAGAATATTCATGCGCCGGATACGGATGTGGTGACGCTCCGGAAGCGGGTCGGGATGGTCTTCCAGAAGCCAAACCCGTTCCCGAAATCGATCTACGAGAATATCGCATATGGTCCGAAAGTCCATGGCGTGAAGGATAAGGGCGAACTTGATAAGATTGTCGAGCAGAGCCTCCGCCATGCAGCCATCTGGGACGAAGTAAAAGACAGGCTTCATGACTCAGCGCTCGGCCTTTCCGGCGGCCAGCAGCAGCGGCTCTGTATTGCGCGGACGCTTGCGGTGTCCCCGGAAGTGATCCTGATGGACGAGCCCTGTTCGGCGCTGGATCCGATCGCGACCGCCAAGATCGAGAACCTGATCGAGATGCTCAAGGAAGAGTACACGGTCATCATTGTAACCCACAACATGCAGCAGGCTTCAAGGGTGAGCGATTATACGGGGTTCATGTACCTGGGGAAGCTGATCGAGTGCGGGAAGACTGTGAACATCTTCGAGCACCCGAAAGAAGAACTCACCGAGAATTATATCACCGGCCGGTTCGGATAGGAGAGAACATGGCAGAAAAATTTCATACGGATCTCAAAGTCCTGAAGAAGGATACCCTGGCAATGTCGGCACTGGGGCGCCTGATGCTCAGAAATGCCGTCGATGCACTGATACGGCAGGATAAGGAACTTGCAGCATCGGTAGTTGCCCGGAAAGACGAACTCCATAAAATGGAAGTCCGGATCGAGGAGCACTGTTACCAGCTGATCGCACTCAACCAGCCGGTGGCAAAGGATATGCGGGTCATCGCCTGCACCCTCAAAGTAATCACTGCCTCGATGCGTATCGGGCGCTACGGTAAAGTAATCGCGAACATTGTCAAGGATATCTCTGAAAAGCCCCATATCGCCAATCTCATGAGCATCCCCCATATGGCCGATCTTGTCATCGATATGATTGACGATTCCGTCAAAGCGTACGAGACCGAAGATCTCTCATTCATCGAGGACTTCTCTGCAAGAGACGATACGATCGATGCGCTCCGGCATTCGATCTTCCGGGAGGGAATTACCTTCATGATGGAGGATCCCCGGAACATCTCGCGCTGCACTCACTACATCATGGTTGCCCGGTACCTTGAGCGCTGCGCCGACCATGCCTGCAAGATTGCCGAGAATGTGCATTACATGCAGACCGGCGAACGTATTGAGATTCACTGATCCTGCGACAGGTCACCCGAGCTCCTGATGGAAACCGTTCTCTTCATATGTTCGTATAATTCGGTCAGGTCACAGATAGCCGAAGCTCTCCTGCGAGCCCGGTGCGGGAAGCGATACGAGGTTTTCTCCGCAGGAATTGCCCCGGCGGGGATCAATCCGTATGCAGTGAAAGTGATGCAGGAGATCGGTGTTGATATGTCACAGGCCCGCTCAAAATCCCTTACCGTTTTTGCCGGGAAAAAATTTGACCATGTCGTCACCCTGTGCGACCAGGCCCGGCTCGCTGCATCGAATACCCTCCCACACGGGACGTATAATATACACCAGGGGTTCATCAGCCCTTCAGAGATCCGTAAGAATAAAAGTGAGATCCTTGGTGATTTCCGGAAACTCCGGGACGAGATCGATACCTGGCTGCTGGAAATTTTCCCGGACTGCAGCTCAAACGAGCCAGATGGACAATGATTTCATTGTACGGGACCCCTCTTTTTGAAGGGCCGCATCCCTCAGGAAATAACTATATAGAAACTAATTTAAGTATATACTGTTAGAATAAAATATGTAGCCGGAAGAGCTGGTCGGGTGATTCCCGGGCGGGGTCCGGTTGTGGAGGAGGAAAGATGGAACTTTCAGTTAAACCGGCAGACCCGTCCCGCGGGGTATCAGCACGATTCATGAAGAAATGGGATCCTGATGAAAATCTCACGGATGAATGCAGGCGTCTCATCCAGGTCCTGGTAAAAAAAATTGATGTGCTCTGCGATGAAAAGACCGGGGATCAGGAGCAGATTACCCGCATCAAATCACTTGTTCCTGCGTTGTCAACCATGAGCGATCTCCTCCATGAGATCGAACCCCGGAATATGTCGCGGTCCGCACTGGATGATTTCATGCAGGATGACCGCGGGTTCACGTATGTGTCGGTCAGGAATTCAGAGCTTGAACGGTTTAGCGCCAAGTGAAGGGAAGTACATGTACTCAGTACCTGGAAATCTTAAAAGATCCGGCGACGAACTGACGAGCCCGCGTTCGTTTGGAATCAGAGATATGGTCCGGATGCATCCAGACGATGTTCTCGCACTCAAAGCGTGGGTTATGGCAAAACGGGTTTATGAACGTGATCTTACACGGTCGTCCCGCGACGGATATGTTTATGGCAGGATGTCAGGATAGGACGAGAGGATTAGAAAAATCGTGAACCAGAAAAAAAATCATCTGTGGGGGATCTGCCGTTGGCAAACCTTCATTCTGGTCAAGAAGCTGATACTTCCTGATAAAATATAGTTTGCAAGTGATTCATATATATACATTTCCCTATCTATGGCGCCCAGTACACTGAGTTTTGATAATTTCTTTGAACTGTACAAGCGCTTTTGTTACATATTCGGCCAATCCTTCGACCGTGACCCGAACCGGGATATCACGAAACTGATCTACCAGGCCGACCTCGAGATGACGCCGGGAATGTTCACTTCCCTATGGCTGGTCACCTCTCTCCTCGCCGGTACCGTAATGCTGGTACTGGGCGCTCTCCTCCTCATGCTCCCCCAGAGCCCGTTCTTCACAAAAACCCCGTTTCTCTATATTCTCCTTATTGCATTCATTGGCGCTGCAGCTGCGGGAATAGGCTTTCCGTTCTATCTCCAGAACGAGATCGAGAACAAGAAACGGGATATCGACAAGCAGATTCCCTATGCCCTTGCCTTTATGTCGATCCTTGCCAGTTCCGGGGCAACCCCGCTGGATATTATCAGGCGCCTGTCCCGCGAGGATTACGGCCAGATCTCCAATGAGTTCCGGAAGGTGCTGTTCCGTGTAGATATTCTTGGTGAAGATGTCGTGACTGCCATGAACGGGCTTGTCCACAACACGCCCTCTGACCTGTTCCGCGATATCTGCGTGGATATGACTAACATCATCTACGGCGGCGGCGGGTTGAAGTCATACTTAGAGACCAAGTCCAAGGAGCTCATGGCGATACGGAGGCAGACGTACAAGGAGTTTGTGGAGTCGCTGGCGATATTTGGTGAAGGGTATCTTGGAGGGGTGGTGATGACTATCACGCTGGCTGTGCTGGGGATTGTCATATCGGGTGCACTCGGTATTGAATTTGGTCCGTTTAAGCCGGTTGACATGTTCAATATTCTAATTTATGTCCTGATTCCCCTCATCAACGTAGTCTTCCTCCAGGTACTTGCCGTGAAATATTCAACAACACCGTAGATTATGGAGTATCCTTCATGCGCCAAAAGATAGATGAAAAAATTGAGGAACTGAAAGAGGTAGTAGAGCGGATCCGCATTATATACAACCCTCCTAGGGAATATTTTACTATCGTATTGCCAGTAATTCTAGCCCTCCTCCTTCTGTTAGGGGCATTTTTTACGGGATATACTTTCCAAGGAACGCAGAAACAGCAACAGGGCGATGATGCCAGGCAAAAACAATTAAAAGAACTAATCGCCCAGATGGATGATTCCGGTGGGGCCTCATCGAAAAATACAACGACCTCTGATACCCCTCCAGCCACCCCAAAAATGGGTCTTGACGAAATCATGGTTTTTGCGGTACTTATCGCAATCACCCCATATGCGATTGACATCACCCTCCAGAAACGGAGTACCCGCAGAAAAGAGGAGTTGTATACCGAATTTTTATTCAAACTTTCAGAACTGATGCGTGGGGGTCTCGATCCCATCAAATCAGTGAAAGAACTATCCAAAACCGATCTCGGCATATTGACCCCTCATATCCGTATTGCATCGACGTCAATGGTTTACGGGAAATCATTCGAAGAATCGATGAAATCAATGGCGAAATCTCTCCATTCAGAACTGATAACCCGGTATACAACACTCGTGATCCAAGCCTCATATTCCGGCGGTTCGGTCGCGGATCTGATTTTGAAAGCATCGGAAGATATGCGAAGTATCATTAGTATTGAGCGGGAGAAAGAAGGGAATCTCTCCCAGTATGTTATGATCTTTTATTTTGCACAGGGGATTATCTTCTTCATCATTTACACCCTATCCGCAAGTCTGCTCCCGTTCATTTCTCAGCTTGGGGCCACAACAATCTTCGGCAAGAACCAGATTGCTGGTCTCGACTTTTCCCGGGGATTTTTCCATATGATCATGATCAATTCATTCTTCGGGGGTCTGATTATTGGGAAGATCAGTGAGGGAGATGCCAAGTTCGGACTAAAACACGCGGTCGTCCTTATGGCTGCTGGATATATCGCATGTGCGATATTTATATTGCCTCCCCCTCCCGCACCCATTGCGCAAACCACGAATATTTCTGCGATTTCTGCAAACGCACTTGACGGGGTTGTTGGATTGCCCTATAAAGATCCAATTCAGTTCAAATTGACGGATATCGAAGGCAATCCGATAAATAGCACGGTTGTCCAGTTCAGTATTATCCCCTCCGGAAAAGTCGATCCGGGTTCGGACACCACAGATAGAAATGGAATTGCTTCGGTAAAGGCAACCTTGGGATCAGATCCCGGTACCTATCTCGTTATAGCAAGGGCAAATGGTGCGACGAGCCAGGTTAAAATAATTGCTACAACTGGTTGATCAAGGAAGGATTTATGATGTCAGATTCAATGGAAATTTGTATAATAATCATATTGTGTGTCATCGGATTTTCTTTTATTCCGGGATGTGTTAATCAACATCCTGGACAAACTTCGGTAAAAATTGTCATTCCTCCCGATCCGGAATCTGGTATTCATCATTGGATTAATGCAATCAATAATAAAAATGTGTCACGATTATATGATCTTACGCCGGCAGTTATAAAAAAACAGGTAACTGAAGAGCAATTCAAACTGGACAATCAGGATAATCTTATTCTAAAGCCTGGCCTAACCTTCAAACAAGAATTTACGGAAATTACCGAATCTGTAACCGGAGCAAATGCAACAATCAAAGCACAGTTGATCCTTCAGAATTTAAACAAAGGGAATGAATCTATGTCTGAGATTCCTGTACAGTATGTTTTTTATTTATCTTATGAAAATGGCGAGTGGAAAGTGTGGACATAAAAAAGGCATACTTCGCGATTTAGGCTAATTATAATTTTTCTTCTGAAAAAAAATGAAAAAATTTGTAGTGCTGAGTTTGGGTATTTAATCCTCATCACCCATGCCGCTCTCTCGTATCAATAAGCAGACCTTCCTCATTGAGCGTGAAAGAGAGCATCTTGTTTCTCGGGAATTCTCCCCGCATCTTCGGGATATTGATATAATGCTTGAGCTTGTCTCCTTCAGGAACGACAACGAACTGGATGATCCCGTCTGCCATTGCCCGCACCAGGTTCTCCTGTCGGTCGGGAAGAACGCCGCAGTCAATCATAAGAAGGAAGGTCGTTCCTTTCCTGCTTGCCGATATCAGGCCGAATAGCAGGGTATTCAGTTCTGCAAACGAATCCTCTGCAAAAAAGACCGAGAACGGATCGATGACAATGAGTGGGGCGCCCGGGTTACTGATCTGGGTCAGTACTTCTTGTTTTGCATGGGCGGGAGTGATTTCAACAATCGTGAGGTTATTCGATTCGGGTATTCTGAGAAGTGCCATCTTTTTCATGACATCTTCCCGGGTCTGGAGCGTAAGGTAATTTACCCGGGATCCGTTCTTTGCCCATTCCGTAGCTACATAGATCGCATAGATGGATTTGATATTTCCTGAGTGTTCCTCGATGCAGAGTACGCTGCGATCGGGAATAATTTCAAGGCCGTTTACCAGTGCCATTACTCAGTATGGGTCACCGGACTATGATAATCCATTCGTCACTCTATATGCCGGGGTATCCCGACAAACTACGACTGGGACGGAAATTGGTGAACTGCGCCCACGCCAAAAAAATCGGGGGATGGAAGATTTCCTGAGTCAATTTGTAAAGAGTCTTCCTAAAATATATATAATATAGGGCCATCATAGAAGAAAGTGCAGAAAAAAATCTGTGGTGTTTGAGATAAATAAGAATCGGGGATTTGAATGCAGTTAAAATCGGGTTTTATTGGTAATTTGTATGGCAATTACAAAATAATTGCCCTGGCGCCAGCCCTTGCCGTAATTATCGATTATGCGCTGACATTTTATCTTGCGGGTGATACTTCGATGATCACTACCTGGGAAGCGAGCCCGTTCGTCAGGTTCGCGGTGATCCATAACCTGATGGTACCCTATCTTATCGCCATTGTCCTCTTCTACTATGGCGCTTCATATGCAGTACTCAGGATTCTCTACAACTCGGACTATTATAAATTCGGGATCCTGCTCATCCTCACGCTGAGTATCACCCATGTTTTCGGAGGCATGTCCTGGTACTTCCGGAACTCATTTTATTCAAACGGTGTCTTTGTCCTCTCGCTCCTCTCCATAGCGATCGCGTTTATCCTGTTCGCCTTCTCCCTGCTAAATGAGAGGCCAGCCCCGGATTCCTGAACTTCTTTTTTCCCGAAATGTGGGGTACCCGGAATCCGGATTGTTCTTTCTCATCAGGGTACTAAAGCCGGTTTTACAGTAACCCGGCTGGACGATATCCATTTACCGAGAAACGGTCATGGGGGTCTTCCAGGGTACTGGAGCGATCCTGTTCGTGCCGTACGGGGTCATACCCATCAACGCCCTGACCCTCCCGACTCCGGCCAATCAACCGTTTTTGCCGCTCCCGCTCCTGCAATTGCGCGCTCTCACGTCACAGTCCCGATTACTTCCGCAGGATGAATACCGCCCCCTGGGTTGGTGATCCGTGTTATCCAGACAGGAACCCGTGGGGGCCATGGGCATACTGGGTGTGATCCCTTCTGATGATCATAGGGAGAAAGAGGATGACCCCTCCGACCCCCTCTGGCAGTCATCACAGTCTTCCTATTGGGTCGGAGATTCCCTGCCAGCAATAAGAAAAAATGCTCCGGGAATAGCAGATGTTCATGGGGGGTCACCAGTGATTTTTACCTGACACCATGCAACCCTGCAGGGGTTGCCATATCCCCTGAGGCGACCCCAATGACCCCCATCCAACCAAATAGCATATATTTAATCGAATCTTTTCTTCTTAGAATTATAATAGCCCAGGAAGATTACGGGAATGGATTTGATGAACCCCTCCCGGCCGTTCCCTGGAAGATACATCAGGGTCATTACCCGGGGTTTACAAAATCCGGGCTCCGGACACTTTCGCGATCCATCGTGCCTGCCAGGACCCGGGCAGAGAAGAGATCGGGAAAACCCGAACGAAAACGATCATGAGCATGAACTCAAGTGAACAAGAACCGTGAGGAACAGAACCGGAGGCAGAGACTATGGCAGGTTTTCAACAGAATACCCAGCAGAAGAGCGCGGTCCGAAAGCTCGCACAACCCATTGCCGATATTGATGCGTTCTCTGCGATCGTGCAGGATATCATAATGAACAATCCCTTCGGGTGCGTGTCCTACCGGACACCGGGTGTCAATCACCCGCCGGTAGAAAAAGTGAGGGAGATGTATACCGCGAAGTTTGTGTATATTGATACCAGCGGAAAACGCGTAGGTGCCGGATCGGAGATCTATACCTCCATCGATGGTTTCCATGCCGGCATTGCAGCCGTGATGTCTCACATGGCGAATATCGCTGCCCATGGGGGGACGGTCAGCAGGAACACCGGTGCAGATTCCTATGCCGTTTCCCTGAAATGCCACGATCCCGGTGGGGAGCTTTTCTTCCTGAACCTGGCCCGTGACCGTGTGACGCTCTCATCCTACCGCGACGATGCAATCCGCACCCGGATCGAGAACTGGACAGATGGTGTTGCGGCGCTGAAGTAATCGCATTCCTGCGGAATACGCAGTATGAGGAAAGACCGGATGCCGGACTTCGGGAGAATGCAGGGTGTCACTACTCCCAGTCATCGGTCGAAAGAGACAGCTCCCCTTTCACCACTCGGCGCCGCAGTTTTTGCAATAGCAGGTCTGCTGGTCGCGGGAGGTATCTGAGATGATGAGTTTTCCTTTCCGTTGCGCAGCCCGGAGTTGCGGCGTGGCGGGTGCATACACGATCGGGATGACGTCCCGGACACTGCTGCAACGGGGGCAGCAGTTCCCGGCCTTTTCTGGAACCGGGCCGGGATTATCCTGCGTGAGCATACCATGGAATTTCCACAGGATCACATTAATGTTGTGAAATTATCCCGGGAACGCATCACCAATCCTTTCTCTTCAGGTCTCATGTTTTTTCTTATCCCGGGAGCGTTGGGACCCGGTGAGATAGTACCATATGGCTGGTACAAAGACAGGGTCCGGTAAGGCCGGAATAGCAACTAAGAGCCCGATCCAGATGTATATCACTCATTACCTTACCGCTTTTAAGTACTATCGGGGTATGAAGAGGACCGGGGATGGTGTATAGTTTATCTATATCAACCAGAGATATCTATATCTGCAATTCAAAAAATATATATTATCCGCCCGACAAAGAATGCAGTATACAGGCGCGGGATCCGATCAGTGATCTCATCAAGGCTAACAGGACATCCACATGACACAGGATATCGTTTTTATGGGCAATAAAAAAGTATCTGCTGTCGTTCCCGCGGCCTGTTTAATCCTTCTGACTATCGGGAGTGTATCCGTCTACGGAATGCCCGGTAATTTCCTTTTGCCCGCCAGTTTTCTCATTGCGATATGCACACTGACCCTGGTGATCGCATTCATGCGTGTGAATGCGGATCATCCCTGATAATCCATTTTTTAAGTGCATTAACATCCGTCATATATTACAGAAGAATGTGCGAGCGACGGCGAACCCCTGACTATATATTGTACTATAGTGACTTGTTTTAAATCTATATTCAGATCGTTAAAAATATATACTCCACCGTCTATTATCTGAATGGTGAAGATGACATCTGTGGGGGATGAATGAACTTCGCCAGAATCCGTTGCAAAACTACAAATTTTTTTAATCGCAGCAATCTCTCCAACACATCCACAAGAACTCCAGAAATTTAAAGGTGAAATTCTCATGGCAAACCACAAGAATAATGATATGGCAGTCTCGCCGGTTGTCGCGACGCTCGTTCTGATCGTCGTCGCAGTCATCGGTGCGGTCGCAGTCGGTACCATCCTCGGTACCTTCTCGTCCGATGTATCGAAGCAGGCAAACGCAAATGGTGCAGCTGATGCATCAGCAAACCACATCCTGACCGCCGGTTCAACCTCCGTTCTCCCGGCATCCCTGGTACTTGCAAAGAGCTACGAGGCCCTCCACCCCGGCACCCAGATTGATGTCCAGGGCGGCGGATCAGGCGCAGGAGTTACCGCAGTAGGTCAGGGCATCTGCGATATCGGTGCAACCTCCGACTACTCAAAGGTCACCTCCGGTCTCACAACCTACCCGAACCTTCAGGCATATCAGATCGGTGCACGCAGTGTTGTCTGGATTGCTAACACAGCCAGCACAGCTACCGAAGCAAACGCAACTGAAATCAACAAGCTTCTCGGTGGTGCAGCTGCCGCAGGCAACTCAACCGCCACTAAGCTTGTCCAGCGCTCTGACGCATCCGGAACCGAGAAGGCAGCAGCAGCATTCGTTGGCAACGCAACTTTCTCCGGTGACAATGCATTCGATGCAATGCCCGCAGCACAAACCGTTGCAGCCAGCGGAAACGCAGGCGTCCTTGCTGAAGTCAACGGCAACACCGCAGGAAATGAAATCGGTTTCGTCGACCTCGGCTACGTATTCGACACCACCGGTAAATTCCTGCCCACCGCCGGGAACATTAAGGTCCTCGCCGTTCAGGGAACTGACGGCAAGCACTTCGGTCCTGCAGCAGCAGTAGCCTACGTAATACCCGGTGCATCCGGTGCAACCCTCCGTGCACAGGCACTCCAGTCCGTCAAGGACTTCCAGGCAGGCACGCCACAGGTATACACCTCTGGATTAACCAACTACCCGCAGTCCCTTGATTCCGGTCTCTACTACGTCACCAACGGTGCACCGAACTCAGTCGTGAAGAGCTTCATCGACTACGCTCGCTCACCCAACGGTGGCACTGACGTCCAGACCGCCGGCGACTTCTCACTCTTAGAGATCTCGTAAGTCTGGTATTAATCTCCAAAACTTTTTTTGGGTTTTTTGGGTTGTACCGCGGAGGGGAAGGACACTGCAGATAATACATGAAAAAACCGATGTCCCGCACCTGATCTTCCTCTGTTCCGCAGTGGCAACCGGTCTTATCGTCATCCTGATGTTCGGGTTCATCTTCTGGACGGCCATTCCCGTTTTTCGTCTGGAGGGGCCCGGTTTTATTCTCGGCACGGTATGGAATTATAATACTGACCAGTACGGTATTTTCCTGTTCATTGTCGGGACCGTTGTGATCACGATCGCAACGCTCATACTTGCGGTGCCTCTTGGTCTCATGGCCTCCATCTATCTCACCGAATTCGCCCCTCCCCCGCTGGAAAAGGTTCTGCGGCCGCTGATTGAACTCCTCGTCGGTATCCCGTCCATCGTCTATGGCCTGTTCGGTTTCCTGTTCCTGCGGTATGTCTTCATGGACACCATAGACCCGCTCATCGGTACCTATCTGGGTTTTATCCCCATATTCCGGAATGTTGACGTATCGGGTGGCAGCCATATACTTCTTGCTGCAGTCATCCTCACCATCATGGTGCTTCCGACCATAGTCGCACTTTCCCAGGACGCCATGCGGGCTGTTCCCAAGGAATACCGGGAAGGGTCGCTTGCGCTGGGTGCAACCCGGTGGGAGACGATAACACGGGTAGTAATTCCTGCAGCCTGGTCGGGGATTGTGACCTCCATCATTCTTGCAATGATGAGGGCAATGGGTGAGACAATGGCAGTAGTCATGGTTGCAGGTAATTCAGCCCAGATACCCTCGAGTGTGCTCAGCGGAGTATATCCCATGACTGCCAAAATACTCAATGATGTCAGTAACTGGTCCGGAGTACCCATGCCACGGTCAGCACTTTTTGGAATCGCGGCGGTCCTGTTCGTAATTGAGATCCTCTTTGTTGCGGGTGCCCGTCTGGCGACCCGTTACGCCGGGAGGAAGATGCAATGACCGTGCGGTACCGGCTCCTCAAGGAAAAAGCGGCCATTATCATATGTTCTCTCGGTGCCCTCTTTGCGGTTGGTATGCTTTTTCTCATCCTCGGGGATATAACCGTTAATGCGATCCCATCTTTGAGCCTGAGTTTTCTCATTACTCCGGAAAACCAGGCAGGTCTCGGTCAGGGTATTGCCAATGCAGTGGTGGGAACGATTATCCTTTCCTTGTGTGCTACGGTACTTGCGACACCCTTTGCCATATGTACCGCCATCTACTTGAGGCGCTACGCACCGGAAAACCGGTTGACAGATTGTATCCGGTTCATGATTGAGGTGATGTCAGGGACGCCATCGGTAGTGGTCGGTATGTTCGCCCTTCTCGTCCTTGTGATTTATCTCAAGCCATTTACCGGTGGTTTTTCACTGATTGCCGGTATGATCGCACTTGCGATCTTGATCATTCCTGTCATCGAACGTGCGATAGAATCTGCAATAGAAACGGTAAATCCGGAGCTGGAGGAGGGAAGTTACGCATTAGGTGCCACAAAATGGCAGACGATCAGCGGGGTAACGCTCCCCTCGGTCATTAGTGGTATCATGACCGCACTTATCCTCGGTTTTGGCCGTGCCGCGGAAGAATCATCAGTCGTCGTCCTTACGGCCGGGTATTCCCAGTTCATCCCCCAGATTGGTCTCCCTCACAACAGCAAGTTCTTCTTTGGGATTCAGGTACTTCCTTTCAATCAGGTAATTGCGAGCCTGCCCTATGCGGTGTATAATGCCTATGAGGAAACCAATGTCATCCCGATGTCCAATGCATATGCAATCGCATTTTTCCTCATAGTCTTTGTGCTTCTGATCAATATTCTGGCTAAAATTATCGGCTCCCATGCGATCAGCAGCGCTCAGGGAAGAAGCGGGGGTCCTTCCTCGCTTGGCAGTTATATTTCCTCACTCCGAAACATTCTCCCATTACGTACTGACTCCCGGGAAAATCTTATGAACAATAACGAAAAAATACCGGATGGGAGGATAATTATCGCAGATAAATCAACGGATTCGGCACATTCCGCTGTACTATCTGAAACAGGATCGGTAGATAGCAGGAGTTCAGTGAATGGGAATTCGCATCGGGACCCGATTGGGAAAAAATTTACAAAAATCTGGTCCGAAATGTTCAGGAAAAACCGCACCACTGGGAACTCCCCTGTCAATTCGGGTGAAAGCCCCATTCGGGAAATTGGTTTCGATGTACGGACCTTCCTCCGCCCCCTCCTCCCCTTCGCGATCCCGGCAGCGATCCTCCTCCTCATCACGGTCCTCGCCACCATCCCACCACTCCACCACATCCTCGGCCCGGCCAGCCCGTCCCTTGCCGGGCTCTTCGCAACCGGCCTCGCTGTTATTGTAACGGTCGCCGGGCTGATCTTCGGATTCCTGTTTGCAAAACGGAGCGGGGCATTCAAAGAAAAGAACCGGCGAGCCGGCTATGCGGCTGTAGCTTCAGGGTTCTGCCTCCTCTGCATCGCCGGCATCATCTGCTCGTCAGCAGCAGCCGGCCTGTTCAATACCGGGGATGCAGCGGCAGCCTCGTCCGGAGGGGATCGTGCAGCAAAACTCGCGGCCCTTGCCGCTGCCGGGGATCAGGGTGACGGATCTGCTTCTTCTGTTTCCGTCCAGAATATAGCCCCGACTGTGCCGGCCCAAAACCTCGCAGTAACGCAGGTGCCCGGCACCCAAACAACCCCGACTGTCCCGGTGAAAGATGCACTTGGTATCGGTGAATATTACTGGTACGGGGATGCCCAGCACACCGTACGGGCGACCGTGTACGATTACAAGGTTCTCCCGTTCTATTTCTGGTGGTTCATCGATTACAACCGGTTCGTTCAGCAGACTCCGCCGACGGGGTACTCCTATCTTGTAGTGTTCATCAGGATGGAAGATGTCGGGAAGAAGAGCACCATTGTACCATCAGCAGATCAAATCATGGTTACGAATAACGGGAATACGTATCCCCACGAACCATTCTTCAACAAGTCCGTACTCAGCTCATACCAGTCGGATTATTACAGCACGCATTACAACGATCTCCCGTACCAGTGGATACGTGAGATAGGCCAGGATAAACGGGATTATGCATTTCTGACCTTTTACAATATATTCGGGAATGACTGGGCCACAGCATACAACATGACCGTTACGCCTGCAGCCACAGTAACGGCTGCCACGGTAACGGTATCAGATACATCAGACACGACTGTTTCGACAAGTACTTCCGCAGCCAATAATGGCCAGGGTTTTTTCCTCCATCCCGGCTCCAGCAACGCAATTGACGGATATATGATCTATACCGTTCCGAATACCGCTGTAGATACACCAGCGCATCTGAAATCGACCTATGTCCAGATATCCTTCAATAATTTCAGCGCCTCGAGGTGGCAGCTGGGGACAGATGTGCCGGCAAAATAGGGGTATTCCGGATACACCGGTACAAGTCTGATATCTCTATATTCTCTATTCAAAAGATATATTTTTAGAAACTTCCCATAGGTACAAAAGCACATATCGCTCCATGAACGTAGTTCTTTCAGGCTGTTCATTAACAAGATTTCCGCAGTAAGTGCGGAAAAACAGGGTTGTCCATTCAAGGTTCCGGTTGCAGGTAAGGAGATTTTTTCGTGGCACGGTTCCCCAGGATTAAAAAACGGTCGATACTTGTAGTTCTGGGTATCGTGATCATTCTCCTGATTGCTGCCGGCATCATCTTCCATCTTCTTCCCGGCCCGGGAACACTGACACGCTATTTCGAACCCAGAGCCGGCCTTGAGGCCGTTCACCCGCTTGCAGATGCAAAGAACGCGATCGGTGCTCCCATGAACCGCCCCCTGATAGCCGATTTCCTGGAGGCGCGGGCATCCGATTATTCTCCCCTCTCTATCAGGTTCCTCGACATGAGCCGGGGTTCACCTGCCACGTGGGACTGGGATTTTGGTGACGGGACACATGCTGCGTCGAAGGATCAGGTTCATGAATACCGGCAGCCCGGGCTGTATAATGCCACCCTGCAGATCACCCGGCCGGATGGTTCCGTACGGTCGGTCACCGAATACGATGTGCTTGGCATTGCCCGGCCGGAACCTCATCAGGTCCTCGTCGATACGCTCCGGCAGGGAACCCTGAAGAAAGGCGCCTACGTAACATTCGTCTCTGGTTACGGGGATTCATATTGCACCATCGATGGCAATCACCTGCCGTTGCCGAATGGTTCCCTTGTGAAGCTCAGGTCAAACGCCGACGGCGACGGGATGATAAGCATCCGGCAGGGAAACCTTCTGAAGTTCTCCGTGCCCGATGCAACCCTGTATATCAACGGCACTCAGGTAGCACGGGGATCGTCCGGTGACTGCAATCTCCCGGATTTCCGTTATTTCAGCACCAATTTTACCTATACGGTAGTCCCGACAAAAGGCGATATCCGCCAGATCGTGCTCAACGGACAGAAGATACGGGCCGGTGTAGAGAACTCCCGAATCCTGATCACCCACGATTCCGGTGACCATAATGCCGACCTGACCATGGTCACCGTCCCGGCATTTTTTGAAGGCAGTGCAGCCCGGTTTGACATTACAACGGCGGTGATAGCAGACTTTGCCGCCTCACCTCACGAGGGCGACGCGCCCCTGAATGTCAGTTTCACAGACCTGTCGGCAGGAGGTCCCGCTACATGGTCCTGGGATTTCGGTGATGGTACGCGATCTGCCGAACAGAATCCTGTTCACCAGTACGTAACCCCGGGATCGTACACAGTCACACTCATTGTCGCCCGTGGAGACCTGAGCGATGTGGATGTACAAAAGAACCTGGTCGTGGCGACTCCGCCCCGTCTCGAGGCTGACTTCTCTGCGTTACCGGTCGAAGGTGTAGTTCCGCTGGTAGTAAGATTCTCTGACAACTCCACCGGATCGCCATGGATGTGGAACTGGAATTTCTGGAAGACGGACGATTCCGTAAACCGATCGTCCTCCTCGCAGCAGAACCCCGTAATCACCTTCACCGAACCGGGAAACTACAATGTCTGGCTCTCGGTCAACAATATTTACGGTAGCAGCGACCTGATGCGCCCGCAGTACATCATCATCACCGATCCCTACCGGTTCCCGGACACGAAACTCAAGGTCCGGACCGGCAAGCAGGGATACATAGAGAAAGATTCCTGTATCCAGTTTATAGTCAGTGATACACCTGCCACCATCAGTATCAATGGGGGATACCGGAACCTTCCGAAAGGATCTCTCGTCAGGATCGAGGCGATGAGTAACCAGAAGGGCGATATCTACATGGACAAGGGACAGCTGCTCAAGTTCGGCATGCCCGATGCCGGACTCTATATCGACGGGGACCTTATCGCTGTCGGGAGAATTGACAGCATCTACGTGCCCTACATGACAGATTTCCGGACTGCTCTTAACTACTACCTTGAGCCGGCATCGTCCTGGACAACGGTCAATGAGAACGGGTACCAGGTACTCGGCGACTGGGACAATGCCTGGATACGGTTCTCCAATATCGGTATGAACGATGGCAGCCTCCGTCTCTCGGTATCCGACAATTCAACCCTGATCGACGGTGCGGTGAACCAGACGGTCCACGACTGGGTCATTGCATAACCCCCTGGTGCCGGTACGAAGATCAGTCGGATGCGAATTCTGTCCGGAAACCGTCCTGTTACATCCAGGGGGTTTGTGCATAGTAAAACCGGAATTCCTCTTTCTTCGTAATTCCTGATCTTGTGACGAATGTTCATGGGAGGCATATCCCCCCATATGACAGGTGGTTCCGACAGGAACCATATCAGTCCGGGCGTTAACGCCGCCCCTTTGCGCCTCACACTTTGTTTTGTGGGAGGGTAAAATACCGGGATTCTTATCCCAGGAAGCCTGCAATACCCGGGCAGGAATGAACAACAGAAAAGGAAATCACTGGGATTGTTGCAGCAGCTCTGCCTGCGTTGTCATATTCACCAGGGCATTGTCCCCGTCCGAGAGCGATGATGTGGCGAGTTGACGGGCTTGCATTGTGGCCTGCAGATAAGCGTCGTTCCAGTAGTCGGGATCATCGGGAGCTACGTACAATCCCGCATTGTTGGTATAATCGATCAGGTGCTGCTGGGCGTTTCCCATCGAGACCGTATAGATCCGCATATACTGGATCACGAAGGCGATCTCCTGCTTTGCTTTCGGATTGTTCTCGTAGGTCAAAGCGGATGTATTTTTTTCCAGGGAATCGGTGGCAAAATTCAGCTTGACGAGTTCGTTCCCCCATGCGTCCAGGAGTTGTTTCTCATCAGCCACATTCTGTCGTATGAGTGCAAGGTCCGGTGTGGTGCTGGCGATTTGCGTATTATACGTCGTCGTATCCGCAGAGATCCGTTGCAGATCCGATCGGACCTGACGATCGAACTGCTTCTGTTCAAGGATCCATGCATTGTATTCTTTGATTGCAACGGTCGTATTGTGGGTATCAGCGGTCCGGATCGATGTGCAGCCGGGAAGCACACAGAACGAAATCAGGATAATAATCGCCAAAAGGGAAATTACCGGGCCTCTTGATAACATCACATATCTATAGGTCTGGTTTTCCTTTAAGATTTCCGTTTATAATGGCAAAATCCGGTATAAAATGCGCATAAAAATTTTTCAACCGGCATCCGGAAAAATCTCTGATCCTGCGAATAGAGAGAATAGTTTAAAACTATTGTGATATGAAATAATATATGTATAAATGGGGCTGGGTTGCCTGCCTGCTGATTGTGTTTATCATCTGCTCCAGTGGCTGCACGCTGCCTGGTGGCGGAAAAGGAGACAGCGGCACCGGTACCCGGACGATTCCTGCAACATTCGATACACCTGCTCTCCCCGATCAGTATGTTGCACAGCCCTCTGGTGTGAAAATTGCGGTCTCACCTTCTGCTACGATCCCGCCGACACCGGGTGATCTGCCGGCTATCCTGCCGGCAGCACATACAACTATCGGGGGGTCGGGCCTTGTCGGTGGTTCAACAGAAGATACGGTCATAAATGAAACGATATATATCATAACGAAACCGTCGTGGCAGGATGCTCAGAGTAAAATTGTTGCCTCGGCTGTTGATGATAAAAATCCTGTGACGAAACAATTTGCTCTCCAGTGGCTCCGGCACGATAATACCAGTTTTGAGAGTATCTGTGATATGTTCGATGCGGTCATGGACTGGGATCCGGTAAACCAGGCCCGGTACCATGTTGGGGATAACTGGACGTACATGACCGATCAGGCATTGTATGGTGTGCCGGATTACTGGGCACCTGCGAGCATGACAATTCAGAACAGGGATCCGGTGACCAACAACCTGCGCGGTGACTGCGATGATTTTGCCATCCTGAATGCGGCGATGGTGAAATCTACCGGAAGGAATGCACGGCTGGTGTATGCCCTCTCCCCAAGCTCGAACGGCTCGTATTGTCTTGGGCATATGTACGCTGAAGCGTTTGTAACGGACAATTCCTTCATCAGCACGGTTCAGCACAGATATTCAGTGGGGGATGTCAGCGGATTTAACACGGAATCCGGTGGTTACTGGGTTGCCCTTGACTGGTTCCCGGACAAGGACGGGTTCCAGCACCCGGGTGCGAGCCTGTACGACAGCACGAGGGGTCTGGACTATTTTTACCCGGATGGGACCTGGTCCGAAATAACACCGGTTGATCCAGGATGTACCCCGACTACCCAAAAATAAGGTTGTGGGAAAAAACTATACTTTATTGCCATCACTATATACTCAATAAATAAATTATATATCTGCGCCCAACCTATTTTTATCTGAAAATCCAGGGCAGCAAAAAGGAACTGATCTCAGGATTTCGGGATAAACAGCAACCATGGACACGACGGCCTCACCCAAAAAAACCAGTTCCTTTGCAGACAGGTTCAGATCGTTCCTTGTTGAAGAGGACGATCCCGCAGATGACGGCCCCTCTACGGACGCGGGAATTGCCGGCCAAATCCTTGCCGGGCAGGAAGTTTCAGCTGCCCCGTCTTTTTCTGAACCAGCACCGGTCCCGGTAAAAAAACCGGATACGTTATCCCTGGGAGGAAGATTACGGTCTTTTCTTGCGGAACCGGACGAAGAGGACCCCCTCATTCCCACGACGAATTCTCCTGATCTGCCTGTGCCACTCTCAGCTTCGGTTGAGCTGATATCCCCCGGTGACCCCGGATCCGGTACACCCTCACCTGACGCTTCCCCCTCCGTATTCCAGAAGTTTCTCTCAATTTTCTCAAAACCCCCCGAGCAGGACATCAACTCCCTCTCATTCGATCCCGGGACCGTGGCCATCCCATCGCTGGAAGGCTCCCTCCGGGATGTCAACCTGACATACGTAGTAGAGGCTCCGTTCCAGTTCGTCCATATCGAGTATTCCCGTCTCGAAGGGATGATGATCTACAGCGTCATCGAACCCGAGCTCAGCGGGAATGAACAAGCGGCTCTCACGATCATTGAGAATGCCTTCGAGAAACTGGTCAGCACGAATGCCGAACTGGTGGATGCGGAATCCCGGGAAAAGTACCTGCACGAACGTTTCTATTCCCTTGTCCATATCTTCGGGCTCAACCTGACCGAAGCACAGAAAGAGCGGATGTACTTCCACCTGCGGAAGCAGTATCTCGGGTACAGCCGGATCGACACTCTCATGAAAGACAAGTACATCGAAGATATCAGCTGCAATGGATCGGACATGTACCTCTATGTCCAGCACCGTACCTACGGTTCCGTCCGGACCAGCGTGAAGTTCGGGGAGGTGGAGCTCAACAACTTTGTCCTGCGCCTCGCCCAGATCAGCGGCCGGCATGTCTCGCTTCTCCAGCCGATCCGCGACCTGACACTCCCCGACGGGAGCCGCGCGAATATCACGCTCGGCGGGGAAGTGACCAAGAAAGGATCCACCTTCACGATTCGTAAATTCCGGGCAAACCCGATCTCCTCGATCGAACTGATGGAATACGGGTCCATCGATGCCCAGCAGCTGGCGTTCATGTGGATCCTGATGGAATACAAGCGTTCGATCCTCGTATCGGGAGGAACCGCGACCGGTAAGACCACGTTCCTCAACGTGCTGTGCAGTTTCATCCCGCCCGAATACAAGATCGTCTCGATCGAAGATACTGCCGAACTGAACCTGATGCACCCCAACTGGATCCAGTCCATCACCCGTACCGGGTTTGGTACCTCGGACGGGGGGGCCAGCGGGATCTCCGGCATGAGCGGCGGGGGCGGGGGAAAATCACCGGGCGACATATCCCTGTACGACCTCCTTGTCGCCGCATTGCGGCAGAGGCCGGAGTTCATCATTGTCGGTGAAGTGCGTGGCGGGGAGGCCTTCACCCTGTTCCAGGCAATCGCCGTCGGCCACGCGGCCCTCGGGACCATCCATGCCGGTTCGATGGACGAACTGCTGGCCCGTGTGGAATCCAATCCGATGAACGTGCCCCGCAGCCTGTTGTCGAACCTGGATCTGGTCATCTTCCCGATGCACATCAAGAAAGGCGAGCGAAGCATGCGAAGGATCGCAAATATCGTGGAGATCCTTGAGCTTGACCGGGATTCCGGGGACCTGATCACCAATACGGTCTTCAAATGGGTGCCGGAGACCGATGTCTTCCAGTGGCAGGGCCGGAGTTTTCTCTTCGACCGGATCAAGGACACGTACGGCGTGAGCAAGGATGTGCTCAATGACGAGCTGAAATACCGGACCGACTTTATCATCTGGATGCAGAAGCATGATATCCGGGAGTACCATGCGGTGACCAAGATGGTCCAGCTGTATTACCGGGACAAGGAAGAAGTCCTCGGGTGGTTATACCCTGATCCATCCCTGCCCTCGGAACCCTCAGAGATTTCGGCCTATCTCACGGGTTGATCTCGCAGGAATCCGGGACGGGTTCATTGTATTTCAGACCGCTGGTATCCGGAGCCCTGGCCCGTGGGAAGTTTGCGCAAAAGAGATCATGCCGGAAAATCCAGAGGAATGGGATGAGGAACTCTCTCCATAAACCCGGATTTTTTCATAAAAAGGGATTTGTTTTTTAACTTTCCGCAGGCTCAGTCTGCCGGAAATACGCACGCGTGCGGTCCAGCAGCCCGGTAAACGAGCGGGTGATGCCGGAGAGACCGGCTCCCGGGGATTTCACGGTACTTTTCTTTTCCCCGGCCGGGCCTGCATGGACTCGGGGATGCGGTGCCGGGTGTGACCCGGTACCGTTCTTCTGTTTCTTCTTCATCTTCATCGCCATATCATTTCACCTTTCTTTCCCAGCAGGGAATGCACAAGCCGGTCTTTTTCGTGTAATGGAAATCGAGAACCGGAAACTGTTCCCCGCACTGGCGGCACCGTATTGCAGGAACCTTTGGTCTTTCTCTCATAGAGCTACCCGCCCCGGTATTCGGCGAATCGGCCTTTTGCATGCCAGAGGATCCCGGCGAAACGGCGCTCTGCTCCCGGAATGCTGAAAGGCATCCCTGGGTAATTTGCGGCTTCCTTTCCCCCCTCTGGGAATACAGCATCCTCATGGATTCGTTCAGGTGCCGGATCTGTTCGTGATGGACTCCGTAGGATGTAAGAATTTTTCTCACCCGCCCGGCGCGGTCACGCAGTGCGGACTGCTGCCTTACCTGTTTGTTGGGTCTGCAACTATATAGGCTTGGCGAATCTATATAGTGTTAGAAAATATTATATAGAATTTAACCAGACTCTATTGTGTCGCATTCGATCAAGACCCGTGCAGGCATCCCGCATATATTGCGGGGAAGCACGGGATCGCACCCGGTGACAATCCCGGCGGGCGCCAGGTCCCCGCGGGGTCCTGCAGGGCCGGCGGGTTTTTCTTCCGTACTGCCGATCCACCTGATCCGGACCGGCAGCCTCATCGCGGTCATGGTACCCCGCTCCTGTTTTTACCCTCACGTATACGTCGCAGCCCCCGTTACCGGCCGTGGGAAAGGGCATCGGCCGGCATCCCCGGACGGAGGACATGATGAAGGTTGATTTCCATGTGCATACCTGCCGCTCGGTCGACGCGGTCCACAGCCCGCGCCAGGTAGTAAAACATGCGAAAAAACTCGGGCTCGACGCCATCGCCATCACCGATCACAACCGGCTCTTTCCTCATGCTGAAGCCCGGCGGCTCTCCCGGGAGTTTGGCCTGCTGGTGATATCGGGCATGGAAGGGGGGAACATCGCCGTCAGGAAGCACTGGATCGGGCTTGGGATCTCCCGCCCGTTCGAATCCCCGTCGATCGACGCTGTCCTTTCCTTTATCAGGAACGAGGGCGCGGTATCGGTAGCTCCCCACCCGCATACGAGACTCGGGTACACGGATTATGCAGACCTCGGATTCGATGCAGTCGAATCCCTGAATGGCAGCGAGCCAAAGGCCAATACCCTGGTCAAGAATATAAAAAATATCCCGGAACTCGCTGGCAGCGATGCGCATGCCCTCCCGATGATGGGATATACCTGGACCTCCGTGGAAGCGGACGGTACTCTTGACAGCGTCCTCGAGGCAGTGCGCCACGGGAGGTGTGCTCCCCGCGGGACAACCATTCCCCTCCTGGATCTCCTCCGGTTCTGTCCCCTGTATATCCGTCACCGTATCCTCAGCGAGCCCGGGGCTGCACTGTCCCGGGCCTGCCGGGTGGTCCGGGATATACGGGCCCTCGGGACCGGGGAGTCCCCATGCACCGCTGTCGAATACCCACGGATACAAGGTGAACAGCATCCATCCACATCACGATCCATCCCTGCAGGCCCGCTGGATCGGTGTTGATCTCAACACCACCGGCCATGCAGTAGTTGCTGCCGATCTGGTGACCGGTAAGATCATGAAACTTGGCAAGAGACTCCAGTATGCCCAGACTGCTTCCACAAAGAACTGTACGAAGCTGTACCGGGAAGGAAAGCTCTGGAAGCTGAAGAAGATGAAGACCCGGGAACGCAAGGAGTTCAAGGCCGCCCTCAACAAGATCTCGCGCCAGATCGTCTCGTTTGCAGAAACCTCCTGTGCGGGGATCAAGTTCGAGAAACTCTTCACGTACCGTTACGTGCACCACAAGGAAGCGGAGAACCCGTATGAATTCTCGTTTGAGAACAACTCGTTTGTTACTCTTTTGCACCAGGTAGAAAAACGGGCTCTCTCCCGGGGTATCCCGGTCCTGTACGTAAACCCGGCCAACACCTCGAAACGCTGCAGCAGGTGCGGGAGTTTCGGGCGACGGGTCCGGAAACGGTTCGAGTGCCCGCACTGCGGGGCGGTCATCCATGCCGATGTGAATGCTGCATTCAACATCGCTGCCACGATCCATGATTCGGACAGGTTCGAACTCGACCAGATGCGGATGGCCAGAAAGGAGATCCGGCGAAAGGCCCGGGCCCGGCTGCTCCCTGGTGAGAAGATACCGTCCGGACTGTCTGTGCCGGTACCTGAATTCTCCTGCCCTCAGGAGATCGCTGTACACCGGGACGCGCTGCAGATGATCCTTGGGGAAGTACAGACCCGGGCATGCTTATCAAGAGGAGGACACGTATGACAACAACCCTTGTAACAATCCGGTTCACATGCCCGCGATGCGAGCACCGGTACGAGATGCCCGATACCCGTGCATCGCCCGACCGTATGATCCTTGAACAGCGTTCTGACCAGTTCGATGACGGCATCTTTGCGATCTGCCCGGCCTGCGGCTGCGCGGTATCGGTCGTGCTTTCCGTTTAAAAGATTATTTTTTCCGTATAAACCAGAGACTCACGCACACGCTGATCGCTGCAAAAATTAACAGTAGTGTGCTGAGCAGGGAACTGGCAGGTGAAGCAGCAACTGCCGCGAAGAAAAAAGCTGTGGCTCCTATGAAACACCCCAGCCCAATCATCTTATCGATGAGAAACGATTCCATTCCCATGCCTGATCGATCCCGGGATCTAGCAGGATACATGGATGACCGCCGCGAAGGATCGTGATTCGTCTTCCATAAGGCTGAGAATCTCCGGCGTGGGCCGGATAAATGTCTCGAAATGCCGGAGTATGCCGTGCGATTCGGTGGTGATGGGCAGATCGCCGTACTGCCCGGTCCCGATGTATATGACCGATGGCTGCTCATCGCTGATGAACGACAGTTCGTGTTCGGCAAGCGGCGTGTGGCCATAGTGATTCTTGAGTTTTTTGGATTTCTTCTTGGATCGTTTCGAGACGCTGCGGTTGGTATGGATGATTATGTCATGGTCATAACGCACATGGTCGATCTCGATCCAGCCATACCTTGATTTCAAATCACCATCACTCCCCATCATTACACTCTCCTTATCTTCCGGGCACATCATTATTTTCGCCATACCTCTCAATAGGAAACAATATATTACAAGCGGTCACTGATGAAAAAGAGGGAGAGGAAGGGGGATCCGGACCCCGGAAAGGTCAGGGGATCCCGGCAGTCAAAAAAATGTTACCGTGAATTTCCGGTCATTCTGCGGTTTCATGTTCCGAGAAGGGAACAAATTTCGCACCATCCATCCGGATTCCCCCTACGATCCGGTGCTCATGGTCTCCTCCGCAGGCATCCGTGACAGCGATGACATCCACGTACCCGGCAAGCGGTCCAGCCCTGACCTTCGGGGCAAGAATCTCCTGCACCTGGTAGATCCCCGCGGAATTGGACATGGAGATGCGGAGTTCGATGGGTTTTTCCTTCCCCTTCCGGATTTCCACGCGCTCAATAGCGAGAGCCGAGACCGAATGGATGGTGATGCTTCCCCGTTCGAAGGCAGCCCGCCCGCGCCCCTTCGTCATGTCCGTGGAATCCCCGATACAGACCAGCGCCGCCTCGATCGTCAGCGGCCTGGGTTCCCCGTGATGCGAGTATATTTGAGGAGAGGATGAAGGATTTTACCTGTGTCATCTTCACTCTATCCGGGTAGATTTCCGGAAGCAGCCGGTCGAGCACCGGTATCGCGAGCATGATGCTCAGCTCTGCATGATCGGTGCGGTGGACCATGTTGCCGAAGTCATGGCAGAGCGTTGCGACAAGGACAACGAGAGCTGCATCGTCCCGGTCCCCGAATCCCCCGGCAACGAAATCCGGCTGCACGCCCCCGGCCTCGAGGAGGTCCAGCATGGTGAGTGCCGATGCGGTGGCGACCTTTGCATGCGTCTCCCCGTGGTCGTTCATGCCCAGCTTTTTTGTAGCTACAAAATCAGCCATCTGCCAGTGGGTTTTTGTTTCGGCATCATTCACGAGGAGGTTCCACATGGCAGAAGCCCTGCTCTTACCGGCCAGACAGCGCCCGATCGTGGCGATGGACTGCGCTTCGAGATTGTGTCCGTCCGTTCCCCCGGTTGTATGGGTGATTTCAGTCCGCTGTCCCATGATGCATAAGGTGTGGCGGCGAAAGGATATGTGTCTCGTGGTTGTGCCAAAGGAGATATAATTTCAGAAAAACAGGGCATGTTCTTCCACACCCGGTACCGGCACCTGATGAGATTTTCCCGGGGGGCTTCAGGAAAAATTATCCGCCCTTAATGAGGAACCGCCTGTACTCTGCAAGGAGCCCGGCGGCGTACTCATCCGTCTTCCGCGAAGGCACATAGTTGAACTGCTGCACCCGTTTGAGGATCTCCTCCGACAACTCGGTATCACCGGAAAGATTGAGTTTCTTCACTTCCTCAAGGATCCAGTCCAGGTGATCGATCCCCGTTTCCTTGCCGTCGATCAGGACACGTTTCGTGGTGATCCTGTCCGGGGGAATTCCTCCGCAGACCGAACAGTAATATCCGTCCGTGTCGTTGCCGCCCATCGTCTCACTCCCTGATCATGACGAGCATCATCTTGAACTTCGTCAGTGCCGAGAGGGCGTGCGGCACATTGGCCGGGAAGATGATCGTCTCGCCTTCCTTCATCCGGCTTGTCGTGCCGGCGACCCAGACCTCGCACTCCCCTTCGAGGATCGTGACGACCGCATCGAACGGTGCGGAATGTTCCGAGAGCCCTTCGTTCTCCGCGAACGAGAAGAGGGTGATGTTCCCGGCTGGCCGGGAGAGGATCACCCGGCTCGCCACGGTGCCGTCCGCGTAGTTCACCAGCTCTTTGAGCTGGAGGACTCTGCCTTTGAGTTCTTCGCGGGATCTTTCGGATGCTGACGGATGTTCGGGATGGAATTCTGCCATGGGGGATTCCTCTTCTGTGCTATGGTGGAATGTGATCCTATTTCATCGTTCTTTCGTTCAAATCCTGGGAACGGTTCTCAGGTCCCGGCACCATCTCGTTCAGGTGCCGGGAACAGGGTATGTAGATCCCGGGAACCGTTCGTTCGGCCGGGAGAATGGTTTATTCAGGCGCCGGGCACGAGCCGGGTCAGGTCAGCCGCCACTGTGTCGTTCTTCTTTATACCGAAGTTGTTCACAAGGACACCAAGAACGCCGGGCGAGACGAAGGCCGGGAGTTTTGGCCCGAGCGTGATATCCTTCACCCCGAGGTTCAGCAGGGCGAGGAGGACGAGTGCCGCCTTCTGCTCGTACCAGGCAATGTTGTACGAGACCGGCAGTTCGTTGATGCCGACGTTGAATGCGCCCGCGAGTGCCTGAGCGATCACGACGAGCGAGTAGCAGTCATTGCACTGGCCGGCATCGATCACCCGGGGGATCCCGCCGATGGTGCCGAGGTCGAGGCCGTTGTACCGGTACTTGGCGCAGCCGGCGGTCAGGATCACGGTGTCCTTCGGGAGCGCCTTTGCGAACTCCGTGTAGTAGTCCCGCTCCGCATGGCGGCCGTCGCAGCCTGCCATGACCACGAAGCGTTTGATGTTCCCCGCCTTCACCGCGTCGATCACGGTGCCGGCGATCGCGAGCACTGCACCGTGGGCGCAGCCCGTGATGAGGTCCCGGCCGGGGGCGTGGAGATCCTGGGGTGGCTGGGTCTTCTTTGCATGGGCGATTATTGATGAGAAGTCCTTCTTCCCGTTTTTGTCAGCAGCGATGTGCTTCACGCCGGGGAATCCTGCCGGCCCGGTGGTGTAGATCCGGTCCTTGTAACTGTCCTTCGGCGGGACGATGCAGTTGGTGGTGACGAGGACCGGCCCGTTGAACTTCTCGAACTCTTCCTTCTGGTGCCACCAGGAGGAGCCGTAGTTGGCGACCAGGTTGCCGTACTTCTTGAACGCCGGGTAGGCATTGGCCGGCAGCATCTCGCCGTGGGTGTAGATGTCTACGCCGCTGTCTTTCGCCTGCTCGAGGAGCTGCTGGAGATCCTTCAGGTCGTGGCCGGTGATCAGGATGCCCGGGCGGGGGAGCGTGGTGGTCTTCACGGACGTGATCTCCGGGTTCCCGTAGCTCTTGGTGTTCGCGGTGTCGAGGAGCGCGAGCGTGGTGACGCCGATGCCGCCGCACTCGAGCACGAGCCCGGTCATCTCGTCGGCCGGGAGTGCGTGGAGGGTGGAGGCGAGCCCTTTCTGCATGAAGTCCGTGATCTTCGCATCGGTGTACCCGAGCACGGCCGCGTGATGATAGTACGCCGCAACGCCCTTGAGGCCGAAGACGAGCAGGGCCCGGAGCGAGGAGACGTCATCGTTTTTGTTCGCCGCTTCCGCGATCTGCTGCGCCTTTGCCGCGATGTCCGCGTCGTTCTTCGGCGTCCAGGTGCAGGCCTCCGGCTCGTTCGTGCCGCTCTTCGGCAGTGCGTCCCGGATCGCGATCGCCTTTGCGATCATATCGCGGAACCGCTGGTCATCGAAGTTCACGTTGGTCAGCGTGGCAAAGAGCGACTCGGCCATGAACATGCCGGCCTCTTTGTTCTCCTTGCCGGTCTTTGCCGCGGCGATGTTGCGCTCGGCAATCCCCTTGTTCAGATAGATCAGGACATCCATGAGTCCCGCGGTCGCTGCCTCTTTCCCGCAGACGCCTTTTACGGTACAGCCGGTCCCTTTTGCTGTCTCTTCGCACTGGTAACAGAACATTTGCAAAACTCCATTGTATGGATTTACTACAAGGTATCTTTAGGATACCAAGATTAAATAGAAAAGAGTTTCAGAAACCATACCATGGACGATGCGTGCACGGTCAACATGACCGTGAAGTACCTGACCCGGAAGTGGACGCTGCTGATTATCCTTGAACTGTACAAAGGTCCGAAGCATACGCGCCGGTTCTCGGAGCTGAAGGATTCCCTGGGGGATATCACGCAGAAGATTTTGTCGGAGCGGCTGCGGGAGCTGGAGAGCGAGGGGATTCTGGTTCGTAAGGTGGATGCCTCTACGTTTCCTGTCAAGAGTGAGTACACGCTGACTAAATCCGGGCTCGAGCTGGTGGATGTGATCCGTGGGATCAAGATGTGGGCGCTGAAGTGGAAGATCGATAATATTCCGTGCGGCGGGCAGGATTGCAGCGTGTGTGTGCTGTAGGATTGGTTTTACGCTCTTTGGGGGCTGGCGCCCCCAGCCGCGTGGGCAGGCCCCCCACGGGAAGAAAGTTTATAGATGATAACCCTGTTTTTTTCTTATTTACAAGTGCATCCTCGTTGAAAGGTGTTGGAATAAAACGGTATTATAAGAACAATAATTTCTTAAAAATGTATAATATCTGAAACTACTTATTTCTCTTTTATGGAGTGGATTGATAGTTTATTGAAAATGTGGAGAGATGATAAACTCGCATTTTTAGGACTAGTCTTGATGGGTGTCCCAGGGATTCTATTGTGTGGGATTGTACTGCTCAAAGCTATTTTGATGGAATATTTTAGTATAGAAATTTTTAACGATTTGATGACATCAAAAATTGTTTTTACAATTTTCCTAATTATGGGTATTGGGATGATACTCACATATTCATCTCTAAGTTTATTTCGAGTAAAACCGGTGCAAATTCAGTTCGAGGTTCAGCAATCCCGGTCGACTTTGACTCATGAAACTCAACCTCGAGAGGAATCGGTACCAACAGTAATAATTAACTCTCCAGTACGCGAGAACATTCAAAAGATTAAACAGGATTTCATAAATCTTAACCAAATTCCAATTATTTCTTCAGAAGACACAATTTTTAGATCAATTTCAGAAAAATTAGAGGCATTTAAAAATCAGGAACGATGGCGGACATATTTCCCAATTTCGATATCATTATTTGCAACATTAATAGTGGTGAAATTCGATGATACGTGGACAAAATTTTATTTAACAGGCTCTCAATGGTATGCCGTTTTTGTAGTTGTCCTAGCATTCATTGTGGCCTATATGTCTTATCTAAGATTCGTTAGTTTCGTAAATATTGTCACAATTAATGACATTATTGACGAAATACGAAATAAAAGTCTATAATTAAAAACTTTTTAAAACCCATTATCCCCTTCAAAATATTTGCAAGACCCCTCCTACTCCCTCAGCAAAAATCGGTTGCGAGTCCCATGTTCCCCGGCAAAAAGAATTCAGCGAGCCTGCACAGAAAATTTTATTTCAAAAAAATTTTCCGGCAATAAAAAAATTTCACAAAAATTTTTTCCGCGTTCCGGAAATTTTAAAAAAAACTTTTCAGAAAATTTTCTCAAAATATTTTCCCGGCCCGGCCAGAAAATATCCGGCACCGGAATCCTCTTTCGCTCACGCCGTAAAACCCCTCCAGAAACACCTCCAAAAAAACACATTTTTTCCCGATCCACACCATCCCCAATCCGGCCCCTATACGAGCCCCGATTCCCCACTTTTCCGGAACGGAGCCCTGTACGTGCCCGGATGGGGATCCGCCGACCCCCTGTTTGGTCCGAAAGTCCTGGAAGTTTTCTGTGAACAGGGGGTCCGGATGTGCATTTTACGTCGATGCACGACGATATATGGGGTAATTTTACGACGGAGAATTCCCTTTTCTCCAAAACGTCCATATCACGCACCGGTCCCCGTGAAGGGTCGCGGGACTGGCTGAAACCCGCGGAAGCCCCGTTTCGGCCCTCCAAATACTGCTAAATACTGCCTCTCTTCTCCGATGTAAAAAGGGGAAAAACTCCCGAATTACTGCCTCATTTTCCGGAATTACTGCCTCTGGATCGGGAAAAGTGGGGTAACGGGGCCCGTATAATGGAGATTTGGGAGGTACTCTCATTGACCGTCAGGGCAGTGTGTGCAGGAGAACGTTGAGAATCTTCAGACGTGAAACGGGAGAATGCTTCAGAGTCATAAGTCCTGAAGCAGGAGAAGAGGAACCTTCTCCAGAACGATGTCCTTCGACTGATCCATCAGGTTTTTCGAACTACTCTCCCGGAGGTCCCGGCCGTCCGCGGTATGGATCGATCACGAACGGACCGGATCGCATCGGTGAAAAAAAAATTTCACTCATGATTATGTATAAGGGATCTCATCGGGCAGTTTTATTCACTGGATCTCACCGGGACCGATGACCGGGATCCGGGTTTTTATGGAGGATCTGATGAAACCCCTTCGATATACCGGCGTTCTTCTGGCGCTCATGGTCATGACCATGATGTGTATGCCCGCCGTCGCGGCACAATCCGCGAAAAATGCTGTGCAACCGAGACTGATCCCGCCTGATGCAGAGATCCGGCAGATTTCCAATGACGGGACCACCAGTGTCTCCACGCTGATTTTCAGGTTAAGCGAGACCGATGTCAGGTATTACCGCATGGTGCAGACAAAGAAGATCTTTGCTGACGGCACGGAGAACGGAACCATCCTCGTGCAGACACAGGATCCCTGCGGCTGCGATCCCCGGGGGTCGTTCGGCAAGGAATCAGACTATACGAAGACCCCTGAAGGTATCTGGGTCCACCTGGGACCTCAGGATCTGAGTGAGGCATACGCCGGGGAAGACGGGCACCGGAAATTTGCCGGCATGTTTGCCCTCATCACGGGACTGACGCCGGGGGAGTCCGCATTGTTCGGGGAGTACCTGCTGCCGGATACACGGTTCGGCCGTTATATCTCGACGCAGAAAGACGGCAGCCTGGATTTCTTCATGACGGATGATGCGGTGAAGACGATCCACCTGGCGGTAAATTTTAATAAATATTGTCTGTGGATTGGCGTAAACTACACAAATTATGTGACCAGTTTCTGCGTGTGATCAGTACGGGGCGAAGACCGGGTGGCGGGCGTGAACGGCTTTTACCCCACCACCGCCAGCCACCCGGCAAAGATCGCGAGCTGGATAACAGTCAGCGGGACACCGACCTTCATGAACTCGAAAAATGTCAGTGTCTCGCCCTGCTTCTCCGCGTTCTGGATGATGATCACGTTGCTGGCTGCGCCCAGGATCGTGAGGTTGCCGGCGAGCGTGCTGCCGGCGGCAAGGGCCATCAGCCGGGCCGTGCCGGCGCCGGCCTGCACGATGAGGGGCTGGAAGAGGGCGACGAACGGGACATTGGAGATGAACTGGCTGACGAGGACGCTCGTGGCAAGGAGCAGGGGTACGGAGGAGAGCATGGGGCCGCTGACGATGGACTGGAAGTACCCGGTCTGCCAGACGCTCGCCATCAGGACGAACATCGCGGCAAAGAAGACGAGCGTGCACCAGTCGATGGCCCGGAGGATCTCTAACCGCAGCGGCGAGAAGAGGAGGACGGGAAGGGCGGCGCCGATCGCGATCACCGGGAGGGTCACCAGCATCGACCCGGTGACGAGCGATGCGATGATATTGACGGCCGCGAGCAGCAGGATGATCGCAACCGAGATTTTTGCGAGAAACGTGAGGCGCTCGTCACGGGGGATTTCGGGCTGGTCCGCCGGTGCTGGCTCCTTCACCGGGAATTCCGTACGGTAAAGCAACCGCAGGATTGCGTACGCGGCAACAAGGCTGACGATGGTCGGCACCGCAAGGTAGAGCGCGAACGTGACAAAGGGCGAGGTCATGTGGCTGTTGACCGCAACGAGCAGGTTCTGCGGGTTCCCGATCGGGCTCATCACGCTGCCGGTCGTGATTGCGATCGCGAGCGAGAGCAGGAGCAGTTTCGGGGAGATCTTCCGGTCCGCAGCAAGCGCAAGCACGAGCGGCGTCCCGATCACGGCCACCGTATCGTTCATCAGCACAGCCGCACCGATCCCCATCCCGAAGAGGATGAACAGGACGAGCTGATCGGGATCTTCTGCCCGGGAAAAGAACCTGCGGGAGCACTCCGCAAGCCAGCCGCTCTTCACCAGCGCCTCCCCGACCACGAACATGCCGAAGAGGAAGAGCATCACGTCCGCATCGATTGCATGGAACGCATCGGCCGATGAGATCTGCCCAGCCGCGAGTACTGCCAGCGCTCCGCTGAGCATGATCTGCCATATCTTCAGCTGGAACCTGCCGATCTGCCGGACCGCGATGAGGAGGAAGACCAGGGCAAGTACGATGACGGCGAGGTACGTATATCACGGTTCACCCTGCTGAAAGATGAGGATTGGCTTTCGGGTGAGCGGTGAATGTAAACCCGGATGCATTTTCTCATGATAGTACCAGCTAAACCGGAAAATAGCCTCTGGAGAAAATTTTTTTCACGTGAAATGATGCCCCCCTCTTGCGCCACCAGTCCCCCATCGGGGGACGGGGCGCATTACGATGTCCCTTGTCCGATTACAGGTAATGCGTCGTCATCGCAATTTTGGGGGATGCCCGAGCGGCGGGGAGTAAATCGTCGCATCAGCGAGGATTTACTGGAGAAGAATTCGTCAGAATTCTTCGACTGCGGAAGGAAACAAATCGAAGAACCTGATGGTTCTTCTCCAGTCTCATCTCTGATGAGATTCGACTCCCCAAGAGCGACTGCATATCGCTCTTGAAAATTTCAGGATCCGGAAAAAAGTAACCTGTCCGGTCCTGTGTCACCGCTAGTGGTCCACGTTCCAGTGCAGGAGCATGCCCGTCTCGATCTTCCGGGCTTCGAGGAGGGTTAGCTGGCAGAACTCGGACTCGCTGATGAACCCCTCCCCGTCAGCGAGGGTGGGGGCATCCTTCCCCCCGATGATGACATTGCCGATATAGGCATAGATCTCGTCCACGAGACCGGCTTTGATCAGCCCCGCGATCAGGGTACCGCCGCCTTCGACAATGATGCGCTGGATGCCCATGGTGCCGAGTTCCTCCATAAGCTGCGGCAGGTCCACCCTGTCGTCTCCCGCCACGATCACTGTTGCGAGTTTCCTGAGCTCCTCGATCTTTTTTGGATCCGCTTTCCGGGAGACCGCGACCACCCGGAGTCCGCTCCCCTTCCGGAGAATCGAGGCATCGGGAGGGATCCGGGCCCGGCTGTCCACGACGATGCGGACAGGATGCTCGGGGGCGCCCCTCTTAAGCCGGTTGTTCCGGCATTCCTCGGCCTTTACCGTCAGCGACGGATCGTCCGCAAGTACGGTACCGATCCCTACCATGACCGCATCGCACCCGGCCTTGAGCCGGTCCACGCGGTTGAAATCCTGGACCCCGGATATCTTCACCTGCCGGCGCTCCCGGGTGGAGAGTTTGCCGTCGGCGCTCATCGCGACATTGACAATAATATGGGGCCGCATGCAGATCGATTTTTGCCGTGCCTCTTATATCAAACCACTGATCTCTCTGCGCACATGTCCCGTTCCGACGTAAACCTGCACCGCTTATGGCGGCCCTGATCCGGTTCCCGCATACCTGAACCAGTATACCGATATACCCTCCGGTGCATAGTGTATCTTAAAATAACAGGAACGCCAAATGCGTCAAACACAATTATGGCCGAGAAAATCATCCGGATCTTTGGCTACTCCCTGGCCGAGACGGACCTGGTGCGGATCTGTGTCATCGCCTCACTTGCCGTCTCGTGCATGCTGATCACGGCCATCTCGTTCTCCCGATCATACAGCATGATCAACTACCAGATCTTCTTCATCCCCATCGTCTACGCTGCCTACTGTTACCCGAAACGGGGACTCCTGGTCTCCGGGATCTGCGGCGTAGCATTCCAGGCGATCGGCTATTATTACAGTTACCCGGACCCCGTGGCCATGGTGGGTGTCACCATGGAAGCGATCCTTTTTGTCCTGATCGCCGTCATCATCGCCTACTTCATCGACCGGATCCGGGCCGGCGAAGCCCGGTACCGGACCGTCTTCGAGTACTCCCAGCTGGGGATCGTGCTCTTCGACAAAAAGAGTTTCTCCATCCGGCAGATCAACGACAAGTTTGCCGGCATGCTCGGTTACCCTCCCGGAGAGATCGCAGCAAAATCCTTCCTCGACCTGCTGCTGACCGCCCGGGAGAAAGAACGGTTCTCCGAGCGGATCGAAAAAGAGGAGACCACTTCGGACTTTGAGACCCGGTTTGCAACAAAGGGAGGCGATGCCTGCTGGGTCAACCTCTCCTGGAGCAGCATCGATGAGAAGACGGTCAGCTGTTCGGTCATGAATATCAATGCCCGCAAACTCGCGGAGAAACTGAACAACGACAACATGATGAAGTACCGGCAGCTGACGGAACATTCCCCCACCAGCATCCTCATAGTCCAGAATGGCATTATCCGGTATGCCAACCCCTCCTACATGGCCTTTTCCGGGTACGGCCTTTCGGAGATCACGGGCAAGGCGCTCGAGGTGTTCATAGATCCCCTCGACCAGGAACTTTTCCAGACCTTCTCTGCGAAATGGAACCAGAAGATGCCCGTCTCTGCCGATGAGGAGTTCCGGTTCGTGGCAAAGAACGGCGGCATGCGTATCGGGGCACTCTATACCACGCCCATCCGGCATATGGATACCCAGGCCACGCTCATCAATATCGTGGATATCTCGGAACGGCAGCGCCTCGAGGACAAGATCCACCAGGACAATGAACGAAGGAGGGGAATTATCATCACCGTCGCCCACGAGCTGCGGACACCGCTCCAGCCCATCCTCGGCTATCTCAACCTCCTCATATCGGACCCGGAAGGCTTCGGCATCATCGCCGATACCAAGAAGATCCTCGAACGATGCCTTGTCAGCGTGGACCGCGAGCGCCAGATCATCAACCAGATGCTCGACCTCTCGGTGCTGGAGAGCGGGAAACTGCAGCTGAGCACTTCGACGTTCTCTCTTGCAGAGCTGGTGAAGAAAGTGATCGACGCGGGCGGGTACATGACAAAAGCGGAACTGACCGTTGAGATCGACGAGTCCGTGGAGATGAATGCCGATGCCGGACGGATCTACAGTGTTATCGATTCTCTCATCTCCAACGCGGTCAACTATTCCAAGCCGCCGAGAAAGGTCCGCATCTTTTACCGCTCCGGGGCCGGTGACCCGGAACACCGGATATCCGTGCAGGACAATGGTATCGGCATAGCCCCGACCCAGATCGGCTCGATATTCGAACCGTTCCAGCTTGCGGACGCGGCAGTCCTCTCCCGCAAATATGACCGGCTCGGGCTCTCCCTCTCCATTGCCAAAAAGGTGGTCCAGATGCACGGGGGAGATATCACCGTGGAGAGTACGGTGAACGAGGGGAGCACGTTCACGGTCCACCTGCCAAAGGAGCTGCCTCATGACTCATAAGATCATGCTTGTTGAAGACGATCAACCCATCCTCGAGATGATGGAGATCCTCCTCCGCCGTATCGGGTACGAGCCGGTCCTTGTCCCGGATGTCATGGAGGCACTCGGGCGTATACAAAAAGACCCCCCTTCCCTCGTCCTTCTCGATATCATGATGACCCCCATCAACGGATGGGAATTCCTGGAAAAACTCCGGTCCGAGTATAACATCCGGGAACTGCCGGTGATACTGTTCACCGCTTCTCCGCTGGTCGAGGAGAAGCTTGCCCTGCTGCGGGATCCCTATCTGGGTGTGCTGCAGAAACCGGTCACCATCGCCGAGCTGAAAGACGGGATCGGGAAGTTCCTGGGAGAATAACCGGGTCCCGATCACGGATAGTATTCTTTTTCAGGTACCGCGTACGTGAGGAAGGGGGCCCCTCACCCGTGCGGTCGCGCGCAGGGCACCAGCGGTACGCCGGCCCCGGCCAAAAACTTCGTGCTACCGGGGGATACAGAATGTACATTCCCCCCGTCGCCCCGAGGCAATCGAGCCGGGATACCGGGGTTTCCCGGCAGTTGTGTCATCGGGCAGGCAGGGATCAGCTTCCCCGAAAGGAAGCTATTTCACGGTAGAGGAAAACAGGGATTGTAACGGAGATGGATAATGGCAACGGACAGTGCAGCATCGCAGGATCCCGGGCGTCTCAGGAAGATCCTCATCGTCCGGGAACATGCCCGGGCAGATGCATGGCTCCGGAGAGACCGGCGGGCGCTGGATGCCCTGCTTGCACCGGACTTTGTGGAGATCAACAGCCTTGGCAGGTTTGAACGGGATGAGCTGCTCGATCGGCTGTTTCCTGCCCTGACCCTCCATGTATTTGTCATGGAGGAGCCCTCTTTCCACAAGTCCGGTGACGGTACGGCAATCATCAGGTACCAGTGTCATGAGGAATTCACCATGAACGGCGAGAGGACAAAAGGAACGTTCAGCGTGACGGCAACCTACACGCTCACCAATAACCAGTACCGGCTCTCGGCCTGGCAGAGCAGTCCCGTTGCCTGACCGGGACCGATTCCCTGTCGTGCAATGACCCGGCGTACCGGCTCGGTTGGGTTTTGTATCCCGCCGGGTTCAGACCGGCAGGACGATCTTCTCCAGCAGGGCAATTACGGAATCGCCTTCCAGGAGCACGATCCCCCACTCTCCTTTCTCGCCAATGAGGATCGCGAGGGGCTGGACTGCTCCCGCCATACCGTGTTCGTGGCAGAATGACACATCGCTTACCACCGGTATGAATGTCCTTTCACCGATGACTATGGGCTCCTGCATCCGGATCTCCGCGGTCATGCTGCCGGTGCTCCCCGGGACTGGCGCTTTATCGTCTCCATTGCCCCGTATACAGCAGGGTGCAGGGCCAGCTGCAGTCCTGTGGCCAGGATGAGGAGGGGATGGCGGACCTTCGCCTTCACCGTGATGTCGAGCTCCAGGACCTGCCGATCGAAATCCGGTTCGAAGTCAAGGTATATCCGGTACGCGTCGAGGATGAACCGGGACGCCCAGTACAGCCCGCAGCACTCCCCGGTCAGCACCGGGTCCCCCAGACCCAGCCTCACCCGTCCCCTTGCCTCCTCAAACCGGCATTCCTTCCAGAACGCGGAGCCGAACGTCCCGGCCGGTCCGACAAGTGCCTGCACCATCCGGACAATCTCCCCAATATCCAGGGCCATGCCGATCCTGCCCGCTTCCCCGGCCGGCACCGGTCCTTCCCCGACCGGCGCCGGCTCTTCCTCCTTCCCGCGGCTGTCCGGGGATATGGCATGGGAAAAAACCGTCCGTTCCAGGATGAGCATCTCCGTCACCATGCCGGGGTCCCTGTGCGATGTCCGGATACCGAAGATGCCCCACGCGATGGCCAGCACCTGTTCCTTCCGGTCCTCCTCCATGACCAGCCTGGCAGAAACCCTCACGGGAACTGCGTACAGGAGCAGTGCGAGCGCGAGCAGGGGGACGGCAAGAGCACTGAGAACAAAGACCGGGATGAGGAGTTCGTCCATAAAAATTTGGGAGAAGATCAGAGATCTTCCTTCTTTTCGGATGGTTCCGGCGCCTTGTTCTGGGTCATTGTCTTGATCGCGTCGATCAGCTGCGGTGCCAGCGATTCGCTGAGTGCCGAGATCACCTGGGCGATCTGGCTGTCCTTCTTGAGGGACATCACCTGGACGCCTTCATGACCCTTCACATCCTTGTGGAGGATGATGAGCGCGATGGGCTCGATCCCGCCGCCGGCGCCGGCACCCTGTCCGCCGCCGTCCTTCGTGTGGTTGCCGCCGGCCCCGAACCCGAACCCGTACCGTGCAACCGGGACCACCAGCTTGTCCCCGAAATCGATCGGTTCGCCCATCACGTTCTTCGAGGAAAGAAACCCTTTCAGCTCGGATGCGGTCTCCTTGAGCATCTGTTCGTTTGACATAGAGTTCACCGGAGAACGTAGTGCGTTTCCCCTATTTTAATCCGGCCACCGGAATATGCGGTTGGATCGGCTTCATAGCGGTGTTCCGGAAAGATCATCGGGGAGGCGGTGATGGATTTTCCGGTGGGAGAATGCATTCAGTAACCGGATAAAATCAGTGTTCCGGCCGTATCTCCAGGAGGTCTGCCACTTCAAGATAATATGCAGCGAATCCCTTCCAGTCCCCCCATCGTCCGGCAAACTCCCGTGCATCCGTGGACGTGATCTTCCGTCCCCCGAGATAATACTGCGATATGAACCTCCGCACGCCCACGTCGTCCGCGGGGAAGGCATCTGCCCGGTGGAGACCCCGCAGGATCGTGAGCTCGGCCGTCCACCGGCCGATACCCCGTATCTTTACCAGCTCGCCGATGATCGACTCCGTATCCGGGTATTCCCGGAACGATTCCGGATCGAAGTCTCCCGCCAGGATCGCCTTCGCTATGCCCCGGATGTATTCTCCTTTGCGGAGCGTGAGGCCGCAGGACCGGAAGGTTGCGTCTGTGGTCCCTGCCAGCACAGCGGGCGCGGGATAGCAGAAGTATGTCCCGTCATCGAGGGAGAGCGACGGCCCCGCGACCCGGATGAGCCGCCGTTCCATGCTGTGGGCTGCCGCGAGGGAGATCTGCTGCTCGACGACCGAGTCGACCAGCGCTTCAAACACGGTCGGTGTTGCCGGTGCCCTGAGTCCCCGGAGCCGGCGGGTCAGGCCGGCCATCAGCGGATCAGCATGCATGGCCTGGTAGAACTGCGTGAGATCGTCTTCGATACTGAATATCCGCGCAATCATATCCCGGGCCTGCGTTTTTACCGGTCCTGGTATGGGGTGGGCTGACCGGATCGCAAGGGACAACTCCGGTGCATCGACCGTTCCCTGCGACGCCACATCAACAAGTACCGGGATCCCGTCGATCTCCAGTGCCTGCCGGAAGTGCCCGTCCCGATAGGTCCGGATATCCGGTTCCCCGGAGGAGAAGATTGCTGCAGAGTGTGTAAAATCGAAAGGCGGAACCGGCCTGAGGGTGAGCGGGGGCATCTGATCTTTTCAGGAATAGGTTGCGTTCAGGTAAGAAATTGCGTGTTGGGATACGTGCCGGCCCGGCGTGATGGATGAAGAAGCTGACGGTTCCGCCGTACCTGCCGGACGCCCGTTGCCGGGAACGTCCGCCGGCGTGCCAGGTACAAATTCCCGGATGCCGGAAGAGGTCTTTAGGGACTGTGCTCAGTTCTCCGGTTTTCCGGAAAAGACCGGTGCGAGTTCCCCGGCAGTCTGGTCGGTTGCAAAGATGATGAGGGCATCCCTGGCACGCAGGGAGATATTCTCATCGGGCCTGAAGACCGTCGTGTTATCCCGGCGGAGGCCGTAATCGGCAATACCGAAGTTCTCTTTCAGGCACAGGTCGGCGATCGTCCTTCCTTCCGCTGTCGACCCGGGCTCGACCGTGAGCATATGGATGCGCAGGGAAAGGAGGACCGTATCCATGCCCGTCGTTGTCTGACCGGTGTCGCCGTTCTTCACGAACTTGGCGTACCCCCAGTTCTGGAGCTTGCCCACGATCTTGGCGATCTCGGTCTCGGGCAGGTGGTACTTCTTGAGCGCCCGGGTAAAGATCTCCCGGGCCGCTTCGAACTCCTCGGACACGACCTCATTTGCGCCGAGGTCCAGCAGGTACTGGGCATGGCGGATGTGCTGGGTCCGCGCAATGATGTAGATGTCCGGTGCAAGCCGGCGGGCCTTGTGCACGATCCGGGGGATCGCTTCTTGCTCGGAGACGACCACGACGAGGGCCCGGGCATTCCGGATGCCGGCATACTCGAGTACTTCTTCCTGGACCGCGTCGCCGAAGATGAAGTAGGGCCGGCGTGCGGACTTCTCCCGCCGGATAATATCCGGGTTCAGCTCGATCACCTTGTAGGGAATCCCGGTGATCTCGGCCGCCCTCGACACGCTCCTCCCGGTGATGCCATAGCCAGCGATGATGATGTGATCCACGAGTGCCGGCCCCGGTTCCGTCCCGGCAGCGCTCCCGGGATCGTCCCGCGGGGCCCGGCGCGGCATCACCCGGTAGAATCCCTCGACCGCCTTCGGTGCGGCATGCATGGCAAACGGTGTCAGTGCCATGGTGATGATCGCCGAGGCAAGGAAGATCTGGTACACCTGGTCCGGGATGAAACCGGACTCCAGGCCGGTCTTTGCCAGCACGAACGAGAACTCCCCTACCTGGCAGAGGGCAAGGCCGGTGAAGATGCAGATCCGTGCCGGCATGCCGAGTGCAGCAGCGGCAACGGTACCGGTCAGGATCTTGATGCCGATGATGAGGATGACGATCAGCACGATGAGCATGATGAACGCGGAGTCCGAAAGGATGCTCTTCGTGTTGAGCAGCATGCCTATGGAGAGGAAGAATACGCTGGCAAACAGGTCCCGGAAGGGGATGATGTGGCTGAGCGCGTCGATGTTATAGTCGGACTCACCGATGATCAGGCCGGCAACGAATGCGCCAAGGGTGACCGAGAGACCTGCCTGGCTGGTGAGCCATGCAACGATGATGCAGATACCAGCGATGGTCGCGAAGAAGAGCTCGCGGCTCCGCTGCCGGGTGACCTGGTACAGGAATGCCGGGATGACCCAGCGGGCGAGGACGACGATGATTGCCAGGATCGCGGCCACCTTGCCGATCTGCAGGGGGAGGTCGTTCAGGTCAGGGCCGCTGCTGCCCATGAAGAGCGGGGTGATGAGCAGCATCGGGATGATTGCCAGGTCCTGGAAGAGCAGGATCCCCAGCAGTGTCCGGCCCTGCAGGGTGTCGACTTCCCGGCGTTCCTGCAGGATCTTCATGACAATGGCCGTGCTGGAGAGGGAGATGACGAACCCGAAGAAGACCGCTCCCATGAACGGGACATGGAGCGAATATGCAACGAACGTGATGGCAACGATCGTGGTGCAGAGCTGGAGCAGGCCGCCGACTATCACGATCCGCCATGACCCGAGCAGTTTCTCGAACGAGAACTCAAGGCCGATCGTAAAGAGCAGGAGGACGATGCCGACTTCGCCGAAGATATCGATCATCGACTGGTCGGTGATGATGGCAAAACCGTACGGTCCCGCGAGCATTCCTATAATGAGAAAACTTACAATGCCGGGAATCCTGAAGAGCTGGCAGATATAGAGGAGCACTATCGAGAGCGTGACGATGCTGACGAGGGCAAGCATCAGGTCCATTATGCGGTTCCCCCCGTGACCGGTCCCGGGCAGATGTCTGGATCTCTCGCGGACCGGTCGGCCCGAACGGGAAATGCATAATCCGTTGTGTCGGGTATGGTACGGTCCATTTTCATGCCTGCTTTGTGTATGCTGTAGTTCTGTTCCGGTACTCGGCCCGTGTACGGCGGGGGTATCGGGAAAACAAGAGTGCCCCAGGCCTGATTTGAACAGGCGACAACTAGATCTTCAGTCTAGCGCTCTCCCAAGCTGAGCTACTAGGGCAGGAGTAAGAATATTGTCACTTTTTACTAATAAATGATCTGTTCCCCGGGCCCCGGCCCCTCCCGGCTGCTGCGGTCACGACCGCTCGTTTTTATACGCCGGGAATGACAGTATTAACCAATGTCGCTCCCGGGAACCGGCAACGAGGATTCTGGCCTTGCCAGTGCGGTGAAGAGCCGTACTGCGCATGTCGTCCACCTGACCCATAATGACCTGGACGCCGTGGGAGCCGATGCGGTGCACCGTATGAAATACGGTACTGACGGGGTCTTTTCCATCTGGAGTTCCGTGGGTAAATTCTCCATGCTCTTCTCCCTTGTCGCTGCCTGCGAGGGCAAAGGGGACCTGCTCTCGATCTCGGACCTCGGGTACCACCGCGATCTGGAAGCCGTCGCCCGGAAGGCGAAGGCAAACGGCTGGGTCGTGGAGTGGCGGGACCACCACCGCTGGCGGGACGAGGAGCTCCGGAATATCGGGCAGGAAGTCTCCCTGCTCCGGGTCGATACCGCCTCCTGCGGTACCGGCATCGTGGCCCGCGATCTCCTGCCGGACAATCCGGTTGCCCGGGAAGTTGCCCGGGTGGTCTGCGATTACGATCTCTGGAAGCACGAGGATCCCCGTTCTGCCGTGCTCGGCCAGGTGCTCCAGCGCAAGAAGAACCGGGACCATGTCAGGGACTGCCTCGTCCAGGGCATATTCAGCGATGAGCTGATAGCAAAGGAATACGCAGAGATCAGGTCCGAGATGGATGCGATGATGCGCCGGAGCCTGAAGCATATCACCATCACCGGCAAAAAATACCGGATCGCCTTCGCCCCTATGTACGGCTACCCGAGCGAGACGGCACATTTCATCCGCGACGAGAGGAAGACCGATATCGAGGTGATCATCGGGAAGGACGGGAAATTCTCCCTGCGCTCGGTCCCGCCGATCAGCCATCTCATTGCCCGGGAATTCGGCGGCGGGGGCCACCCGAACGCTGCGGGCGGGTCATTCAATTTTTCTGTGGTGGAGCGGTTCACGTGGTGGCTCTTCAAGAAGAGCAGGCACTTCGATGAATTCGTGAAGATTGCGGAAGGGCTGTGATTTGGATATCTTAAGCAAATTTATATTCTGTAGAAAATCTCCGAATTACTGACGCTCCCGGGGGTGCTGAGGGTCTTCAGACCCGAAGCAGGAGAAGAGCCGAAGGCTCTTCGACTCTGGTGGCGCAAGGGGGGGTACAACTTTTTCCGGACTGAATGTGAATCATATAACTTTCCCTATCCAGTGATCTTTTAACCCGGAGTACCGAACACCATTCACCATGAAACCCATCCTCATCGCAATCACCGGTCTCCTCCTCGTGGCCTGTGCAGTGATGCCTGCATCTGCCTTTACCATGAAATCCCTCAGCATCTCCGTTGCAGGAAATGGCGATGCCACGGTGGATATGAACTATGATCTCTCATTCGTGGAGACGAGTGCAGTATTCCTCCGCCTCGCCGATCCTGCGGCCCAGCTGGCATCCGCGTTCGATGCCGGGCGATCCCAGCCGGTTACGGTTACCCGGGCTACCGGCTCGTCAGCCCATGTAGTGATACCGTCCTTTGCCTCTGTGACAACAACCGGAGGAAAAATTACGGTCACGACTCCCTCGCTATCGTTCGAACACGCACAGGGCGTCCTCAATTCCTACTGGTTTGCCCCATTGGTATCCCCGGATTTCTCACCGGCAGTAACCACGGTCACGTTCCCTGACGGGTACACGGAGACCTGGTATGACCAGATCAGCATCCCATCGGTACATCATCAGGTGTCCTGAGGGGCAACACCAATCCTTTTTTACGGGCCTTTATTCCGGAATATTCACAAACAAACGTGAAAAAAAGATCAGCGCTCGTAGACCGCCGCTGCGACAAGATTTTTCCAGTACTCTCCGCAGTCCTTCGTACAATATCCCCCGGCACTGATCTGGTCCGGGTCCAGGTGGGCGAGGGCGAGATGAACCGATCCCCGGTCCGGGTCCATGAGGAATATCCGGGAAAAATCATATTCTCCCCTCAGTTCGAAGAGGACGGGTAGGGTCTCCTTCGTGATCGCCACCTGCCGCTGGTGCTCGAGGAGGACGGCGAGATCCTTTCTCGTGGGGGACGGCTGGAAGAAGAAGACATTTTTCCGGGCAAGGGCCAGCACATCCGCGTCGTCAATTGATTCCGCGACAATGACATGTCCTGCAACACCGGTGTCCCGCATCGTGCGCATCAGGTTGGTGTACACGGCATGGATGGCGTCCTTGTGCTCCTCGTCATCCAGATAATACCGGTCCGTGAGGCCCAGGTCACGCGGCGCCGGGATGGCGCACCATGCCCCTTTCTTCTGCACGACAATACCTGCTGCATCCTCGATAACGGGGGCCTGGTCGAGGCTGAGGTCATCGATGATCCAGTGGCCTTTGATCCCGCGGAGGCACTCCCGTATGCGGCCGGCATAAAATGCGCCGCCGGCACAGGGGATCTGGATCCCTGCCGGGATCTGCGGGGCGAGCGACTGTTCCAGCAGGTACGTGAAGATGTCTGCAGTCCTGCCCCGGTGCTCTGCTATCCATGCGGCAAGCGCAGGTATGTCCGGCGTACCTGGCTCTGCCCCGAATCCCCGTGTTGCCAGTTTCAGCCGTTTCGCCATAGTAGAGATCTTATTACTTATAAGCATCTAAAAAGTACTGATGAATTCACCACCGCTGCTGGTCACCTGCGGGCTGCCGTACACGAACGGCCCCTGCCATCTGGGTCATTTGCGAACGTACGTCCCTGCCGATGCGTACGTCCGCTACATGCGGCGGTCAGGCGAAGAGGTGGTCTTCGTCTGCGGTTCGGACAACCACGGTACCCCGATCGTGGTCTCGGCTGAGGAGCAGGGCATCTCCCCCCGGGCACTCTCGGAACGCTACCACAAACATTTCGACGAGACCTTCAAACGGATGGGCGTCAGGTTCGACCGGTTCGGTATGACCGACGACCCGGCCACGCACCACCGGACGCAGGCTATCGTTGCCGAACTGGAGAAGAACGGTTACATCTACAAGCAGATCGTGCACCAGGCGTACTGCACGAAATGCAAACGGTTCCTGCCGGACCGGTACGTGGAGGGGGTCTGCCCCCACTGCGGCAAGCCGGCCCGGGGCGACGAGTGTGACCAGGGTTGCGGGAAGCATCTCGAGCCGGGCGAGATCAAGGACCCGGTCTGCAAGGTCTGCGGCACGAAAGCGGAGTTCAGGGACCAGGAGCATTATTTCTTCAAACTGTCGGAATTCAAGGATTTTCTCCTCCCGTTCCTCGACCAGGTCCGGGGCACGTCCAATGCGAAGAACTATGCGATCGGCTGGATCAAGGATGAGCTCCATGACTGGTGCATCACCCGGACGCTCGAGTGGGGCGTGAAGTTCCCGGGCCGCGACGACCTCGTGGTCTATGTCTGGGTCGACGCCCCGATCGGGTATATTGCGTTCACCGAGGAATGGGCGAAGGCGAACGGGAAGGACTGGAAGCGCTACTGGTGCGGGGAGAACCGGGTCACTCACTTCATCGGCGGCGACATCATCTACCACCACTCGATCTTCTGGCCGGCGCTCCTCAAGGGGGCTGGTTACGGTGTCCCCCACGCGATCGTGGCGAGCGGGATGGTCAAGGTCGACGACCACAAGTTCTCCAAGTCGCGGGGCTACGTGGTCTGGACCAACGACGATTACCTCGACAAGGGCCTGCCCGCGGACTACCTGCGGTATTACCTGCTCGCGTACACGAGCCACACCAAGGAACTGAACTTCTCGTGGAAGGTCTTTGGCGAACGGATCAACAACGAGGTGGTCAACATCTTCGGCAACTTCGTGTACCGCACGCTCTTCTTTGCCGAGAAGGAGTTCCAGGGGATCCCGCCCGGTACGCCCGATCCCGCGATCATCGCGGAGATCGAGAAGAGCCTCGCGACGGTCGACCAGCTGATGCGGGACTACGAGTTCAAGGGTGCCGTGGATGCGATCATGGCCCTTGCCGCGTTCGGCAACACCTACATCCAGACGAACGCCCCGTGGAAGCTGATCAAGACGGACCGTGCCGCGGCTTCTCAGGTGATCAGGAATGCGGTCCAGATCGTCAAGGCCCTCGCCCTCCTCATCGAGCCGGTGATGCCCGATGCCGCGGAACGGTGCTGGAAGGAGCTCGGGTACTATGACAGCGTGGCAAAACACCCGATCAGCGATGCCACCCACCCGGTGCCGGAGGCCTGCATCAAGGCCCCCACACCGCTCTTTGTAAAGATGGAAGATACCCAGATTGCCGAGCTCGAGGCCCTGCTCAACCGGCGCGTTGCCGAAGCGAACAAAAAGATGGAGAAGACCCCCGTGATATCGATCGAAGAATTTGCAAAAGTCGAGATGAAGACCGGAAAAGTTACCGCTGCGGAAGCGATCCCGAAGTCCAGCAAGCTCCTGAAACTGCAGGTGGATGTCGGCGGCGAGACCCGGCAGATCGTGAGCGGCATCGCCCAGTTCTACAAGCCGGAAGAGCTCGTGGGCCAGAACGTGGTTGTGCTCACGAACCTTGCGCCGGCAAAGATCTTCGGCGTCGAGAGCAACGGCATGATCCTCGCTGCCGGGGATGCAGCATCCCTGCTCACCCCGCTGAAGATGGTGGAGCCGGGCACGAAGATCCGGTAACGTTCTTTTTTAAATTCCCGGCCCGGATCCGTGAGAAGAGCAGAAGGTTTTTCCGGAAGGGAAGAGCATGCCGGGGTCAGCGCCCGGCATGTGCGGTGAACAGGGAGCGGACTCCCGTGTGGATGGAACAGGTCTTAATGAGCGGATGGCGTGGCTGCCCGGTCGCGGTGGCGCTGGACGATCGTTGTCGTACGCCAGTTCTCGCTCGTGGCAACCTCCTTAAGCCATCCCCCTGCCGGCATCCTGCACGGGCGGGCACCGGTGCGGTGGTGCGATCCGTCACGGGCATGGTGCGGGGCATGGCCGGTCTCTGTTCCGGGTGCGTGGTTGGTGGTCGTTGTCATGGCATGGTCTCCTGGCCGCCGGATGCACGGTCTCCCGTGGGGGTAACGGTGCACAGCGGTCGTGTGTTCCTGTCGATCCGAAAGCTGCATCCGGATCCCGGGAAGATCCGGGCGGGGAAAGTGGTCCGCCGGATTCTCCCGGGTCATGAATGCGGGTACTTCCGGATACGGTGCGAGTGTTCTATAGTCCTGCCATCAGCGGGACGAACACTCTGATCAGTAGGTTTTTTTGCCCGGCACTTATAATCCCCAAATCGTCCGGGTGGTGTTCCCGCACCTGCAGGTTCAATGAGAGAACCTGCTGAAAGGAAAGGATATTCAGCTGTTCCGGAATTCAGCGGCTGTCCGGCCCGGGGTCCTCACCATATCGGGAACTCATGACCCGCTTCCGGAGACTTCCCGGTCCGGGACCCCCCGGGGACTCACTCATCGATCTGCCGGCTCGTACAGTAACCCAGGGCACACTTCTCATAGAAATGCTGGTGGCATTCTTCAGCCGGCCAGAACACGGAGGCGGGAAGGATCTCCGTCGCGATCGGACGGTCGCCGTACTTCTCCGATGCAGCGAGGCAGTCACGGGAGGCGAGGGACGCCTCTTTCTGGTCATCGTCATGGTAAAAGATCGCGGACCGGTACTGCGGTCCGGTATAATCCCCCTGCCCGTCTTCCCGTGTCGGATCGTGTATGGCCCAGAACAGGTCGAGCAGCTGGTCGTAGGAGATGACTGCAGGATCGTATACGATCCCCACGGCCTCGGCGTGACCCGTGGTGCCGGCACTGACCTGATCGTAGCGGGGATCCGGAAGACTCCCTCCGGTATACCCTGCTATGGTTTCGATAATTCCGTCAAGCGGCCGGAATGCGGCTTCCACATCCCAGAAACATCCCGCAGCAAACGTTGCCTTCGCGAGCCGGGGTGGATCATCCATGCATAGTCCTTGGTACCGGGAGGGTTTGGGTATTGCGATCGCACCGGGGGATCATCGCCCGATCTGGAACGATCAAGGCCCGGTTACAGTTCTTCCGGTACCTTGCGGGTCATCCGGACATCCTGCAGGGTGACAAGCCCGTGGACGACCATCGCCTCGACTTCCGGGAGTACCGCCATGATGCGTTCGCGGGTGTCCACCACGTCGATGACTACCGGCAGATCCAGGGAGAGCTGGAAGATATCGACGGTCTTGAGGAGATGCTCATGCCCGAATCCTGCCATCCCCCGCACGACCGTGCACCCGGGAAACCCCTTGCGGAGGAAGTACCTGACCAGGTACTTGTAGCCCGGCTCCTTGTTGATCAGCGCCGACTCAGCCATATAGATCCGCAACAGTACGCCGTCATCCATATACGATCACCCGTGAACCCCCAAGGCCATACAGATTCCCAGCGCGATAACGACACCGAGAATGCTGCCGCCCCCGTTTGTGAGGATATTGAGAAGCATGGTATAATAATCCCGATCCTCAAGCATGCGGAATGTCTCGTAGCTGAAGGTCGAGAAGGTGGTGAATCCTCCCATGATGCCCACGCCGGCAAAGTAAGAGAGATCCGATGGCGCCCGGGAAAAGACGATGAGCCCGAGCAGGAAGCTCCCCAGCACATTGACGAGAAGCGTACCAGCGGGAAGTCCCTGGTACGGCTGGAGTTTCGAGCAAAGGTACCGGGCTACTGATCCGGCTCCCCCGCCGACACCGATCAGGATCACGGGCTCCATTCAGGTCCTCCCGATACGCATGATGCATGAACGGCCGGCAAAAATTCCCCCGAGGCCGCAGGCAAGGGTCAGGAAAAAGTATGCCGCTGATATCACGGGGGGCTGCTGGACCGAGATGACGGCAAGCGTGGAGAACGTGGTGAACCCGCCGAGGAATCCGACACCGGCCAGCATCCGTGCCTGGCGGCTGAACCGGCCTATATAAATCGATTCATACATGAAGAGGCCCATGCAGAACGACCCGAGTGTGTTGACCAGGAGCGTGCCGGGGAGGGACGAGAACATCTCACCGGCAAAAAATCTGAGGACTGACCCCGTCATGCCGCCCAGGAAAATGAGCATGCAGCTGATCAGTTCGGCTGAGAAGACCGGTTTCCAGGACATGAGAGGGCTCTCGTCTGTATATTTTGTTGACCGCGATAACAAAATAATGCTCGTACATAAAGCCCGGAAAAAATCCTTTGCAAGGGGAGGGATTGATCAGTGGCGGTTTCCGGCCATCTGCTTTGCCGTGAGCAGCCAGTGAAGTTCCCCGGACGGGCGTTCCGTGTACGAGAAACCCCGGATCTTTGCAAGCGCCCCCTTCGTCATCACGATACCGGCTCCTGCCTCGCCTGCAATGATCCGGCCGATGAGCGATGAGAGCAGTGGTTCGTGTCCCACGAGCAGGATTGAAAAATGTTCCGGGTGCTTTCCGATTTCCCGGCATACCGTATCCGGGTCCCCCCCGGGAACCAGCACCTTCCATGTCTCCACCTTTCCCGGCCCGCCGGGGATATCCGCAACGATTGCTGCGGTCTCCTGCGCACGTACGAGAGGGCTTGCAGCAATGAGATCGAAATGCAGTCCCTGTACGGCCATCCAGCCGGCAACGGCTGCGATCTCCTCGTGCCCTTTCTTTGTCAGTTTCCGGTGAGCATCGGTCATGCCGTGCCCGGCGTCTTCTGCCTTCCCGTGACGCAGGATGAAAATGTCCACAAGAGGACTGAAGCGCCGGGATGGATAAGGATTGCGATAATCAAAACCGATGATGGCTCTCCTCCGGTCGGGCCCGGGCGATATGACCGCGCTTTTTAGTTCTTTCTCCTCCGGTTTTCCCTGATTGCCAGTACCAGTCCCATTGCCGCGAGTGCTGCGGGACATGCATATCCGGGTGCCTGTTTCACTTTCGAGAGCCCTGTGATGAACTCCGAGGTGGTCCCCGCAGCGATATCGGTTGTTGTTTTGAAATCCTGGTACCCGTCCAGCGTCAGGACCACAGAATGGTTCCCTGCCGTGAGCCCGGGAATCGTGGCGGGAGTAATCCCTTTTATCTGGCCATCGATAGAGACAAGAGCCCCGGGAGGCGAGGTGGTCACCGAGAGCGAACCTGTACCGGATGACACAGTCGGTTGACCGGCAGCGGAGCCGGTTGCAGGAGCCGTAGTTTCGGTTCCCGTAGCGGCGGGCACGGGTGTACTGGCGGTCCGGATAAGCACTGCGGTCAGCCGGGGTGCATCTCCCGTCACGGTAACCGCACCCGTATAGTCATCGTACCCGTCAAGCCGCAGCAGTACTGCGTGGCGGCCGTTCGGCACCGCATCGAGCGTTACCGGAGAGATGCCTCTGATGGTATTGTCGATATACACCTCAGCCCCGGCAGGGTCGGAGGTGATCGACACACTGCCAGATGCGGGAGTGGGGGTTGGGGTGGGCTGGCCGACAAGATGCCCGGCCTGATAGATGGTAGCCGGAATTACCTTGCTCCCGGAATCGAGCTCCTGGATCTTCATGAGCGTAATATTTGCCCCGGTCGCCGCAGTGGCGGGAACATGGCCCCTGAGTGCGATCTCCACGGTCACCTCGTCCTGGTTCCGGTAGGCCAGCTCGTACCCGCTGATCGTCAGGATCCTGCCCCGTTCGGGGGGCCGGGTATTCTGAATGCCATTGACGATGATCGTGTAACTCCAGACCGGATCATCCAGCATGGTGACAAACTGCAGGTCGTCATATACCGGGAATGCCGTACCGGATGCGGCATAAACCGTGCCTGAAACATTCACCGGATCACCGGGATTCATTATGGAAGGATCTATGGATGTTGTATAAGCCGTGAACGCCATTCCGCCGGGTATCAGCAACAGCATCGCCAGGAACACCATGATCCACGTGGTCTTATCGTGCACAGAAGAGCTCCCGGGTAATGGTAAATCCCCGGAAGTATAATACGCTGCCGGGCGACCGGGCACCGACATGACGAACAGGGGCCGGATTCCCACGAGCCCGAATGCCCGGACATCTGTAATGCGGAAAAAAGGATCAGATTTTATTCGAAGAGCCGGTAGTTCGGCGCTTCGTCCGTGATCATGATATTGTGCGGGTGACTCTCCGTCATGCCGGCGTTGGTGATCCGGACGAACCGGGCCTTGACATGCATCTCGGGGATGGTCTTCGATCCGGTATATCCCATCGCGGACTTGAGCCCGCCTACGAGCTGGTACATCACTTCGCCGACGTGGCCGACATATGGGGTGACGCCCTCCACGCCCTCGGGCACGAACTTGGTGCTGCCGATGTCCTTCTTCTGGAAGTACCGGTCGCTGGACTGCCCGGTGCTCATGACGCCGAGCGATCCCATGCCGCGGTACTGCTTGTACCGCCGGCCTTTCATGGTGATGACCTTGCCGGGGGATTCATCCGTGCCGGCAAACATGCTGCCCATCATCACGGTGTCGGCCCCGGCAGCGATGGCTTTTGCCACGTCGCCGCTGAACCGGATGCCGCCGTCCGATATGATCGGGACATCCGCGCTCCGTGCCACGTCCGCTACCTGTGACACTGCAGTGATCTGGGGGACCCCCGTTCCTGCCACAATGCGGGTCGTGCAGATCGAGCCCGGGCCGATACCGACCTTGATGCCGTCAACACCGGCATCGAGGAGTGCTTCGGCCGCTTCACGGGTTGCGATATTCCCTGCCACCACATCGGCTTTTACACTGCCCTTGATCTCCTTGACCGCTGCCACCACCTTCATGTTGTGGCCGTGGGCACAATCCACGACAATTGCGTCTACGCCATTCTCATCGAGCAGTTCAGCCCGGGAAAAGTCGAACGGGCCGACTGCGGCTGCCACGCGGAGGCTGCCCTTTGCGTCCCGGGACGCGAGTGGGTACTGGCGCTTTTCGAGGATGTCCTGCATGGTGATGATGCCGAGCAGTTTCCCCTTCTTGTTCACCACCGGCAGGCGCTCGACTTTGTTGGTATACATGATCTCGAGGGCTTTCTCCGCAGTGATGTCCTCGTTGGCCACGATCGGCTTTTTTGTCATGATAGTGGTGATCCGCTCGTCGCCGCGCTTCTGGACGATTGCCCGGACATCACGCCTGCTGACGATACCGATGATCTTCCCTTTGTCCACGACCGGTACACCGCCGATGCTGTACTGGTGCATCAGCCGCTCGGCATCCGAGACCGTTGCGGTGTCCTGGACATACAGCACATCGCGCTCGATCAGTTCCTCGGCCTGCTTGACAGCGATGACCTCCTGCAGCTCGCGCTCGGGTGTCATGTTCCGGTGGATAACCCCGATACCCCCTTCGCGGGCAAGGGCAATCGCCATGTTTGCCTCGGTTACGGTGTCCATCGCGGCCGAGACGAGCGGGATATTGACCCGGATATTTTTGGAGAAGCGGGAGCGGGTATCTGCTTCCGAAGGTTCAATCCAGGATGCCAGCGGTTCCAGCAGGACATCGTCAAAAGTTAAAGAGAGTGGTACATCCAGTTTTTCGACAAACATCACGATCACCTGATCATTGCAAGCGCTGTCTTGATCAAATCTTCCCGCACCGTCGCGTTCCGGTCGCCGCCGCAGACCATGCCGCGGACACCGATGATCTCCGGGTCGATCCGTTTTAAGGCATCGATGTCCTCAAATTTCAGCGAGCCGGCAAGGGCGGTCCCAAGACCGAGTTCCCGGTTTGTCAGGGTGAACGAGCGGAGGACCTGTTCGTCCATGAAGGCGAACGTGCTCTGGCCGTCCTTGATGCCGGTATCGACCATGGCAAAATCCGCACCGCAGTCGGCCGCGATCGGGGCCATATCGAATGGCGATACCGAGTGCATCCGTTCGTAATCGGAATAGGCGGCTATGACTACGTACTTCTTGGGGAACTCCTCCTTCACGGCCCTGACCACGGCACTGATCACTTCGCGTGCCTGTTCACGGCCTTCGAATGCGAGTCCGATCTTTACATAATCAGCCCCGGCACAGGCCGCACCGTAGGCAGCGAGCGATGCGCACCCCGGCCGGAAGTCAAAATCACCAATCGCAGCGCTTACCGGTTTCCGGGAAAACGATTTGATCTCCCGTATGACCCATGGGAAATTGGCGCCCAGCGAGCCCTCGGAGGGTTTCTTAACATCGATTATGTCAGCAGCAGTGGAGTTTTTTGCCTCAGAGATAGAGCTTGGGCTGACCAACAATTGCATAAAGTTTAATGATCTTTTATCCTAATAGTGGTTGCGTTCGCCTATGGATCTGATACTTGCAATGGATTTGCGGCATAATCTTGTTGTACACGGTAAATCCGGGCAACGGGAGGGCTACAAACCGCTCGACTGGGGCTGCTCCCCGACGGCAGAACCGGTCGGTTTTGTCAGGGCCATTGCGCCAAAATATATCTACATCGCGGATCTCGACCGGATCGGTCGTACCGGTGCGCATGACCGTATTGTCCGGGAATGCGCCGGGGAGGTCTCGGCCTGTTACGTGGACCGGGGGTGCCGGTCACCGGAGGATATGCTGGATGGGTACCATATCCGGAATATCGTCGGCACCGAGACCGGTGGCGATGACCTCGCACGGTACCAGGGGGGTTTCCTGAGTGTCGATATCAAAGACGGGCGCGTCATCCCTTCAGGGAGCGACCCCGTGGTTTTCCTGAAGCGGGCGAACGGGTGGAGATTCGACGGGTGCATCCTCCTGAATATCGGCGCCGTGGGAACGGAGACCGGCATGAACCGGGAGACTCTCGAGAAGATGCGGGCTGCGTATCACGGGAAATTATTCTACGGCGGCGGTGTGGCAACCATGGGGGACCTGCACATGCTCGAGCGTGCCGGGTTTGACGGGGCCATCATTGCCACGGCCCTGCATCACGGGGCAGTCCCGCCCGCATGGATCCGGAGGGGACGAATGTGCTGATCACGCTGGAAGGTATCGACGGGAGCGGCAAGAGCTCGCTCCACACTGCGCTCAAAGATCTGCTTGGCGATCTCGATCCGGTCTTTACGCGCGAGCCCGGTGCTACGTGGGTGGGGGAATCGGTGCGCAGGGCGATCGCCGAACAGATCGACCCGGTCACAGAAGCGACCCTGTTCGTTGCCGATCATGCGGCACATCTGGCGAAGGTTGTCCGCCCGGCGCTTGCGGAAGGAAGGATTGTCATCTCCGACCGGTACAGCGACAGCAGGTTTGCCTACCAGTCTGTGACGTTACAGGGAATCATTCCGGAACCGGAGAAATGGCTGCGGGCCATGCATAACGGCTGGACCATAATTCCGGACCGCACGTTTCTTTGCGTTTTGCCCGTGGACGATGCACTGACCCGGCTGAAACCGGCCGGTGAGCGGGAGCATTTCGAGAAGCGCGAGGTGCTGGAAAAAGTCCAGAACAATTATCTTGCATTCGCCCGGGCCGAGCCGTCGCGGTTTGTTCTTGTTGATGCGCTGAAGGACCGGGAGGAGATTGCGCAGTTCGTGGCTGAGGCGATCCGGGGGATGGCGAAGATGGGGAAGAAGAGAGGGAGGAAGTAATTTTTTGGATCTTTTTATTTTCAGACCTTCCCTCAATCGGTTCCTGGTAATTTTTTATTGAATTGTGATGTCTCCCACCCCCTGATGGGGGTCGCTCGGCCACCTGTCGGGGCCTCGCTGGGCAGATTACCGTACACGAGAAGATGAAACTGAATTGAGGCCGCCGCGGGGCGCCCTTCGGGGCGGCGGCAGGCATCGCAATTTTAAATCATTACCGGAAAACCATTTGATAAAAAATTGAAAAAATAAATTTCAAAAAAATTCTTATTCCTTCTTCGCAATCGTCACAATTACATCGCCGACCGTAAGCACGTCCACCTTCGCCCCTTCCTCCATATAGGAATATTTCGGCGTGAAGACGTTCTCCGGCAGGGCGACTTCGGTGCCTTCGAGCAGGATTGTCTTCGGCGGGTTTGCGAGCTGCTCCGGTGAGAGAGCACGGACTGCGGTCATGAAGGCCTGTGCCTGTTTCCGGAATGTCTTGCCTACGATCGAGCGGTCAAAGTCAATGTCGGTTATGACCCGGTCGAGGTGGGCCGCGTCAGTTCGCCAGTGGACATCTGCGTTGAGCGTGCGTCCGGTGTCCCCTTCGTCGTTGACCGTGTGCGGGGCATAGATCGTGACCTTCCCGAGCGGGGCATTGAGGGCGAGCCCGGCATCGTGCTTGTACTTCCGCACTTCCGCCACTACCTGTACGAGAAGGTTGCCTTCCTTTCGTGCGTCCTCGTCCTCATAGGTGAACGAGACCCAGGGCTGCTTGTGGACGCTGTGTCCCGGGTTGAGGTAAGAATAGCACTCCTCGGCAAAGTAGGGAGTGAACGGGGCGAGCATCCGGCAGAGCGCATCGAATGCGGTGTGGAGCACGAGGCAGGCGCTTGCGCGGGAGGCGTCCTGTTTGTACAGCCGGCCCTTGACGAGCTCGATGTAGTTGTCGGCAAGGACGTCCCAGGCGAACTCGCGGATCGCCTTGAGGGCGTCGTCGAAATGGTAGGCCTCCATCGCGTCGCTCACCTGCTGGATCGTATCGGAGAGCCGGACCAGGAGCCAGCGGTCGGCAAGCGCGGTGACCGGCGTATCCTTGTCGAACCCTCCCTTCTCCAGCTGGATCAGGGCGAACTTGGTGATGTTCCACATCTTGGTCTGGAACCGCGAGGCGGAGACCACGTCGTTCCAGTTGAACATGATATCGGAACCGGTGGCAGCGCCCATCGCGCCCCACTGCCGGAGCGCATCGGCGCCGTACTTGACCAGGATCTCCTCGGGGACGATGATGTTGCCCCGGCTCTTGGACATCTTGAACCCGTCCTCACCAAGTACCATCCCATTGACGAGGATCTCGTCCCAGGGTTTGCTCCCGGTGAGGGCGACCGACCTGAGGATCGTGTAGAATGCCCAGGTGCGGATGATGTCGTGGCCCTGCGGGCGGATCTGGGCGGGGAAGAACGGGGGCATCCCGTTCCCGTCCCAGCCGGTCACGTTCAGGACCGAGATGGAGGAGTCCATCCAGGTGTCGAGCACGTCCACTTCTCCGGTGAATTCAGTACCGCCGCACTTTTTACAGGCATGCTTTGGCTTGACGAGGGTGGGATCGATCGGGAGGTCCTTCTCGTCCGGGACGGTCATCTCGCCGCACTTCGTACAGAACCAGACCGGGATCGGGGTGGCGAAGATCCGCTGCCGGGAGATGCACCAGTCCCATTCCATCTGCTGGACCCAGTTCTCCATCCGGAGCAGCATGTGTTCGGGATACCAGGTGATCTCATGGGCAGCCTTCTGGATCTCGTCCGGCTTGATCTTCACGAACCACTGACGTTCCGAGAGGATCTCGATCGGGGTCTTGCAGCGCCAGCAGGTGCCCACGCGCTGGGCGAGTTTCTCCTGCCGGTTCAGGATACCCTGTGCTTTCATCTCGGCAAGGATCGCAGCACGGCATTCCGTGGTGTTGAGGCCCTGATATTTCCCGGCGATGGCGGTCATCTTTCCCTGGCGGTCGATCGCCTTGCGGAGTGCGAGGTTGTGCTGTTTCCACCAGTGGACATCCTGCTTGTCTCCGAAGGTACAGATCATGACCGCGCCGGAACCGAATGCCGGGTCCACGGCCTCGTCCTGCACAACCGGGACATCGTGGCCAAAGAGCGGTACCTTCATCGACTTGCCCTTCAGGTTGTGGTAGCGCTCATCGGTCGGGTGGACCGCGACTGCCACGCAGGCCACAAGGAGCTCGGGCCGGGTAGTTGCGATCTCCACGCCGTCGAAGTTGAAATAATTGAGCTGGGTCTCCCGGTCATCATAGGAGACTTCAGCGAATGCGATAGCAGTCTCGCACCGGGTGCAGTAGTTGACCGGGTGCTCGGACTGGTAGATGTAGCCGGAGGCGAGCATGCGCAGGAACGAGAGCTGCGTCTTGCTGTAGTACTTCGGCGTCATCGTGATGTACTCGTTGGACCAGTCGGTCGAGAATGCCATCTTCCGGAGGGTGATCCGCATCGCGGCGATGTTCTTCTCGGTCAGTTCGCGGCACATGCGCCGGAACTCCTCGCGGGAGACATCGTTCTTCGTGATGTGGTTGAGCTCCTCCACCTTCACTTCCGTGGGAAGGCCGTGGCAGTCCCAGCCCTGGGGGAACATCACGTTGAAACCCTTCATCCGCTTGTAGCGGGCGAAGAAATCGATGTAACACCAGTTCAGGGCATTGCCGATATGGAAATTCCCGGTCGGGTACGGGGGCGGGGTATCGATGACGAACTGCGGCTTCTTCGAGTTCCGGTCAAAATAATGATCCTCGTCGCGCCAGGCCGTCCGCCAGCGCTCTTCCACCTCGGCGAATTCATAGTTTTTCGGCAGTTGATCAGATGACACCATTCGGCAGAAGGTTGGTTGTGAAATAAAATATAGTGATCGTATACAGCCCGGGTGATTTCCCGTTTCATCGGGCGCCGGAAGATTTCCGGGCATGGAGGGGACAATAAAACTCTTTTTGCTTGAAGACAAATGACTGTCCAATGCAGCGACAGCGGGGCCTCGGGTTTGCATCGGCATTTGTCGGTGGGGCAATCCTCATCGGCCCGTACATGAAACCCGCATGGCTGATGGGGCTCGTCGTCATATTCTTCGCGCTCCTCCTCTGGCGTTTCTTTGACACGAAGTACCTGACCTACACGATGTGCGTGCTTGCCACGCTCTACGGTATCAGTCTCCTCCCGTTTTTTGTCTTTTCCACAACCCTGGCAATGCTCGTGCTGGGAGAACTTGTCTTCCAGACCGGCGCGGATGACCTGAACACGTACCTGTATTATGTCATATCCACCGCATGGGCCGGCGTACTGGTCATGGCCTATCTCCACGAGACCGCAATCCTGACCGTAATTTTCGGTATTATCGCAGCCGTCCTCCTCAAAGTGATCCTCCTGAAATACGAGGATTCCCTGGTCATAGAAGGGGTCGGAACCGCGATGACCATGTGGCTGATCCAGGAGCTCAACTACCAGGCGGATCTCCAGATGGTGGTGGCGGCAGTCATCGTCGGCTTCACGTTCGCCTATTTTGCCTACCGTTCAAAGACGGCGGATCTCTCGGGGCTCTTCTCTTCAGCGCTGGTCGGGATCGTCCTGCTGGTCTTTGCCGGCCCCCGGTGGTTCCTGATCATGCTCGTCTTCTTCATCATGGGATCGGCTGCCACCCGGTACAAGTTCGAGTACAAGAAGCGCATTGGCGTGGAACAGGGGCAGAGCGGGGCGCGGGGATACCGTAATGTCTTTGCAAACGGGATCGTGGCAACTGCCGCGGCGGTTCTCTTCGGCGTTTTCCAGCAACCGGTTTTCATTGTGATGTATGTGGGTTCCGTGGCAACCGCTGCGGCGGATACCCTGGCAAGCGAGATCGGCGTAACCGGGGGAATCCCGTACATGATCACGAGCCTGAAAAAAGTCCCTATCGGTACGAACGGGGGAGTGACGGTTGTGGGCGAATCGGTTGCCCTGCTCGGCGGCCTGGTAGTATCACTTGCGGCATTTTTGCTGGGCGTGATCACCCTCCCGATGGTCCTTGTCTGCACGCTCGCCGGTTTTGTCGGTACCAATATCGACAGCGTTGTCGGAGCCACGCTGGAGAACCGCGGATTCCTCGGCAATGCGGGTACGAACCTTCTGGCCACCATTGGCGGAGGATTGTTCTCCATTGCCCTCTTCCTTCTCATGAGATTATAAAAAAGAGTCCAGGAAACAAGGACCCGAAGGGGGTTTTACCCCCTCGCAGGTTTATGCCTTTTTGGAATCTGCCCGGCAATCGTGTCCGATCCGTGATCAGTATTTATACCAGCGGCCCTTGCTGTCGAATTCGCCGGTCATCTGCCGGATGGGAATCCCGTTCTGCGCCAGGTACCGGAAGAAGCATGCCTTATAGGCGAAGAGTACGGGTATGAGGATGAGGCAGGCAATGAACAGGACGCCTGCCGTGATCCATGTCCCGCCAGGGCCGATCAGAGCAAGCAGCTGGTCGGGCGTGAAGTCCTGGATCTGGGCTTCGGTGTAATGGGTGAGGGGTTCGAGCCTGTCGTAAAGAGCTGCCTCCCAGAAGATCATCAGGCTGAAGAGGACTCCGAAGATGATCACGGAACAGACCGCCAGGAACGCGATGACCTCCTGCAGGTGGCTGCCAACCAGTTCGATGCTGCGCCGGATCGCATCGAATACGCCGCGGTCCTCAAATACTGCTGCCGTGTCGCAAAAGAACGAGAGGATGATGCTCGGGATCATGATCCCTACGGAAACCGATGCCATGAGGACGGGATCCGGCGTAATCCCGGCCAGCGTCAGGGTAATAACGATCAGGACAAAGACGAGTATCACGGTAAAGATGATGACGAGAATCGGCAGGAGAGCCCGGAAATAGTATTTCACGCCCCCTTCCAGCAGGGTCCGGATATCCCCACCGTCGTTCCTGATGCTCCAGAACATGCCGGTGGTAAAGAGGAGAATGGCAAGGCCGGAGATGATCAGCAGCCGGCTCGCAAAAAAAGCACCGCTGATAGTGAGGATAAGCCAGAGCGCTGAAGCAAATAACCCGCAGACAATTCCTGGGATCCAGAGGTACGGTTTCCGGGAAAGGACCCCGAGAGTCTCCCTGAGTTCAGCAATCGCCATCGTCAGCGGACCCTCGGCATGGCAACGATCTCCCGCACCTGGAGGTCGAAGAAGCTGGCGGTATGTGCAGGCCGGATCACGCAGACAGTATCCGCGCCGCTTGCCGTTCCCCCGACCGCGATCACCTCATCCTCCACGCCGATCGCACCCTGGTCGGCAGCAATCAGGACACATTCTACGGCAACTTTCAGGCCCACCGCAACGATCCTCCTCAGCGCTTCGGCAATCGCCTCGGTCCGTGAGCCGCCGCCAATCCGCGGCGAGCGGGATATCGCCCGTTCGAGTCCCGAGAGCGCATGGGTGCCGGTGATGATCGTGACACCCTCCTTTCGCAGGCTCGCAGCCGCCTCTTGTGAAAATTCCCATTCTCCGGGTTTTGTGAACCCCATCACATGCGTGACAACGACCAGCTTAATTCCCGTGCCTTTGAGAACCTCGTAAAAAACCTGCGCGGTCCTGCCGGAAGAGCTCGCGACCACCACCGTCTTTACCCCGAGCTCCTGTGCCCGTTCACGGGAAAAACGTGCCGCGTCGGCAGTGTTCCCTGCTCCCGGCGCGTTAAAAAAGTAGCATTTTTTCTCCACATATGTCATAAGTACCTTTTAATAAGCCGTAATGGAAAAACTTTGTCAGATTCATGCCGGTATCTCCGGGAGATCATTTTACCCGTTCTTAATGCATATCCGATGAGGAACAGATCATGCTCACGCTTGCCCTTGCAGGAAAACCAAACTGCGGAAAATCCACGTTTTTCAAGGCCGCCACCATGGCGAATGCCGAGATTGCCAATTACCCGTTTACGACCATCAACCCGAACTTTGGCGTGGCATACGTGCGCACGAAATGCGCCTGCACGGAACTGAAAGACCTGAAGGGAAAATGCACCCACTGCGTTGACGGCAGCAGGTTTGTTGCGGTGAACCTGATCGATGTAGCGGGACTTGTACCCGATGCGCACAAGGGAAAAGGGCTGGGCAACCAGTTCCTCGACAACCTCCGGCAGGCCAACGCAATCCTGCACGTGATCGATGCCAGCGGCGGCACGGACAGCGAAGGCAATCCTGTGGGGGTCGGCAACCACGATCCTGCCGAGGATGTGAAGTTCCTTGGCTTCGAGATGACCATGTGGGTGTACGGTATCCTGGACAAGCACTGGACCCGGATCAGCCGCCAGTCGCAGGGAAAGGGTGCCGCCATAGAGCAGGGTATTGCCGAGACGTTCACGGGCCTTGGCATCTCCATGGAAGATATCCGGGACATAGAACTGAAGCTGAAGATCGACCTGGTGCATGCGACCATGGAAGATCTCGTGCCGCTCTGTGCGGAGATCGTGAAGATCTCAAAACCGATGCTGGTCGTCGGGAACAAATTCGATGAGACCCCGGAAACCCTGCGCACGCGACTCGCCGGGGAGCATGTCTTCTTTGCCAGCGCAGCTTCGGAGCTGGCCCTGCGCAATGCGGTTGCAGCCCACGTGATCCAGTACCTGCCGGGCGATGAGACGTTCAGGATCGCAGATGAGGGTACACTGTCCCCGGCCCAGAAAGCCGGTCTTGCAAAGATTGCCGAAGTGATGAAACAGTGCAAAGGTACCGGAGTGCAGCAGGCAATCAACCATGCAGTCTTCGAACTGCTCGACATGATTGTGGTCTACCCGGTAGAGGATGAGAACCATTACTGCAACAAGCAGGGTGATGTCCTGCCCGACGCGTTCCTGATGAAGAAAGGATCAACGCCGCATGATCTCGCGTACCAGGTGCACACGGATATCGGCAAGGGCTTCCTGTACGCGGTGGATGCCCGCACCAAGATGCGGATCAAGGAGAACCATATCCTGAAGAACGGGGACGTGATCAAGATCGTGAGCGCTGCCAAGTAAATGCGGCGGGTGCCGGCGGCTGTATGACAATTGTCATTCAATTGTCAGACAATGCAGCCGCACTTTTAAAAAACAGCGGCAAATTATCGTTAAAATCCCGTAAAAAGGGCATTTTTCCCGCAAGGTTTATAAGCGGGTAATGGGTAAAGTGAAATTACCGAAGAAAGAACAAGGAGGTGGATGAACGATGAGTGGAGAAATTTACCAGGCGCAGGTGATCAGGAACTTCTTTGACTGCATAACCGGCACTGACAGGAACCTGACACGGATCTACATGTGTGTCATGAGCCTTGCCAAGCTGCGCATGGAGCCTCCTGAGAAGATGTCGGCACTGGTCGACCAGCTGCGCAAGAGCAAGATCCAGAAGGAACTATCCGTGGACATCCTCGACTACATGTGCGATGCGGCAAACCAGCTGGAACTCACGCAGGTGCAGACTGCATTCGGTGTCAAGGATATCCGGGAAGTTGCGCAGGACTTTACCGGGATCAGCATGGACAGCCTGTGAGCCGGGCTGGAAACTTTTTTTTAAATAATGCACGGTTAACTGTGAAAAATTAGAAAATTAAAAACATCATATTACAATTCCGCATCGCATTTATAATATTGAAATTACAGATTTATGACAAATGAATTTAATTTATAAAATTTGTGATTTATTAGACTTATTTTTCCAATTTATTAAATGGATAATTGATCTCAGATTTCAAAAACGTCTTATTGGTTGTGTTATTCGAAACGATTGTTTTTCGGGGAGCAATCGTTCTGAAATTCTATCTATATACTCCGTGATTTTTATTGTTACAAGTTTGTTCTGTTACATTTTCGTATGGAAATCAATTATTTTTATTATTTTTATCATTATTTTAGCATTGTCTCTCCTTTTCGAAGTCGTAAAATCAGAAAATACATTTGAATTATACAAAAAAAGTGAACCGTACACAAAAGGTTATAGCAATTGCTTATATTCTTCGAGTGAGTTTCATCATGGAATTATTTTTGTTATCTACAAAGATCCCACCCGTCAGTTATTCATCGCAGATATTATCGATATCATGGTAAAATCTTTTGATGAACATATACCGTTTCGAATTTATCCGGTAAGAAATGAAGAGGATTTTAGAAACGTGTACAATAATCCCAAAATTCGATGGTTATGGATTTTTGGGCATGGTCAAAAGGATGCCCTTGGATATCAAGATAATGATGAGATAAAAAGAATTGATTATAAGAATTATCAAAAAAACTCTAACTTATTGTACATTGGTCAGTTGCATTGTAATCCCGGTTCTGGTAAATCATTGGTAGAAATTAATGATCTTACGGCAGATTATGATCTTACAAAAATGCGTTTTCCATTTCAAAATCGATGTTATGTAAAGGGGAAAATCAACAAGTTTCTCTCAAACAATCAAAATTTATAAGAGAATAAAATCTCCCATTTATGCACTCTTGCTGTTCTATACGAACCTAGTATTTTGCGAATAAAGTTACATTTTCCGGTAATTGATCCGCCGCGGGGGCGCCCCGTCGGGGGCGGCGGCCGTTCATCGCAATTTCTGAATCCGTTTGCCAGGAATCACCGCATATCCCGCCCGGTTCCGAAGACCCCCGGGCGAACCGCACCCGGAATCAATCCAATCGGAGGGGGGGTGGTACCCCCTCCCTCAGAAACCGGCAGGCCGGCAACCCCCCCACCCAGTGGCCAGGGGGGGTGGGGGTAGCCCCCCCTCCATGCACCGGAGGGGTACCCACCCCCCTTCGGTTTCCACGTAAAAATCCTGTGCTTCCCATGGAGCCACGCCGGAGAATGCGTATGCCCGGTCCGTACCGGGCAGGGGGGTGGCTACCCCTCCGGGCTCAAGTGGGGTGGGTACCCCCTCCCCCCCTCCGCATTTTCCTGAGGGGGACCCCCCCACCCGCTCGTTCATGGGAGGGGGGGTCTGCCGCCAACCCCCCTTCTCAAAAATGAGAAGTGTGCATTATTGCACGCATCCCGGGACACGCAATGGAACAGGGACTCTGACGGTACGAGCGTTCCGGGGAGCTACCCAAAAATGATCAGGGGGGGTCTGATTGGGCCTGAGGGGGGAGGGGGTCTCCGGGCAACCCCCCTGGCATGGGGGTGGGGGGGTCAGGACCGGTATTTCCGGAAAAGAGGTGGGGGGTTCCCTGCTACCCCCCTGCTGGTTCCGGGCTGGACCCGGTGCATCAGGGTACTGTTGCCGTATCCCGGGCAGCACCGGCCCTTCCCGTTCCGAAAATTCCGGCACAGGAAATTCCCGTCCGAAAAAACCCGAAATGTCTCGCAAAAATGTGTGTAAAAAAACCAGCGCAGAGACCAGACTTATTCGAAGCCCAGCGCTTTCTTGTAATCTGTCAGGAGCCGGATGATCAGCCGGCGGTGTTCCTCCAGTGCCTCTTCGTCATCCTCTGAGTTGATCAGCGCAACAACATATACGAGGATGATGGCATTGTCGAGCTCATACGTGCCGGGATCTTCGATCTTCTCCTGCGGCAGGATGATTGCGGTAAAACTGCGCTCTTCCGGAGCGAACGTAAACGCGAGATCTGCGGTCACCTGCGAATTATTGCGATCCTCCGCATTCGCCCGGATAATGGAGAGTGCCTTTTTCAGTGCTGCATTGGGCGGGCTGTCGGGTATGTGGGAGATCGCAGTGGCACATTCCCGGGCTGCTTTTGCATAGATCCCGAATTTGAATGCAAGAAATACGGATGCGATCTCATGGGCCGCGGCTCCCGGTAATCCGGGATAGGCGGATCTCATGCGCTCGATGTAGGTGTCAAGGAACTGTTCCATATGATATGATTCCCCCAGGGGTCTGGTAACATTGACGATCATCGGGAAAGCCGGAGGAGGAGATCATCCCCGTGACAGGATCCCGTATCTTATCCTGGTAGTAGTTTTATGATCCGTATCTCATGAACGTATCTTAACCGGTTTTCATGATATGTTGAACTCCGGGTATCAATGGTTTATATGAGAATGAAGCACCAATATTCCCCAACCGGTATGGGTGCAGTAGTTTTTTCTGATGTACACGCCGATGCAGCTGCGATCGGAGCACTTGCGACCTGCATCCGTTCACCATCTTTCAGGGAGAAGTTCGGGTCCGTGGATACCCTGGTAAACCTCGGGGACCTCCTCCACCGGGGGAACCGCCCCCAGGAAACCCTCGAGAAGATCCATACCCTGTCGAGGGAATTCCGTCTCGTCTCTGTGCTGGGCAACCATGATCACGCCTATCTTCATGGTATCCTTGTCAGCGGGAGCGATGCGGCAAGTACCTACCGGCACGAGCAGCTCCGCGATTCCCCGCTCCTCTCGATATTTGATGCAATGCCTATGGAATGGGCTGACAAAGGAATGCTCTTCGTTCATGGGGGCCCGCTGGATCTGGGGCCCCAGACGCTCCGGCTCAAGTGCTGGCAGCGGCTCTCTCACCAGAGCGGCGATTTTTTCACCGGGTATCATTATACGGCATCAATGGCATACGAAGCACTCGGCCAGCGCGGTTTCACGCATATGTGCTGCGGTCACCAGCACCAGCATATCTGCTGCAGGAAAACGATGGATGGTATCGTGGAACAGGAGCTCGATTTCTCACCGCTCGATATAGTACAGGATGACCGGGTCATACACCTTGAAGTGGCCCGGATTCCCCTGGATTGTCCGACGCTGCTGAGAGTCGGGGGCTGCCACGGGGATGTGCCGGAATTTGCCTATACCGACTTTTCAACATTCTCGTTCATCCGTATTCTTCCGGGATCCTGAAGCACCTGCACGTTCTCAGTTTTTAAGGAATTTTCCCGATCGATCATTGAGGCAGATCTCCTCATTTCAGGTTCCCCGGGTCGACTTTATTTAAAGTCAGACGCGTATTTTCTTATTTTATCGGAAATATTTATATATTGTAACCACAAAGTGGTAATTATGCCTCGTGCAGGAGAGGGGCGATCGATACGGATTGACCCCGATGTGTATGAGGCGCTTCTCACGCTCAAACGTGGGAATATGACATTCTCAGATGTCATAGAAAAAATGCTCCAGGACTGTTATGGCTGGTCGGACGAGCATCCGGCTGACCAGAGGGAACTGGAGGATTTCGTCGGGAATCTGCCCCGGTGAATCCAAACCCCCCAGGATCATTCCGGTACACCCGCCGGAATTGGAGTAACCGATCCCATGAAGATGATGCTGACAGAAGACCTGAATCAGGAGAAGCTCAACTGGCTCATCGAGCATGTCGATGAGATGGTATCGGATCTGGAAGAATATGACAATGAAACCTGATCACCGGCATACCCTGCAGGCGAATTACGCTCATGACGGCATCTGGTCGTTAATCTGAATTTGCACGTTCTCTTCCATACTCTCAATTTTTTTACGCAACTCTTCTGTTAATGCAGGGATCTTCTCCCGCGTTTTCGCGCGCCAGTCCCCGATATCCTGTTTTGCAAGCCGCTCTTTTTCCAGCATGGTTTTCAGGTGCGCTTTCTCACGCCCGAGTGAACCGATCTTCATAAGGAGCGGATCCGTGGCGAGAGCGTCCTCAGCCTTACGGACATCCTCTTCCCGCGTGACCAGTTCCAGGCAAGTTCCCCGGATCGTTGTACAGAACTGAGGTATATCTGAAAAAATTGTCCGCTCTTCCTTGTTCTTCAGAATAATATCCCCCGCCGCTATCATCCTCTCCGCGATCGGGCAGGCCGCAGAAAGGACTTCCATGAGCTGACCAGCATCGGGGATCTCATGGCTTGAGAGGAGATCCATTGCATGATTTATCGCAGCAATTTCTCCTGTGTGATGCTGACGGGCTGCAATCTTTTCCGCTTTCCGTAAGACATGCGATGCGGTCATTGAGTGTGCAGAATAGGATCGGGCAACTTCATCGCGTGCCTGGACTATGGCGGAAAGTTCCTGCTTCTTTGCTGCCACAGCGGCCTGCCGGTCATCGCCCGCAAGCGCAGTTTCTTCCGTTTCTATTGCTTCAAGGCGATTGGTAATCTCCGAAATCCGTTGGGAAATGCGCCGGTCTTTATCAGCTGATGTATTGAAATCCGTTTTCAGGTCCCTGACGGTTGCATACAGCAGGCGGACTGAGACAATATCCTGCATCTCCTGCCGGTACTTTGCGAGAACTCCTGTGACATTATTGATCTCCCTGCCCATTGCATCGATCCCCATCCTGAGGTTTTTCATCTCTTCCGGAAAGACTACCTGGAGATACCGTCCCTGTCCCCGTGAACTGTTAAGGCAGCCTTTGACGCATTCAACCGCGGCTGTATAAAATCCCTCGGGATCCTCGGGCAACTCCTTTGCCAGGGTGGCATTCATGGCTTTTACAAAGAGCGGGAGAGAGTTCTTTGCTATGCTTTTAAGTTTCGGATGAAGTGAAGGGTCATGCTCCGCGCCTGCTATGCCGTTTACGATGAGCTGGAGCTGGGCGGCTGCATTCCTGATGATCCGGGTTGGCTCTGCAGTATCCGAAAGAAGGACTGACCGGGCCTTCTCCGCCCGTTCATCTGTCCAGGCAGGTATTGCATCAAAGGCAAGGGTCTTTGCTGCCGGCCTGTGCCCGCCAAAAACCTTTCTTATGAACTCATGCATGCGTCATCATCGCTCTCTTCCTCGGGTATCTCCACGGTCACCTGGAACAGCGGTCAATCGTTCCGTGCAATCTGGCAAAGCCGCGCAGTCCCCTCAATTTCGTCAAGAACCTGGACCACGGCGCGCGGGACCAGTTCTTTCCATGGCTCTCCTGCAAGGATGCGCCGGCGGATCTCGGTACCGCTGAGAAGTTCTCTCTCGTACATTGCCGGAGACTGAACATCAACACCGGATTCCCTGAAGAGCTGGACCACGAGCGGGTTTGATGAATAGCAGGTATCAAATGGCGGGGTCATGGACCGGACATGGGCCACCCAGAGGGCATTGCGCTGGATATCCTCAATCGGGATCACGTAGAACGGGCAGCCGAGAGATACAAGAGCACGGGTGATCATCAGTACACGTTCACCGGAGGTGAACGGGTTGTCAACCGTATGGGAAAGCTGTGCGCTCCCGACACCAATGATGATCTCGTCCACATCCTTTGCTATGTGCTCAAGCACCGACTGGTGCCCGTTGTGGTATGGCTGGAATCTCCCGATATAAAATCCGCGTTTCATGGCAATTTCCCGTTTCCTGATGATCCGTTGTTTGCGATCCGTGCAGCGAAGGCCCCTGCCGTAAACCCTGCATCAATATTGACGACGGCAACGACAGAACAGGACTGGAGCATGCTGGCGAGTGCGGCCTGCCCCTGGCCCATGTATCCGTACCCGACACTTACCGGCACGCCGATCACCGGTTTATCGATAAGCCCGGCAACGACCGCAGGTAGTGTGCCTTCGCGCCCGGCGCATACGATGAATGCATGCGCCCCGAGCAGGGGCCGGAGCGCAGGGAACAACCGGTGAATACCGGCTGCACCGACATCGTATGCAATCCTGACCTCGCACCCCATCTCCTCTGCAACAGCCCGGGCCTCCTCCGCTACCCGGATATCGGATGTGCCCGCAGTAATTATTGCCACGATCCCACCGGTGGGTTTTGGCGCGGGGGCTTTTCCGGCCACCAGCACGCGTCCGGTCTCCCGGTATTCAGCAGGAATGCCAGCAGCGGCTGCCTGCCCGCAGATAAGAGCTGCCTGGGCCGGGTCAACGCGCGTAACCAGGCACCTGCCGGCACTCTCCGCAAGACGGATCGTGATCTCCGCCAGGTGTGCGGGATCCTTGCCTTCCGCAAGGATCACTTCCGGCATGCCGCACCGGACGTTCCTGCCGAGATCGAGGCAGGCGAAATCGCCAATCCTCTCAAGCCGGAGCCCTTCGATTGCCTCAGCTGCAGCATCGAGAGAGATCGTTCCGTCGCGATACCGGGCCAGCAGATCCTGTAACGTCGGGTTGGTCGGCATAATGCAATAATACAGATATGGAACGGCGCATAATAAGTTAGTTCATTGCCATGTCGTACCTGGTCTATGTTGCAATCTTCGGGACGGTCTCGGTTCTTTTTCTCTGGCTGCGGGACGCGCGGATCTTCTTCCGCACCGGTCTGCCCGGGTACAGGAAGGCCGCGTACTGGGGAGTTGCATATGGCGCCCTCGCCTCCCTTGGTTTCCAGATCACGTGGTTCGCTCCGGACTACGAGATCCTCGGGCTCGGGCTGATCCTCGGTGCGCTTTACCTCCAGGTCAATCGGGAGAAAGAGAAGATCTGGTCCGGCGAGGGGACGCTGGAGCGCTTCCTTGGCAGTGTGAAGAGGAAACGGGCGAACAAGAGATAATGGTTTACAGACAGAATTAGGTTAGGGATTTTTTATCATGCTCCAGAAACCGCGAGGGACAAGGGACTTTTTACCGGATGAGATGGAGGCCCGCAGGGCCGTGGAATGGCGCCTGCGGGAAGTTGCGCGCTGCTGGGGTTATCGGGAGGTCTGCACGCCGGAATTCGAGGACCTGGAACTCTTTACCCTGCGGTCCGGTGAAGGGATAATCGAGGAGATGTACGTCTTCGAGGACAAGGGCGGCCGTAAGATGGCCCTGCGTCCGGAGATCACGGCAGCGGTTATCCGTATGTATATCAATGAGGCGAAAGTTGCCCCTAAACCTCTCCGCTGGTGCTACTATGCGGACTGTTTCCGGTACGAGCGGCCGCAGAAAGGGCGGTACCGCCAGTTCTGGCAGTTCGGGGTAGAACTGATCGGCGCAGATACAGCAGCGGCCGATGCAGAAGCGATCATGCTGGCCGCCGATATGCTGGACGCAACCGGCGTCACCTATGATCTTAAAGTAGGCCACCTCTCGTTCATGAAGAATCTCGTGAAGGATCTCGACCCTGCCATGCAGCGGAAGGTCCGGGCACATCTTGATAAGAAGGATTTCGATGGCCTTCGGGCAACGCTCGGGTCGCTGAACCGGTCGGATCTTGCCAGCTCGCTTACTGCGCTTGTGGCCACACGGGATCTTGCCGAGGCATTCGAGATAGCCGGGACAATCCCGGAGAAAGAGCGGGTGGAACAGACAATCGCCTCGCTCGATGCGGCCGGGATGAAATATTCCCTGAACTTCGGTATCGCCCGGGGCCTCGATTATTACACCGGTATTGTCTTCGAGGGCTTCGCGCAGAACCTCGGCGCAGAGAACCAGATCCTTGGCGGCGGGGCATACCGCCTCGCCCAGCTCTTCGGGGGGGACGATGTGGCCTCCTGCGGGTTTGCTATCGGATTTGATCGCGTCATGGTCTCACTGGGGGAATCACAGCCCCGGAAGGATACCGTGGTCGGCCTGCTGTGCACCGCAGAAGGACGGAAGCGTGCGCTCGAAGTGGCCCGGGCTTTCCGTGAGGCCGGGATCCGCACCGAGATGGATCTTATGGAGCGGGGGCTCGGAGCCCAGCTCCAGCATGCCGCAAAATCCGCGGACTATGCTGTAGTGATTGGCAAGCGGGAGGCGGAGTCCGGGGAAGTCACTTTAAAGAACCTGAAGACCGGTGAACAGAAGACGGTCGGTATCGCGGAGGCCATTTCTGAGGTGGGAGCCCGTGGTCCTTGCTGACGAACTGGCAAAGCAGCAGCGCAGTATCAGTGTAGCGGAATTTTTTGAGAAGAACAAACATCTGCTCGGCTTCGATTCACCCACCCGTGGTGTTATCACCACTATCAAGGAAGCGGTAGACAATGCGCTGGATGCCTGTGAGGAAGCGCAGGTACTTCCGGATATTTTTATCAGCATCAAAAAGACCGGCAACGACATCTTCCGGATCATCGTTGAGGACAATGGCCCCGGCATTGTGCCGGCCCAGGTGCCGTTTGTCTTCGGAAAGCTCCTCTATGGTTCACGATTCCACCAGATACGGCAGACCCGCGGCCAGCAGGGTATCGGCATCTCGGCCGCTGTCCTCTATGCCCAGCTCACGAGCGGTCTCCCGACGGTGGTCATCTCCCGGACCGGCCATAAGGAATCCGCGCACCGGTTCGAGATCCAGATCAAGATCGAGACGAACGAACCGGACATTATCGCTGAAGGGCCGTTCGAATGGGACCGGATCCACGGCACCCGCGTGCAGATCGAGTTCCGGAGCACGATGGCAGCGAAGAAGAAACTGATCGAGTACCTTCGCTACACGTCGGTTGTCAACCCCCATGCACGGTTCAGGGTGGAGCTTGATGATGAAGCCTTCACCTTCGAGCGCGTCAGCCAGGAAGTGATAGCCTGCCCGGTGGCGATCCAGCCGCACCCTCACGGGATCGAGTTCGGGCAGCTCAAGCGCATGGCGGCAGCCAGTAATGAAAAACTCCTGGAATTCCTGGTGAACGGGTTCAGCAGGGTGGGAAAGAAGTCCGCCCAGGACATGTGCGACCAGGCCGGCCTGAAGGCTACGCTCAAAGTGAACGGCCTCTCCACTGAGCAGCTCAAGGCGCTTCTCGCCGCCATGCAGGCAGTCGCCGTCCCCGCCCCCCCGTCCTCCCAGTGTCTCTCGCCAATCGGGGAGGAACTGATCCGGCGCGGGCTTGACAAGGAGTTCCAGATGGACTTTGTCGCCGCCCGCACCCGCCCGAGTTCGGTCTTCTCCGGCCACTCGTTCATGGTCGAGGCCGCGATCGGGTACGGGGGAAAACTTCCCGCGGAAGGTAATGCAATCATCCTCAGGTTTGCCAACCGCGTCCCGCTCATGTACCAGCAGGGCGCCTGCGCGATTACGGAGTGCATATCGCGGGTAAACTGGAAGTCCTATAATATCTCGCAACAGGGTCTGCCAACGGGTCCCATCCTCATACTGGTCCATGTTGCATCTACAAATGTACCTTTTACTAGTGAAAGTAAGGACGCAATTGCAAGCATTCCGGAGATCGAGAAGGAGATCGTGCTGGCGCTTCAGGATCTCGGCCGGGATCTCAAGCTCTTCGTCTCCCGGCGGGACAAGGGCAAGCTGGCCGAGGACCGGGCCCGCGCGGTTTGTGCGATCATTCCTGAGATCGCGGAAAAGGTGAGCGAGATCGTGGAAAAACCGCTGGTCGATACCTCACCTATCGAGGGGAAGCTGATGAGGAAACTGATCGTCAAGCGGTGGACACGTAACGGAACGGTGACGATCGAGCTCGCCAATTACAGCGGGTTTGATGGCGAGATCTCGGTCTACGATATCTCCGCTGACAATGCAGCGGATGCAGTTCCGAAAGCGGATTTTGTGAGCGACATGGACGGGCAGTTTACGAAAGTCTGGAAGATCGTCATACCCCCGAAGGAGACTTCGCGTATCTCGTATGCCGGGAAGGGTGGGGGGATCCTCGAGATCCGGGGCATAGATGATGCGAAGAAGATGGTGGTGGATCTCGATGTCTAAAGAAGAACTGGAGAAAAAATCGCTCGCCGCCCTGCTCCGGATCGCGACTGCATGGTACGACCAGATGAAGGCCGGGGAGATCCCGTCAATCTCCCTGCCGACCCGGACGAAGTACAACATCGAGTTCGACGATGCGAGCGAGGTCTGGAAGTACGGGGACAAGGAGAGCATGCGGACCGCAGCCTCCGCGAAGAGTGCTACCCATCTCCTGAAGATGGCGTACGTGATCGGGTTCATCAAGCAGCAGCTGAAAGAGAACCGGTCCTCAACACTCAGGGAGATGTATTACATCTCGGAGGGCTGGAAGCGGGCGAAGTTCGGGGCGCAGGACGAGAGCAACTTCCTTATTGAAGACCTCGAGATCCTCTCGGATGTGCCGCGCGAAGGCTTCCATCTCCATCCCGAAGAGAATGGTGCCTCGATCTACGGACCGATGCGGATCCGGGAGGAGACCCGCAGGGGCATGAAGACAATCCACTGCCAGGACGATGTAGGACAGGCCGGATACACCATCCCGAACAATGTCGAGAACATCGAGTTCGTGGACCATGATGCGAAGTTCGTGATCGCCATAGAGACGGGTGGTATGTATGACCGTCTCATCGAGAACGGGTTTGACGAGGAGCACAACGCGATCCTCGTCCATCTCAAGGGGCAGCCGGCCCGTTCTACCCGGAGGATGCTCAACAAGATCAGCTCGAACTGGGACCTCCCCGTCCTGGTCTTCACGGATGGTGACCCCTGGTCCTACCGCATCTTCGGTTCAGTGGCGTACGGGGCAATCAAGAGCGCCCACATGTCGGAACTGCTGGCAACTCCCAGGGCCCAGTTCCTCGGACTGCAGCCAAGCGATATCCGGGATTACAATCTTCCCTCTGACAAGTTGACTGAGAAGGATGTCGAGGCCCTGAAATCCGAGCTTACCGATCCCCGGTTCGCAACAGACTACTGGAAAAAACAGATCAATCTCCAGATCGAGATGAACTTGAAGTCTGAACAGCAGGCTTTTGCTGCCCGCGGGCTGGACTTTGTGACGAAGAAATACCTGCCGGACCGGCTTGCGGATATGGGGATTATCTAATCCCGCTGATACCATTCATATCACTCTTTTCGTTCAGCCTCCAGCATATCGCGGAGGGTCTTTTTCAGGGCGATTTTCGGTTTCCACCCGGTCAGTGTGGTCATCATCGTATTGTCACTTTTCTGCGAAGGGATTGGAATTTCCGGTGGGGTGATGGGCAGCTGGATCCTGTAGTGATCTCCGGTAATCTCCTCAATCAGGGTAATGATCTCCGAGACCGGATACGCATTTCCCGATCCGAGATTGAACGCTTTTCCGGAACAATCGGCTGTAAAGTCTGGGTACGTGAGGAGTGCCCAATATCCCCTTACAACATCACGGACATCGATGAGATCGCGGGCAGAAGAGACCTCCCAAAGGTCAATAGCTTCTCTCATGTTGTACTCAATTTCAATGACCTGTTTTACAATCCGGCCGCAGACAAACGATTCAGCCAGTCCGGGTCCGGCGAGATTGAAGGGCCGGGCAACAGATACTGCTCCTTGACGGTTACCATAGGAAAGGGACAGTGAGTCTTGCGCCATTTTACTCATACCATAAATGCTAAGGGGTTTTAAGGGAGTATTCTCGGCGATAGGATGATCTCCTGCGTTCCCATAAATTGCTGACGAGCTGATCACGAGGATCCGGCAGTCAGGGTTTGCCGCAAGGGTCGCATCCAGCAGGTTTTGCGTTCCCGATACATTTGTTGCATCCAGGGCTTCCGGAGTTCCGCGGGTGAGCCCGGCAAGGTGGATAACCGCATCCGGGCACACCGAAGCGAGTGATTCGCCGAGTTTCCTGCGGCCAAGCAGGTCAGATATCACGCAATGCGTGCGGGAGATGGGATGATCCCCCGGTGGATTGGACCGGACAAGTCCCGTGGGATCTGCCCCCGGCTGCCGTGACAGGAAATCCATCATGTACCTTCCGGTGAATCCGGAAGAACCGGTTACGAGAACTCTCATGGAAGGAATCGGTCTTTATAGCGTTCAAACTCCTCGATAGAGCGGGCATAATCATCCGGCCTGCCGATGTCAAGCCAGTACCCCCCGTGCGGGTAACTGAAAACAGGAGCTTTTGTCTCGGTCAGGGCATACATCAGCTGGTCAAAGCCGAATGGTTCGTTCTCCGGTACATACCCAAGGATCTTCTTTGAGAAGACGTAGATACCCATGCTGACATCAAAGTGGTAACTGGGTTTCTCGCGGAACGCGACGATCCGATCCTCCTCGTTCTTCTCGAGTACGCCGAAATCGATATAGACGTCCCGCTGGTACGTGGCAACAGTCGCGATAGCCTTGTTCTTCCGGTGGGATTCGATAAGTTTTGTATAATCAATGTCCGTAAGGATATCCCCGTTCATGACAAGAAACGTATCGTTCAGATCCTCGATGAGCCTCAATGGTCCGATCGTACCGAGCGGGGTCTCTTCGTGGGTGTAGGATATTTCGAGTCCCATCGTCTTGTTGCCGGTAAGATATGCGTGGATCAGCTCGTGAAGATAGCCGGTGCAAATCGTGACCTTCGAGAATCCGGCATGTTTCAGCTGACGGAGGATAACTTCGAGTATTGAGTAGTCCCCGATGGGCATCAGTGGTTTGGGAAGGACGGTAGTGTACGGCATCAGTCGCCTCCCTTTTCCCCCTGCTAAAATAATTGCCTGCATAGTGGTATCCCTATACTGTATACGAGCCAGGCTTATACGAAGCGATATGTTTCTTCATCCAGTCAATGGTCAGGGTGAGTCCTTTCTCGAGGGTGTACTCGGGCTGCCATCCGGCCAGCTCCTTTGCGAGACTGATATCGGAGAGGAGTTGCATCACCTCGCTCTTCTCCGGTCGCACGCGCTGCTGCTCGCAGACGATTGTTGCTTTAGGGTTCACCGTCCGGATTATGATATCGGCAAGTTCACCGATCGTGACCCCGCGCCCGGTCCCGGTATTAACGGTCATGCCGACCGTCCTTTTACTCTCAGCGAATTTGATGAACCCGTTTACGGTGTCGGCTACATACGTGAGATCGCGGACCGGTGTGAGGGACCCCAGTTTAACGGTCTTTGAGGTAAGGGCCTGGGTGATGATGGTGGGGATGACAGCCCTCGTCGACTGGCGGGGGCCGAAGGTATTAAAGGGGCGGATGGTCGTGACCGGAAGCTCAAATGAACAATAGAAGGATTCTGCTATCTTGTCGGCTCCGATCTTGCTGGCAGAGTACGGGGACTGGCCCTGGAGCGGATGCTTTTCGTCTATCGGGGTGTATTGGGCTGTGCCATATACCTCACTGGTCGAGGTGTGCACAACCCGGGTGACCCCTTCGTCGAGGCAGGCCTGCATGACATTGAGAGAACCTCGGATATTGGTATTGATGTAGGATTCCGGGGCAACATAGGAGTACGGGATTCCGATGAGGGCTGCAAGATGGAAGACATATTCTTTTCCGACAACAGCCTTCTTCACAAAGAGGGCATCGGTAACATCCCCGGCGATGACGGTGAGGTTCGGCGTTTCAGCTGAATAACGTCCTTCCAGCATCCCCCAGTCGTTGCGTGCATTGTAATGCACGAATGCCGTGACGTCTGCCCCTTTCTTCAAAAGCTCGTCGACAAGATGGCTGCCGATAAAACCCCCGGCACCGGTTACCAGCACCCGTTTGTCCTGCCACTTCATGATCTGTCCTGTTTATATGTTTTTATGAGTTCCTGATAATCTTTCTCTGCTCGTTCCATAAGAGTGTTCCATTTTCCGTTCTTTACTACTGTCTCCTGTGCTGCTGCCCCCATCCGGGCCCGCAGATTTGGATTCCGGGCAAGAGTAAGTATGGCGTCCGCAACCTGTTCCGGAGAGCGGGGTTCGATCAGGAACCCCGAAATGTCGTCGTTTACCCACTCAGGGATTCCCCCGACTGCTGTGGCAATGCAGGGAAGACCACTGGCCATCGCCTCCAGCACCGAGACCGGTGTCCCGTCGGATAGTGAGGTTGTGATGAAGATATCCGCCTTACGATAATCCGGGGGGACTTCGGAATATGCTGTCTTTTTCCTGAACGTGACCTTATCGGTCAGGTCAAGATTCGCGATCAGGTCCCGGATATACTGCTCCTCCGGTCCTTCCCCCTTGAGAGTCAGATGGAGTCGCGGGTCTTCGTTACATGCCTTTGCGAAACCCCGGACCAGTGTCTCGTTATCATAAACAGGAAAGAATCCACGGTTTGAAAAAACCTCAATCGTTGTATCATTACGTTCTTTTCGTTCTTCTCCCTGAACAAACAGGTCCGTATCGATACCAAAGGGGAGATAGCGGACTTTGGATTCCGGGATACCAAAATCCGCAATAATACGGTCCCTGATGTCATGGGATACCGCATACACGAGATTTGTCACCCTGAGGATTTTTCTGGTATAATAGTAAATGATCCTGCTTTTTTTTGGAAGGATCAGGATATCATCCCCCCAAGCGGATACGACTGTGGGAGTAAAGCTGAGTCCCGCAAGGTGGAATCCGTATTTGGCAATAAAATGGGCATGGATAAGATCAGGATGAGTCTCCTGAACGATCTTCCGGATCCGCACCTGGCGGGGGATGAATGCGAGATAGAGATTGTTCCATCGGGAAGAGAGCACATGCTCCGTTACCCCCGGCAGTGTCCGGTTCATGGGATCGTACGTGATCAGGTGCACCACATGTCCCTTCTGTGCGAAATATTCTGCCCACCGCTGGGTATGGATGCTGCGGCCGTCAGCGATGAGGAGAAGGATCATGTTGGGTGAACACCTTTTGGAATAACCTTCGAAAAGTTTTTTTCAGAAATAATGGATAAATCGGGCATATCCGTACATGTATATCAAAGATGATCCTTCTTATTTTGGTACCCCGGTGATCTTAAACGTTCTGACCTCTTCATCGTGGATCTGGTGATTCAGTTCCGGAAAATGAGCAGAATTCATTATACCCCACCTGAAATTCCCTTCCGCCATGGGTATATGGGCATATCAATAACCCTCTCTCCAAGGAAAAAACAGTACCCTTACCATCCTGCGGACGGGAGACCAGCTCATCAGCAGTCCTGCCGGCAGAATGACCAGGAGATCCCGGAGTTTACTCAACCACTGGCGCAGGGAAACCGGCTTTTCCAGTGTCCAGCACCCAAGAGAGAGCCCGGTAAATACCATCGGCGAGAACCCGGGCATGGCATCCCCCCGCGTAAAACCGGCGAACACGCAATCGTTGATATAACGTCGCTGTGCAGCAAGTAATTCCACGGAATAACGGTCAGATTCCGTTCCAAGATCAAGCGGGAGCTGGATAAACATCCTCAGCATATCAAGGTATCCCTGAGGCGATGAGAACAGGAACCGGAATGTTTCCGAATGCTCACCCTGGCGGTAATATACACACACCCCGCTAACAAATCCGATGTCATGACTCCGGGCAATTCGCAGCCACTGGTAATAATCTGATGAATAGGGATATTCCAGGCTGAATGGCCCCACTTCCCGGTAAATGTCGCGGAGAACCATAACTGACGGGCAGTTGATATATGAGCGGGTGGCGAGCAGACGCCGGAACCCTTCCGGTGCCGGGTATACGAGATCGGTATCACTGCATGCACAATCTTTTTCAAACGCTTCGCTGACAATGCGTGCACGGGTCGAGGTCATGACCACCGAGGGGTGATCCCGGAAGAATGCCACACACCTCGCGGTAAAGTCAGGATCGATGTAATCATCCGAGTGAAGGATGTGCAGGTATTTGCCGGTTGCCAGCTCGATGCAACGATTACAATTGCCGAAAAGGCCGAGATTTCTCTCGTTTTTTACATAGGTAAGTCGTTCATCGGCATATGCGGCAACGACCTCATCCGTATTATCGCCGGATGCATTATCAACAACGATCACCTCGATGTTCCTGTAGGTCTGGCCAAGCGCACTCTCAATTGCTTTGCCGATCATCCCCGCCCGGTTGTAGGTGGGGATACAGATGGAAACAAGGGGCTCATCGTGCATGGTTCATTCCCGTGGGTATTGTATAATAATGTCACCGTGTCGTGAGATTGAGGTGAACTGCATCATTGCGTATCCTTGTGGAAGAAGTCCCTGAACCACGCAACGGTCTTATGTATACCCTCATCAATTCCGGTTTCCGGTCTCCAGTGAAGGACGGTTTGTGCTTTTGTACTGTCTGATGAATTATACCAGACTTCATTCGACCTGTGTGCAACTGCCCCCCATAACAGGTCCATATCTGAACCAGTATCCTCCCGTATTTTTTCCACGAGCGATCGGACAGAGATCGGATTGCCGGTTCCGATATTGAATATTGCATGCTCCTCGCTGAAGGGGAACGATTTCAAAACCGCCACGTACGCTTTGACAATGTCATCGACGTAGACAAAATCCCACTCCTGTTTTCCGGTCGTAAGGCTGGGGGGGGTATTTTTCAGGATGCATCCGATGACGTAGGGAATCAGACGTCGTTCATGATCACCGGGCCCATAGGGGGGGAATATGCGAAGGGTGACACAGGGGAGATGGAATGTATCGGCATAGTACCTGCAAGCCTCTTCTGCCTGAATCTTGGTCAGTGCGTACAGGTTCTGGGGTTTGATACAGTCCTCCTCAGTAAGGCGCTTTTTTTTCTGTTCATAGACAGCGCACGAGCTGGTATTCACAAAGAGTTTGACTGTACCGGACTCGGATGCTGCCTGCAAAAGATTCATTGTCCCTTTCACATTCGTATCGGTCATCACACCGATTTCATCAGCCCGGTGCATAACCGCGTAATAGGTGACAAGGTGGATGACGGCATCCGGTTCAAATGCCGAGAAGGCTGTTTGGATCTCTTCATAATTCCGGATATCTCCCGGGAAGTAAGCGACCCCGTCGATTCTGCCGCTTTTTTGGGACGGGGACGTTGATCGCACCAGTGCGCCGACCGAATATCCTTCATCCCTCAGCCGGTGGACAAGATGTCTTCCGATGAAACCTGTCGCACCTGTCACAAAGATCTTTTTTATCGTCATAATCTGAAGAGCCCCGATTATCCGTGCCGGACATCCCAGTTGTATCCGATTCGCTTGTCGAAAGGATCCAACCGTTCGATCTCTTCCGGGTCATGGGGAATCGTGGAACAGTTTGCCACAATTGATGGTGTGGTTCCCACGCCTTTAAACCCGTTCCAGACCATCGGGGGAATCTGAACAAGGCAATAATTCTCAGATCCAAGGAATATTTCCTGTAGTTCCCCGCAGGTCTTACTTGATTTTCGGTCATCATAGAGAACGAGCTTGATCGTACCGTACGGCACGGTGTAATTCAGGGTCATTTTTTTATGGAGATGCCAGCCTTTGACGATTCCGGGGTATATGCATGAGAAATAAATCTCGCCAAAACTGATAAATTCAGGATCGTCATTTCGCATCATATGCATGATTTTGCCCCGTTCGTCAAGGATCTGCCGGAGCGGTTTGACTAAAACACCTTCGATCATGGTCAGCTTCCCATATAATCAATAATCTGTTGTCTGGTGACAGATTCCGCGTTTTCTCCTTCTTTTACGGATTTATACCATTGTGCGGTCTGCGCAACAGTTTTTTCAAAACCCCACCGGGGATACCAGTTCAGATAGTGATGTGCCTTGTCGCAGTTCAGATGAAGAAGGCCTGCTTCCGGCGGATCACTGTCTCGTTTAGTGATCGTAATCTCCCCGGAACCCCACACCGAGATCAATTCCCTGGCAACATCATTTACCGTATGGATTTCCCGGTTGTCAGGCCCGAAATTATACGATCCTCTGTACTGCCGGGGATTTTCGTACATGCGTGATGCCAGGAGAAGGTAACCGGACAATGGCTCCAGCACGTGCTGCCAGGGTCGGGTGGCATGGGGGTTTCTGAGCTCGATGGGCTGGTTGTTCTCAAGAGCCCTGATACAGTCCGGAACAATCCGGTCCGTGGACCAGTCGCCACCTCCGATTACATTTCCTGCCCTTACACTCGCAGCGCCAAATTCCAGCCTGTCGCTGAAAAATGAGTCCTGGTATGCTGAAAATACGATTTCAGCCGCCGCTTTTGAAGCACTGTAAGGATCTTTGCCACCCAGCTCATCGTTCTCGCGATATCCCCAGCACCATTCCTTGTTTCTGTAACATTTATCGGAGGTGATCGTTACCAGGACTTTTACTGCGGGGGTAAGCCGGACCGCTTCGAGAATATTGACGGTTCCGCCGATATTGGTATCGAAGGTATCTTTTGGCTCATGGTAGGATTTACGTACGAGTGGCTGGGCTGCGAGATGAAAAACAAATTCCGGTTGAATTTCTTTCATAAATTCCCGGACCCCGGTAAACTCTCGTATATCCCCATCCCGGTGATGAATGTGGTTCCCGAGTCCTAGCGCCGCATAATGATCATAATCTCTCTCCGGGGGCAGGGCAAATCCATACACCTTTGCACCAAGGTAATGGAGCCAATACGCCAGCCATGAACCCTTGAAGCCGGTATCTCCGGTTACCAGCACGCGTTTGTTTCTGAAGATCCCATAGGCCGGGTTCACCAGATCACCCAGGGAGCTCTCTTTTGTTCATAAATCTGGTTGAGGAGCAGGTATTCCCGCGACGTATCCATCGGCTGCCAGAATCCGTCGTGTTTAAAGACCATCATCTCGCCGTCTGCCACAAGCTTCCGCAGGGGTTCCTGCTCGAAAACCGTATCCTCCCGGTCATCAATATAATCGAAAATTTCTTTCCGGCAGACAAAAAAACCTCCCGATATTCTTCCCCCGGTGGTCTGAGGCTTCTCATTGAATTCAGTGACCAGTCCGCTGGTATTGCACTGCAGTTCTCCGAATCTTCCCGGGGGTCTCACGCCGGTAACCGTGAGAATTTTCCCATGTGAGTTGTGAAATTCAACCAGTTTCTGCAGGTCTATATCGCCTACCCCGTCACCGTAGGTAAGCATAAAACTGTCATCCTCTTTGAAATATTTCTTGACACGTTTTATTCTTGCACCGGTCATTGCATGCTGCCCGGTTTCTGCAAGCGTCACTTTCCAGTTTTCTGCTATCTGCTTATTATGATATTCAACGGGGGTCTTCCCGCTCATATCGAGAGTAAAATCCATGGTGTGGGACTGATAATTTACAAAAAAATCACGGATTATATCCCCTTTATACCCTAAACAGAGCACGAACTGATTATGGCCCCATGAAGAATAATATTTCATGATATGCCAGAGAATGGGATATTCTCCGATAGGGATCATCGGTTTGGGAATATTTTCTGCCACATCACGAATCCGGGTTCCGTATCCTCCACACAAAATACCTACTTTCATGATGTGCACCTCGCAATTTTCGGGATATATTTCTTATATTGATCAATTACGTTTTGATGGTAAATAATTCTACTTTGAAGAAATCATGCCATTTAACAAAAAGCCGGCTGGTATAATCAAAGGATCTGTGGTCATGTACTTCCTGACATTGTGCGGTGCAGGAGATTTCTGGATTGTATATTCTGCCAGAATTCTTCCTGGCTTTATCGGGAATATTACCCTGCACTGACTTCTATTCGCACCCGGAAATGATGCTCAGCCAGAACAGTGATTACCCCGGGATTATTTCCCGATCGTGAATACGATTCTCAAAGCAGGTTTTATCCGAGTGAACATTTTTTTCAATTGACGAACGAGTGAGAAAAACAGGAGGTAACAAAATAGTGGATTTGAAAAAAATCAGTCCGCAGTCCAGAACCTTGTGGGGAATTTTTTATTGATGATCTGATCCCCCTCACCCAGCGGCTCTAACCCGGCTGCACGCATATCAGCGTCAACCATTATTTTTACCAGGTCGCTGAATTTGATTTTTGGTTTCCAGTTAAGTCTCTCCTCTGCCTTACGAGGGTTTGCTATAAGAACTTCCACTTCCGTGGGACGGAAATACGCCGGATCGATTCTTACATATTTCTCGTGATCCAGATCAATATAGGCAAAAGCCTGTTCAAGGAATTCTCTGACGGAATGCGATTCACCGGTTCCGATTACGAAATCATCGGCGCAATCCTGCTGGAGTATCTGCCACATGGCCTCGACATACTCCGGTGCATACCCCCAGTCCCGTTTTGCATCAAGATTTCCCAGATACAGATACTGATCTTTTTTCGTAAGCAGTCTTGAGATGCTGTAGGTAATTTTCCGGGTCACGAATGTCTCCCCTCTCCGGGGCGATTCGTGGTTGAACAGGATGCCGTTTGCAGCAAACATGTTGTACCCTTCGCGGTAATTTTTCATCATCCAGTATGCATAGAGTTTGGCGCATGCATAGGGACTTCTGGGAGAAAATGCAGTATTCTCATCCTGGGGGGGCGGGGTGGATCCGAACATCTCGCTGGAAGAGGCCTGATAAATTTTTATTTTCTGGTTGCTTCTTCGTGCAATCTCCAGAAGCCGGGTTACACCCAATGCTGTAGTATTTGCGGTATATTCGGGCATATCGAAACTTACCCGGACATGGCTCTGGGCTCCCAGATTATATACCTCATCCGGCTTGATGTTATACAGAATATATGACATGGCTTCCGCGTCGGAAAGATCGCCATAATGAAGAAACAGGTGAGCGTGGGGATCTCTGGGATCAACATATAAATGTTCGAGACGCTGTCGGTTGAACGATGACGATCTTCGAATAATCCCGTGTACTTCATACCCTTTGTTCAGCAGGAAATCGGCAAGATATGATCCATCCTGACCAGTAATTCCTGTAATCAGCGCTTTTTTTATTGACATGAAATTTCACTACCCCGGTGGTATATAAGACTGGGCTTTTTTTTGGAAAGGCGAATGGTGCTCTTGCTCGGGAATTTTAACTCTCCGGAATTGATTCTTTTTTTAATTGATATAATTTTGGGAACTCACCGGCGTGTTATCCTGAATGTTGGAGAATCCGGTCCGTGTATTCAATAGTGCCGGAAGGCCGGAAAATCAGGCTTTGGTTTATTACATACGGCATCGAATAATTGTAATCAAATGAGGATAATTTTGGTGAAATAATGCAGATCCGCGAGATAAAAAAATGCCGCATTTGCGGAAACGATCAACTCGTCACGGTTATAGATCTGGGCAACCAATCTTTGTCCGGGAGATTTCCCAAAAAAGACGAAGCCGATCCACCCCGTGCTCCGCTGGTCCTGGTCAGATGCGACAACTCGAAAAAACCCGATGCCTGCGGTCTTGTCCAGCTCAAACATTCTGTACCTCCCCTGGAGATGTATACGTGTGGCTACGGGTACCGGTCAGGCATAAACAAGACCATGAGCGATCACCTTGCGGATCTTACCCGCAGAGTCCAGACAATCGCCCGTCTCGAAGAAAATGATATTGTTCTGGATATCGGCAGTAATGATGGCACCCTCCTGAAAAGCTACTCACGGGATGACATACGCAGGATTGGAATCGATCCCGGCGGAGAGCAGTATAAGAAATACTATCCTCCCGAAATACAATTAATCAGCGATTTTTTTACCGCAGCCAATTTTAAATCGGTTTATTCCCATGAAAAGGCAAAGATCATCACCTCGATAGCCATGTTCTATGATCTGGAAGAGCCCATGGAGTTTGTCAAAAATATCCGTCAGATCCTGCATAAGGATGGTGTATGGGTCCTTGAACAGAGTTACCTGCCGACTATGCTCAAGATGAATTCATTCGATACCATCTGCCATGAACATCTGGAATATTACGCATTCCACCAGATCGACTGGATGCTCAGACAGAATAATCTGAAAGCTGTGGACATTGAATTTAACGCCATCAACGGGGGAAGTTTCAAATTATATGTAACCCATGCCGATTCCAGAATCCCCCGTAATGACGAGGCGCTGGATCAGGTCATAACCTCGGAGCAAAAACTGAAACTGGATACTGCTGTCCCGTACCGGAACTTCTGTACGCGTATTGAAAAAATCAGGGCGAATCTGAATACCCTTCTCCGAAGGGAAAAAGAGAAAGGAAAGAAGATTTTCGTCTACGGCGCATCAACGAAAGGCAACGTTCTTCTCCAGTACTTCAACCTTGATTCAACTATCATCACGGCAGCTGCTGAACGCAATCCTGAAAAGTGGGGCTGCCGGACTCCCGGTACCAATATACCCATCATATCCGAAGAGGAGGCGAGGAAATTGAAACCGGATTACTTTTTACCACTTCCCTGGCACTTTAAAAATGAATTTATCAAGAGGGAGTCCCGGTTTTTGGAAGAAGGTGGTAAGTTCATTTTCCCCTTACCGGAAGTAGAAATTGTTTAATGGTTTACTGGTGGGGTTATAAGCTATGCCATGTGCGATCATCGTCGGTGCAACAGGGCAGGATGGAACATATCTTTACCGTCTCCTCGAAGAAAAACAGTATCATGTTTTTGGTTTTGGACGCCACCGGGTAATTACCAATCGGAAGGACTGGGCGGATAATACTGTACCGGATATCATCAGTTTCAAAGAGGTCAGTGATCTTATCCGGAAAATTCAGCCGGATGAAATTTACCATCTTGCAGCAGTCCACCAGTCTTCGGAGGATCCGATCTCAGACAGCGTAACGCTGCTCACTCAGAGTTTCGATGTCAACGTAGTCTCTCTCTTTAATTTTCTTGAAGCAATCCGGCTCTTCTCTCCAAATACCCGGCTTTTCTACGCGGCATCGTCCCATATCTTCGGGAGACCTGCCTGCGAACCTCAGGATGAAAACACTCCTCTCAATCCCCTCGGCATATACGCCATAACCAAGGTTTCCGGGCTGCACCTGTGTCGGATGTACCGGGCCGTACACAAGGTCTTTGCCGCCGTGGGGATCCTCTATAACCATGAATCTCCCCTTCGCGGGGAGCAGTTTGTTTCCCAGAAAATTGTTAGGGGTGCAGTTATCTGTAAAAAAGATCCTGATCACCGGCTTGTCCTTCGGGATCTCTCCGCTGAAGTGGATTGGGGCTATGCACCGGATTATGTTGATGCGATGCACCGCATTGTGAACCTGCCGGAAGCAGATGATTTTGTCATTGCTACCGGAGAGAAATACCGGGTAGAAGACTTTGTCAGGATCACCTTTGAGCATCTTGGGTTGAACTGGCGCGACCATGTGATAGAACGAAAAGAGACTATCAGCCGGCCAGGTATTCCGCTCGTGGGAAATCCAGAGAAACTGGGAAAAGCGACGGGGTGGAAACCAACGATCCGGTTTCAAGAGATGGTGCAAATACTTGTGGAATCCGACGAAAAACCCCGTGGGGGATAAGAAAGGTGGAGATGGAGTAAAGTCCACCATTAACCTTGAGGCAGGGTGGATGAGATGGTATATCAGATCACGGTTTTGTTGGATGTTACCTAATCACCTGATTGTTTATCTCCCGTACCTTTCCTATTTTACCTGTGTTTATCAGAAAAATTCAGGTAAAGTGCCTGGATTTGATCAATAGTTCTCTTTATATCATACACTTTTGCTTTTTCAGGAGCATTTTTAGAGATATGGTCTCTCAATTCGCTATTTGTCAACCCTTCGATGATTGCAGATGCCAGCTGGACCGGGTTTGCCGGTTCAACCAGCAACACAGCATCCCTGTCGCTGACGAAACGCGAAATTCCCCCGACATTAGTGCTTACGATAATATTCCCCATTGCCAGATTTTCGAATACGGACAAACCGAATGATTCCGCAACCCACGGGATGACAACAATATCGCATTTGCACTGCCATTTTATAAGAGTCTCAAAATCCACACCATCAAGAAATGTTATTCTCCCGGAAACATTAAGCTCCTCCGCTCGTTTCATGAGGTCTGATTTATACCCCTCTGCATCGTTCCCGGAGAAAATGACAGATGCATCAACTTCTGACAGAATTTCCGGCAGCGCCTCAATAACGTACATCCACCCTTTCTCGGGTGTCAGTCTGCCAGGACAGAAGATCTGATATGGTTCGCAGGCACGCACGGTTTTGCGAACGGGAAAATCTTCAAGATGGATTCCGTTGAGAATCAAAGACACTCCCGAATGCCTGAACTGCGTACAAATTTGTGCTCCTTCTTCCGTGACGGCAATTACGTGGTCAGCCGATCGGATAGAATTCTTTTCAAGATACCCTGTTGGAAGGACCATGAACAGATATCTGGCGATACCCTTCAGCGTGAAATGAAACCTGCAATAATCTTCCCCGCTATCGATAATCATCAGTGTGTGACAATGGACGATCACGGGAATCTTTGGATACAGCCGTTTCAGAATGAATGGATACCAGAGTGAGGGTTCGGTCTGCTGGACATGGATGATATCAGCATCCGGGCATTGAATTGTTTTCAGGAATAATACAGTGCGAAAGAAATTGATAATATGTTTAATAACCGGCAGATTGTTCTTTTCAACGTCCATGTTGGATGGATGGTAAACGGTAACTTCATCTCCACGCTCCTGCAATTCACGGACTATCGATTGGGTAATGATCTCTATACCCCCCAGGTGCGGTGGATATACCGGAGTCACCATTGAAATTTTCATAGCGTGTCATCCTCAAACCGGGATAAATAATATCGTGATTGATAACTTCTCATTGTGGGATCCCTTGAGCATCTCTGGAATAACCTGACTCTTTTTGCAAACCAATGTTCCCGAATGAATGTTATAATTGATTTTCTGAATTTTTAGTCCGAATGTTACCGATTGTTCTTTTATGGAAGGCAGGATATTTACAAATCTTTTACGATCGGGCTCTCATTTTTAAAGGAATACCCGGTCTCGATTATTGCATGAGTGCGAATACATCTGATCTCCCAAACAGTATAGTTCAGCAGCACCGGATTTTCTGTTTAATTATTTGGGACGATTGAATATTTATCCTTGGGTGGTTCTGGTAATTCCTCCCTCGGAATTCCGCAATATAATTCGGCCTCCTCATTAATCATTATGGGAAGCCCGTTGATTACGGGATATTTTCTCCCGCACTCCGGTTCGCGGCAGATTAACCATGTGTTCTCATGAAGATCCAATTTTCCCGGGTCGGGACCGTTTCGCCGGTATTTTCCCGAGACACAATGCGGGCATCGTAAGTCTGAAAATACCGGATTTTCAGATTCAGATGAATTCGTTTCTGTGTGGGTTGAAGGTTTTATTGCTCGCAATTCAAAATCCAACGATAGCAGCACATTACAAAGATAATAACTTAATGATTTCATGATTCTTCGGGAACGAATGAATTTTTGCACGTCAGGATTATACAGATAATCGACGTGGACTACGTCAAACCGTGCCTTTGTATAATAATTTCTTCCCGGACGACTTCCATAAAAATCAAAACTGTCCTCGGTAAACGTTTTGACGTGAGTAGGATCCATTGCCGAATAAATACTATTCCAATTCACTACCCGGATAAAAATTTTTGCACCGGGACGAGCGATCCGATAAATTTCTTCCATGGTTTTGATGGTATTCGGAAGGTGTTCGATGACATCGATGAGATTGATTTCATCGAAGGTATTATCTGCAAACGGATAGGTCAGTTCAAAAAAATTTGCCACGACATCCACCCCCGTCATAGGGATTATGTCAACACCCAATGCACCTTTTACTTTATTTGGGCCACATCCAAGATCGAGTATTTTCTTGTTAAAAGGGGGATTCATAAATGTCACCTTATTATAAACTGATGCTAAACTTTGTTCAATGATTCAGTTGATTTTTTACTATGCAGACCTGCACTAGTAATTTTGGTACATTCTCTTAATAGTTATTCGCATAAACCTGTTGGGACGAAGATCCCGTTTTCACGTCATTTTTGTTCGCGGAAATATCGATGTTTTCAGATCTGAATCTGGAGATTTCAGTATTGAGTGCGATATTCCGAGGGGGTGTCCTGAAGAAATTATACGGCCTTCCGATCTCATGTACGGTTCGTATTCATTCTTCACAAAATACGACAGATTTATTCCTGATCTTTCCTGTTGTTTCTCCCTTCATACACCCGATCAGTGCTCTTGAACACGAACATCAGTTCCGTTGTGTGTTTTAAGACGGAAATAATGATATACAGCACAGAGGAAACAGATTGATTTTTCTTTTAACCGGCCAATCTACTATGAACGCTGGAGTGCTGGATATGAATCCGCAGATTAATAAAATAATATATATCTTCGAGCAGCCTTTTACTGCAAGGATTTTTGATATTTATGGTATTGAAACACTTATTGCGCATGGATTTGATGTTGAGATATGGGATCTTACCCCCTATCTTCACAGCACATTTTTTATGAAAATCGATGAGGGTGAATCCATGGCCTTCGATAAATGTAAGAAATTTGAGAACAAAAGGGATATTGTTGCAGCGTTGTCCAACGTGCCATCAGACGCCCTTATTAATTGCTTCATACCCTTCAACCGTCATACATTTTTTATCTATAATATGTTTTCAGTTAAAAATATAAAATACTGTGTATCTAATATGATCTCATTTCCTACCCAGTGCATTCAGCAAAAAAGTCAATTAACCCGACTTAAAAGTGCTCTGGTGAATGCAACAGATATTCTCAAACAAAAACATGGAGTTTCAAACCTGTATAATGCAATTGTATCAAAGTATTGCTTACCGGGGATCAGACCCGCAGATATTGCACTTCTTTCCGGAGAGAGATCCCTGGAATTGACCAATGATCGTCTTATTGGAAAAAAAACCCGTTTACTCTGGGTCCATAACCATGATTATGATGTTTATCTTAAACTGCGAAACATAAAAAGCAACATCGACCCAAAATTGGTGGTTTTTCTTGATGATTATCTTCCTTTGAGCACCGATTATTATTATATTAACCAGCAACCCCCGATAGGAGTTGATGAGTACTATGCAAAAATTCGCTCATTCTTTGACTATGTTGAGATGAATTATCATGTTCGGATTGTCATTGCCGCTCATCCGAGATCTAAGTATAGTGAATCGGTGAATTACTTTGGCGGCAGAACAATTATCAAAGGCCGGACCGCAGAACTGGTACAGGAATCTTCCGTTGTCTTTGCTCACATGAGTACTTCAATTAATTATGCTGTTTTATTTCGTAAGCCACTTGTATTCATCACCATGGATAAACTCCAGAACAGGACCCGCGGGCGTTATTTCGTAGGAGCATATATCGAGACAATTGCACAATCATTGAACAAAAATCCCATAAATATTGATGATGTTACTCAACTGGATTGGGAAAAAGAATTACATATCGATATGGAGTCTTATGCCCGATATCAGAATAATTTTATTAAAAAAGAGGGGACTCCCGAAATACCCTTTTGGGAGATCTTTGCACAAAATTTAAAAAAACTTACCTTTCGTGAAAATGAGGGATAAGAAAAGAGTTTATTTGTGGTAAAAATCGCCGTTCGGGTGTTTTTGGCAACAGGAAAATGTGGAACCACGAAATGTCGTCTTGACCGATAGTACAGGAAGGTGGTTATTTTATTTGTTTTCCCACTCATCTCCGGTGATCTCCCCCTTGAACGAGTCAGGACTTCTTGGGAAGCGGACAACCCTCCCGTCATGTCACCGGAATGAAGATCAGGATATGTCATTATTTCTTTGTTGAAACGCGTTTGAACAGGAGTTCACACCCGAATCAAGAAAATTGTCCACAATGAAATCCTATTTTGTTGGCAGCAATGACTGAGATGATGTCAGGATCCAAATCCTGTTGGTGAACGTAATAATTCCCGTACAGCCGGATACGTTGGAGAACGTGGATAAAAAAATTGCCAGGTACAGGAATCAGGTGCCCACAGGATCCGTATGTCACGAGAGAAACGATACGTTTGCCGGATAGATGTCTGAAAAGCATTTCCTGTCGCTATGATTATCGATCACGATGGAAAGGATGAGACCAGCAGAATTCAGCAACACCAGCCCGGTGAACAACAAATATGGCAGTTATCTGCTGATTGTAACAAAGAAAATTATTGAAGACATATTGTCTGGAGATGGAATGCACCTCATTCATCAAATACGGCGAGCAATTCCTGGATCTCTGCCTTTGTTATCAGTCTCGCAGTTTCCGATGAAAAAGAATCTATGCTTGCAAGCCTGAACCCCGGTGGCACTGCTTCGGATGGCGAATAATCCACATACGGAATGTCATTGGGCAGTACGATATACATCTCATCATTCTCAAAAACACAGGTGGTTTCATCCATGGTCATGAGTACTTCATCGATCTTCTCGCCACATCTCATTCCCACAACTGAAATGGGAATCTTCTTTGGATCCAAACCATACCGTGGAGCAAATACATCCCGCATTACCTCTGCAAGATCCATAATGCGAAGTGCAGGCATCTTCAGGATAAAAATTTCGTTTCCGGAAGACAGCATACCCGCAGTGAGAATAAGGTGAGCTGCTGACGGGATATCCAGGAAGAACCGTCTCATATCCGGGTGTGTGACCGTTATCGGACCCCCTTTCTGGATCTGTTTTACGAATAAGGGTACAACAGATCCCCGGGAATTCAGGACATTTCCAAATCGCACACATGAACATGCGGTTTTCTTATTGCCCCGGTAACTGTTTGCAGAGATGGTAAGCCGCTCTGCAAGTAACTTTGTTGCCCCCATCACATTTGACGGGTTCACGGCTTTATCAGTACTTATCGTGATTATTTTCTGTACTCCTTGTGCGAAGGCTGCGTCCAGAACATTCTGCGTTCCGAGAACATTCGTTTTCACGGCATCAAACGGATTGAATTCGCAGAGAGGAACGTGTTTGAGCGCTGCGGCATGAAAGACAATATCCACACCCTCCATTGCCATCGTGAGTCTGTCCTTATCCCGAATATCGCCAATGAACGAACGTATCTTTCTGGAATCCAGATCCTGTTCGAGATCAAAAAGTCCTGTCTCGTTATTATCAAAGACCCTGACACTATGAGGATCATATTTAAGAATTTCCCGTACAAGGAAATTTCCAATAGATCCAACGCCTCCGGTGACCAGGATCGTTTTTCCCTGATAATAATTTTTCAGATCCATTCAGGTTCCTCCATAATATTCCGAAATGCCCCGTACTACGTTCTCTACATCTTCAACCGGCATGCCGGGGTAAATTGGCAGGCTTACAATATCATCTGCCACGCACTCCGTGACCGGGAGTGATACCCGATATCCAAGTTCATGGCGATAGTAATGAGTGAGATGCACCGGTGAAAAATAGATCTTGGTCATAATCCCCTTTTCTGTCAGGAACTTCATCAATCCATCCCTGTCAGGAACCCTGACTGAGAATAACTGGTGCACATGCTTGTAACCCTTTGGAGCACTCACCGGTGATGCGACGGGTACATTCGTCCGGAGCAAAGAAGTATACAAATCCGCAATGCGGGCCCTCATCCCGATTATGGCGTCAACCTTGCGTAATTGCGCGAGCCCTAGGGATGCCAGGATATTTGAGAGCCTGAAATTGTACCCCAGCATAATATAGTCCATGGATTCCGAGGATGAAAAATAGTCTGCGGTCTCCAGACGGCCGTGCGATCGCACCATTTTCATTCTCTCATAAAGATCCCTCGAGTCGGTGACCATGGCCCCTCCTTCTCCGGTTGTAATTACCTTATTCTGGCAGAAGCTGAGCATAGCGGAATCCCCAAATAATCCGACCTTCTTACCCATCACCGAAGCGCCAAACGCCTCAGCTGCATCTTCGATGAGAACCAGGTTGTGATCATCTGCAATTTTCCGTAACTCCCCGATCTGGCAGGGGCAACCTCCATAATGGACCGGGATAATCGCTTTCGTTTTTGAGGTGATGTTCTCAATCACGCTCTCAGGGCTCAGTCCAAGGGTGGTCTCTTCGATATCAGCAAATACCGGTTTTGCCCCGACAAATTTCGGTGCATTCGCTGTTGCAATGAACGTAAATGAAGGTACGATCACCTCGTCACCGCTGCCAATGCCATGAGCAATAAGCCCGGCATGAAGTGCTGAAGTTCCGGAGTTGAAGGTCAGACATTGTTTTGTGCCGATATATGCTGCAAGTTCGTTCTCGAACTGCGTCACATTTGCTCCAACAGCCCAGTTCATCCCGGAGTTCAGTGCTGAATCGACCGTATCGATGTCGTCCTGATCCCAGTACATTTTAAAGAGCGGTATGTTCCACGTCATTCAGTTTTTTCCTCCAGATGCATAACAATCTCATCTTCGGTTAATTGCCGTACAACTTTTGCAGGTACGCCATACGCAAGGACACCATCAGGGATATTGGCATTCACAAAACTGAACGCTCCGATAATAGAACCTTCCCCCACGGTTACTCCCGGCATAATCACCGAATGTGTACCGATGCGGCATCCTTTCTTCAGCCGGACTTCACCCCGTTTATTGTCAATCGTTGAAACGGAATACACGGAACAATGTGATCCGATCTGGACGAAGTCTTCCATTATCACGCCGTGTTGTGCATTGATATAGGAGAATGCTCCGATGTCTGTTTTATATCCGAGAGAAAATTTTTCGGTGTGCCTGACCACCCATTGGTACTTCGTAGGCTCACCATCTTTTATTTCGGGAGGTGTCCAGTTTTTGAACCGCACAGTCAACAACGTCCTTATTCCTGGGATTGATCATTCTCTGAATTGCAATAGAGGATGAAATTTTTGTTTTTTGTTAGCATGTATTTTATCTCCATTGCTCCGTTTTTCGCGCTCTCATTCTAATGCAATTTGTTTAAAAGGTCATCATTAATTTTTATTTCAGATAGTATCTTACTGATCCGTTTTGATGCCTTCCCATCCCCGTAAGGATTTCTGCATAATTTCGTTCTCTCTCTGAATTTATTATCGTGCAAAGCTTTGTCAATGCTTTCAATGATGTTTTTTCGGTCATATCCGGCATCGATGACATTATCCGCCCGCTCCCGCCACTTCTGGCGCGTGCCGATGTTCACAACCGGAAGGCCAAATGACGGTGCTTCGATAAGCGCACTGCTGGAATTTCCAATAAGGACACTCACCTGCCGTAACAGGCTGAGATAATCCTTGTGGGGGATGCTTGGAACGATTTTTACATAGGGTAAATGATCGTATGATCTGATCACGTCGATCATCGCTCTTCCTCCGGCATCGGCATTCGGATAAATAACAATGGTCTGGCAGTGTAATGAAACAACTGCCTCCATTGTTTCGCGGATCTGTTCCGGAGCTTTTTCCGCTTCAAGTGTCACCGGGTGCTGAATAACGAGAAGAACCGTCTTTGAAAGATCAATCTGGTATTTTTGTGCGAGTTCGTCGCGGGATAATAATGACTCATGCAGGATCTGATCGATTCCGGGAGCACCCACAACAAAAATACGGGATGCCTCTTCTCCCATCATGATTATCCGGTCCCTGCTCTTTTCAGTGGCCGGGAAATGAATCTGTGCAAGTTTTGTTATTGCATGCCTTGCATAATTATCGACGGTAGTGGTGACTTCACCGCCATGAATGTGAGCAACAGGGATGCTCAGATAAACGCCAGCAATTGCGCCGGCAAGCATCTCTCCCCGGTCCCCCAGAACGAGAATAATATCCGGATGGAGATGATGTATCACCGGTACAAGTTCCTGAAGAAATTGTCCGACAAATACGGCCATTGATTCTTTTGTATCATCTGTGTACTTGACATCAACGAGGTGATATCTGAACCTGTCATTTTTAATTTCATCAACGGTATTGCCAAATTCCTCCATCAGGTGCATTCCTGTGACAATGATGTCCAGCGACAGATCCGGATGATGATGAATGCTGTATAAGACCTGGCGCATCAGGCCATAATCAGCCCGCGTACCGCTGATATAGAGAATCTTACGTTTCATTCGATCATATCCCACCTGATTACCTGGTCCTTCTGAATCAGGGTCCGGGCTCTCTTATGCACCACGAAATCCACGTATTTTGGTTCAATCCCCGTTCCCGGCCGCTTTATAGCAAGATCGCTCGCTTTCAGCTCATCCCCTGCTTTGATATCACATTGAGCAACGATACTTCTCCGGGCAATTTTTTTTATGTGCTCCTCTTCATCATCGGGTTTTTTAATCCCGTTTCCCCGGGCAGTTTCCACATCCCGTATTGCCTTTACCATTGCCTGTAATTCACGGGGCTCGAGAGAGGCTTTATGGTCAGGACCCGGCAGCGTTTTATCCAGCGTGAAATGTTTTTCCAGGACGCAGGCACCCATGGCTGCGGCTGCAACCGGTATCGTAATGCCTTCAGTATGATCTGAATAACCCACCGGTACCTGAAATGCACAATGCAGTGTTTGCATTGCACGCAGGTTTACGGAATGCATCGGGGCAGGATAACTCGTGGTGCAATGAAGCAGGATGATATGTTCCGTTCCCGATTTTTTCAGGTACCGGAACGCCGCTTCCACTTCTCCCAGCGCAGCCATTCCCGTGGACATAATAACCGGTTTCTTTTTTTCTGCAATTTTTTTCAGCAGGGGAAAGTTCGTAATCTCACCAGAGGGAATCTTGTATACAGGCACCCCAATCTGATCGAGGAGATCCACGCTTTCATTGTCAAAGGGCGTCGATAAAAAGAGTATTTTCCGTTTTTGTGCATACGTATTGAGTTTACGGAAAATATCATCCGAGAACTCAAGTTTTTTGATCATCTCAAACTGTGATTCATTCGGGGAAGTTGAATTTTTCTGATAGTCTGCTTTTGCTGCAGTACAGGTAACCACATCTTCCGCATGAAACGTCTGGAATTTTACTGCATCCGCTCCGACATCCGCAGCCTCGTCAATAAGTTGCTCTGCGAGGTTTACATCTCCGTTATGATTGACGCCAGCCTCTGCGATAATGAACACCGGTTCACCGGCTCCGATAGACCGGTTGCCGATGCTGATTTTTTTATCATGAGATGTAAAGCCTATAACGTCCAGCCCCCGTCAACAATGATATTTTGTCCGGTTATGTATTTGGATTGGTCGCTCAGTAAAAACAATAAAACCCCGGTAATATCATCAGATCGCGCCATCCTCCCTCCGGAAAAAACATTTGATGAATATTCTTTAATAAATGATGCGGGCTGGCGATCTTCTATGCCCCCGGGAGAGATCGCATTCACCCGTATATTGTACTTGCCAAGGTACGAGGCAAGATATTTCGTAAGATTGATGACTCCTCCTTTAATTGCTGCATATTCCACGGGCATTGTCATGGAAGTCCCATCATATACTTCGAACCGTGGCGCAGCAAAACCGTATATTGATGCCATATTGATGATATTTCCTGATTTCTGGGCCATCATCTCCCGGGCAACCCATTTTGTTATATTGAAATAGCCCCCCATGTGCATACACACGTTCTCGCAAAAATCGTCATAATTCACGTCCTCAAATATCCTGCCGTAATTCTTGTTCCGCGGATATGCGTTATTGACTAATGCGGAAATCGTTCCAAATTCCTCTTTACAACAGCTGATTATTTCCTTCACATCAGCACTGTTCGTGATGTCGCAATGGATGTACCTGACATGCGTATTACCCGTTGCCTGCGCAATTTCATGTGCCGTTTTTGTACCGATCTCATCGTTAATATCGGCAATAATAACAGAGTATCCGGTATCCGCACATGCCTGGGAAAATGCTTTCCCCAGCAATCCTCCGCCGCCGGTGATTATGATGACCTTTTCCCCTGAATCCTCCATTTGCAACCCACTCCTTACGTCAAACGCTTGAATCCTTCATGCGCAACAGGGCCTTTGAGGAGGGAATTGATAGTCCCATTATCGATTCCCTGCCTGATTATGCCAAACACTTCTTCGGCATTTGAGAGATACTCTTCAACATGCCGGTTTGTGTGGCTGTACGACACATAGACACTTTTTGATGCAAGAAATCCTCTTTTAAGCATCTCCTGTGTGAACAGGGTATGCAAAACCTGACTCTTGTCGGATAAAAAATGAAACGTGGTAAGGGGAGGAATTCCCATTACTTCAAGAGGTAGTGAGTATTTCTTCGAAAGATCTTCCCACCCGCGACTGATCTGTCTGCCTATGGTAATGAGATGATCAGGTACTTTTTTATCGGTACATTTATTGATTGTAGCGAGAGAGGCGACAAGTCCGATCCCCTCTGTCCAGTACGTGCTGCTGATGAAACTCTCCTGAGCACTCTCCATCACTTCCCGTTTTCCTACTACTGCCGCCATGGAATAGCCATTGCTCATTGCCTTGCCATAAACAGCAATATCCGGAATCACCTTGTAGAGTGCGTGAATTCCCCCGACATTCATCCGCCAGCCGGAGGTAACTTCGTCAAAAATCAGTATTGCTCCTGTCTCATTGGCAATTTTTCGTACCCCGGCGAGAAATCCGGGTGCGGGTTCATGATGCCGGAGAGGTTCCATTACGATCACGCCGATATCGTTTCTCGCAACTATATCCTCAAGTTCAGCCAGGTTATTATAATTGAATGGCAGGGCGGTACCTTTTAGTCCCCGTGGTACTCCTTTGGGCTCCAGCCCGGGGAGTAACTGCCCGTCGAGATTTTTATTATCCGCCAGGTTCGCCGCGAGATACCAGTCATGCCAGCCGTGATAACCGCAAAATGCGACAATATCCTTGCCTGTATGAGCGCGGCCGATACGAACTGCGACTGCCATCGCCTCTCCCCCGGTCTTGGCATACCGGACCATACCCGCCCAGGGATTCAGTTTGATAAGGAGCTCGGCAAGATCGACTTCTTCCGGGCAGTTCAACGTTGTAATTGAACCCCGATCCACCGCTTCGTGTACGCGGCGATCGACATCATCATCTGCATACCCAAGAATACAGGCACCAACGCCCATGATGGACATATCGGTGAATTTTTTCCCATCGAGATCCCAGATCTCAACGCCCTTCGCTTTTGAATAGTACGACGGCCACTGTTCGGGCAAAAACATCTCTGATCGTTTTGACAATAGCTGCGTTCCACCGGGAATGAGCCCCTTGGCTTTATCCCATAACAATGCACCGCGGTTTCGAGTCATATTTTACCTTCAACACGATTGAGGATCTTTAAAACGGCGATATCCTTATCCAATGAATTTGGATATGTCTTTTTGTTCATTACGCCATCGATAAATGACTTCAGTTCTTCAACATACATATCATCGATGATATTTTTATTATATCCTTCGACAGAAGTCCCTTCGGGATGCTGACACGAGATCCATCGCTGATTGATTGCATCGTAGATTTTAATCTGGTGTTCATTCCAGTTCCAGAGTACCTGGGCGTTTTCCAGATTGAGGATTAATGAACGTGTTGCAAAACGTGAAACTACATCGACGGTAAGTGTTCCAAGACTTGTGCCAAAATCCATACAGATTACGTACGTATCGTCAATATCAGCACCTACATCCGTGGTCTTGCCAAAGAATCCGGAAACTTTTCTGGGAAACCCGATTACCTCTGCGATCCAGGTCAGTTCAAACGGAACAATCTCGCGTCCCCCGCCGGTTTCCCGGTTCGAAACATAATAATCACTCACCTTTTCCCAAGGATGCCAGTCAGGAAGATACTGCCCGGAATGATAACTGAAATTGGTGATCTTTCCAAATTCTCCGGATTGAAGGATCCGCTTGATATCTTTTATTGCCGGGTGAAAGAGCATTGTGCAGGATGGTGCAATAAAGACACCTGCCTCTTTTGCAGCCTGGTTTAATTCCTCCAGACCCTCGATATTAACACTGGCTTCGACGAAAGCAGGGATTTTGCCGGCTATGGCCATTCGTATGTATTCAGCATGTTTATCCGGGGGAACTGATATGATCAGGCAATCAAAATCCGTGACAGATATTTTTTTGATATCATCTATCACGGATATTTTGTAGAGTCCGCGGGCTTCATCCCGCCGGTCGGACCTCGTATCAAAACCCGTAATGCAACCGTCAAATCCAAGTGCTTTCAGGCATCTGATTCTCCGTTTACCCATGGAACCCAGGCCAATGATTAAAAAGTTCATCCCATTACCTCCTTTAATTTGGTCTTTAAAACCGCTTCAACACAATAAAAATCATAAATGTCATCAATTTCATAGTTCTGCCAGCGTTCAATTTTGTAAGCCCGTGTTGTTTTCTGATAAAATGTTCCGCATTTCCGGAATGCCTGGACCGTTGAAAGATAGATTACACCGTACGGAAAATAAATGGCAGGCAATTGCTGCCGTTGAAAAAACGTCTGTTCGTTCTGAATGAATGGAACAACATGATCATTTTCTATGATCTTCATGATATACGGGTTTTCCAGCTGAACTTCTCCGACACTGACAAGGGATTCTGAAACATGAGCATTCTGTATATACATTTCAATGGCATTGTCAATATCATCTGTTTTTCTCAGAGGAGACGTTGGTTCTAAAAGGACAAGAATATCATAGTGCTCTCCCATCTTCTCAAACATATCCAATGCATGGATGATTGCATCCCCCGTGGGGGAGGTATCCTGCGCAAATTCATCCGGGCGCAGGAACGGGATCTCAACGCCGCTCTGCCCGGCGATTGCTGCTATTTCCCTGTCTTCTGTACTGACAAACACCCTTGAAATGTATTTACTCTTTTGCGCCTGCTCGATTGTCCAGGAAATCAGCGGTTTCCCAAGCAATGGTTTGATATTTTTTTTCGGAATACCTTTGCTCCCGCCCCGGGCGGGTATCAGAGCAAGAATCTTTGGTGTCATGGTATACCCCCGTTCTTATAACCCGTATATTCGTTGAAAATTTTCGTTTACCGGCTATCTGTGAACGACCGCGGATGGTAATTTCTGCATCACTCTGTTATAGTTCCGACGGTGCCTCAGTTTTTTCCCGGTCCTGTCCAAGGTATAGTTGATAATATTCACCTTTCATCTCTATCAATGCATCATGTGCACCGCTTTCAACTATCACGCCATCTCTCATCACGTGAATAATATCCGCACGCTGAACTGTTGATAACCTGTGGGCTATCGTAATAACTGTCATGTTTTCCGATAACTGCTGGAGGGAATCAATAATTTTCTTTTCTGAAATATTATCCAGGGAACTGGTAGCTTCATCCAGCAGTAAAATATCCGGGTTACGGAGGATAATCCGTGCGATGGCAATTCTCTGCCTCTGTCCTCCCGATAGTTTAATTCCCTGATCCCCGATAATTGTATCGTACCCCTGGTCCGTATTAACAATAAACTCATGGGCATCAGCACGTTTTGCTGCTTCGATTATTTCCTGATCACTGCGATCCAACCCGAACCTGATATTTTCCTTAATCGTATCGTGATAAATGAACGTCTCCTGGCCTATATACCCAAGAGATCTCAGGTATTCAGAACGGTCAAATTCATTCAGATTGATACCATCTACAAAAATTCCTCCTGTGTCCGGTTTGTACAGCAATGCCAGAAGGTTTGCCGTAGTCGTCTTGCCGGAACCCGAATTCCCCACAATAGCAATCTTCTTGTTTTTGCCTATCTCAAAGGAGAGATTATGAATGGTGTCCTGGTGAGCCCCGGGGTACCTGAATGATACGTCTTGAAATTTAATCGTGTCCTTAAATGAAAATGCCGGTTTTTTATCACCGTTTTCTCCTTTCCGCCCCTCACCGCAATCATCGATCAATTCACCATATACGAGCGCAAGTGCCGGAAGAGACCGGACTATGGTTGACAAATTATTCTGGGCTAAATTAACCGAGGGGATTAACCGGTACAGGGCGAGCATGATGGTCCCGAATATGCCAATATATGCAATGAAATTCCCCGCGGTAACATAGTACAGACAGATAGCACCCAGGGAAATTATTGAAAACATGATAAAATCATTGATAATTGAAGGGAGTCTGTTAAGGGCATCCACATTTGTATAGGTTTTTAACAGTTTCTTTACCGCCAAATCATATTTCTTCTTGAATAACCCGACTGAATCGGTGATATAGATCGTCTTTATTCCGGTAATAAATTCCTGATATACGACGGATTTTTCCATAAACGCTTTTGTTAACTCAAAACTGTTCCGATAAACCCTTGAAAATAAATATTTCCTGACAATGAATGCATATATCACACCCACGATTATCAGTCCAATCGTGAGCCAGAAGGAGAGATAAAAAATAAACAACAGGTAAAAAAGAGAAGTCAGGGAATTTTTTATAAAGTCAATAAGGGAACCTATTGCCTCATTAGCTTCAGTCACTGCCCCCTGCCCGATATAGAGTAAATCCCCCTGCCTCTTTCCTGCGAAATAGCTGTACGGGTTATTGGTGATCTTATCAAAAACCCTCCTGTCAAGGGAATCCCGGACGGATGCAGTGACATATGCCCCGTGGTATGCGACGATCCCA
>Ga0265330_10000042_pt1 | contig 118017 bp, 119 predicted proteins | sample 41919metaG_FD_202083 | JGI IMG/M metagenome (GOLD analysis project Ga0265330, IMG submission 202083) | Rhizosphere microbial communities from Carex aquatilis grown in University of Washington, Seatle, WA, United States - 4-19-19 metaG | ecosystem: Host-associated > Plants > Roots >...
CGTTGAGGAACTCGACGAAGAGAAACTGCCCGTTCTATTGAATTTGAAGTATCACGCCATAGCCGATGCCGTAAGCACACTTGGCGAAGTTGATTCCATTCGATCTATTTTCTTTGGATTTCAAAGAAGTTTATATTCAAGATAAGGGAGTTTCGCCGATCTTCTAAGATCAGCGAAAAATATAAATACTTATAACACGCGCATGGGTGGCGTGGGGCAAAGTGTTATAACAAAAATCTCGAACCTCTTTCTTAAAAACCGCCGTATCGAATTTACCCCCACAAAACCTTACGCTTCGCTCCGCGAAGCGCGTGAAAATTTTGAGAAAACCAATTCAATCCAACTTGCTGCTGCCGGACTTGGATTCGAACCAAGATTGCGTGGTTCAGAGCCACGATGCCTACCATTAGCAGATCCGGCAAAGAAATGCAGGAGAACACGTGCGGTTCTTATGATACAATGAAATCATGCGGGATATCAAATCGGTCGCTCCTATCATTGAAAAACTGCTCGAAGAGTCGCCGGAGAGCGTTTCGATCATCAACCTCGTCGACCTCTTTGTGGAATACGCCTATATCTCGAACGCATCGGACATACACATCGAGCCGACCGCGGACGCCTTACGCATCCGCTATCGTCTCGACGGCCTTTTGTACGATGTCTTTCCAAAAAAGATTGATATACGGTTACACCCGGAAATCATAAGCCGCATCAAGGTGCTTTCCGGGCTTCGCACGGACGAACATTTGCTTCCTCAGGACGGGCGCTTGCGCGTCGGGATCAAGGATTTCGGCGATGTGGATGTGCGTGTTTCCATCATCCCGACATTCTACGGCGAGAACGCAATCTTGCGCGTGCTTGCCGGAACACAGAGCCTCGAATTGAAAGATCTCGGGTTTAGCGCGCCGGACATGAAGAAAATTGTGGGCGCCATCGGAAAACCCTATGGCATGATCCTTGCGAACGGCCCAACCGGCTCCGGCAAGACGACCACGCTCTATACCTTGCTCAAACAATTGAACAGTTCGGAGGTTTCCATCATCACCATCGAGGACCCGATCGAATATTCGCTCGGCGGTATCACGCAGATCCAGACGAACGCCGAGATCGGGTTCACGTTTGCAAATGGTCTGCGCTCGATCCTGCGGCAAGATCCGAATGTCGTGATGGTAGGGGAGATTCGCGATGAAGAAACGGCGGCGATTGCGGTGAACGCGGCCCTGACCGGCCACCTCGTGCTTTCCACGCTCCACACGAACGACGCCGCAACGACATTCCCGCGATTGCTTGATATGGGCGTGCCGTCGTTTCTTGTCGCGTCGACCGTGAATGTCGCCATCGGACAACGCCTTGTCCGTAAGCTGTGCCAGAAATGCAAAGCGGAACGGAAGCTTTCCCTTGATGAGTTCAAGAGTTTGCTTGAGCTTATCCCAACACTCCGCCCCGAGATGAAGTTTTATAAAGCGCAGGGATGTGCCGAATGCAACGGGAGTGGCTTCCAGGGCCGCCTTGGCGTCCACGAAGTCATCGAGGTGACGGACGAGATACGCCAGCTCGTCATGAACCGCGCAACGGCGCAGGAGATCAAAGAAGCGGCTGTGAAGGATCACATGACGACGATGATCGAGGACTCCTTGCGGAAGGCGTCGCTCGGACTCACGGCGATTGAAGAAATATTGCGCGTCGTCCATGAATAACAACCCCATCGCACCGCCGCCAGCGCAGAAGTCGGCGGGAGGGATCAAGCCAAGCACGTTTTCGCGTTGGTTCTCACGTATTTCGGTGCAAGACCGAATCAATTTTGCGCGGCACTTGTCGCTTGTCATCAAGGCCGGTTTACCGATCTATGAAGGGCTTAAGATCATCCAGGCGCAAACGGAATCGAAAGTATTGAAGCGTATGCTCGACAGTTTGATCGCCGATGTGAACAACGGTAAGTTTCTGGCCGACGGCTTGCAGAAATATCAGTTTCTCTTTGGCGATTTCTTTGTGAATATCGTCCGGGTCGGGGAAGCGAGCGGAACGCTATCGAAAAACTTGCTCTATCTTGCCGAGGAGCTTGACCGGTCAAAACAACTGGAAAGCAAGGTTCGCTCGGCGATGGTCTATCCGCTCGTCATCCTGTGCATGACGCTTGGCGTAGCGGGATTTCTCACGTTTTACGTCTTTCCGAAACTTGTTCCGGTATTCGCAAGCATGAATGTCGCTTTGCCACTCACGACGGTCATCCTGCTCTCAACACTTCACTTTCTACAGGTCTACGGCATCGAAGTTTTTTTGGGAATTGTCATTGCTATCATCGTCATTAAAATCATCGTTTCGCAGGTGACGTTCATCCGATATGCCATCGACCGTTTCATCCTGATGATTCCCGTCGTGTCGGACCTTTCCGTGGGCGTGAATATGGTGAATTTTACCCGTGTGCTCGGGCTATTGCTCAAGAGCGGTGTGAAGATCGTGGAAGCACTCAATATCACGTCGGCGACGTTCGACAACCTGGTGTACCGAAGGATCGTCATTGCCGCCGGCGAGCAAGTGCGAACGGGCGCGCAGATCGGAAGCTATATCGGACTGCATAAAAAAATGTTTCCACCGCTCGTTTCCGGCATGGTGCTCATTGGCGAAAGCACCGGCAACCTTGAGGAAAACCTTGAATATCTCGCTTCCTATTATGACGAAGAGGTTGATAACAAGCTCCATTCGCTCACATCGCTCATCGAGCCGCTGATGCTGCTCCTGATGGGGCTACTCGTCGGCTTCGTTGCACTTTCCATCATCACCCCGATTTATTCGATTTCGCAGGGGATCCAATAACGGATTCAAAAAGATGCAGCGAAAAGGAACCACCCTCATAGACCTCGTGATGAGCATGGCGATCATCGCCCTGCTTTTTGGCGGGGTCTATCTTGTCTTTTTTTCGATCGAGACCGCTGTTTCCAATGTGAGTGTCCGCGCGGCGGCGACCACTGCGATCAATAATGAGATCGAGATGATTCGCAATTTGCCGTATGCGAGCGTCGGCACGATCCAGGGCATCCCTGCGGGCGTTATCCCGCAAACCCAAACGATCTCGGAGAATAATTTCACGTTCATACTGCAGACAACGGTATTGAACATTGAAGATCCGTACGATACGTCTCCGTCAAGTACACCCGTCGCGGATTATAAGCTGGTTGACATAACGGCATCGTGCCCGCTGTGCGTGAAGTTTGTTCCGGTCGAGATCACGACGACGGTCGCGCCGTCGCTTCTCGCGCAGGGGACCATCTACGGCTCCATCTTTATTTACACGATTGATGCGAACGGCCTGGCGCTTGGGAATGCGACCGTTCGTGTGGTGAACGCCTCGGTAACGCCGACCATTGACCTTACCGACACGACCAATGCGAGCGGCGTCCTCAAGCTCATTGGCGTGCCGACAAGTTCGCAAGGATACCAAATATTTGCATCAAAAGCCGGCTATTCGGCGGAACAGACCTATCCGGTCGGCCTCGCAGGCAATCCGAACCCCGTCCATCCAAACATTACGGTCGCCTCGCAGACCGTGAGCAATGTGACGTTTTCAATCGATCGCATAAGCTCGCTTGCGGTTTCAACCATAAACAACCGGTGCGCCGCCATCGGGCATGAGACGTTTTCCATACAGGGGTCCAAACTCATCGGCACCAGTCCGAACGTCCTGAAATTTTCCACAAGCTCGGCGACCAATGCGAGCGGCACGGCCACTTTCGCAAATGTGGAGTGGGATACCTACACGATCTCGCTGACTGACGCTACGGAAAATGTTGCGGGCACGGTCCCGTTCAGTCCTGTCACGATCAATCCAAGTTCGACGCAAAATTTCCAGTTCGTCCTGCAGCCGGCTGCAAACCCGTCGCTTCTTGTGGGAGTGGCCGACGCGTCCACCGGCGCCGCGATCCCGAACGCAACTATCACGATTTCCAAATCAGGCGTAAACGCGACGCTTGTCACCGATCATGCAACGTTTTCCCAATCCGACTGGTCCGGCAACAATTATGCGACCCAGGACGGAGGCGTTGATGCATCGCATGCCGGAGTCATTACCTTACTCGCGAACGCCTCTTCAAGTTATGCGACTTCAACCACGGATTGGCTCATCTCTCATACGTTCGATGTAGGGGGAGCCAGTTCGACGTTCAATTCCATCACGTGGAGCCCGCCCGCGCAGCCACCGAACACGACGCTGGAATTTCAGGTTGCGGCGAACAATGACAATGCCACATGGAATTTTGTGGGTCCCGACGGGACGCCGTCCACGTATTTTATGGCAAGCTCGACACTGCCCGCTTCACTCGCCGGCCATCGTTATTTTCGTTATGAGGTTTTCATGAATACGCAGGATCCCATAAACACGCCGCAACTCACGGGTGTCACGTTTGATTTTACGGCGAACTGCGTTCCGCCATCGCAGGTGCTTTTCGCAAACGTGCCGCAGGGAACCTATTCCCTCGATGCCACCGCCGCAAACTATAATGAAGCGACCGGGACCGTTTCCGTCGGCACGGGCTATCAGTCGGCGAACATGAACATGACCCATCAATAAACCAATGAACAGGGGATTTTCACTTATCGAGGTTCTGGTGGTTGTGGCGATCGCCGCTTCGGTGGTGCTCGTGGTCAGCAATTTCAGCAACAACATTGCAGGCCTCAACACACTTGTCTCATCAGAATTGCAGGTAAAATCCAGTATCAGCCAGTCACTCCAGGTCATGAGCGAAGAAATCCAGTCGGCAACCATTTCTTCGAACGGCGCTTACCCGATCGATACCGCCCTGACCAGCACGTTTTCGTTCTATAGCGACATCTACAAAAATGGCGCCGCTGAACACGTGCGCTACTTCTATGCAACCTCGACCATCTATAAAGGAGTGATCGTACCCACCGGAACGCCAGCCAGGTACCCTACGTCAAGCGAAGTGGTGACCAATCTTGTTGATAACGTGATCATCCCGTCGTCTTCGCCGCTTTTCGTGTATTACAACAGCTCATACACGGGGACACAGCAGCCGCTTGCATACCCGATCGGGATTGCGAACATCCGGCTTGTCGGCATATCGTTCGAAGCACAAAATAACCAAACCTCGTCGGCTAAACGGTCGCCACTGCAATATTTTTCATCACTGGTCGACATCCGAAATCTGGACAGCAATTAATCCATGCATAACCCGCGAAACCGCACAGGACAACTCGCCGTCGAACTCCTTTTCTTGTCGGCCATCGTCATCACGCTCGTTGGCGGGTTTGTTTCGCTCGCGGCGTCGTTTCTCAATCTTTCCGTCCGCGCGCAGAACCAGGCGCAAGCGTTTGCCGTCGCGGAGGCGGGGATTGAATATTACCAATGGCACCTTGCCTATTCCTCGCAGGATTTTACTGACGGGACCGGCCATGCCGGGCCGTATGTGCACACGTATTACAACAAAAATGGTACGCCGATCGGGCAGTTTTCTTTAAGCATTACGCCGCCGCCGCAAGGATCGACCGTCGTCACCATCACGAGTACCGGTGGCGTTCTTGCCGATGCAAGCATAAAAAAAGTCATCACCGTCCGCCTCGGCGTGCCGTCATTTGCACAATACGCGTGGGTCCTGAACAGCCCCGTTGCTTTCGGGACGACCGCCCAAGTGTACGGCACGATCTATTCAAACAACGGCATCCACTTCGACGGCGTCGCGCACAATCTGGTTGAAAGTGCGCTTACCACCTATACCGATCCGGATAGCGGGCAGAATGAATGGGCCGTCTATACCCAATCCGGGACGGACGATCCGCAACCGCCGACGGCGCTGCCATCGCGGCCCGATGTGTTTACCGCAGGCCGCACGCTCGGCGTACCGGCGATCGATTTTGCGGGCATCACCCAAGACCTTGCGACGATCAAAAGCTTGGCGCAGTCATCAAGCGGATATTACGCACCGAGTTCGACAGCGCTTGGCTACGATCTTTTCCTCACAACAACGACATTTACGGTCTATAAAGTGACCGCGACCACCACGCCCGCAAGCAGATGCACGAACGACGAGAACCAGGCAGGGTGGGATCCATGGAGCATACAAACTGAATCGGTCTATGCCACGGGAACTATCCCGCAAAACGGCGAAATGTTCTTTGCGGATAATCTCTGGGTGCGTGGCCACGTGAACGGCGTGCGGGTGACGATCGCATCTGGGCGCTTCCCGGTGAATCAGACCACGTATTCAAATATCACGGTCAATAACAGTATCACCTACGGGAATTTCAACGGTTCGGATACGATCGCGCTCGTGTCCCAGAATAACATCAACGTCGGCTACGCAAGCGACGACAACCTTGTGATCGATGCGGCACTTATTGCGCAGAATGGGTGGATTGGGCGCTATTATTATAATTCGCATTGCGGCGGGAACGACACCCGTAATTCGCTTACAACACTTGGCATCATGGCGACCAACCTTCGCTCGGCATTCGCTTATGGCTCAAGCGGCTTTACCACCCGCACCTACAATTACGATGCAAATTTATTGTACAGCCCGCCGCCAAGCTTCCCGCTTACGACAAACGGCTATACGCTGATCTCCTGGGAAGAGATACAATGATAGAATGGATGGTATGCGTAGGGGATTAACTTTGATCGAGATCGTGATCGTCGTCGCGCTCCTCGCCGTTCTTACCGGGGTATATTTCCTTATCGCGAATCCTGCCGGACAGCTTGCGTCCGCGCGGAACAATCGGCGTACTATTGATCTCCAAAATATCATGCTTGCGATCAAGACCAACATCGCGGACCAGGGAAACGGGCAATTCGGATGTCCGTCCGGAGCCGTCCCGACCTCGACCAAAAATATGGGCAGCGCTTCCGGAAGTTACAATATCGCGCCGTGCATCGTGCCGACCTATATCGCCGTTATGCCGTTCGACCCATCCGCATCAAGTTCATATTATAATTCGCCATCTGATTACAACACGGGTTATTCAATCATCATCAATGCTTCAGGCAGCATCACACTCATAGCACCGCGCTTCGAACTCGGCAGGCCGGTCACGCTCACGCGTTAAGATCGCGCTCGTTATTGGTTTGCCGGAGGAAGATAGACAGGCCCGTATGTGCCGAGTATTGTTGTGCCGTCCTGTGCGATCATTTCGTAATAGTAGGGTTCATTTAGGGTGCCATCAACAAGCTGCAGAGAATATGATCCGCTGAGGCTCGGGTTTTGCTGTGCGAGGATCTGGTTCCAGGGGCCGTTCTCGCTTTGGGATCGGGTAACGATGATCGTGTCCGTGTCGGGCGGCAGGTTCTGCCAGCCGATTTCAATGCTCTGGTTCACGTGCTGTGCCCAGAAATCGCCGTTCGCCGTACCGTATCCGGTGACCTGGATCTGCGGATTATAGTAGGGGTTGCCACTGGTCCCGGAGCCATTCCCGCCGCCTCCGCTATTACCATTGCCGCCATTGCCGTTACCGTTTCCCGCGCCGTTTTCGGAACTCGACGTATTGCCGCTTTGAGATCCTTGCGTTGATGATGTGTTTCCACCGCCATTATTGTTGCCACTGTTACCATTGCCGCCGCCATTGCCGTTGTCGCTTGGCCCAGGAACTCCTGCGCCGCTCTCCCAGAGGACTTCGGAGCTCGTGCTGTTTTGGCCGCCGCCGCCGCCACTCACGGCCTGCACATAATATTCATAACCAAGATCTCCCGGGGCAAGATTGAATTGAGTATTGCCGTCCGTAAGCTGCCCTTGTCCAAGCGTGAGCGTTTTCCAAAGCGCCCAGGTGCTCGTGCTGGTTCCTTTTCCGCGGAAAATATAGAGCTTGGTCGTACCGTTGGGAAGGTTTTGCCATTGGATCATGAGCGAATTTTGCTTGCCGATTTTTTGGATGGTGAGCGTCACGCTGGGCGCGGGAATGGGAGCGGGCATTCCCGCGGGCGGCGCGGGAATCGGCTGACTAAGCGATGAAATGGTCGGCAGGAACGATCCGTTCAGCTGGATAACGAGCACAGTGAGCGCGCCAATGATAACGAGTCCGGAAATCCAGATGACAAGATATTGGTGTTTTGAAAGAAACGATCTCATGACAGATGTTCGACAAGCATTATCTCGAGCGGCACGGCGGCGAACGGCGAATAGCGCATTTCGGAATAAGCCCGGATGAGCGCTTTCAATAATAGCACCAAGAACGCCGCGTCCGCTGCTGCTGCGAGTTTCTTCGCCGCCGCGAGTTCGTCTTTGGTCAGATCTTTCTCCATTATTTTTTCAAGAGCGGGATCTATCTTGAGTGATAGGAGTTTGCGCAAATAATGGATGAGGTCTTTGGTGAATTGCACAAGATTGTGGCCTTCGTCGCTCAATTCGGCGAGGTATTCGAGCGAACCCCGCAGGTCTTTTTTCATGATCCGTTCGGCGAGCCCATGCACCTTCTTGAGTCCGGCGCGACCGGTGATCCGCTCGGCATCGGCAAGTGTTATGGACGTTGCGAGCGATGCAATTTGGTCGAGCAGCGATATGGCATCACGGAAACTGCCTTCGCCGGCGGCCGCGATGAGTTCAATCGCCGGCGCATCAATCTTGATTTTCTCCTTCTTGGCTATTTCGGACAGTTTTTCGATGATGGTCATTTTCGAAGGTTTTTTGAAGACAAAGCGTTGCGCGCGCGACGTGATGGTCGGAGGCAGTTTTTCGAATTCCGTTGTTGCGAGGATGATGGCCGCATGCCGGGGCGGCTCTTCGAGAGTTTTCAAAAGCGCATTGAACGCCGCGCCCGTCAGCATATGCGCTTCATCAATGATATAGACCTTGTGCTCTGCCGAAGCAGGGGATGTCTGGATGCTTTCCTTTAGGTTGCGAATTTCGTCGATGCCACGATTTGAGGCAGCGTCAATCTCGACCACGTCGAATGACGTCTGTTCGTCAATCGCGCGGCACTCGCGGCATTCGTTGCACGGTTCACCGGTCTTGGCGAACTCGGGATCCGTCCGCCTCTTCTCGCAATTGAGAAGCTTCGCCATAAGGCGGGCTGTCGTCGTTTTGCCGGTCCCGCGCGGGCCATAAAAAATATAGGCCTGCCCGATCCGTCCTGACTTCGCCGCATTTTTCAGGATCAAAACATTGGTTTCCTGCCCTAAAATCTCGTCGAATTTTTTGGGGCGGTATTTCCGATAGAGCGCTTGGGCCATATGCCTCAAGTATACCGCAACGAGTGCTGGTGCGGTATCATAGGATTAACCTATGGAATACCACATGCAGGTTGGAACCTGGAACGGCCCGCTCGAAAAACTGCTCGAGCTCATCGAGGAGCAGAAGCTCGACGTGAGCGAGGTAAGCTTGATGAAGGTCACCGATGGTTTTTTGAAATACCTCGACGCTTTCAAGCAGGAGGGTGGCTTTGCGGACGAGGAGCACTTCCGCGTGGATCTTCGCGTCCTTGCGGATTTCATTTCCGTCGCAAGCCGACTCATCTTCTTAAAATCAAAATACCTGTTGCCCGGGCTCATCCTGACCGATGAAGAAGAGGCGAGCATCAAAGACCTTGAGGGTCATCTCAAGATTTACCAACAGCTCAAGCCGGCGCTCCGGCATATCAATCATTTGTGGCACGAAAGCCACAAATCGTACAGCCGGCCGTATTTTTGGGGCAGGGGAGCGGGTCTTGCGCCCGGTCAGTCGGTTTTTTATCCGGGCTCCGCAACGACCATCGAGCGGCTCGTTGAAGCGCTTGGGAGCATCTTTGAAACGATCAAGACCTATGAATTTGAGACCGATACGATCAAGGAAAAGATCATCACACTCGAAGAAAAGATCACCGAAGTCCTTGATCGCGTACAGCAGGAAGGGGAAGCGCACTTCAAAAACCTTTCAAGCGAAAAATCGCGCTCTGAAATGATCGTGATATTCCTCGCCATTCTCCACCTTGCGCGCGAACAGCTCATATTGCTTGAGCAAATGGATAATTTTTCTGATATAATGGTGAAGAAGCGGACTTCTGCATAACATGGAAAACCCCGAAAAAACATTCGCGTCCCTTGAGGCGCTGCTCTTCATCCATGGCGAGCCGCTCTCATACAAAAAAATAGGAACGGTGTTGGGCGTGAATCCCGATGAACTCGAACCTTTTATTGAGAGCTATAAACAGTCGCTTGAAGCGTCCGGGCGGGGCCTCCAGCTCATTGCCGACCGCGAAAAAGTGCAGCTTACCACAAAGCCGGAATTCAACACGATCCTGGAAGATTTCGTGAAGGAAGAGATCACGGAAGACCTCACACCGGCGAGCTTGGAGGCGCTTTCCATCGTTGCGTACCTCGGCCCCATTTCGCGCGCGAAGCTCGAATATCTGCGCGGCGTAAATTCGATTGTTATTTTACGAAGTTTGATGATCCGCGGCCTGATTGAGCGCTTTCCGGACCCGGAACATCCGTCGGGGTTTCTGTACCAAACGACCTTTGACCTCATGAAACATCTTGGAATAGCCAAAAAAACCGACCTGCCGGAATTCGAAAAATTTCAGGAATTATTAAAAGTATTCGATGAGCAACAACGCGCTTAAGTTCCTATTCCTTTTTGTTATCATCGGCGTCGTGCTTTTTTCGCGCGCTGCATACCCGAATTTCTCGATCCTTCCAAGCTTGTCGGCCAATGAAGCGGAAACTGTCCCGTCGTCGTCCAACCCAGGTATCCTCGCGCTGCCGACAATCGCGACCGATATGCAGGCATCGGTGTCCGCCGTAAGCGGCAGCCAAGCATCGGAAACCGTTTCTAATGCAGCCGAAGGTGGCTCGACGCCCGCATTTTCAAAAATCGCAGACACTGCGACTCCTCAACTTGACGATGCTGCGGTGCTTGTCGCCGATCTGCAGAGTGGCGCACCGTTGCTTTCCTTGAATGCCGGTGCTCGCTGGCCGATGGCATCTCTCACAAAGCTGATGACGGCGGCAATTGTTTTCGACAATCTGCCGATTGACCAAAAGATCACTATCACGCCCGCGATGTTTGCTGTTGATCCTCAGGAATATACGCTCACGGTCGGCGGAACCTACACGGTTTCCGATCTTCTTCGTATTCTCCTGCTTCCTTCAAGCAATGTCGCCGCCGAAGCCCTTGCCAACACGTATGGCCGCACGCAATTTCTTGCGCTTATGAACGCAAAAGCGGAGCAATGGGGGATGGCCGACACCTATTATGACGACCCGTCAGGCATTTCGTCCGCGAACGAATCGACGGCTCACGACCTTCTTCTGCTCACCCAGAAGATCGATCAGCAGTATCCCCAGATATTTGCGATCACGCGAACTCCGCATGTTGTTGTCGTGAACCTCACGACCAGTGGAAAGGTTGCCGTAAACAGTATTGATAATTTTTCGGGGACAGCCAACTTCATCGGCGGAAAAACTGGCCACACCAATGAGGCGAGCGGAAATTTATTGACGGTTTTCAACTACGGCGGACATCCGCTTTTCATTCTGGTGCTCGGCACGAACGACCGCTTTGGCGATTCAACAAAGCTCTATAATTGGGTAAAGGCAAACTATCGATAACCATGCTCATCACTGAAACCATACGGGTAACGGTCGTGGCCGCCATCGCATTCCTGGTTGCGCTCTTCATTACGCCGCTTTGGTTCACGTTCCTCAAAAAAAATAACTTCGGAAAGCAATTACGCGATGATTCGGAAGCGCCGATCTTCCACAACCTGCATAAAAAGAAAATTGGCACACCAACGGGTGGCGGTGTCATCATCTGGTCTACGGTGCTTGGTATGGCCATTGTCTTTGGGATCCTCGCGCATTTTTTTGACGGCGTCTGGAAGTATTTCAACTTTATTGACCGGGCGGAAACCTACCTGCCTATTGCCGCGCTTGCGGGCGCGGCGTTCCTCGGGTTCCTCGATGATTGGCTCGGCGTTTTGAAGCTCGGCGGCGCGAACGGCGGGGGATTCAAGATTCGGCACAAATCAATCCTCTATCTGATCATGGCCGTGATCGGCGCCTGGTGGTTCTATTTCCGCCTGCAGTGGGACGTGCTCTTTGTGCCGTTCGTCGGCAACGTAACGATCGGCTGGTGGTACATCCCTATTTTCCTTTTTATCATTTTTGCAACAGCGTTTTCCGCGAATGAAACCGACGGGCTCGACGGCCTACTCGGCGGCGTTTCACTCTTTGCGTTCGTCGCGCTCACAACCGTTGCTTTCGTGCTGCACCGCTACAATCTCGCGGCGTTCGGCGGCGCCATGATCGGCGCACTGCTCGCATTCCTGTGGTACAACATCTATCCGGCAAAGTTCTTTATGGGCGATACCGGATCAATGTCGCTCGGCGTCACGATCGGTGTCATCGCTATGCTCACCAACACCACGCTCATCCTCCCGTTCTTTGCCATCATTCTTGTGATTGAATCGCTTTCCGTGATCGTCCAAGTTGCCTCAAAGAAACTGCGGCACAAGAAGGTGTTCCGATCCACCCCAATCCATCATCACTTTGAGGCGCTCGGATGGCCGGAGTCGCAGGTTACCATGCGCTTTTGGATCATCTCTGCTATTTTTTGCGCACTGGGACTCGTCGTATTCTTTTTGTCTCGAACATTCTGAACGCTAGGAAGGGTTTCAAGGAGGGCGAACGTTTGAGCGTTCCGACGCGGTAGTGAGCCCCCTTGAAACCCTTCCAGAGGTCTGCTATACTTCTTCTCGTATCATAACTATGCCGAACGACATTATTATCCCAAGCGCTAACGCGCAGGACACCGCTTATCCGGCCGAGGGATCCCGCGAAATGATGGATGCGGGTGTTTTTTATGGCCGCAAAAAGAGCAAAACGAATCCCAAGATGCGGCAGTTCGTGATCGCAAACCGCGGCGGGATCGAGATCGTGAACCTCCAGAAGACCGCCGAAATGCTTGATATCGCAACGGCGTTCATCAAGGAAAAAGTGCGGAGTGGGGCGCTTGTGCTTCTCGTGGGCACCATGCCTGCGGCAGAGGCAAGCGTTGCGAACCTCGCAAAAAAATTCAACCTGCCGTACGTTTCGTTTCGCTGGGTCGGCGGGGCGATCACCAACTTTAAGATCGTTGGCAAACGGGTTGAGTACCTCAAGAAGCTGCGAACCGACCTTGCATCGGGTGCGCTCGAGAAATACACCAAGAAAGAACGGCTTGAACTGGAGCGTGAAATGCATCGCCTTGAAGAGCTCATGGGCGGCCTCGAGAACATGACGCGCGAACCGGATGTCATTGTGATGATTGATCCCGTGCTTCACGTGACGGCCGTCCGGGAAGCCCGCGTAAAAAAGATCCCCATCGTCGCGTTCGCAAACGTTGATGCCGATCCGGATGTCGTGGACTATCTTGTTCCGGGCAACGACAAGTCAAGAAAAAGCATCGAATGGTTCCTCGGCAAAGTTGAGGCGGCGATCGAAGAAGGACTGAAGCTCAAGGCGGCGCAGGCGGCACAAGCCGCTGAAGCAGCAGCGGCAGCCCAGGCAGCGAAGCCGGAGACGCAACCGTCTCAGCAAAAATAAAACTATGGCAAAAAATATATCCGCGGAAGCGGTGCAAAAATTGCGGGAGATGACAAGCGCGGGCGTGATGGATTGCCGCAAGGCGCTTATTGAAGCGGACGGTGATCTTGATGCGGCAGTAAAGATCATCAACGAACGGGGACTCGTGAAAGTGGAAAAGCGGGCTGGCCGGGAAACCGGAGCGGGCCTTGTCCATTCCTATGTCCACAACGACCGCATCGGCGTGATGCTTGAGCTCCGCGCCGAGACCGACTTTGTGGTGCGTTCGGAACCGTTCCAGACGCTCGCCCACGAAATCGCGATGCAGATCTCTGCCATGGATCCGAAAAGCATGGAAGATCTCTTGGTCCAGCCCTACATCAAGGACGAATCAAAGACCGTAAAAGACCTGGTGAACGCGGTGATTGCGAAAGTGGGGGAGAATGTGACCGTAAACCAATTTTACCGCATCGAGGTATAATAGGAGGATGGTTGAATTCATTTTCACGACCGTTTTAATGTTCTGCCTTTTGGCGGTGCTGTACCTTATGGTGCGTGCCTTGCCGCGCATCGCAGAGGAACCGTCGGCAGAATCGCGCGGCCTGCTTGACCGCTGGGCGCACTCCGAGGTTCCGGAGAAAATAGACATCGCGCTGAACGGCTTTTTGTTCAAATTCCTGCGAAAAATAAAAGTGGCGGTTTTGAAAGTCGATAATAACCTTGGCTCGCACCTCCAAAAGATGAAGGCAAAAGAAGAAGAGCATGAACGCAAGTCAGCCATTGATTTCCGCGAGATGGCCGAAGACGGCGCCGAGCGGCGGGCAGAAGCTGACCACAAGTCCTGAGGTTTAGATTTTAGAAAAATTTAATAATTGGGGAGTAAGATGGGGCGATGGCACCATTATTACCACACGATGTGGAAAAAATAAGAGGTCTGTATTATCAGGAAGGGTTGAATGCATCAGAAATCGGAGAGAAATTCGGCGTTTCTATGCGTGTCATTTATTGTTTCATGGAAAAACATAAGATTCTTCGGCGCAAGGGTCGTGAGCAGAATGCCTTGCGTTTCAAGAACAAGCAGCCATCATTTACCTTAACGACAGATATCTCAGAAGAGGATGAGAAGCTGAAGATAGCGGGTGTAATGCTTTACTGGGCTGAGGGCTATCAGTCGGATACGGCTGCTATGGTAGATTTTGCTAATTCCAAGCCAGCCATGATTTTGGTATTTTTAAAGTTCCTGCGGGAAATATGTGGCATCCGCGAAGAGAAATTAAGGGGATTTCTCTACGCCCATTCAGACCAGAACATCGCGGATCTTATAAAATTTTGGAGCGATCTCACAAAAATTCCCAAAGAGCATTTTACCAAGCCATACATACGGACTGATTTTCGAAAAGAGCAATCGGGCAAAATGAAGTATGGGTTGCTCCATATTCGTTATTGCGACAAAAAGCTTCTCCTGGTCATAAAGGGTTGGATTGAAAAATATTCAGAATATTTATATACTTGAACCAATAAAGCGCGTCGGTACTCAAGCGGTCAACGAGGGGGGTCTGTAAAACCCCTGGCATTGCCTACGCAGGTTCGAATCCTGCCCGACGCACAAGAAAAACCATTAGCAGAACTGAAAGCATCATTGTAAACCGCTTTCTTTTAAGCACGATAAGATTCTCCGAAAAATAGGAAATAGTACAATATACTCATGCCAAATCACTATTGCATGAGTTGCGGTAAAGGTTATTAGAACACAAAATCGTTCGAAGATCGTCAAGCCTTGCGCGCAAAAGAAAAATCGCCACAGACATTTCTGTCTGTGGCGATAAACTTATCAGCGGAGATTGAACGAGAGCTTCTGCTCCTCTTCGTCAGAGAGGATTCTGACGGTGATGTCGTCGCCGTCAAATTCGACGATGCGGATATTGTCATGGCCGTATCGCGCATAGTTTCCCTTGGGCGCGAGACTCCAGTGACCCGAATAGCCAGTATGGATGAGGTTCAGGCGGAACTTGGTTTCCATCCCCAATTTTTCCCATCGGCTGGCAACAAATGCACTCATGTGTGTGGTGCGGACAACGGGAGAATGTTTTGCTTCTTTATCCATTCTTTTTACCCTGCCATGCCGAATGTCAGCGTAGCAGAGGATAGGCAGCTCGACTATCTTTTCCACGATCACTTGAGCATACCGGATCGCCGCCAGAGTTGACTCGGAAAGGTCTAGGGCGACCTCATCTACTGCGGGTCTTCGTTTGCTTTTTGTCTTCATAGCCAATCTCCTGTTTCAGGATTTGCAACGCTACCGTTACAGTAGCTACTGCGCATATTATATCCCCCGGTTCATTAATTGTCAATCTTTGTCACATTACCCCACAAAATCGTTCGGACATCGTCCAGACCCGACGCACTATCGGGTATAATGTTTCTATGCAGGAATACGTGGCGAACGCCATTGTGCTCAAAAAAGACCCTTTGCGCGACCTTGATGGCCGCTATACGTTGTTTACCGACCGATTTGGAAAGATTATCGGGAAGGCGACAAGCTCGCGGAAGGTCACGTCGAAGCTTGCGCCACATCTTGAACCGGGCATGGTCACACGCGTGCGATATATCGAGCAAAAAGGCACACAGATCGTGGACGCACTTAAGGTCGGGCGACTTTCCATGGCCCTCGCCGATCTTCACGTGCTTGCTGAGCTGCTTCCGGAGGGACAGCCGGAGATCGAGTTATGGAACACCATCGTGCGCAATGATTTCTCCCGGAAAGCGACACTGAAGATGCTGGGATGGGATCCGGAAGGTGCCCTGTGCGCCGCGTGCGGACGTGGTGATGCGCGCCATTTTTATATCCGCCGCCAGGAGTTTTTTTGCGCATCCTGCGCTTCAAAACTCGGGCGCGATGCGGTACTATTAGTGGAAAGCGTGTAGCAGGACTATCGCCTCTCGTATGCCAACCTACAATCCGAATTCCATCTGGGGAAGCAAGAAAAAAGAATATGTTTACACCGGCACCGGGCCTCAGCCCGGATCCCTTACGGGTCCCGAGGCACAGGATGCGGCAACCAAAGCAACCCAGCAAGAGCAACCAGCGCCGATAGGCAACAAAACAGAACCGCCGGAGAAAAAAGGTTTCTTTAAGGGGCGCGGCCTTATGTGGTTTGGTATCGGGCTGGTTGCGATCCTCGCCGTAATCGCCACCATCATCGTCCTTAAGAGCCATCCTGCGCCGCAGCTTACCATCAATTTTGAAACGCCAAATCAGGTGCTCGTAGGAGATCCATTCGTCGTGACGGTTTCGTTCTCAAACAATTCAGGCCAGGCGCTCAATAACACGCAACTTTCGGTTTTGTTGCCGGACGGTGTTTCGTTCCTCAATGAACCACAAAGCCAGCGTGTCCTTGAACAATCGGTCGGCAATATCGCCTCCGGAGGTACGAGCAGCCAAACGTTCAACCTGATCGTAACGGGCAACCCGAATAGCGTCCAGCATATTTCCGCCACTATGACCTATGGGTCGGCAACGAATGCCACCGCGCAATTTGAGAGCAACGGCCAGACAAACCTTGTGGTCGGGGACTATGCTTTGAAATTTAACTTCGGGAATACTCCGCAAAGCGTTTTCAGCGGACAAAATTTTACGGTCACCGTGGATTACAACAATCAAAGCCCCGATGCCGTCGCCAATGCACAGTTCTCGCTTCATTATCCGTCGGCGTTCTCGCTCGTATCAAGCAGTATCCCATTTTCAGCAAATGGCAGCGGCGGGATGTGGGACTTGGGTACGGTAAGTGCCGGCGCGTCGAGCAGCTTCACGTTTACCGGCGCCTTCACGGGCCAGGCAAACGCATCCTACGCTTTGGCCGGCACGATGAGCGGAACGTTTGACGGACAGGCGTACATCATTGCCGACCAAACTGCGAACGTGACGATCGCGCAAGCACCGCTATCGCTTGTGATCGCGCTCAATAGCGCCCCGAATTATGTTGCGGAGGCGGGTAGCCAGCTTAACTACACACTCACCTACACAAACAATTCGAATGTGACATTTCAAAGCCCCAATATCACGGCGAAACTGACGGGGGCCATGTTTGATCTCGCCAAACTGCAGACGGCAGGGGCGTTCAATTCGGTTTCGAATACGATCACATGGAATGCCGCGAATGATCCGGCGCTTGCAACGCTCGCGCCCGGCGAATCCGGTTCGGTCAGCTTCAACCTCAGCGCAAAGACCGCATATCCAATCCGCCTCATAAGCGACAAGAATTTTATGCTGAAAGTGCTTGCAACGATCACGTCGCCCACGGTCCCGCCGAATACGGCCGGCGGCACGGGTACGCAGTCGATCGTCGAACTTGATAACAAGGTTGGCGGCGCAGCCACGATCGCGGCGCAGGGATATTTCCATGACCCGTCAGGCATCACGAACAGTGGCCCGTATCCGCCGAAAGTAAATCAGACAACAAAGTACACGATCCATTGGGTACTCACCAATTATTCGACCGATCTCTCGAGTGCCGCCGTTTCCGCCTATTTGGAATCAGGAAGTTCCTTCACGGGAGTTGTCGCGAGCAGCATGCCCTCGAGTACCCCGACCTATGACCAGGGAACGGGGCTTGTAACATGGACCATTCCATCCATCGCTGCAACCACGGGCGTCCTGGGCAAGCCCCTTGAAGCAACGTTCCAAATAAGTAATACTCCAGCAGTGAACCAGGTAAACCAGCCGGTGACGCTGCTCGGGCAGACAACCCTCACGGCAACGGACGATTTCACGGGGCAACAACTTACGGCGTCAGATCAGTCCGTAACAACACAACTGCCGGACGACCCGTCGGTATCCGGTGTTTCAAACAAAACCGTGACACAATAAAATCTTTTATGAAAAACGATTCTGAAAATAACCTGATGGAAAAGATCGTCTCGCTCGCCAAACGGCGCGGGTTCGTGTTCCCGGGATCGGAGATCTACGGCGGGCTTGCGAATTCGTGGGATTACGGACCGCTCGGCGTCGAGCTCAAAAATAATATTAAAAAATTATGGTGGGATCGTTTTGTCCATCGGCGCGATGATATGGTTGGCCTCGATGCGGCGCTCATCATGAATCCTAAGGTCTGGGAGGCGAGCGGACATCTTTCGCATTTCAGCGATCCATTGATTGAATGTAAAAACTGCCATTCGCGTTTTCGTCTCGACCAAATTGCCACCTCCAAGGAGGGAGATGAAATTTCTTGTCCGCAGTGTGGCAAGAAAAAAATGGGCGCTCCTCGCCAATTCAATCTGATGTTCAAAACCTTCATCGGCCCGGCCGAGGAAGCGGCGAACGTCGCCTATTTCCGTCCGGAGACAGCCCAGGCGATATTCGTTGACTTCAAAAACATCCTCGATACTTCCCGCCGCCAGCTTCCGTTCGGCGTTGCGCAGATCGGCAAAGCGTTTCGCAATGAGATCACGCCGGGCAACTTCATCTTCCGCACGCGTGAGTTTGAGCAGATGGAGATCGAATACTTCATTCCAAAACCGGCCCGCGATGAGGATTGGTCTTCATTCTTTGAATATTGGCGCAAGGAAATGCAGGAATGGATCGCGGAAGCGGGGATTGATGGCACAAAAATCCACGAAACGGAGATTGCTGACGGGGAGCGGGCGCACTATTCAAAGCGCACCATTGATTTTGAGTTTGAGTATCCTTTCGGCCAGAAAGAACTTTACGGGCTTGCGTATCGCACTGATTTTGACCTGAAGAACCACTTCAAAGAAGCGCCCTACAAGGATGGCCAGACCGGCGAGGCGTTTTGGCCGCACGTGATCGAGCCATCGCTTGGCGTTGACCGGACGCTCCTTGCGGTGCTCTTAAGCGCATACACCGAAGACGGCGACCGCGTGTACCTGAAACTCAAGCCCAAACTCGCGCCATATCAGGCCGCCGTATTCCCGTTGCTCCACAACAAGCCGCAGCTTGTTGACGCAGCACGGAAAATCTACGGCGACCTCCGAAAGAAATTTGTCGTTGCGTGGGATGACCGCGGCAACATCGGCAAGCGGTATTACTCGCAAGATGAGATCGGCACGCCGTATTGCATTACCGTTGACTTTGACACGCTGGGCGATGGCGACGACAAGAAGCTCAAAGATACCGTGACGGTCCGCGACCGCGATACGGGCAAGCAAGAACGCATCGCAATCGCCGAGCTTGAGCCATTTCTCCATGCCAAAATTTATCGTTAACGGCGGGAAACCGCTTTTCGGCGAGATCAAACTTGCCGGCGCGAAGAACGCCGTTTCCAAAATGATGGTGGCGTCGCTTTTGACCGACGAGCCATGCATCCTGGAAAATGTTCCGGAAATCGCCGAGGTGGCGATCATCACCGAGCTCCTCACGACCATTGGAAGCAATGTTGAGATCGTCGGTCCCACGGCGCGCATCCATACGCCGGTCATCAAAAATAGCCGCGTGCTCCAACTCACGCGCCGCAACCGCATCCCGATCCTCGCGCTTGGCCCGCTGCTCGCACGGGCAGGTGAGGCGGAAGTGCCGGTATTGGGTGGAGATAAAATCGGGGCCCGCCCGGTGGACATACACTTGGAAGCGCTTGCCAAATTCGGCGCGCAACTTGCGATAACCAAAGAGAGCTATCATGCATGGACGAAAGGCGGCCTCCACGGCGCAGAAGTGGAACTTCGGTTCCCGAGCGTGGGAGCAACCGAGAACGCTATTCTCGCCACAGTCCTCGCAAAAGGGAAAACAGTCATCAAGAACGCCGCGCTTGAGCCGGAGATTATTGATCTCATTAAAATGCTCCAGAAAATGGGCGCCATCATTGAACTTGCCCCGCCACGCACCATTTCCATTGAAGGCGTCGCGAAACTTCATGGCGTCACGCATCGCATCATTCCCGACCGGAACGAGGCGATTTCTTTTGCCTGCCTCGCCATAGCCACGAACGGAAGGATTTTCGTGAAAGAGGCGCGTCAAGACGATCTCATTACCTTCTTGAACGTGGTCCGGCGACTTGGGGCGGAGTATGAAGTTGACGACGACGGCATCGCGTTCTGGCGCAAGAACCCATTGAAGGCGCTTTCCGTGCAAACCGATGTGCATCCGGGTTTCATGACCGACTGGCAACAACCGCTGTGCGTTCTTCTTACACAGGCAGAGGGGACGTCCACCATCCACGAGACGATTTGGGAAGACCGGTTCGGCTACGCGCACGACCTGAACGAGATGGGCGCAAAGATCGTCGTTTCGACGGACTGCCCGCATGGTGACGAGTGCCGTCTTGCGGGAAAAGGATTTTATCACTATGCGACCATCGAGGGCGGGACGCCGCTTAAAAGCGCGCGTCTCACCGTCCGCGACCTCCGTTCAGGCATGCTCGATGTGCTCGCCGCGCTCATCGCGGATGGCGTCTCCGAGGTGGATGGCGTTGATGAAGTGGATCGCGGATACGAACACATCGACGGCCGCTTGCGCCAGCTTGGTGCGGACATCACACGCGTTGCGTAATATCGGCAATATCCCGCGCGCGAGGCCCGCTTTCTTTTTTATGATTTTTTCATTAAAATACTAGCTATGTTCGGCAAGAAAATAGGGATTGACCTGGGAACGGCGAATACCGTGGTTTTTGTGCCCGGCAAAGGATTTATCATCAACGAGCCCACCATCGTGGCCCTCTTGCGGCCCGACAACACGGTGCTTGCCGTCGGGGCAGAAGCCAAAGAAATGATCGGCAGGACGCCCGATGAGATCGTTGCCTACCGGCCGCTCAAGGACGGCGTGATCGCTGATTATTACATCACGAAGGCGATGCTCACCTATTTCATCTCGAAAGCATCGGGCTGGTTCAACATCATGAAACCTGATGTCGTGATATCCGTTCCTGCGGGCATCACGCAGACCGAGCGGCGCGCCGTGATGAATGCCGCGCGCGAGGCCGGAGCCGGAAGCGCGTTCATTGTCCGCGAACCGATCCTTGCCGCGCTCGGCGCCGGCATCCCGATCAACGCCCGCTCGGGGAATATGATCATTAACATCGGCGGCGGCACATCGGAACAGGCCGTGATCGCGCTTGGCAACATCGTTTCATGGAACAGCTTACGCATCGCCGGCAACAAATTCGACCAGGCGATCATGGACTATGTGAAGAAAAAATATTCGCTTGCGATCGGCGAACAGACCGCCGAACAGGTGAAGATCGAGATCGGGTCGGCGATGCCGACGAAAGACAAGATGGAATACCAGGTCCGCGGCCGCGACCTTATCACCGGCCTGCCAAAAGATATTGTGATCAGTTCGAATGAGATCGCGGAAGCGCTCAACCCCTTGCTTGTTGAGATCGCCAACTCCATCCAGAACGTCTTCAACGTGACGCCGCCGGAGCTCGTCGCCGACATCATGGAGAAGGGGATCATCCTTTCGGGCGGCAGCGTCCAGCTCCACCACCTTCCGGAATTTCTGGAGCGGTTTCTCGGCGTGCAGGCCTATGTTGCGGAAGACCCGCTCTTCTGCGTTGCAAAAGGGACGGGGCTCATCTTGGACCACCTCGACACCTATAAGCGCACCTTGCTGAATAAGCGATGAGTGGACTGATAGGGCACACAACCATAGCGCGCGATTTCCAAAATCTGGCGAAGAACGGCGATATTGGCCATGGATATATTTTTTACGGTCCCTCAATGACCGGGAAGTGCGCCTGCGCTCGCTCGCTCGCATACTTTCTTGAGACCGGGGAATTTTCCATCCCGCCTGCCGAATTTGTTTTCCAGGATTCGATCGTTATTGATCGATCATCGAGTCCGGATCTTAAGGATTCGATCAGTATTGACGCCGTACGGACGATCAAAAATTTCTTGTGGCAAAAGCCGAATGTGAGCTCGCGAAGAACGCTCATTATTGATGAAGCGGAACTCCTGACCACCGAAGCGCAGAATGCGTTATTGAAGATAACCGAGGAGCCACCGGCGTCATCCCTGCTCATTATTATTGCCTCGGACATTGAAAGCATGATGCCGACGATCCTTTCGCGCCTGCCGAAGGTGTATTTCGGGTCGGTTGCGCAAGCCGAGATCGAAGAATGGCTTATCGCGGGACACAAGCTCACCAAGGCAAAAGCGGCGCCGTTCGCCAAGAAAGCGATGGGCAAGCCGGGCCTTGCGTTTCGATTGCTTTCCGACGACGATTTCCGTAAGAAGCTTGAAGTGGCAGAGCAGTATCTCACGTCGCCGATAGCCGCACGGAAAGATCTGATAAAAAAGATCATTGATCCGGACGACTTCAATTTACGGAATTTCCTCGAAACCGTTATAATAAACCTGGCGTGGGAAAAGCCGTCGAAGGCAAAAGCGGCACTGTGGCATCGGACACTCGCGCTCTATGGCAACGTGAACAATTTCGGCCTGAACCCGCGCCTGCAACTCGAAGCATTGCTTGTATAAATATTTTACAATGACCCCATCTGAACAAATTACCAAAGACCTCGAGTCATCGCTTGCGAGCGTGACACAGAAGCTCAAGACCGACTTCGGACAGATCCGCGGTAACCGCCCATCGGTTGAGATGCTCGAAGGTATCAGGATCAACCTCTACGACCAGATGCTCACGATCCGTGAGCTCGGGTCGCTTTCCGTCCTGCCGCCGCGGACTATCCAGATCACCGTATGGGATCCGGGCGCGATTGGCGCAGTGATGAAGGCCATTGATGACGCACATCTCGGATTGTCCACAAACAACGACGGCAACAACATCCGGGCGACGCTTTCATCCTTGGGCAATGAACGCCGCGACGAACTTACCAAGCTTGTCAAAAAAACCGCCGAGGCCGCGCGCATCCAGGTTCGCGCCAAGCGCGAAGACGCCGTGAAGCGCCTGAAAGATGCGGAGGCAAGCAAGACCATTACCGAAGACGATGCTTTCCGTGGCAAGGAAAAAATCCAGAAAGCCACCGACAAAGCCAATGGTGACGTGGAGGCGATGGTGCAAGGCAAGGTTGCCGAGCTTGGGGAATAAATTTGCTATACTAAGCGTATATACGTCATGCTCATCGCCATCCTGGTTATCATTGGTCTTTCGCTCCTGATCCTCGGCCACGAAGCTGGCCATTTTTTTATTGCAAAGATGTTCGGCTTGAAGGTTGATGAATTCGGCTTTGGCTTCCCGCCGCGGATTTTCGCATGGAAAAAAGGGGACACGGAATACAGCTTGAATTGGCTGCCGTTTGGTGGCTTTGTGAGGATATCCGGCGAGCGTGGCGAATTCGCGCTCGGGGACGGCGCCGCGGATGCGACTGCGAACGACGACGATCGAAAACGGCTATTCTTCAGCCAGCCCGCATGGAAAAAATCACTTATCATTCTCGCGGGAGTCGTCACGAATTTTATCCTTGGGTGGCTCCTTATTTCCGCCGTGCTTATGATCGGCTCACCGCAGACGCTTGTCATTACGGGCACCGAGCCGAATTCTCCCGCTGCGAAGGCGGGCTTCATGCCAAATGACGTCGTGATGAACTACAAGGACTACCAGAGCTTCACAAGCTTCGTTAATAGCCACACAGGTCAGCCGATCACCGTTGCCGTGCTGCGGAATGGCAAAGAAGTTGATCTCGCGGTCACGCCGCGGATGAATGCCTCTCCCGACCAGGGCGCAATCGGCGTTGCGCTTGAAGAAGGCGGTACGACGCGGGAAAATCCCGTTGCCGCGCTCTCTGACGGCTTGCTCGACGCCGGCATCATCTTTTGGCTGACACTTCTTGCATTCGGGCAACTGATTCAGCAGATCTTCATTCATGCTTCAATACCGGCGGGCGTTGTCGGCCCGGTCGGCATCTTTGGCGTTGCCGAAGAAACCGGCAGGATTGGCCTTGCATATCTTTTGCAGCTCATCGGCGTCATCTCCATCAATTTAGCCATCGTAAACCTGATCCCATTCCCGGCGCTCGACGGCGGGCGGTTCGTAATGATCCTCATCGAGAAGATAAGGGGCTCGGCGATCCCAGAAAAGATCGAGGCGTGGGTCAATGGCCTCGGCTTCGCATTTCTCATCATCCTCATGATCCTCATCACCATCCGCGACGTGCACGGGCTGTTCTAACGGTGACCCTGAAGAAGCATATAATAGAGCTATGATCCACCGCGGCATAGCTTCATTCGGACTCGATGGGGGACATTGCCCACCGTGGCTTTTTGAACGCATGGTGAAGCTCGGCCGCGAGATGACGCAGGTGCTCATTGCGGAATACGGCCCGGAGGAGTTTATCAAGCGAATCGCCGATCCGGTGTGGTTCCAGTCGCTCGGCACGGTGCTCGCATTCGACTGGAATGCTTCCGGCCTCACGACGATCCTCACGGCTGCACTTAAGGAAGCGATCCGCGGGCAAGAAAAAGACCTCGGCATTTTTATTTGCGGCGGCAAGGGGAAAACATCAAGAAAAACGCCTGACGAGATACGAACATGGGGCGAGAAGCTTTCTCTTCCGGTCCAGGGCGCCGAGAATCTTGTTTACAATTCAAAGATGAGCGCGAAAGTTGACAGCGCGCTTGTGCAGGACGGCTTCCAGCTCTATCATCACGCATTCTTTTTCTCAAGAAAGGGCTCGTGGGCGGTTGTCCAGCAGGGGATGAACGCAGAGAAACAATCCGCGCGCCGCTATCACTGGTATTCGGAGGACATCAACGATCTGGTTGATGAACCGCACGCGGCCATCAGTTCCCCCGTCATCATGAAGACCGTTCTCGATCTCACGGCAAAAAAGAGCGAGAAAGCGCGGGACATCTCGACCGAGCTCGCGCAATCCGGATACGCAACGCTCATGAAAGACATCCAACTCTTGAGAAAATATTCTTCACGCCTTTCGCAAACGGTTTCATTAAAGAACGGCGAAGGCCAACAGCTCACGCTGCTCAATCTGGAAACGCGCGAATTCAAATATCATCCCGTGGTCCACGAGGACTTCAGCAAAAGCAAGTATCTTGAAAAAGTGCTTGCAACCGTTGCGGAACATAAACCAAAAACATACGAAGAGCTCGTTGCGCTTCAGGGAGTCGGCGCCAAGACCGTCCGCGCACTCGCGCTCGTGGGAGAGGTCATTTATGGCGCAGCGCCATCATACGAAGACCCAGCCCGATACAGCTTCGCGCACGGCGGCAAAGATGCCACGCCCTATGCCGTTGACCGGAAGACGTACGATGAGACGATCCACATCCTCGGTGAGGCGGTTCGGAAAACAAAACTTACCGCCAAGGAGAAAAATGCCGCGCTTACTCGTATCGCAACGCCTCGATCGGACTCTTCCGTGCCGCCTGGCGCGCCGGATATAAGCCGAAACCGACTCCCGTGACACTCGATACGATAACCGCGATGACAACGGCTGACAGGGGAAATGCGAATACCCATCCGATCGAGAAGAATGTGGACAGAATAAGATAGACCGCCGTAACGACGACCGCACCAATAGCAATGCCGATCACGCCGCCGATAAAGGTGAGCATCACGGCTTCCACGAGGAATTGTTGCAGAATGTCGCGATCCGTCGCGCCGACGGCTTTGCGCAGACCGATCTCCCGTGTGCGCTCGATCACGGAAACCAGCATGATATTCATGATGCCGATACCGCCGACGATCAAAGAGATGGAGGCGATGGCCGTCAGGAATATCGTCAAAATGGATGTGATATTGCCGAGGAGCGACAAAATATCCGCCTGGGTTTCTATGGTGAAATCATCTTTTGAGGAATTGGTTATCGCATGGTCTTGTTCAAGGACTGATTGGATCCGCGAGGTTATGAACGAGGTGTTGTACGCCGGGTTGGCCTCAACGAGGACGTATTGGAAATAGTTGATGCCGAGCATCTGGTTTTGGGCCACCGTGACGGGCATCAGCGCAAGGTCATCCTGGTTGACGCCGCCAACCCCGACGCCCATTGATTTGAGGACGCCGGCCACGCGGAATGTGGTATTGCCGAGGCGAATACTTTTGCCGACCGGATTGATGTACTTGCCGAAGAGCGTCGTTGCGAGGTCGGACCCGATGACCACGACATGGTTATAGGCAGTTACATCCTGGTCGGTAAACGCAAATCCGTTCGTGACAGTATAGTTCCGTATCGTGAAGAAATTGGCGGTTACGCCCTGATAGGTGATCGTGAGGTTGTTTTCTCCATAAACTGCGCTGGTCTGACCACTCACGATGGGCGCGACGCCGCTGATCGATGGCTCGCGCGCCAGCGCGTCAACATCGTTTTGGACCAGCGTTTTGATGATGATGCCCTGGGACGCCGCCGGCGATTGGAACTTCCCGTTCGTTCCGCCCGGGACAATAAAGATGAGGTTCGAGCCAATGCCCTCCACCTGGTTCAAGATGAGATCCTGCGCCGACTGGCCGATCGACATCAGGATGATGACCGATGCGATGCCGATCACGATGCCAAGCATGGTCAAGAGCGACCGCGTCTTGCCGTGTTTGAGCGTCGCCTGAGCCGATTTTATGGAATCAGTAAGTTTCATGACTATTTCATTTGAAAAACTGGTCTTTTGAGTGCCGCGGGTTCTTGACCGGCGTATCGCTTTCAAGGACTCCGTCGCGAAGAGCAATGATGCGATCCGCAAACTCGGCGGTGTAGGTCTCGTGTGTCACCAAAACAATCGTATGCCCGTGATGATTCAAGTTATCCAGAATATCCATCACCTGCGCGCCGGATTTTGAATCAAGGTTACCGGTTGGCTCGTCGGCAAAAATAATGTCGGGCTCGTTCACGAGCGCGCGTGCAATGGCAATGCGCTGCTTCTGTCCGCCGGACAGCTTTCCGGTTTCAACATACAGTTTTTCTTCGAGGCCGACGGCGATGACCGCATCCTCAATCCGCTTTTTCCGCTCGGACGAAGGCACGGTCGAATAGATAAGCGGGATCTCCACGTTTTCATATACCGTGAGGCGCGAAAGCAGGTTGAAGGCCTGAAACACGAACCCCATCTGCTTGTTGCGGGCATGGGCAAGTTCCTGGTCGGTCATTTCGTCGATGCCTTTGCCAAGAAACGTATAGGAGCCGCCCGTAGGCCGGTCGAGGAAACTGAGTATCTGGAGCAGTGTTGATTTTCCGGAACCCGAAGGGCCAATGATGGAAACGAAATCTCCCTTATTGATCGTAAACGAAATCCCCCGAAGCGCTGATGTGATATTTTCTTCGTCGGTATAATCCTTTTTGAGATCTTTGACTTCAATCATGCAGTGCTACTTAAGTCCGATATTGACCACTTGTTCGCCGGCCGTAACACCCGACATTATCTCGATGTTGCCCTGCCCGTCGCTGATGCCGAGTGTTATCGGGATTTGCGTGACGGTGCCGTTCTTAAGCACTTCCACAAAGCTGCCCTGGTCATTCTGCAAAATCGCGTACTGCGGGAGGATGAGGGCGTTCGCATCGGTCTGTGTCTGGATCTTCACGTCAGCCGTGAGACCACTCTTCATCCGCACATCTGCGGTGTTGAATGATGCTTTAACCTTATAATCAACAACTCCGGAAAGGACCGTCTGTGCGGGGTCAACATGGAAGATCTTACCCGCAAAGGTCTCGCCGGGGAACGCATCGAATGTCATGGTAACCTGGTCACCGACGCTCACTTTGCCGATGTCGGTCTCCGGCACATAGGTATCAACCTCAAGGTCGCTATCGGAGATCACCGAGGTCATAACCGCGCCCGGAGTGGCAATCTGCCCGACTTTGGCATTCTGCACTGTGATAATGCCCGAGATAGGGGAGACGAGCGACGCCTGACTTATCTGCACCTGCACGCTTTGCGCACTTGCTTGCGCTTGTTCCACCTGCGCCTGCTGGGCCGCGATCTGCTGCGCGGTTGACCCGGCCAATTTCAGGTTGAGCTGCGCCTGGAGCTGTTGGATGGTAATTTTCTGGGATGCGATATTTTGCTTGGCCGTGGTCACATTCGTTGTTGCGGCATTCACCTCGTTGATCGCTGCCGTGACCGCGACATTGTACGTGGCAAGCGTGGCGTTCGATAAATTGGTTTGCTGGAGGAGTGCGCCGGAAATAAGGCTAAGAAAATTCTTGATGGTCGTAAGGTGGTTGATGGCATTTTGCAGATCCGTATCGAGCGTTGACGAAGGCGATGAAGCGCTCATGTTCTGCAACTCGCTTTGCCAGGCATTGAGCTCGGTACTTGCCAAAAGCCGCGCGGCATTCACGTTGTTGAGTGTCTGGGAATTACTGATCGAGAAGGTGAGCTGGGGGCTGTTGGTTTCCGGGGACGAAAAGAACGCCTGGAGCTGGGTTCGTATTGCGTCGTTGGTCTGCGTGTAGGCGGTGGAGATTATGTTGTTGATATTGCCATACTCGTTCGCAAGCGTCTGTTCGCCGCCGGCAAGGGCCGCCTGTGACGCCTGAATGTCCGCCGGTTGGGCGCCTGCCTGAAGATTGGCAAGTTGAGCTTTCTGTTCATCAACATTTGCCTGCGCTTGCGCAAGCTGGGCCTGTAAACTGCGCGTATCAAGCGATGCGATAATCGCACCGGAATTCACATGGTCACCGGCGCTATAATTCACGGCAGCGATCGTACCGTTGGTTTGAAATGCCAAACTAAGATCTTTGGCTGGCGTGGTATTGCCGGTGACATCCACGGTTTCAGTGATTGGCCCCTGGGTTACCGTGGTGAATTGGTATTGGTTGCCGCTATTGCGGAGGACGAAATAGGCAATGAGGCCTCCGACGACGAGAACGCCGATAACGCTATAGATAATTATTTTCTTTTTCATAGTAATATGAGGATGATGGTATCCGTCTTATTATACAATGGGTAGCCGGTTATTTGTTATCCACATTACAAAACTTGACCCGATAGTTAAGTTAGTTAATAATTTAGATTATAAATAAAGTATATCTTATGGAGCCGATTATACAAGTATCTCACCTCACCAAGAAGTTCGGCGGCTTCACCGCCGTGGACGACATTTCTTTCAGCGTACAACCCGGCGAAATTTTTGCGTTCCTTGGTCCCAACGGAGCAGGGAAGTCAACGACCATCAAGATGCTCACGACGCTCCTCACGCCGACCAGCGGGACGATCACGCTCAACGGCCACAATCCGGCCACGGATGCGAGCGCGGTCCGAAAGTCGTTCGGCATCGTTTTTCAGGACCCGAGCCTGGATGATGAATTGACCGCGTGGGAGAACATGGAATTTCACGGCGTCATCTATGGCGTCCCGAAGCCGTTGCGGCGCGAACGCATCAATCAGCTTCTGAAATTCGTCGAGCTCGAGGACCGGCGCAACAGCTTGGTCAAAGAATTCTCCGGAGGCATGCGCCGCCGGCTTGAGATCGCACGCGGCCTGTTGCACCATCCGAAAGTTATCTTCCTCGACGAGCCGACGCTCGGCCTCGATCCGCAGACGCGGAACCACATGTGGGGCTACTTGCAGGAACTCAACAAGTCCGAAGGCATTACCGTCTTCCTCACGACGCATTATATGGAGGAAGCCGACCGCGTTGCCCAGCGCATCGCCATCATTGACCACGGGAAGATCATCGCGCTCGGGACATCAGCCGAACTCAAAGAAAAAACCGGGAAGAGCTCTCTCGAGGACGCATTCCTTGAATTCACCGGAAAGGTCATCCGCGATGAAGAAGCGGGTACCGTTGACGCCATGAGGCGCAGGGGCCAAATGTGGCGCGGTGGAGGGCGAAGATAAAAAAATAATCATGAAAACTATTTATATTCTTTGGCTTCGGGCGATCAAGCGGTATTTTCGTTCAAAGTCGCGCATGATCGGGTCGCTCGGCCAGCCGATCCTTTTCCTGCTCGCGCTTGGATACGGTCTCGGTTCGGTATTCCAGGCGGCAGGGCAGGGGAACTATTTTGATTTTCTGGCACCGGGCGTCATCGGCATGAGCATCATTTTCACGGCGGTTTTTTCCGGCATTGATCTCATCTGGGACCGCCAATTTGGATTCCTCAAGGAAACGATGGCTGCGCCGGTATCGCGCATCAACATCATGATCGGCAGGACGCTCGGGGGCGCCACCGTGGCAACGCTGCAAGGCATCATCGTATTCATCATCACGCTCTTCTTTGGGTTCCGCCCTTACAACTGGGCGCTTGTCCCCGTGGCCATCCTCTTCATGCTCCTTGTCGCATTTCTCTTTACCGCCCTCGGCAATATGATTGGCTCCCTCCTCCAAGATATGCAGGGATTCCAACTCATCATGAACTTTCTTGTCATGCCGCTCTTCTTCCTCTCGGGTGCCCTTTTCCCCATCGCGGGATTGCCGTCTGTCCTGACGGTCGTCGTAAAGTTCGATCCGCTTTCCTACGGCATTGATTCCTTCCGCGCATTGCTTCTTAACCTCGGCAATTTCGGCCTTGGCCTTGATTTTGCAGTGCTCGCCGGAGTAACCATTGTGTTCCTCGGGCTGGGGAGTTACTTCTTCTCGAAAATACAGATATAATATAGTTATGTCAAACATCGAATGGCATAAAGTGACGTGGTATTCAAAAGTGATCGCGGCGGCAATTTTTGTCATCGTCCCGTTTGTCGGATTCTATAGTGGCATCCACTACGGCGAACTCATACAGCAGGCAGATCAATCCGGACAAGCATTAACAGCCACATCTTCAACAACAGTTCCCACAATTCTAGGATCTGAATATTACGCGAACACCGCGGAGTGGCAGGTCGGTCAGAGCAGCAATGGGGGATTTAGCATTGCATATCCCATCGATTTTTCGATCGACCAAAATTATTCCGCCACACCATCAACCGACTGGCGCCTTGGCGCGAACGGCAGTTCCGGAAACTTGTTCTTCACCATAACGATACCAGCCGCTTTCGAACCGCAAACAAATTTCGCCGACGCAAAACTCACCGTGGGCAGCAGCGGGAATCGCAGCGCGGTCACAAATTGCCTGGTGGTAGATCCGACCGGCGGACCGCCGTCTGCGACATCCACGGCGACTATTCATGGCATTCCGTTCACGGTTTTTAAATCATCGGATGCGGGAGCTGGAAACTATTATGAAACAACGAGTTATCGCACCGTGCATGCCGGACAATGCTACGCCATCGAATACACCGTCCATTCGGGTCAGATTGGAAACTATCCCACAGAATACAATCTTCAACCGCTCAACGAGAACCAAATCGATTCACTGTTAAACCGTATTGTCGGAACATTCCAATTCACGCCATGAACAAAGCGAGTAAAATAGTTGTCGTCCTTGTTTTTATTATCGTGATCCTGTTCGGCGTCGGACAGTTTTTTGCATTCTCGAATATCAATCCCAGTGCTAATCAGCAAGTCGCGCCGCAAACGCCGGGCTCCACAGCAAGCCCAACCCAGGTGGTCGCCTTCACAGCAAGCGTTCCCGCAAGCAGCACCCCGACCGAAAATGGATCTTGCTTTGCGAATTCCATCGCAGCGCCCTATCGAAGTGATGCGTGGCGTTGCACCGTTGGCAATGCGATCAGCGACCCCTGTTTCCAAATTTCCGGAAGCAAGAATTTGCTATGCGGCATGAATCCCGCCGAAGGCCCGTACGCGACATCAACGTTCGTCCTTCACCTCATGAAGGCGCTACCGCCTGTCTTTGTGCCATCCGCAACGCCCGCGAATTGGGCATGGGCCATCCAGTTGGCAGATGGCACTTATTGCACGCCCTTCACAGGAACCCGGCCGTTTACGGCAAGCGGCACCGTGGGATACTACGCATGCAATTCCCCAAATCCCTATGAAAGCATGATCTTTGGCGATTTGAACGCCAGTTCCAGCGCTTGGCTGGCGGAAGTCGGGTCTTTGGCGATTCATACATCCAGCCTGCCAACCCTGCAATACTCGGAAATAGTGCCCATTTCGACGGCTTGGCAGTGATTTCTCCACAACGCTTCCACAGGTTATTCAGTTTGTTGGGATTTTAGGGCCTTTTTAGGCCCTTTTTTCTCTTGACGCGATTTTTACACGCGATAGGATGATTAGGTTCTTTGACAATGTATTGCGGGTTTTCGGACTGACGTCCAAAGTGGGCCGTAAAGCTACTCGTGCGAACGAATACTAGGGACGGACATGTCTTTCCTAAAGGCATGAATGTTCAAAGTTGAGATTGCACACAGTGGCATCCTAGACGACAAGAATCTGCTTGGAAATAAAAACCGGTGGGATCTTGTACGATGGTCGAGGATCGAATCTGTAGGGTTCGTTTCGCTGACTAAGGCGTTAGAAATCCGGCTTAAGGGCCGGAGAAAGAGGTTCGGAAAAAATCGATCTACAAAGCGAGTGTCATCCGGGACAAGGTGAGCCAATCACTGCAACCGGAGGTCGATGCCAGTGTGTCATCGTATTCGCCAGGTGCGTAGCTGCGGCCTGGAAAGAAGCGGAGATTCATGGCCGATGAACTCCCATAGGCAAACCTGATTTTTTTGCCATGTGTTTGCGCAAAGGTTCACAGGGAACCCTTGCATCGACAGCGCTCTCACGTACGGAGAGCAACCGAGCTGTCTCACTTTTCGAGGTTTTAGGGAACCAAGAGAAGGCGAACGAAAAACTCTTCCGCATTCTTGAATGAGGATCGGGTGGCGCTTCGCAAGTTGTTTGTGTAGCTACGCAAACCGCAGGCGAGCGCGTCATCTCATCAATGCTCAAGAAACAAGTACCCGCATCCAGTCGAAGGCCGAAAGGGAAGGCGCGAATCCTCCCCAACGAAGCCCGGCGCACCGCAAGGTGTTGCCCGGGCTTCTTTTTTTTGTTTCAGGATAAATATCCCGCTGCTTTGAGCCACGATTCATTTTCCCATTCCCACAGCTTCTTAGCCCCGAGAAATGCCTCGAAATCATTCTGCCACGATGGAAATTCCTGCAGCTCAATGTCTCCCGTAAGCGGCGACCAGTCGTGCTCACATGTTTTCATGCTCCGATTCCGCCAATCGATCTTGATTTTTTCCTGGCCGCCTTTGATGCGCCGCCTCGCGCCACATCGGTTGCAATACTGTACCTGGTCAATCCTCAATATCCATCTCGTTTCCAGGTTTTTGAACTGGTTTTTGAGCGCGTCCATGTAGGCCGACGTCTGGAGAGAATAATCACGATAGATCGCCTGGGATGTCTTGATGTCGAGCACGCCGAGCTTTCCGCCGATGAGGGCAATGGCATCCACGGTGCCTGCGTAGCGATGGTCATAATTCACGATCCGCCGCTCGACACAATCGGGCGTCACCGTGATGTTATTTTTTTCAAAAAATTCCGAGAATGACCTTACCGCCGGAGCGATCTGGTCGGGAATCTCGGGATTGCTGCCGAGCAACAGGCCCTCGACGGCCTCGTGGATCATCGTCCCTTCTTTTGCGGATTGTTCGGTGATTTCCTGCGCCGCCTTATAGCTTTTTGCTTCGCCGTAATAATAGTAGAGCGCCGGCTTCGCCTTGATGCTGACGATCTTCGTGACGCGCGGGTACCAAACATCGTCAATGGTATAGCCGCACTGCTCTTTGAAATCGGTAATATCCTTGAAGTCGCCGAACATGATGCCTTATGATAACACGATTTTATTTGATAAGGCGATCAGTGATGCTCACGATGTTTCCCGCACCCATCATCACAAGAATAGGGGAGCGGGGAGCGGGGAGTAGTTTCATAACCTCTTTGAGCAATTCTTTTATTTCACGAGGGTTCGAGCAATAAAACACCGGCTTCTTCGGATGTTTCTTGTGCATTGCCCGAACAAGGTCGTTCGCGTTGCGCTTTGCAACAACGTCACGCCCTTTCACGTGATAGAGCGGGAAAATGATCGTGACATCTGCACTCGCGAAAGTGTCGCGAAATTCATTAAAAAGCATCTGGAGCCGCTGGGCCTGATGCGGCTGGAAGACACATATAAGAGGGGATGCCGGAAACTTTTCCCGAAACGCCGAGAGAGTCGCCTTGATCTCCGTCGGGTGGTGGGCATAATCATCAAAAACATTGATCGCTTGTGCCCCGGCGCGCATCATGCCGCGATATTCCATCCGGCGCCAGGCGCCACGATACGAACCGAGAGCACGCAGAATGTTTGATTCAGGAATTTTTAATAACTTGCCGAGCTCGAAAACAGCGAGAGCATTTGAAGCATTGTGCTCGCCCGCGATCTTTAATGCTTTTTTAATTTTTCCCGCCGAGCGGTTCGCACTCGAATACCAGATGACGCGGACCCTGTTTCTTTTTGCGATCGTGGCGATGACACCGTGGAGCGAATAAAGATTCTTATCGTCGCGGTTGAGGATCATCACTCCGCCGAGCTTAACCCGCGAAAGGAATTTTAAGAATGATTTTTTGAGATTCGCAAATGTCTTGTAGAAATCGAGGTGCTCGCGGTCAATGTTCGTAACGATCGCTATCGTGGGGACATATTCCAAGAACGCGGCGCCGAAATCATCCGCCTCAAGAACCAGATACGGACTTTTCCCAACCCGGACATTCTTGCCTCCAAGCTCCGTCAAGTTCGAACCGATCAAAATAGTCGGGTCGAACTTATTTTTCATAAGGGTTATTCCCGCAAGCGCCGTCGTTGTCGTCTTCCCGTGGGATCCCGTGATCGCGATCGTGGCATGGCCTTTTGTGATCTCGCCAAGGACCTGCGCGTAGGGGACTGTGGGTATCAGAAGCCGCCGGGCTTCGCGGAGCTCCGGATTATCCGCCGGAATAGCCCGATTGTAGACGACAAGGCCTGTCCCGCGGCCTACATGAGCCATTTTATGCCCAATTTTGACGTTTACGCCCTCTTTTCGCAGGGCTTTTGTGATAGCACTCTCCATAGCGTCCGAGCCGGAAATAGCCCATTTTTGCGCTAAAAGATATCGCGCAAGCGCGCTCATACCAATACCTCCGATGCCGATAAAATGGATCTTTTTCATATTTGTGTCGCAAATTTTTTGAGATAGGGAACGGGATCAACATCGCGGCCGTCCGCATCCGGCCCGCACCCGTGTTCGCTCTTTATGGAAAATCCGGCCGTCTCAAAAACGGAAAAATGGAGATGGGTGCCGGTCTCAAGCCCAGTTGAACCGATGGCCCCGATCTGCGTGCCTTTGCCGATGGTCTGGCCGGTTGACACGTCAATGTGTCCCAAATGCGCATACCACAGAACAACATTATCAGCCGGATCGCTGACCGCGACGAACTTTCCAAATCCGCGGCCGGGACAATAATTGTCCTGATCGCCGGTTGCGATTACCACACCGGCGCGCGGCGAGTAGATAGGAGCTCCGTAACGGGCCGCGATATCAACGCCGTCGTGCCATCCATTAATGTACCACGCGGAGTAGGGGGTTCGCCCATATCCTTGGGTGACATAGCTCCACCCCGCACCGGTCTTGCTGAACAAACTGAAGTCAATCGAGGGGAGTGCATCCGACGAACCGCCGGCCCACGGGTTCGTTGACATGGATGCCATTGCAAACCCGCTTGACGAGAACGCGTGTGAGATCTGCGTCCCGATATAATCAAAAAATCCTAAGACAAAAATGATAAGAAAGATAAATCCGATTCGTCGTGCCATATCGAAGTTATACGGAAAATTACCGGCGAAAGCAATTACACGTTCGGCTGGGGGAGAGCGATAAAACAGGACTGGTCCTTATCTATCACCTGTCGCACAACGCACATTTTGTGCCACTTGAAGCTAGTGCACCAGGCCCAACAGCCATTGGACAAACTGCTGCGTAATCCATAATACCCACAAGATGGCATTTAAAACGACCGTGACGACCTTCATAAGGTTGAGATTGGAAAACCACTGGTCAATCTCCTGCACCAGGGTCTGGAGGTTGACGTTCTGAATGTTATTGAAATTGAACGTTGGCAATCGTGGCGGCGTGGTTGCCGAACCGCCACCAAGCACGGACTGGCTCCCGATTGAATTGGCCAAATTCTGGAAGAAATTCTCAAACGGCGCGATCAAGGTCTGGAACGAGCTCCCGATGGTGACACCCGACGAAGACGCTGGCGCTCCGCCTGATCCGGCCGGATATGCATAGGCAGCGTTCAAGGAGAACAAAAGTCCGAACGATAATAATAGAGAGATAACCGTTGCAGTGAAAAACCGTCTGGGGTTCATCACATTCATTATACAATATCAAGCGGACGGCGTATCTGCGAGTTTTTGGATGGCGCCATGGATCCGCGCCAATGATTCTTCTTTGCCCAGCACTTCCATAATGTCGAGCGGGTCGGGGGATGCCGACTGGCCGGACAGGGCTACCCGCAACGGCCACAGCACCATTCCCCTGTTACCCGATTGCGAAATAATGCCGGCAAGGACCTCATTCAAAAGTTCTTTATGGAAGTCCCCTGCCGATATCGCACTGAACGCCCGATGGATCTCTTTGAGTATCGGCGAGACCTCGTTGAAGGGAACATTTTTCCAGACAAGAAGTTTTGCTTCATAATCCGGGAGATGAAAGAAAAATTTTCCCTGGGTAATAAAATCAGTGAGCGTGCTCGCGCGGGGGCGCTGCACGGCAATAATGTTCTCGAGCATGCTGCGGGGCGGAACTTTCCCACCCGTTTCTTTTTCAATGAGCGGCACAAGCATATCCGCGATCTTTGTATCGCTCAACTTCTTCAGGTGCTCCTTGTTGAGCCACATCAATTTTTCCTCATTGAAGATCGCGCCGGCTTGTTGGACGCGGCTGATGTCGAATTCCTCGATAAGCTCTTCCGGAGACATCACTTCCTTGTCCCCTTTCGGATGCCAGCCGAGAAGCGCCATAAAATTCATCACCGCTTCGGGCAGGTAGCCCTTATCGCGGTAGCTCATGAGCGCCACGTCGTTCACGCGCTTCGACATCTTGCTCCGGTCAGCGTTCAGGATGAGCGGGATATGCGCATAAACCGGCTCCCTGAATCCGAGCGCTTTCTGCATCAAAATCTGCTTTGGCGTGTTCGAAAGATGGTCCTCGCCGCGGATCACGTGGCTGATCTCCATGAGCTCGTCGTCCACAACGACGGCAAAGTTATAGAGTGGCGTGTCGAGGTCTTTCGCGATCACCTGGTCGCCGAGGAGTGCGGCATCAAACGTTACTTTGCCGCGGGCAAGGTCCTTGAACTCAACTTTCACCTCCGGAATTTTGAACCTGATGACCTCGGGCTTCCTGCCTTCCTCGGGCGGCGCTTTGAGGTTCCTGCAATGCCCGTTGTACTTCGGTGCGAGTCCCGCGGCGAGCAGGCCCTGCCGCTGGGCTTCAAGGTCTTCTTTGGTGCAATAACAATAATACGCGTGGCCTCCATCCAGAAGCTGTTGTAAATATTTTTTGTAGATAGGGGTCCGTTCGCTCTGGCGATAAGGACCGTAGTTTCCTTTGTCGCCCATGAGCGGCATGCCGGGCCCTTCATCCCAATCCAAGCCGAGCCACGCGAGCCCTTCAAGGATCCCGTCTTCGTATTTTTTTTCCGAGCGCTCTTTGTCCGTATCCTCGATGCGCACCACGAACGTCCCTTTGTGCTGACGCGCAAAGAGCCAGTTGAAAAGCGCCGTCCGGACCGTGCCGAAATGAAGCGGTCCCGTCGGGCTCGGCGCCATCCGCACACGAATTGGCCTCTCGGATGACTCGGTCATAAGTAACCATTATTTTAGCAGATTTTAAGGGTTTTGGGAAATAAAAAAAGGCGGGACATGGGGGCCAAGGTCAAGGGGGGAACTCTTGACCTTGGTTCGATGTCCCGCGGAGTGTTCTGTGAAGTTCGAAGTTACCCTATGCTGCTTTAATCTTACCCCTTCCCTGCCGCCATGGCAATAATGCCGTCGGCGATGGCTTCCGCCGCGTCCGGAACAAAGAAAGTGGCCGAAGCCGCGCTCATTTTTGCGCGAAGATCGCCGTTCGAAAGGATGCTCTTGAATTGCGACAGGAATATGCCCGGAAGCAGATTGGTTTCCTCGATCACCGCTCCCCCACCGGCTTGCGCAAATTCGTAGGCATTCACGCGCTGGTGGTCATTCGCGGATTCGGCGAGCGGGATAAGAATAGCCGGGATGCCGAACGCGGCGATTTCAAAAATGGTGCCGCCGGGCCGCATGACGACGAGGTCGGCTGCGGCAAGCGCGGCCTGGAGCTTGTCCGTAAGATAATTGACCGGCTGGTAACGCACCATGGATGACGCCGGCTGTCCCGCGAGCGCGGCATTCGCGAGTTTTTTGACGTCTTCGAAATTGGCGACGCCGGTCTGGTGCAAGACCTGGCTTGTCTTTACTATTTCCACAAGATTCGCGGCAACGAATTCATTGATACGGACGGAGCCCTGCGAACCACCAAGAATGAGCGTGAGCGGTGCGTCCTTATTGAAATTGAGCGATTCCTTGGCATCCTCTTTTGTCGGGCGGTTGTTGAGCAGTTCGGCGCGGATAGGCGCGCCAGTCACCGTCGTACGCGCTGGGTTGAAGGATTGCGCGGCGCGCGGGAAGCTCACGAAAACTTTTTTCGCAAAGCGCGATGATGCCAGATTAGTAAGTCCCGGCGCGGCGTCGGATTCGTGGAGCGCAACGGGAATACGGTAGAACCAGGCGGCGAGCACCACGGGAAACGCTCCCGTGCCGCCTTTCGAAAAGACGACGTCGGGCATCACGAGATACATTTGCCACAGTGCCTGCACCAAGCCGATAAAAAACTTCGGGATATCCAAAATGTTTTCGAGGGAAAAATACCGGCGGATCTTTCCGGCCACGATCGGCCGTATCACAATGCCGCGATCCGCCAAAAGGGACGCATAAGAATCTTTTGGCCCGACATACACGAATTGCGTATTGCCTCCGAGTGATTGCACTTTTTCCCCGAGCGCTTCCGCCACTGCAAGCAAGGGATAGATGTGCCCCCCGCTGCCGCCGCCGGTCAAAACCACCGTGAATGTTTCCTGGCGTGCCATAGTATTATTCTACCTGTATTTTGTCACATTTACCGAAATGCCCATCATGGTGAGGAAAATGGCGAGCGCCGTGCCGCCGTAGCTCACAAAGGGCAGCGGTACGCCGGTCAAAGGAATGAGGCCGGAAATGGATGCCATGTTGACGAATGCCTGCAGCGCCACCACCATGCCGAAGCCGACGAGCAGCAGCCGCCCGAACTGGTCTCCCATCCGTTTTGCAAGCCAAAACATCCGCAAGCATACGATGGCAAAAAGCGTTGCGAGGATTGAGGCGCCCACAAAGCCGAGCTCTTCGCCCGTGATGGCGAAGATCGAATCGTCTATTGGGTCCGGCAGATAGCTTGCTTTGGTTGCCGACTGTCCGTAACCCACGCCAGCAAGGCCGCCAGAACCTATGGCAATGAGCGCCTGGTTCACCTGATAGTTCTGCCCCTGCGTGTCAGCGCCCGGATCGAGATATCCAAGGATGCGCGCGCGGCGATAGGGAGTCACGTACACCACAAGGGCGACCACAGCCACGCCAAGCAGAATGGTCCCGATAATATATTTATACGGCGCCCCGCTCACAAAATAAACCGTGAGGCCTGCGCCGAGCAGGATGGCGACCGTGCTCGTGGCCGGCTGCAAGATTAGGAGCGCTCCCACAAGCGCGGCAACGAGAATGAACGGGACCAACCCGGATTGGAAATCGGTCGAACGCTTGAACTTTGTGTTCGAAAGCCACGCGGCGAGATACATGATGAAAACGAGCTTCATGAGTTCAGCCGGCTGAAAGCTCAACGGGCCGAGTTTGAGCCACCGGCTTGAGCCGCCCATGTATGTCCCGAGCGGCGTGAAGACGGCAACGAGCGTAAAAATGCCGATGAGGAGAAATATGAATGCATATTTCTTCCAATGATAAAATGGCACGAAATACGCAACGAGGAATCCCAGGATGCCGAGCGAGAGGCCATAGAAGATCTGGTGCTTGAGATAGTAGTACGTATCATTGAACAGCGTTTTGCCGATGTCCGATGACGCCGATGCGAGCATCGCAAGCCCGAAGACGACCAGCAAAAAAATGACGGCGAGGAGAAAGTAATCGGGATTCCGCGCTGTCCGGCGCGGCGCGCGCTCGGCCATTACTTTGGAACGGAATGGCGCAACGCCCTTCCCGGAAACGCCCCTTTGAATTCCCCGTCCTGCATGGCAAGCATGCCGTTCACGACCGTAAATCGTATGGTGCCGCCCTTGAAACATGTGAGGTCGGCGAAATTACCTTCTTTGATCACTCCCCTGCCCGCGAGGCCGAATGTTTTCGCCGGTTCGAGCGTTATTTTGCGGATCGCGTCCGCAAGCGGCATGATGCGTTGGCCTTCAACCATGGACAGGAACTTGGTGAACGTTCCCGTGGTGCGCTCCGATTTCAACCGCCGGTCCTTTGCAAAACCGAAGCTCGGCGCGTCCGACGCAATGAAGCTCCGCGGGCTTGCAAGTGCTTCCGCAATCAGGGCGCCATTCACGTTCTTGTACATCGCCGCGCCGCGCATGCCGAGCGCCGCCATAAGCTTGAGCAACGCCGCGCGGCTGTCGTCCATGCCGTACATTTGTTTCATGTCGCGCAGCGAACGGCCCACCAAAAAATCATTACCCGGCGCTTGGGCGATGATGAATTGGTCCTCGTCAAGATGCGGCATGTCCTTTTGGATCTTTGCCGCCATCCAGTCGTCTTTCAATTGCGAAAGCATTTTCTCGAATCCGTCCGTCTGCGCCCAGCGCGGCAAGAACATGTAGATCGGCATCATCGCAAAAAGCGACGGGTATACGCCAAAATGGAAATCCACTTCCGGCGGCAGCGATTCTATGGTGGCGCGCGCTTTTTCGTAGCGTTGTTCCTGCCCGACAATCGGGACAAAGTGGCTGATCAGTGTTTTCGCCGTGGTTTCTTCCGCAAGCTTGATCGTTTCGCGCACCGCATCGCCGATGCCCTCTTTGGTGTCCCGAAGATGAGTGGCATAGACGCCGTTGTTGCGCTTCACGATGCTTGCAAGCGCGGCGATTTCCGCATACGAGGTCGAGCGCGCGTGGACATATTCAAGGCCGGTGGACAAACCGAAGGCGCCTTCCCGAAGCGCGTTCGTCAGGGTGCTCTTGAACACCTCGAGTTCGTTCTTTGTGAGATCGCGCGTGGCTTCTCCGACAAGCGCGCGGCGGACGGTCGAATGGCCCACCAGGGTCCCGAAATTGACGGCGAGCGGGCGCTTATCAACCACCTCGAGGAATTCAGCCATGGTATGCCAATTTACATTGACACGATTAGTGCCGCCCCACTTGCGGAACGATTCAAGCCCGCCGTAGAGGAGCGGTGCAAGCGACGCGCCGCACATGCCGCCGAAGATTGACGTCACGCCTTGTTTCAAAAAATCCTCCTGGCTTGGGTATTCAAGCAGGGTGAGATAGTGGTCCGACGCAGTGTTCACATCAATGAAGCCGGGGCTCAAAAATGCGCCCTGGCCATCAAGGACGACGTCAGCAGGTTTTTTGGGAAAATTTCCGATCGCGGAGATGTGTTCGCCATTCACAAAAACGTCGCACGGTTCCGGAAACTCCCGCGCGCCGCCGATAATACGAACGTTCTTGATGAGAAGCGTCATGATTCTTTCTGTTCTATCTCCAACAGCCGATTATATTTCGCGATGCGTTCGCCGCGTGCCGGCGCGCCAAGTTTCAACCCGTCCGCGCCCACGCCGTAGGCAAAGTCGGCGATGAAGTCGTCGTTCGTCTCGCCGCTCCGGTGCGATGCCACGACCGCCCAGCCGTATTTCCGCGCCGCGCGGACTGCGTCGAGCGCCTCCGTCACGCTCCCGATCTGGTTCGGCTTCACGATCACGCCGTTCACGCTCCGCTCCGCATGCGCGCGTTCCATGCGCCGCACATTCGTCGTTGTAAGGTCATCACCCGCGATCCACATCTTTTTGCCGAAAAGCGCCGTGAGCATCGCAAATTTTTCAAACTCCTCCTCGCCGAACGGATCTTCGAGGTAGACGAGGCCGTACCGATGGATAAGCTGAGTATATATTTTCCCAAGATCTTCCTGTTGTGATTTTTTTATATCCGTCGCTGCGGCGTCCATGCCAAAATCCACTTTCCGCTCGAGTTTCAATTTTTTGACGACGCCGTGCAAAATATGGAACGGCTCAAGGTCGTCCTTGAAGTTCGGCGCATATCCCCCTTCGTCGCCGATACTCGTTGCGGTCTTCCCCTTTGCCGCGGCAAGCGCGCCGCCGAGGGCGCGATAGACCTCCGTCGCGATCTCCACCGATTCTTTTATCGTCTTAACACGCGGAATGATTAAATATTCCTGAAAATCGAGGTCATTTCCCGCGTGCAACCCACCATTAACAACATTTACAAAAAGACGCGGATGGGCCACGTCGGCTGACGCGCGGACGGGCACGCCGTATTCTTTCCGGATTTGTTTCCAAAGAGGAATGTTATTTGCCACTGCAGTCGCGCGGAGATACGCAACGGACGTTGCGAGGATCGCGTTCGCGCCAAGCTTCTTCTTTGTTTTGGTGCCGTCGAGTTTGTTCAAAAAAGCGTCGAGCGCCGCTTGGCTGTGGATCTGGGTACGCTTGAGCTTCGGCGCGATGATGTTCTCTATCCGCCGCACCGCAACCGGCGCGGGGAGCGCTACCGCCTCGGATGCGCCGGTGCTTTTCCCTTGTGGCACCGATGCCACGGCCCGCACGCCGTTCGCGAGCGCGAGCGAAACTTCCACAGTCCACTGCCCCCGCGAGTCAAGAACAGGGCGCGCCGTGAGCGATTGTATCTTCATAGCTTTAATTTTAACACAATTTCGGGTATAATCGGTGGCAGCAATAGCTACACATCTTAATAAGCAAGGAGTAATTATGCTCGAAAGGGATATGACCGGAGAGGAAGTTTTTTGGCGTTATGCGTCCGCCTGCGTTGGGCGGATGGCGCTTTTCGGTCATATTACCGATGATCGACTGCAGCGTATTCATGAATACGTCAAAAGTGGAAAACCGATTAGCCATCACCTTCTCAATAGCTGTTTCCCGCTCGCATATTGGGATTCACGGAAATATGCGCGCACGAATGGTCTTGCGCAATGGGATCGCGACACGCAAATATCGTTTTGGCGTTATGAACATCGCAGAAAGAGCGAGAAATGTCGAGCGCATCGCGGGAGGGTCAAGGCCGTAATCAGAGTTGAGGGAATTGAATTCTCCACTGCGATCGTCATGCCGGACGGGCCTGATGAACACGACACAAACACATACAAAGCTGCAAACATACATCGGCTTTCTCTAGAGGAGGGCGACACGGTTTATGTCCACCACTTCGCAATTGCAGAGGGAGTCCGAAACGGTTACAGACTGAAGGCACCGCTTCTCATTTGAGGAGCGGTGCCGTATCATTTTAATACTATGGAAGGCATTTTACGCTGCAGCCGTTACGCGTTTGGGCCAAATCGGCTCCACTATTGTGGTCCCGATGCGAATAGCGAGATCCGTTCTTATATTGAAGAGGGGGTGGCCGACCCGGGTCTAGAAAAATTGATGAGTCAGTTCCGGACGATGTTCCCCTATCTTCGACATATCGCAGAAGCAAACGGCATTCACAACCCGTTCGACACGCGTGTGGTCGAGGCCTATTGGATCGGCAACGATCTTTTGGAAAATATTGGCGAGCAAAAATTCTATCGCCACCTCATTGAGGATCATGAGGTAAAAAAGAAAGTTAGTGCGAAATCATTTTCATACATGACGGAGGGCATAGGAAAAGGTGCGGTGCCCCACCATTCGTTTCATGTGTTTGAGATCTGGCGATATACCGGCGACCATGAAAAAGGAGAGATGCTTTTTCAGATGGATGAATGCCGGGTGAGCTGGGGAACTGTCACCGCCGTGAACGGCCCTGCGATCACGGTTCAGAGCGAGCCACTTCTCTATGCGCAGGGAAAGCTTTTTCTCGGGACGCCGACGGAAAAAAAGCTCGCGCGGCGGCTGGAGGCCGAATACGACATAGAACAGATCAAGCCCGGCGATATTGTTTCTATTCACTGGAGCGTCCCTTGTGAGGTCATCACGGAGCGCCAAGCCGCGATGCTCCGTAAATACACCCTCCGCCATATCGCCCTTACGAATAAAACCATTTAACATTCTTCCATATGATCGTCTATGTCTTCGGCAACCCGGACTTGCCCGCCGACTCGCTACCGCTCAAAATCCTGCCCGGTCTTGAGAAAAAAATGCCACAGGTACGGTTTGTGGTGAAGGACCCGAATGAAGAGTGGGATGTGCCGGAAGAGCTCGTGGTCATTGACACCGTGGAGGGTGTGAAGGATGTCACCGTCTTTGACGACCTCACAAAATTCGTTGCCGCGCCGCGGGTCACGATGCATGATTTTGATGCGCTTACCAACCTGCGCTACCTCCAAAAGCTCGGCAAAATCAAGAAGATAAAAGTTATCGGAATTCCTGCCACAATTCCGGAAAACGAAGCGTTGCAAAAAGTGGCCGTTCTGCTCGGACAAGCAGGATAGCCAGCGATAGAGGTATACTTACTGGATGAACAAAAAAACATGGGCGAGCTTGCTTATCGCGGTAGTGGTCGTGGTCGCTGTTGTTGCGGGGGTGTATGCACTTTCAAGAAACCAAGCGAAAGATCAAGCTGCTGTTTTTGATCCTTTGAATGCAACTTATACCATTGAGGGTCAGCCGATTACTTTGGTGAACGGCACAGCGGAAACAAATGCCACGACCATGTTTGGCGAACCGGTAAGCGGCGACCTGAACGGCGACGGGAAAGCAGATGCAGCGGTCATGCTCGTGCAAAATCCCGGTGGCAGCGGAACATTCTATTATGTGGCCGCAGCCATTAATACTGCGCACGGCGCCCAAGGGACGAACGCCATTCTTCTTGGAGATCGAGTCGCTCCCCAAAATATTCAAATTGAAAATGGACAGGTCATCGCCAACTACGCCGACCGCAAGCCCGGAGAGCCGATGACCACAATGCCATCGGTCGGCGTGAGCATGTATCTCATCTATGACGGATCAAAGCTCGCGACATCCTCTCGGGGTATAATGAAGTAGTGGAATTTTATCTCCCCTCCCTTACGCTTCTTCTCGCCATCGCGGGATTGACCACGGGCTATACTCCCCTTTTTATTATCGCGATCGCGATAGGCCTTCTTGTGCTCGTCCGTAATTCCGTACAAAAGATGTTCGAAGGGCGGTATTCCCTTGATTACATCGCCATCCTTGCGATGGTGGTCTCGCTTGCAACCAGCGAATTCCTGGCGGGCGCGGTCATTTCGCTTATGATCCTCGTGAGCGAAGCGCTTGAAACGTACAGTTCTCGCGAAGCGGAGGCAGCGCTCAAAAAGTTTGTAGAGAAGATCCCGAAGACCTGCGAGGTCAAGACCGCCGACGGATTGAAATCGATAAGCATCCACGAAGTACGGGAAGGCGACGTCATCTTTGTGAGACCCGAGGAGATGATCCCGCTCGACGGGACCCTGATCTCCGAGCGGGCACTCATGAATGAAGCGAATCTTACCGGAGAACTGGAACCGCAGTCATACATCAAGAGCCAGCTCGTAAAAAGCGGCCTCATCAATCTTGAGTCCTCCATAGAGCTCCGCGTGGTCGGCGATTTTTCGCATTCCGCGTACCAAAAGATCGCCGACCTCGTGCAAGAAGCAAAAAAGCATCCCGCACGGACCGTGCGCCTTGCGGAGCGCTACAACTACGGCTTCACCGCCATCACCCTCGTTATGGCAACGGCCGCGTACGCCATTTCCCACGAATGGAGTAATATCCTTGCCGTGCTCGTGATGGCAACCCCGTGTCCCCTCCTCATCGCGGCGCCGGTAAGCTTTCTTGGCGGGCTGAACAAGGCATCCAAAAAAAATATTATCGTCAAGAAGCCGTCCGCACTTGAGACGCTGTCCCAGATAACCACCATCTTTTTCGATAAAACCGGCACGCTGACCATCGGCGAGCCGCGGCTTGAAGGCGTGAAAGACCTTGCCGAGGGGTTTTCAGAGGACTCACTCATCGCGTCCGCCGCGGCGCTCGAGATCCACTCGCTGCACCCTCTCGCGAAAGCCCTCGTGGCAGCGAAAAAAAAGCGCGGCCTCCCCAATTACGAGGCAACCGACGTGAAAGAAATAATCGGCGATGGCATCGCGGGAACCATCAACGGCAAAACATTCAGGGTGGAACGGGCGAATGATCCGGCAATTGAGGGCATTGCCATTGATATCTTTGCGGACGGTGCGCTTGCCGGACGGCTCATCTTTGAAGATCAGATAAAGAGCGGCACCGTGGAACTTCTCGGACAATTAAAGAAACACTATACCGTGGCCATCCTCACCGGCGACACGGAAGAAAACGCACAACGGTTATTCGGTCACCTTGGCGTCGCCATCCATGCGCGCTGCCTTCCGGCGGACAAGTTCGCCATCGTGAAAGCGGCGCGGGCTGATGGCGGAAAGGTCATGATGGTCGGCGACGGCCTGAACGACGCTCCGGCGCTCGCACTCGCGGACGTGGGCGTGGTGTTCTCCGGCAGCGAGAACAGCGCGTCAATCGAAGCGGCATCCATCGCCATTTTGAGCCGCAACATAGAGCGGGTTTCGTACATCCTCGGCGTTGCCAATGATTCAACCCGCATCGCGCGCGAAAGCATCCTCTGGGGCATCGGCCTTTCCATCGTCGGAATGGCCTTCGCTGCCCTTGGGTACATCCCGCCCGTCACTGGCGCGATCCTTCAGGAAGGCATTGATGTGTCTGTGATATTGAACGCTTTGCGCGCCGCCTGGTAGGGCGGTTCCGCCGAAAAATTTATTTCTCCCACTTCACTTTGAGGAAGTGCGAACCGCAGCTCATGCAGGGATCGTAGGCGCGGATAAGCTTCTCGATCTCGAATTCGATCTTTTCATTCGGCAGATTATTGGGCAGGAGCCCCTGGACGAGTGTTGCAACGTCGCGCTGGATATTCACCTGGTTCTGGCCGGTGGGCACGATCACCTCCCCTTCTTTCACGATGCCGTCCTCACCCACGTGCACTTTGTGGTAGAGCGTGCCGCGCGGCGCTTCCACAACGCCAATGCCAATTCCCTCGCGCTTCGGCAATTTCATGACCGGTTCCGGCAAGAATTTATTGCTACGCAAAATTTCCAGCGACTCATCAATGGAATGCAGGATCTCAATCGCCTGCGCAAGGTTGTTATAGAAAATATCGGTTGACGGGAAAAGATTCAGCGTGTCGCCGAGCGATGCCTTTGTGTTCGGATGCAATTTGTCCTTCGCAAGATTGAGCCGCGCCAAGGCGCCCACCATGTAACCCTCGCCGTTGTAGAGATATGCCGACGCCTGCGAATACGGAAGGACCACCTGCTCCAGGTGCTTATGGAATTCCCGTTTGGGGAAAATCTCGCCCTTGCTCGTCACGATCGAGCCGTCAATGTAGCCGTAGCCCTTTTCCGGCAGGAGCGCCATGAATTGCGTCTTCCGGTCAAAATGGAACGGCGCGTTTTTGAAAATCTTCACAAGGCGCAGCGCCGCAGGACGAACAGCTTCCAACTTTTCGATCGCCTCCGCGATGCCCGCCGCATCAGGGAACTTCAAGAAGCCGCCGATCGTGGGATAGACCGCGTGGACGCTCCGCCCGGCCACGAGCGTCGCCAAGAAATTACCGGCGCCTTTCGTGTCGAAGCCGTCATGGAGCAACTGGTGCTCTGCCTCAACGTTCTCGTCAAAATCAAGAAATGCGTCTTTCCCGAAAACATCGGGCATGGAGAAAAGATAAAGGTGAAGCGCATGGTCGCGGATCACAAGGCCGTGCATCGTGAGCGCGCGAAGCACCTTGGTTTGCGCCGAGGGCTCCATGCCGAGCGCGTTCTCGCAGGCCTCAATGCTGCACATGAGGTGCGCATTGGAGCAGGTGCCGCAGATGCGCGCCAGGTGCTGCGGGATCGCCATGATCGCCTTCCCCTTCATAGCTTCGGTGAAGAACCGCTTGTATTCGGTGATCTCAAACTTCACATTGGTCACCTTGCCGTCTTCAATGTGCACCGAAAGGCCCGCGGCGCCTTCAACTTTCGTCAAACTTTCCATCGAGAGATCAATTGTGTGCATGGTTATGGAATTATTTTGCTTTCAAGTTCTGCCGTGAGCTCATTCACCGCTTTCAGGAAATTTCCCGGCTCCATGGGGCAACCCGGCACTTCGGCGTCAACGGTCACCACGTCCGAAACCTTGAGCACCTTGGGCAACGCGCCAAACCGCGTGATGAGAAAATCAATTGACTCTTTTTGCTCATCAGTGAAGGAATTCCGCTGGCCGGAGGGCAAGCCGGTCACCGCGCATGAGCCGATGGCAACAAGCTTTTTTGAACGTTTCCGGATATCTTTCAATTTGGCCTCATGTTCCGGCGACGCAATCGCGCCCTCAATGAAGGCAATGTCGAAGTCATCCATCACGTTATGCGATTGCAAAACCCGCGCGTGCCGGAAATCGAACTTCTTTTTCCACTCTTGCCAATGGTCATTCATGACCTCGGTCATCACGATCGTGTTGTCCTCGCAGCACGAAAATGAGAACCAGCCGATCTTTAATTTTTCCGGGGACGCCATGGCTTTATTCTATCACAACCGCGGAGCGGAGCGGACGGGCTATGGTATAATCTTCATATAATGTCTCCCCACGAGAACATCTTTACGGTCGGCATCGGCGGCGCGGCCGGCGACGGCGCGCGGGAAGCGGGAGCGAGCTTGGCGCAATTCCTTACCGACCTCAATTTTGAGGTCTTTGTCGGTTTTGATTATCCCTCCCTCATCCGCGGAGGGCACAATTACAGCCGCATAAGCTTCTCCGGCGAGAAGGTCCACACCGACCACGCGGCGCTCGACGTCCTTGTGGCGCTTGATGAAACGACTTTGAAGATACACAAAGACGAGCTGCACAAAGACACCGTCGTGCTCGCGGACAGTTTTGAAAAAGACGACACGGATCGCTTCGGGGCGAACGCCATCGTCCTGCCGATGAAAGAATTCGCGCAAAAGATCGGCGCACCCCCCATCACGCGCACATCCGTTGCGCTCGGTGCTGCGTGCTACCTGCTCGGCTTTTCATTGCAGGACATGATCCCGGTCATCACGGATATCTTTAAGGACAAAAGCTTGGAGGCCAACCTCAAGCTCGCGGAGATGGGCTATGAGCATCTTGAGAAGCTCCAATTCCGCCACTGGAAAAAGTTGGCCCCGCGCAGGACCGAAAAAGCGGAGCTCACGGACGGCAATACGGCTTTTGGCGACGGGCTCGTGGCGGCCGGCTTGGACATCTACTTTGCCTATCCCATGACGCCGTCATCCGGCATTCTCCACTACCTTGCAAAACAACAGAAGGAACTCAAGATCAAAGTCATCCAGCCGGAAAGCGAGCTCGCGGTCATCAACATGGCGCTCGGCGCGGTCTATGCCGGCAAACGCGTTGCCATCGGCTCCGCGACCGGCGGCTTTGCCCTGATGCAAGAAGCATTCGGCCTTGCGGGCATTGCCGAATTGCCAATCGCCATCGCCGTTTCCCAGCGCTACGCTCCCGCCACTGGCGCCGCAACGTACACGGCGCAAACAGACCTGCAATTTCTCCTCCACTCCGGCGACGGCGAATTCCCGCGGATCGTGCTTGCGCCCGGCGACCCCACAGAAGCATTCGCGTGCGGTGCCGATGCTTTGAACTTGGCATGGAAATATCAACTACCCGTGATCGTCGTCCTTGATCGGCAACTTTCTGAAAGTTTGGAAGCAGTCCCCGTGCCCGATGCGAAGTCGGTCACGATCGAACGCGGCGCAATACTGGAACAATCTCCGGAAAACTATGGACGATATAAAATTACGGACGACGGCATCTCGCCGATGGCCTTCCCGGGAACTCCGGGCACGGTTATCAAGGTGAACAGCTATGAGCACGACGAGAGCGGCCTTACAACAGAAGAAGCAAAGGCAATCAAGGCGATGAACGACAAGCGCTTTGCAAAGGCGCGCGGCATCACGGGAGAGCTTGGCAAGCATGAAGGCGTGAAGGTGTACGGCGACAAAAAAAGCCGCAACGTCGTTGTCTTCTGGGGATCAACGAAGGGCGCCGTGCTTGAGGCGGCAAAATATCTCGCAAAGCCGGCAAAGCTCGTGCAGGTGGTCTGGATGGAACCGTTCGATGCCGCAAAAGTTGCCGCAGAACTCAAGGACGCAAAAGTGATCATTGACGTCGAAGCAAACCACACGGCGCAGCTCGCAGCGCTCATTCGCGAGAAGACCGGCATCCTCATCGAAAAGAAAATCTTGCGATACGACTCGCGGCCGTTCGATCCCCTGGAGCTCGCCGAAGCCATCAATCACCTTTTGAAATAACATGGACGTCAACCTTTCAACCAAAGCAAAGATCACCTGGTGCCCGGGATGCCCGAACGGAGGAATCCTCGTCGCCTTCAGGCAGGCAATCACCGATCTTGTGAACGACGGTAAACTGAAGACCGAAAACATCGTCGCGCTGGGTGGCATCGGCTGCCACGGGAAAATCACCGACTATCTGAACCTGAATACCTTCACCTCGCTCCACGGCCGCGTGATCCCGACCATGGAAGGCGTGAAGGTTGCGAACCCGACGCTCACCATCGTGGGGTTTAGCGGCGACGGCGATTCATATTCCGAGGGCGTGGGGCACCTTGTGCATGCGGCGCGTAGGAACGCCGACATTAATCTTTTCATCCACGACAACCAGATCTTCGCCCTCACGACTGGCCAGGCGACACCCACGTCGCCAATCGGCTTCAAGGGAAAATCAACGCCCTTCGGCAGCATCGAGCCGCCGTTCAATCCCCTGCTCTTCATGCTCTCCGCAGGCGCCACGTTCGTTGCGCGTTCGTACGCGCTCGACATCGCAAAGACAAAAGACGTCATGAAGGCCGCCATCGCGCACAAGGGCTTTTCGTTCGTGGACATCATCCAGCCGTGCATCACGTTCTATGATACGCGCGACTATTTCAAGGATCGCGTTTATTGGATCAATGAAAACGAGCCGAAGGACAATCTCGCGCATGCGATGGAAAAAGTGCAGGGCGACGGCAGCGACAAAGTCCCGCTCGGCATTTTCTACCGCGTGGAACACCCGACATTCGAGGAACAACTTTACGCATGACGGACCTCAAGAATCTTTTCTCTCCCCGCACGGTCGCAGTGATCGGCGCCTCGAACGACAAAAATAAGGTTGGGTATTCGCTGGTTTTTAATCTGAAGGATGGCGGCGCGAGCGGCAGCGGCGCCATCAGGAAAATTTTCCCTGTCTCGCTCACGGAAGAGACCATCCTCGACCTGCCTGCCTACAAGTCCGTTTTGGATATACACGATGATATTGACCTTGCCGTGATCGCCATCCCCGCCCCAGCGGTGCCGGCAGTGCTTGAGGAATGCGGAAAGAAAAAAGTGCCGGCGGCGATCGTCATCTCATCCGGATTCAAGGAAGCGGGCGATGCCGGCAAAGAGCTCGAGAAAAAACTTGCGGCGATCGCGCGGCGGCGGAATATCGCGCTTCTCGGGCCAAACTGTCTTGGGACGATTGACGCGTATTCCGATCTGAACGCGACGTTCGCGGCGGCCTCCGGCAACGCCGGGCCTGTTGCCGCGCGCGGCTCGGTGGCCGTCCTTTCGCAGTCGGGCGCAATGGGCGCGGCAATGCTCGACTGGGCGCGCGAGGAAGGTGTGGGATTCTCGAAGTTCATCAGCTTGGGCAACGAGGCCTCGCTCACGGAACTGGATTTCTTGGAATATCTTGCAAAAGACAAAGACACGAAAGCCATTCTCCTCTATCTGGAAAAAGTGAGCGACGGAAAGAAGTTCATGGCGCTCGCCCAAAAAATCACGCGCACAAAGCCGATTGTGGTCCTGAAAGCCGGACGGAGCGCGCGTGGGAGCGCAGCCGTGCTCTCGCACACGGGCTCGCTCGCACCCGAAGGAGCGGTATTCGAAGCCGCGTGCCGCGAGTGCGGCGTTGTGACCGTGGGCTCGCTCCGCGAGTTCTACAACACGGCGAAGTTCTTCCAGGTGAGCGCACGATCCGGCGACGGCGCGCGGGCTGCCGCACAGCCGCCGCGCGAGGTCGCGATCCTCACGAACGGCGGCGGGCCGTCAGCCGTCGCAGCCGACCTTGTGGAACTCTCCCCTTCTCTCTCGCTCGCCAAATTGAGCGCCAGCACAAAGCAAAAACTGGCGAAGGTTCTTCCGCCGATGGCGGCGCTTGGAAATCCCGTGGACATCTTGGGCGACGCGCTTGCGCCGCGCTATGAAAGCGCGCTCACCATTTTGTGCGCCGAAAAGAGCGTGCAAGGGATCATCCTGATCCTCACGCCGCAAATGATGACTGATGCGGAATCCGTCGCACGGCTCGTCACAAAGTATGGCGCGCAAAAGCTCATCCTGCCGGCCCTCATGGGCCGCGATGCGGTCGCAAAAGGCGTCGCAGCGCTCCACGAGAACGGCCTCGTCAATTTTGATTTTCCCGATGATGCGATCGGGGCGCTCGCCGGCGTCGCGCTTGCCGCGTTCGGGCAGAAGAAGCCGGAGGAGGCGGTTTCCGCCCGCGCCGCGACCGCCGCGACCGCGAAGAAGCTCGCTGGGAAACCAACGGCGTCCCTCATGGACTATCAACGCTCCACGGCGATGCTCAAGAAATATGGCATTAAACTTTCCGGCGACTTTGTTCGCACAAAGAAGGACCTCGCGTTGGTATTTGCAAAACTCAAGGGCCGTCCCGCTGCAATGAAAATCGTTTCAAAAGAAGTCAGCCACAAGACCGACGTTGGCGGCGTGCGGCTTGGCATCGCGGATCCTGCGGCCGCAGAGCGCGCATGGGATGAAATCGCAAAAGCCGTCCGCCGGAAAGTCCCGGGCGCCAAGATCCAGGGCATACTCGTCCAACCCATGGCGCAGGGCCGCGAGATCATCATCGGCATGAAGCGCGATCCCGTTTTCGGTCCGGTCGTGAGCTTTGGCCTTGGCGGCATCTTTGTGGAAGCCATGAAGGATGTTGCGCTCCGCGTTGCGCCGGTGAGCGACGCCGATGCCCGCGCAATGATGGATGAAATAAAAGGCGCTTCCCTCCTCCACGGCGCGCGCGGACAGAGGCCCCTTGACCTTGCCGTGCTCGCAAAGCTCGTCGTCGCCCTCTCACGCCTCGCGCTCGCCAATCCCAAAGTGCAAGCCATAGACCTCAATCCCGTGATGGCAAATGAGAAAGGCGCCGTGGTGGTGGATGCGAGGGTAATTGTTTTTTAGTCTGAATCCGAGCCTTTTACGGAATGCGATGGGCATGTTTGCGTGTTGAAAAAATGCCATTTTCGTGGTATAATTTTAACAAGTATCCTTATGGCTGAGAAACACTACCATATCTGGGATTTGCCTCGGCGATACTTCCATCCCTGTTCGATATAATCTTTTGCGCGGTGGGCGTAGCATGGTGCCGATCCCAACTTGATAATTGGGGTTCGCGGGGTCCGACTCCCCGTGCGTATTCCGCCCTGAGGCGTATGTGTCCGCTACAATAGCGTCTTCAAATCAAAACCGACATCCGCAAGCTGCTCCAGCTTCCCTGACACGTCAACGTTGTTCTTGATGAGATTGGTCACGGTGGTGAGCTCCTGCGTGCGGTTGATCATGGTGGCGCCGACGAGCTCTTTGCCCACGATGAGGAATCGCGCATAAGCATTCGCTTCTGCCGAACCGCGATGGATCACGGTGCGGTCAGGCAGCGGCCGCACGTCGCCCGCGAAGGCGATGGTGATGCCGGAGCCCTGCGTGGTGTAGAACGAAACGAACTTGAACGGCTCCTTCAGAACGCCTGGCACGCCGGCCGCGGCGGCCATGTTCAAGGCCGCAATCCTCCCCTGCTCGTGCGCGTTCACCCAGTTGCCTTCCTGCACCACTTCTTCCGCGATCAGGTCTTTGAATTCCGCGATGTCGCCGGCGGCCCAGACGTCGGGCGCGTTTGTTTGTAAAAATTCATCCGTCAAAATGCCACGGTTCACGGCGACGCCGCCTTTCTGCACCCAATCCATCACGCAATAGGCACCGATGCCGCAGACGATCATATCGCAGTCAAGCTTTGTCCCGTCCTTCAGACGAACACCATTTACGTTTTCGGTGCCGAGCACCTCCGCGACCGCGGAGCGCCGCATGAGCTTCACGCCCATCCGCTCGAGCGCCGCCTCTATCATTTTTCCCGAGATATCGTCCACGGTCTGCTTCCAATAATAATCTTCAAGATAGACCGCAGTGACTTCAAGCCCCGCCATGCGCAAAAGGTCGGACATCTCAAAGCTGATAAAGCCGCTTCCGATCGTGATCGCTTTCTTTGCGGTCTTGATCGCGGCGATGATCTTCTTTGCATCCTCGAGTGTGCGCAGATAATAGATGCCAAGCTTCTCCGCGCCCGGTACATCCCACGTCCGCGCGCGCACTCCCGTGGCAAGCAGCAGCTTTTCATAACCGACCTCCATGGAAACGCCGGGCCCGCCCCAATCGCCGCCGGAGAGCGTCACGGTCTTTTGCGCGGGGTCCAGGCCGACTGCGGTTTTTCCGCCGATGAATGTGACATTATTTTTCACATACCATTCCTGGTTCTTGAGCCAAACGCTGTCGAACGGTATCTTTTCAAGAAAAAAAGCGGGCTTCGAAAGCATCACGCGCGAATAGAGCGTGTATGGCTCGTCGTTCACGAGGCCGATCGTGCCAACTTTATCGTGGTCACGGATGGTTTCCGCCGCCGTGGCGCCCGCTACACCGCCGCCGATAATGAGATACTTGAACTTGTCCATGCTGCGCTGCTATTTGGGATAGACCTGTTTTCCTGCCGCGTCAAAGAGCAGGATCGCTTTCGTCGGGCAGGATTCGGCCGCGAGGAGAAGCGTTTCGTCGTCCACCGCCTCCGCACCGCCTCCTGCGATCACGACCGCCTTATTCCCGTCGCCCAGTTCGAACGTTGCCCCCGCGACGGCGATGCACGATGCCGCGCCAATGCACAGGTCCTTGTCCACCACGATCTTTGCGATCGCGGAACCTTCTTTTTTCCGCTGATATTCTGTTTGGTTTGCCATAGTATTTTATTTTTTGCTCGCGCCTCGCGGCGCTTTTTATGATTCCAACACCACTCCCTTCACTCCCGCCACTTCTTTTTTCAAAATTTCGCCCAGCATTTGGTTGTACGTGAGTTCAGCAAGAGCGCATCCCACGCATGCCCCGGAAACCGAAAGTGTCACGATGCCGTCCTTGATGCCCGCAAGGTGGACATCGCCGCCGTGCATCTTTATGTATGGCCGCACTTTGTCCAGGACAACCTTTACCTCATTTTCCATAATATTTTTCGCGGTAGAACCGGATCAATTCCTCAACTTGAGGCAGGCATTCTTTATAGCCCACACCGACCTTTGTCCGTTTTTGCACCGCGTCAAGCGTCATCGCGCCTTCGATCACCGCTTCCTCAATGTCCGCTTCGGTCACTTTGGTGTTCGGGTCAAGCACGCGCGTGCCTTCAACGATAATTCTATCAAACTTCCCGCGCTTTTTGAACCAATCATTGATCGCCGAACGCAGCGCTTTGTCCCCGAGGACCGAGCAGTGTATCTTCCGGTCGGGAAGGCCGCCGAGGCGCTTCATGATGTCCTGCGGTTTGATTGTGAGCGCCTTATCGAGCTTCATGCCGCCCTTTTCCGTTGCCATCACGGAGAGCATGGATGTTGCGGCGATGGCGGACGCGCATCCGAACGTGCGCCACTTGAACTCTTTGATCCGCTCCGTCTTCGGGTCAATCTTGAGCCACACACGCATGACGTCTCCGCATGCGGGACTGCCCACGATCCCCTCGGCGTCGAACTTCTTGGCATCTTTTTCACCTGGCATATCCCACAGCAAATTCTGCGGATGGAAGAAATGCTCTTTCACCGCGCTTGAATACGCCCAGCTTCCGCCAGCAAGCTTGTTCACTACATCAGGTTTTGATTTGGCCTTTGGCATTTATTTCTTCTTTCGCAAAAAGTGCGGGGTCTGCCCGCCGACGAACGCCTTTGGCTGGGACATGGATTCTTTTTGGCCGATCGCAAGGTTGAGCGGCGAGATCTTGCGCAATGTTGCTACTACCGCAGGCAGGTGCTTCACGACGTAATTGACCGAAGCCATCGTCGTTTCCTTGCCGAGCGTGAAGCGAACGCTGCCGTGCACATATTCATACGGATTGCCAAGCGCCATGAGCACATACGACGGCTCCAAGCTTTGCGAATTGCAGGCAGACCCGGTGTTGACCACGATCCCGAGCTCGTCGAGATAGAGAAGCAGCGCTTCGCCTTCTATGTCCAAAATGGAAATATTGAGGAAGTTCGGCAGACGCCGCATCGGGTGACCGTTCAAAACAACCTTGGGAATGTTTTTCAAAATTCCCTTCTCGAGCGCGTCGCGAAGCTTTTTTATCCGTGCGGCTTCTTTTTTCCGATGCTTGTGCACGAGCGCGACCGCTTCGCCGAAGCCGACGATTGCCGGGACATTTTCCGTCCCAGACCGCAGACGGTCCTGCTGGCCACCACCATGGATGACGGGCCTGATCTTCACGCCATGCCGCACATAGAGCCCGCCAATGCCTTTCGGCCCGTAGAGCTTGTGCCCGGACAGGGTCATAAGATCAACGCCGAGCTTTTCTACGTTGAGGTCAAGATATGCCGCCGCCTGGCTCGTGTCGGTGTGAAAATACGGAAGCGTGCCGCCGGAGCCGGCACCCTTTCGCGCGCGAAACTTCTTAATCACCGCTGCGAGCTCCGCAATGGGCTGGATTGTGCCTGTTTCGCTGTCGGCGCAGGTTACGGAAACCAAAATGGTCTTCTCGTCCAGTTCCCGTTCCAAGTCACGCGAGTTCACGAGCCCATCGTGTCCAACATTCAAATATGCGATCTCGAATCCTTCCTCGCGAAGCGCATCGCAGACCGCAAGGATGCCTTTGTGCTCCACGTTTGAAACGATGATTTTCTGTCCTGCCCCGCGGTTCGCCCGCGCGACGCCCGCGATTGCCATATTGTCGGATTCCGTTGCCGATCCGGTAAAGATAAACTCTGATGATGCGCAGTTGAGTGCTTCGGCGATTTTTTTTGTGGCGAGGTCAACCGCGCGCCGCGCCGCGCGCCCGAAGCCGTACAGGTTGGAGGGGTTGCCGAACTCGTCCATGAAATACGGCTGCATTGCCCGAAGCACCGCCGGATCGAGTGGTGTCGTCGCGGCGTGGTCAAAATAGAATATTCGCTTCGGCATGATGGTCGGTCAGGGTTTCACCACGTTACTCGGGGTGCCCTTGGTGAAATTCACGATGTTTTCGATCGTCGTATCGAGGATGCGCAAAAATGCTTCCTTAGTATTGAAAGCCATGTGGGGCGTTATGATCACGTTCGGCATGGCGATGAGTTCCTGGATGGCCTTGAGGGTCGCGTCGCTGTGGCCTGCCGTGCCGTCGCGCTTGAGCGCCGCTTCTTCTTCAAGGACGTCCAACCCTGCGCCGCCAAGTTGGCCGTTCTTGAGGGCACTCACAAGTGCCATGGTCTCGATCACCGGGCCGCGGCTTGTGTTTATGAGATACGCGCCGCGCTTCACGAGCGGAAATGTTTTTTCATTGAGCAAATGGTACGTTTCGGGCGTCGCCGGCACGTGAAGCGAAATAATATCACTCTGCGCGAGAAGCTCTTCAAGGGAAACGTATGGGAAGCCAACCTCCTTTGCGAATGCATCGTTTTTATAGACATCGAAGGCGATCACCTTCATACCAAACCCTTTCGCCATCATGATCGCGTGCCTTCCGATGCGGCCGGTGCCAACGATGCCGATCGTTTTTCCGGCGAGGTCAAAACCGCGTAGGCCTTCGTACGTAAATTTCCCTTCGTCGCGCACGCGATGGCGCCCTTCGCAGACCTTTCGTGAAAGCGAAAGGAGAAGCGCGAAGGCATATTCGGCGACGGTTTGTTCCCCATAGCTCGGGACGGAGGAAACGACGATGCCGCGCGCGGCGGCTGCTGCGACGTCAATGTGGTCAAATCCGGTGGAGAGCGTCGCAACACACTTGAGGTTCGGGAGTTTGGCAATAGCCGCCGCGTCTACTTTCGAATCCACAAAGACGCCGAGGATATCAAAATTGAGATCTTCGGGAAGGTGGCCGCTGTCCAGGACATGCTCCTCAAAGCCCACCCCAATCCCCGCCGCTTTCAGGGTCGTGCTTTCCAGAATATAATCCTTCCCCCACGGTTCAAGATTGAAGAAAACCACCTTATGGGACATAGGGCTATTATACCTTATCTTGATAATGCTGTAATTTTAGAATCTTTTAATGCCACTTGTGCTATTCCTGAAGAGAAATGTCATACCAGAGATTTCTACTTCGCCGGCGAAGATGGTATAAAACCATCAGAAAAATCTATTGCCCCTTATTACAAGACGATGTCTTTTTTAGCTCTCAGGGATTCTATCATCTTCGATATGATGCCGCAGGCCGTCTTCGTGCGCGGAGCGAATGGAGACGTAGGCTTTCTATGCTGGAATTCGCCCCATGTATCGTCCAATACGCAAAGACCATTCAAGAACATCGGCGGACGGTAAATTTTGAATACTGGGCTCTCCGAAAAGAAATCGGAAAGCAAAAACGCGGAATGACAGTCGTCATAAGAAAAAAGGGCGAAAATGGTCGGCTCTTTTTCCGTAGCATCATGGAGAAATAAAAAACCGCTTCGCGGCGGTTCTTTATTGTGCCCACTTTCGGCTTGCGGAATAAATTCCGGTGGCTGAATAAAGCTTGCGCTTCATGGGCACTATCTTAAGTGTAAGAATTACACCAAGTTTGTCAAAGATTATTTAATAAAACTTTAATCTCTTGGCGCTGCATTCCTAGGATCCGAACTTCCTATTTCCTCCGGAGTTGCTTCTCCTTCTTTGCGATCGCAACGGTCGTGCGGACCACGGTGTCGGGGTTGAGCGACATGCTCTCAATGCCGCAGCCAACGAGGAATTCGGCGAAGTCGGGGTAATCGGACGGGCCCTGGCCGCAGATACCGATGTATTTCTTGCGCTTGCGGCACTTTGCGATGATCTCCGCGATGAGGCGCTCCACAGCGACATTCTTTTCATTTGCGATCTTGGTGACAATGCCGGAGTCGCGGTCGAGACCCATCGTGAGCTGCGTAAGGTCGTTCGAGCCGATGGACATGCCGTCAAAAATGTCGAGGAACGCATCGGCGTTCAAAACGTTCGACGGGATCTCGCACATCACGTAGATCGGCGTCCGGGCCGTCGTGAGTGCGTGGCGAACCTTGTGCGTGCGCGCGATGTAGCTCGTCGTGAGACCGCCTTCAGCCATTGCTTCCTGCACCTTGATCCCCTCTTCGACGGTGCGGCAGAACGGCACCATCGGGATGACGTTCGTGAGACCCAGTTCCTCGCGCACTTTTTTCACGGCAGCGACTTCAAGAAGGAACGCGGGTTTGAACTTCGGGTCGTAATACCGCGAAGCGCCGCGCCATCCAATCATCGGATTTTCTTCGCGCGGTTCGTACATTTCGCCGCCGAGGAGCGTCCGGTATTCGTTCGTCTTGAAATCCGAGAATCGCACGATCACATGGTGCGGATAGAACGCTGCCCCGATCTCGGCGATGCCGTACGCAAGATTGTCAATGTAATATTTTTTTGGATCGTGCCATCCGCGCATCTTTTCTTCGATCGCGCGGCGCACCGCAGGCGTCTGCTTGCCCAAATTGAGCAACGCCATCGGATGCAGGCCCATCTTTGCGGCGATGATGAATTCCTCGCGCGCGAGACCCACGCCCTGGGTCGGCAGGAACGATGTTTCGAATGCGCTGTCGGGGATGGCAACATTCACCATGATCTTGGTCTTCGGTTTCGGGATCTTCTTCAGGTCGTGCTCGACCACTTTGAATTTCAGGAATCCCCGATAGATGTTTCCGGCACTGCCCGTGGTGTCCACCGTGATCGGGTCGCCGGTCTTGATCATTTTGGTGGCCTTTTCGGTTCCCACGATCGCCGGAATGCCAAGCTCGCGCGAAACGATCGCCGCGTGCGAGGTCCTGCCGCCTTTGTCGGTCACGATTGCCGACGCCATCTTCATGATCGGCTCCCAGTCGGGATCGGTCATGGTCGTCACAAGAATTTCACCTTTGCGGAAATCACCGATGTGCCGCGTGTCCAAAATGACGTGCGCCTTGCCGGTTGCGATCTTTGAACCGACCGATGCGCCCATCAAGATCGGCTCGCGCCGCTCAAGCGGAATGAATTCTTTCACCTTCGAAAAGTCCTGGTTTGCATGCACGGTCTCCGGGCGCGCCTGCACGATGAAAAGCTCGCCGGTTATGCCGTCCTTCGCCCACTCCATGTCCATCGGCGTCCACTTTTTATAATGGTCGGTGTAATGCTTTTCGATGATCGTCCCCCACGTGGCGAGCTTCATCACCTCACTGTCGGTGAGCACGAACGAATCGCGCTCCTTCTCCGATGTCGGGATGATCTTGGTCTGCTGGATGTTCTGGCCGTGGTGATAGATCATCTTGCGCAATTTGACGCCGAGCTTCTTATTAATGATCGGCTTCGGAACGCCCCGCTTGATGCCTTCCTTCCAAATGAGAAATTCGTCCGGCGTCACTTCGCCCTTCACGATCATTTCGCCGAGACCCCATGAGCCGTTGATGATGATGACGTTCGGGAAGCCGGATTCGGTGTCGAGCGTAAACATCACGCCTGAACAGGCCTGGTCGGAACGCACCATTTTCTGCACACCGGCCGAGAGGGCGATCTTCAAATGGTCGAATCCGCGGTCAGCGCGATACGAGATCGCGCGATCGGTGAAGAGCGACGCCATCGTGGCGCGGACCGCCTTCAGGACCTCATGTGCCCCGCGAATACCGAGATAACTTTCCTGCTCGCCCGCAAAACTTGCACCGGGCAGATCCTCCGCCGTCGCCGATGACCGCACGGCGACGTCAGCATTCTTGCCATAACGTTTTTCCAGGGTGTGGTAGGCCTGCATGATCTCCTTCGAAAGGTCTTCCGGAAATTCGGTCTTCATGATCGCATCGCGCACCGTTGATCCGACGCGGTGCAGCTCATGGAGATTTTTGGTATTGAGGTTTTTTAATGTCGTTTTAATGAAAACATCAAGGCCCGTTTTTTCCAAAAAATAAAAATAGGCGGCTGCCGTAACGACAAAACCCGACGGGACCGGCACCTTTTTCTCATGCAGCGTTCGGATCATCTCGCCAAGCGATGCGTTCTTCCCCCCGACCATGCCGACGTCCCTTATGCCGACTTCTTCATACTTCAAAATGTGCTTCTGCGATTTATTCATTGTTTTTTTAATGTTTTATTCTTTTAACGCGATGATGAGATCCGATACGTTCGACCCGGTATCGCCCGTCATCACGTAATTGCCGACCTGTTCAAAAAATGGGTAGGTGTTGTTTTCCCGCAAGCACTGCTCGATGTCGAGCCCTGATTTTTCGATGTCCTTCTTCGTAATTGTATCACAGAGAGCACCGGCGAACGCCCCGTGATCACGGCCGTCGGACGCGAGGGAAAGAATTTCTTCGCCATCATTGATAGATCGGAGCGCGGACAAGCCCACTTGCATGTTCCGCCCGCCCGATCCTTTTCCATGGACCGTCACCGTTGTTTCGCCGCCCCACAGGAGAACGGTTTTTGGATGAGCCGCATTAATATCTTTGGATATCTTTATCCCGACGTCGTCCGCTTCGCCCGTGAGCTGCGTATCGCGAATTTCTGCACTGAACCCCAGCATCTCCGCCGCTTTCTTCATCGCCTCAAGCGCTCGCACGTTTGAGACCGCAAGGATGTTCGTCACCCGCTCAAAATATTTTTCGTCTTTGGGTGTCTCGATCAAGCCGCACTTCTCAATGTTGCACGTCTTTAAAATGTCATATTTTGCGATGACGCGCTCGGCGTCCTCGATGGTCGTCGCATCCTTCACGGTCGGGCCCGAAGCGATGAACGCGATATCGTTCGCCGGCACGTCGCTCAAAATGAGCGAGACAACGCGCGCGGGGTATGCATATTGAGTGAGGTAACCGCCCCGCGCGAGCGAAAGATGCTTCCGTATGATATTCATTTCCTGAATGGTGGCTCCGGCGTTGATGAGCGCTTTCACGATACCTATCTCGCTCTGGTCATTCCGGTCTTCAGGCAAAAAGAGCAGGGTTGATCCCCCTCCGGAAACCAGAAAGAGCACCGCGTCGTTCTCGCCGAGCTCCGCGAGCGTAGTTTTGATTGCTTCCGCCGCGCGCAGATTTTCCGCCGACGGCAACGGATGCATCCCACAGAATATCTTCATGTGCGGAATGGGCGGGCACGGTTTCACGTCGAGAACAACGCCGTCAGTAATGCGGTCTCCGATGATGCCCGAGGCGGCGATGGCGGCATCGGCTGCGCATTTTCCGATTGCGATAAAAATAAGACGCCGGACAGATCCGAGGTCAATGGCTTCGGCGCCTACGTGCAAGGAATTGCCGTCCCGCCGCACCATCTCGCGGATGACCGTTGCAGTGTCAATCGCCTGAAGCCCGGCTTCGGCAATGGCGAGCAACGACCGCCGGCCGGGCGAGACCGCAAGCTGGTCGGTGTTTTGTATCTTCGGCATGAATATTCATATTGTACCATGGTGCGCAGCCGTTATGCGTCTTCTACTTTATAGTCCGCACCCGCAACGTCCTCGTAGCAGTCCCCTCTTGTTCCGCCCAGATTTCCGTCGTGCCGCTTTTCTTGCTGGTTGTAGCAATGCGCGGATGCGCCACATCGAGAAACGCGTTTCCTTGCAGGACATCAGCGCGGATCGTGCCATATTTCGCGGCGAGATATTTTTCCACATTGGCGCCAGCATCGGATGCAAGAAACATGCTCATTGCGTCGGTTTTTACGAGTTCAACAAGTGCAGCATCGTTTTGCGCCACACTGCGGCTGAAGTCATCGTCGGGCGAAAGGATGGTGATCTTATTGGTTCCGTAATGAATGCTGTCTCCGGCGCCGAGCGTGATAAGCGGGATATGCTGCGCCGCCATTTTTTCGAGCAAGGCATGCCACGCTGCGGCATCGGCATCCTGCAGCGGGTTGCGCCCGTCATACAGGAACGCGCCCACGCGGTAATGGTCAAGTATGTCGGCATAGCCGGCAAAACGGTCCGCTTCCGGGATCGAGATGACGGCGAGGTCAATTGAGGCGTCATCGCGCGGCATTGCCTTCGCCAAACTATCGAGCACTTTTTGGTCCGGGCCGGCGTCAACCATCATCGTTACATTTCCCGGAAAAACCACGAGCTCGGAGCTGCCGGAAGCGACCGCAAGAAAATAAAGATGGGCTTGCGCCGGCATGGCGCTCACAACGATGGTCCACCACGCCACACCGTCAAGCGTCACAAGACACAGCGCGAGAAAAAGGGCGAGTGGATCAAGTGACTTAATTTTCTTCATCATCGTAGTAGAAGATGAAAATGGCGAGCCCGGCATAATACACGGCCACGACGGCCGGAATGCTGAATGGTACCGGCAGCGGGATCACTACGGCGGAAAATAATTTGATGACGAATATCTGGTATTGCAATATGATTGCCCCGATCTTCGCCGCGCAAAACGCGGCAGAGGACGAGACGGCGCCGAGGACGGCCAGGATAAAGCCGAAGAGGACCGTGAACGGCGTTGCGAGAAACATGAGGACGTTCGACGGTATCGCCGTCAGGGGAAACGAGCCGTCCGCATTGGCAACGAGCGGGACCATGGGAGCAAGCACGGCAAGGGTCGTCGCAGTCCCCTCTTTCCAGTTGAGGAATCCCGGATCCTGATATCGCCACCAGCGCTTGATGGGATCCGTGAGATAGGCAATCCCCATGATGCTCAAAAATGAAAGCTGGAACCCGATGTCGCCCGTGAGCAGGAACGGATTAAGCGCAAGCATAATCGCCGCCGTGAACGCAAGCGCGTTCCGCATGTCGAAGGGCCTGCCGATTTCTTTCGCCGTGAGCGCGAGTGCCGCCATGATCCCAGCCCGGACCACTGACGCAACGACGCCGGACATGAGCACGAAGAGCGCGATGAGCGCGAGGCAGATGAAAAACGTTATCCGGCGGGAGAAAAAATTTTTGAGCGCTATGGCCGCAAGCGCGGTGATCGCCGTGATCTTGTAGCCATACATGGAAAGGACGTACGAGGTTCCGGAAGCCGCCATGTCACTTTTCAGTTCGGCGCTCATGCCCGCCGCGCCGCCAAGCGTCACGCCGCCCAAAAGCGCCGCCTGGTCTTGCGACAGAAATACACCGAATTTTTTGATAATAGCCAGCTTGAAATCGATCAGTAGTTCACGCAGCCAAAAACCGCGGTGCTCTGCGATGAGTGTTATATGCGGCGAGGCGACGAACGGGTTTTCGCCTGCCGTATCCGGCTCGCCGATGAAACCGCGCACCTTGATGAGGTCGCCGTAGTGAAAGCCGCTTTCCGGCGCTGCAAGAATCATCAGTTTGTGGGAGCGCCACGGATCTGCGGTGAAAATTTCGTACTTGGCCGATTCCGTCGGCTCGCTTGAGACGACCGCCGGAAAAGAAATCTCTTTTTCGAACGGAAGGCGCATCGCGGCCGCGTCCCAGCCGAGATAGAGATGATAATAGAACGCGCCGACACAAAGTGCTGTAACAAAAATACCAATCTCGCGCCATAGGAATATGTTTTTCAAAAAATGGATCGCCACAAAGGCCGCCGCAACTGCCGCAATCGTCACAATCACGAAGACAATATTCCATCTCATGCTCGCAACCAAAATCCCCGCAATGAACGCGGTTGCGATCCCAAACGCCAAATCCCCAATCGATAATTTTTGAAACATCCCCCAAGCATACGCCGGGGGTGATTAAAAAAAGATTAAAAAAACACTATGCCGCCCTCCTCCAATGTTCTATCTTCTTATGATCTCCCGAAAGCAACACCTTCGGGACAGCCCACTTTTTTCCCTTCGCAGGTGCGAAAATTTCCGGCCGCGTATAGGTTGGGAATGAACCGTTTATTTCTTCAAGCGACTCTTCCTTGCCGAGGAATCCCGGGATGTGGCGGCTGACGGCCTCCATGAGCACGAGCGCGGGCAATTCGCCGCCGCTCAAAACATAATCCCCGATCGAAATTTCTTCGTCAGCGATGTGCTCAGCGACACGCTCATCAACGCCTTCGTAACGGCCGCAGACCAAAATGAGGTCGTTATACCGCGCAAGCCGTTTTGCAACTTTTGCGTCGAGCTTTTTGCCCCGCGTGGAAAATAAAATCACGCGTGCCGATTTTTTGCCGCGGGCGCTATGCCCAAGTTTTGTTTTAATCTTCCGCACGGCATCATAGATCGGCTGCACTTTCATCACCATGCCAGGCCCGCCGCCAAACGGCCGGTCATCCACTTTGTGGTGCTTATCGTCGGTAAACTTCCTGATATCGTATGCCTGCGCCGAAATTATTTTCTTCGCACGTGCGCGCTTAAAAAGTGATTCATCGAGATATGAATCGAACATGGGGGGGAAAATCGTAAGGATATGGAAACGCATCGCTATTTCGGTTCCTGCGTTTTCTCGCCAACTTCCGGTCCACCTTCCTCGCTTTGTTTCTTGAGCGATTCGCTGATCGCCCGGCGCAAAGCGTCGATATCCACATTCGCTTTCGGAAAATGTTTCGGCGCGGTTGGCTTCGCAGATACCGTTTTAGCTTCAGGAACATTATCCTCGCTGCGGATCGGCTGCAGCACAGGACTAACGCGTGGCTTTTCCACGGGTGCCGGCTCTTGCGTCACTGGTTTCTCCGTCATCGGTACTGCAGGCATTTCGCGAGGCATCGGCTGCGAACGCACCACGGAAGATGTGCCGCCCGATGCAAAGCCCGTTGAACGGTTTGACGCCGGGCGCGGCCGGAACGACGGCGCCGGGCGCGCATCGTTGCGGAGCGTTTGCGAAAGCGGCCGCTCATCCCTCCTGCCCATTTTTTCCTGGATCATGGCGTCACTTTGCGCGCCCCATTCAGTCGCGATCCGTGATTCAACGATAGCGCGCGGCACGCTGTATTTCTGCTGCGAGTTTGCCATAATCACGTCGCGATGCGAAACAAGGGGCACTTTGGGCGGGGGCAGAGTCGTTGCCGAAAACGGACGCGAAGCCACCCCGTCAATCATAAGCTTGAGATAGATATTATGCTTCGCCAGGTTCACAAGATCTTGCTGCAAGAATTCCGGCATGAACTCCGGCTCCAAAAATTCCGCGTCTGCGGCGCCGATGCGGAACGTTACCATCGTGCCGACGTTGCCGAAAACGGCATCGCGAACCTTGGTGTTCCCCTCCGGCCCCACAAGCTGGCCGATATATTGGTGTGCCAAAACCAAACTCAGACGATATTTGCGCGCTTCGGAAAGGATGTTGGCAAATGACGCCGTCGCAAAATTCTGGAACTCGTCAACATAGAGGAAGAAGTCGCGGCGTCGTTCCTCGGGAACGTCAACACGCGACATCGCGGCAAGCTGGAGTCGCGTGATGATCATGGCACCGAGCAGTGCCGAATTATCTTCTCCCATTTTCCCCTTGGAAAGGTTTGCGATGAATATTTTTCCGGAATCCATGATGTCGCGCATATTGATCGTAGAACGCGACTGGCCAAGGATGTTCCTGATGAGCGGGTTTGAAACGAACTGGCCCACTTTGTTTTGGATTGCGGCGAGGGCTTCTGTCTCGAGTTTTTGCGAATACCGCGCGAACTCGTTCTGCCAGAACGCCTTGATGATGGGGTCTTTCAGATTGTCCACGATCTGCTTCCGGTACGGCGGCTCGGAGAACATGCGCAGCACGCCGAGCAGCGTTGACCCCGGATACTCTAAAAGCGCGAGGAGTGTGTTGTTCAGGATGTATTCCATGCGCGCGGACCAGGCATCAACCCAGATCTTTTTGAAAACGCCCATGATGCCCGACGCGACGAGATGCCGGAACTCGGTCCCCACCTGTTCCATCGGATTGAAAGCGATCGGATGCTCCATATCCGACGGATCGAAGTAGATCACGTCGTTCAGCCGCTCCTCCGGGACGAAATCGAGCAGCTTTTCCGCCGACTCACCGTGCGGATCAATAAAGGCGATCCCTTTCCCGGACTGGATGTCGGCGATCGCCATATTTTCGAGAAGCGTGCTTTTCCCCACGCCGGTTTTGCCGACCACGTAGACGTGCCGGCGCCGGTCATCAAGCCGGATGCCGAATTTTTGTTCTTTATTGCCGCGATAATTGTGGAAACCGAGCGGCGTAATGTCTTTGTTTTGGTCGTATGCCATGGATTATTGCAATTCTGCTTCCTCGATGACCGGCAACGACGCTGGCGGGCTCCCCTTCCTCGACCCAACCTTCTCAAGTTCGGTCGTTGAAACCGTACCGAGCGGGAAGTGGAAAATAGTGGCAAGCTCTTCGATATTCAAAATAGCCACCGGCTTTCCGTGGAGGATGTTCTTGTAGTTTTCGTAGAGCAGCCGCTTCCTCCAATGGAGGCGCGGTTTTTTGAACAATCCCTTCACGGCATAGCCCGCGGTTGTCGTTGATTTCTCGGGCTTCAACTGCTGCAGGTTCTGCGTATTGAACTGGCGCATGAATCCGTGAAGCGACATGATATAACCCGAATCGGGCGTGGCCAGATCGCGCTCGGTGATTACGACAAACCGGACCGTCGCATCGAACGAGAGCTTGGCGATCTTTTGCTGGATGGCGTCGCCGCGTTCTTTGTCGTGCGGCGAAAGCAGAAGCCGGGGGAACCTGTCCTTTTCATCCTTTTTTGAATTGCGCTCTCCCGGGTGCTGGAATGGGGCCCGAATGACGTCTTCCATGCCGAACCCAAGATCAAAGTCGCCGAAAATACCTTTTTTCTTCGGCTCTTCGACGCCATACATCTTGTTCAGTTCCTTCTTTCCGGCATTGAAAGCGTCTTCGCCCGTCGGACGGACAAGAACCTGATACCAGATCTGCTCGCCCTCCTTGAGCTTTGACATCACCTCCATGAGGCCGGCGATCGGGTCGATGCGCTGCTCTTCGACGCTCTCCTCGAACATCGGATAAGTCCTGATGGGGAAATACGGCGCATGGCGCTGCACCTCCTCAAAGCCCGACAGGTCGAATGTCCGGTTCGGGATGATCTTCGGCATTTCATCCAGATAATCATTGGCCTCCGAGATCTCCGCGTCGGGATATTGGCCGTAAATGGCCGATTCCATCATGTTGCGGTATTCGTTCGGAACCCGGAGATAAAAATGGGTCTCCCCCGCGCGGCCGATCAGCTCAAAGGACATCCAATATTCGTCCATACCCTGGATATATTTTTGGAACCAGCTGTATCCGTATGAATAAGGAGCGTGCGCCGCGGCGAAGATCTGCTCCATCGCCTTCGGTGTCTTTAAAATATTTTTGGGAACCTTAATCTCAAGCATCGTCCAGTGTATGTGGTGGACCCACTTGTGAAGCAAATGCAAACGCCACGCTTCCCAAAATATGATGATGGCGATGAGGGGCGTTGCGATCCACCAGACCGCTTCCCAGACGGCCCATATGCTGCCGAGGATCCCAAGAACGGGGCCGGGTAATGTTGGCAATGAAAAGAGATGAGACATAGTCGCTACCTTAAGGATAGCAAATTTTCAAAAATGCGGGGCGGGGACGCGAGAAACGAATCCTATGCTTCCCGGACACGATACCTTCCGTCAGGCATGCGCTCAAAGTAGCTCTTGTTCTGCAGATTGATGAGGATGGTATTCGGCTTGAAGAACCGCTCGTTGTTCACGCGCGTCACGACATCCGTCGGGCGCATCGGACCCTGGCGCTTCAGCACTTTTGCGATGACCTGGCGCGCGGTACCCGGCTCGTAGCCGTTTTCGCGCAATCCATACATGCCGCGGCCCACCAGCACGAACCGCTCATCTTTGATGAGCTCGTTGTGGACGGTCGGCGCGAGCGCCGCCTGGGCGTCAAAACCGACACGGTTGATGTGCTTTGCAATATCTTCAAAATGTAGGGGTTCCGCTTTCTTTTTCAGCACCAAATAGATCTTGTCACGCACAGTTGTCGGGCTGATCTCCGGCCAGTCGCGGAGACCCATGTCGCCGTAGGGATTCTGGTGGATCTGTTTGGAAAGACCGATGTAATTTTCGGCAATGGCCCTCGCCGCCGATTTTGACTTCAGAAAAGATGCAAGCTGCACGGCATACGATTCGCCGAGCACCTTATCCTTGCGATCCTTCAAAAAGTTCACCCAATGGTCCACGAAGGTCTGCGCCGTTTTCATGTCCTTGTCGCTCACATAATAGAAAGGATGATAACGCTCGTCTTCGCGGTACAGATTGAACATGCCGGTTGCCTCCGCGAGAAAATCGAGGTGCGCTTCCCGGACGCCGTTCATGATGGTCGCGGCGAACTGGGCAACGTCGGCTTTCCGCGCGACACCTCCCTTGCCTGCGATGAACTTCTTGATGCGCTCAAGCGCCGCGCCGGCTTCCGGGTCGCGGGAGATGTTCGCCCGCACAAGCGCGACGGCACCGTTTTCGATCTGGCGGACGCGTTCCCGCGTGACGTGCAAACGGTCTCCGATAGCTGCCAAGGTTTCGCCTTCAGCCCCCTTTTCCAGGCCAAAACGGGCCGTAACAACTTCCTTTTGACGGGGGTTAAGTTGGGCCAAAGCACTCGTAATGATCTTTGAGATGGACGCCATGGTTTATTTATTTCCTTATAATATAACCTATACTACACTAAAACGCAAGTCCCTGTCAACAGACCGCTACTTGACCGCATCTTTCGGACTCACGAGCGCGAGCGCGGGGCTTGCGATGAAGATCGACGAGTAGATACCGGTCGTGACGCCGACAAGCAGGGTCAAGACGAAATATCGCAGATCGGTTGGGCCCGCAAAATAGAGCGCGAGGAGCACGAGGATCAGGGTGAGTGATGTATTGATCGATCGCGCAAGAGTTTGGTTCACGCTGTCGTTGATGATTTTTTCGAAAGGCACTTTGCCGCGCTGCGCGAGGAGATTCTCGCGGATGCGGTCGAAGACCACGATCGTATCATGTACGGAGAATCCCATCACGACGAGCAATGCCACGATGAAGTTGCTGTCGATCTGGACGTTTTGGATGTGCCCCAGAAGCGCGAGGAGTCCTGCCGGAATGGAAACATCGTGGAACAGCGTGAGGAGCGTGATCCACCCGTACTTCCACGAACTGATCGGGCGCGATGCCTTGCGGAATGCATAGGCGATGTAGAGCGAAATACCGATGAGCACGAGGATGATCGCGATGATGGCGTTATTCTTCAAGCCGGCACCGATGGACGGGCTGATCGATTCAAAGGTCAATTCCTGGAACGATGGCCACGTGTTGTTGAGGATCGTGAGATATTGCTGGTGCGTCGCTTCGTCGGCCGTGCTGAACGTTGCCAAAAATTCCTGATTCCCGGAATCATAGCTGATCACCGCGTCCGGAATGTGGAGTGTATTCGAAAATTCGCTCTGGACAACCGCGAGCGATGGCTGGCTTACCGGAATCTTGAATTCCCACAACGATCCCCCTTTGAACTCCGCGCTTTCCTTGAACCCGTAACTCACGATCGCGAGGAGGGCAAGGCCGACGAGAACCGCCGAGAGCGCGAACCATATTTTTTTGTGGCCGACAATGTTTAACATGGTTATGCTTTTTTATCTTTTAGGAATACGCGTAGGAACAACCGCGTGGTGGTGATAGCGCTGAACAAGCTCACGATGACGCCGATGAGAAGCGTGAGCGCGAAACCGCGGACGAAGCTCGAGGTGAAATAATAGAGGATCGCCGCCGTGATGATCGTGGACATGTTTGAATCGCGGATGGACGGCCACGCGCGGCGGAACCCTTCCTCAAGCGCCGACGCCTTCGGCAATCCCCGCTTCAATTCTTCCTTGATACGTTCGAAAATAAGAATGTTCGCGTCAACGGCCATGCCGATCGTAAGAATGAAGCCCGCAAGGCCGGCAAGCGTCATCGTGACGCCAAAAACCTTGAAGATGCCGAGGGTGAGCGCGATATAGATGACAAGCGCCATCGCGGCGAAGATCCCGAGCAGGCGGTAATAAAAGAGCATGAAAAGAATGACGAGGATCGTGCCAAGGATGCCCGCGAGGATCACTTTCTTGAGCGAATCGATCCCCAAGCTCGCGCTCACCGTCTGCTGGTTGATAAGTTTGATCGGCGCCGGCAATGCGCCCGCATTGAACCGGCCGACGAGCGTTTGCGCGGCCGCCACGGTGAAGCTGCCGCTGATCACGGCCGATCCGCCCGTGATCGCGCTCTCAACCGTCGGCGCCTCGATCAGCTGGTTGTCCAAGAATATGGCGAGTGGTTTCCCGACGTTCGCCGCCGTGATCTCGCCGAAGATCTTCGCACCGTCGCTGTTGAAATTGATCTGCACCTGCGGCTGGCCGGTCGTCTGGTCAAAAATGAGCGCGGCACCCGTGATGTATTCCCCGGTGAGATTCGTATACACATACTGCGTCCCCGAAGCGGTCTGTTCGACTTCACGGAAATCAAGGAGTGGCGTCTGCCCGATCTGATTGATCGCGTCGCTCAAGTTGTTCACGCCCGCGAGGTCAACGTACAGCTGCGCCTGGTTTCCGGATTGCGAAGTATAAATATCCGGTTCGCTCACACCATAGAGGTTGATGCGCTTCTCGATAACGTCTCTCATGCCCGAAACGACCGAGCTTTGGTCCGTGGACGAAACATTGGAGAGATCAATCTGGTACACCAAATGGCTCCCCCCGACGAGATCAAGCCCGAGCTTCCATGGCATGTACTGCGAACCGATCCATTTTGGATAAACGAAGAATCCCGCAGCGATTGCTACGAGGACGATAATGCATAAAAATAGGCCTGGATGGCGCCTCATTGGGAATCACTATAGCAAATGATTGCAGAAAAGGAAAGGGGGTGCTAAAATCCCGACAGTCCGGAGGATAGCATGTACCTCGAAAAAGGATTTACCCAAAAGGCCGCCGAGGTCTTTGAGAATAAGGCACGGCTGTACCGCCTTGTCCTTAAAACCCTGATGCCGCAATTCGAATGGGAATGGCATCTGTGGGGTGTCTTTATCCGCTATATCCCAGTCGAAGAAACGCCCGACCAGGAGATGGAACGGAAGCAGAAAGGGAAACCGAGGTCATTTCACAAAGTTACTCCGCCGATTCCGCTCCGCACCAATCGCTGTGGTTGCGTGAGTCGAAAGTTTCGGCAAGCACAGATCAAGACAGCAAGGGCGATCGTTCTTTCGGAAACATCGTTCGAAAAATTTCTCGAACGGCTTACCAAGGAAGTCGAAATCCTATGACGCCGCACTTTACATCCATAAAGATGCGGCGTTTCTATTGTATGACCTTCGCGTCACGAAGCGCTTGAAAGTGAGCAGGATTGTTCCTTTTCAAAAATTCTACGACTTTCCCATAAATCACATCGCCACTGGAAAGGCCGTGGCTCCCGGCGTATTCCATGATCTTGCGCGTAACCCCATCCATACTCGACGCCTCATCGGTCATGTATTCGATCTCGGCAACCTGATAGCCAAAATCAGCCGTATCAAGATCAATGTTGTAGCCGTCTTTTCGATATTTTTTTCTTGTTGCCGCAATGGTTGCAAAGGGACCATAGCCGCCATCGCGCAGAGCATCTCCAAGGGTTTTGTTTTCTGGCAACTTCAAATATGCCAAGATTTCCCGGTCCGTCTCGAGCTCCCGATAACGGTCGGCTACCCGTTCTTCAATGGGAACATTCATGGGTGCCTTGAGCTCGAATCTTCCGTCTCTCGATCGCAGCCAAATGTCCTTTCTGGTTAAGGAATACTGACTGTCGTCATAATACACATCGATAAGTTTTTTTTCGCCCAAAAACTCCGCTCCTTCCAAGAGCCGTTTTTCCTGTTCGCCGGTCAATATGAATTTTTTCTCAACCTCGATGTTTGTGGCAGTTTTTCCTTTGTGCTCCATGCGTTATTTTAAAGATTTTTTACAAAATCATGGACCATCGAATTTAATACGGGCGCATCGGTCGCATTAGGATATGGATATAATGTGAATTCATAAACAGTGTAGCGCGTTGGATCAAAAACAGCATAGATCAGTTCATTATCAGCTTCCGTGCTGATCTCTGCCTTGATCGTCCGGTAACCGTTGAGCGTGCCCCAATCGCTCGCTGGCGGTTCGCCGATCGTGCCGCTCGCCGTGCCGATATTCAAACCTGCCCACCCCGGCGTGAGCGGAACGGCGGAAACATCAATTTGTTCGCCATAGGCATAGCCCTCCGTGGCAGGCAAGGACGGTAGATTAGTTGTCTTTGTAAACATGATCGACGCATAGTTCTGCCGGTGCGCATACCATCCGGCGGGCGCGGGAACGTCCGGCAGTGTCGGCAGCAACTCCACATATCCCGGCCGCGTATCGAGCGTTGGCGGGTCGCCACTGCACGACTGGCCATCCACGGCGACCGTATTACCGACCGCGACCACCGCTGAAGACGAGGTGAGAGTTACTAAGTCGGGTTCGTAATAATTCGTCGAAGAACCGACAAGAATTCGCACCACCCTCCCAGAAGACGTGTCGCGCGCAATGATAGTATCCCCCTCTACGGCCGTGATCGTGCCACCACCCATATTTCCTCCACAGGTAAGCATGTCGAGCGCTTCTACGCGCGAAGCATTCCATTTTTCGCAATAGAGAATCCCAAAAGAAACGGCGAGTGCGATGCCCATGATCGCACCGCCGATGATATATTGATGCTTTTTCATAATGGTGCGCGGGAGAGGACTCGAACCTCCACGCCTTTCGGCACAGACACCTCAAGCCTGCGTGTATACCATTTCACCACCCGCGCATTATTTTGTCAATGTCTTCCCGGCAACCGCAAGCGCTTTTTCAATCTTTATGCGCTTGCGAGATAAACAAACCACCTCGGGATTATAATACAACTTTGGTAATAATTTCAATGATTCCGCTTTGGCATATTTTAATTGATAAACTGAGCTGCGAATACTATTAGTAATATGCCCACGGATGTTCAAGTGGCGCTCGATTTCACTCCTCAGCCAATTGACGTGAATTTTACTTGCAGAAATAAATTCGGCATAGAACATAAAACTTGAACGCCATCGTGGATCCCAATACGAATAAAACGTACCATCACCATCAAAATGACCGCGAAGAAAATCAAAGAAATATTCTTCCGGCACCCGAACTTCGCCTATGGTTTTTGATTTTTTAGCGGTAATTCCAATACTATTGAGAAATTCGTAAAAATTGATGTCACCGAACTGAACAACAAGCGAGTGATGGGTTTTTGCACCGTTATATTTCTTACCAATATGATTTTCTATATCTAAACAACGCATAAAATTATCGATCTGCTCCCTGTCTTTTGACGTAAAATTAATATGTCTTCCGTCGCCATACAAACACCCGTCCGTCACAATCAACCCTATCGCATAGGCGAATTCCGGCGACCATTGGATACTCACTTTCCCAAGCGGCTTCATGGAAATAAGCATACTCGCCGCACATTAAAAATTTATTAACTCTTGCGATCCGGGCGGGATTTGCTATACTGGAATGTAGTTGATTTAACTTTGCTGCAACATCGTCCATACCCTCCCGGGTTGGGCAGGAAGGAACGCGCATGAAGCTCTGTTCATTCTGGCTTCTTGGATTCGTCGCGCTTTGTTTCATCATCACGATGACGCCGAGCGCACCGGCTCTCAGTCAGCCACAAGCAACTCCAGCTTCGGTCGTCTCGCATTCGCCTCCGAGAATTTCGGTGGCAATCGTGCCGATACCCCATAGCGTCGTCCAGACCAGCCACAAAACGCGGGCAGCCCCGCTGCAAGCGCAACAAAGCATTTTTCGAAGGAGAGACCTACTCCCGGACCGACCGCCGACCGCCCACTCAAGCGGTGGAATGCCGGCGCAGATGCCCGCATCGTTCGTCCAAACGGTTTTGCGCCGTCTCGGCAGAACGCCAATAACCGATCCGTGGCCACAACAGCTTCGCTGTTAAGCCCAAACACAAACCCCGTAGTTCCGAACCAGGAACTACGGGGTCTTTTTTTTGCCTATGATCGTTACAGTGAAACGTCCAGCTTCTGGCGGATCCGCGTTCCTGAAATTTTGCGCACAAAATAGAGCTTGGAGCGATGAACCTTCTTGGGGCTCGAAACGATCTCGATCTTCACGATTGCCGGTGAATGGACCGGATAGATCTTTTCCACGCCGACGCCCGCGAGCATCGTGCGCACCGTGAATGTCGCGCCCGGTTCGGAGCCGTGCTTGCGCGCGATGACAAGGCCGGTGAACGGCGTCTTGCCTTCATAGACCCGGACTTTTGCGCCCGGCTTTATTTGTTTGATGATGTCTTCGTTAATCATGATTATGCGACTAATGCTTTTATTTTTCCGACGAGATCGTCAATGGAAACTTTCACTTTTACAAAATATTCTTTCGCCCCCAGCTGCTTGGCCTTTTCGATGTCCGAATCCTGGGCAAGATTCGACAGGATCACGACCGGAATGCTCGCAAGCCCCGGCGTGATCGAAATGGTCTGCAAAAGCTCGAAGCCGGTAACTTTCGGCATGATGAGGTCAAGAATGATAAGCGACGGCGGCGATTCGCGTCGCAGAAGGTCGAGCGCCTCTTCGCCATCGAACGCCTGCGCAATCGTAAAACCCTCGCGCTCAAGGCGGGCTTTTACGAGCGTCGACAGGAACCTGTCGTCCTCAATCACCATGACTTTTTTTGCTTCATCCGGCATAGGATTTATTCTACCACAAATTTAAAGAGCTTTTTAGTTGTCCCAACCTGGCTCGGTGCTGTTCTTCACAGTACCTTACCATCGACACTATTTATCGAAAAATAGTTTAATTGATCCACGCACAGCTTCCGCTACGCGTGCCTTGTTACGACTTAGCCCATGTCACCGATCTTAGGTTGATCCCACGTGAGTGAGATTTCACCTATTACCGGCTCCCTTGGCTTGACGGGCAGTGAGTACAGGACTCGAGAACGTATTCACCGCAGCGTGGCTGATCTGCGATTACTAGCGATTCCGGCTTCATGGGGGCAGGTTGCAGCCCCCAATCCGAACTGGGGCGAAGTTTGATGGGATTAGCTCCCCCTTGCGGGTTGGCAACCCATTGTCTCCGCCATTGTAACACGTGTGTAGCCCAAGGCATCAAAGGGCCATGCTGATTTGACGTCATCCCCTCCTTCCTCCCAGCCCGTTGGTCACAAATTATTTTGCGAACAATGGGCTGGGCAGTTTCACGCGACACTTGTAACGCGTAATAGGGGTTGCGCTCGTTACCCCACTTAAGGGAACATTTCAAAACACGAGCTGACGACAACCATGCAGCACCTGCGTACGCTGTCCTTGTGAGAAGGCCCGCGTTTCCGCGAACCGTCAACGTACATTTCAAGCCTTGGTAAGGTTCCTCGCTTACTGTCGAATTAAACCACATGTTCCACCGCTTGTGCGAGTCCCCGTCTATTCCTTTGAGTTTTAATCTTGCGATCGTACTTCCCAGGCGGTCTGTTTAACGCGTTAGCTACGGCACTCCGAGGGTCGATACTCGAAACACCAAACAGACATCGTTTAGGGCGTGGACTACAAGGGTATCTAATCCTTTTTGCTCCCCACGCTTTCGCATATCAGAGTCAGGAAGGTCCCAGTGCACTGCCTTCGCCTTTGGTGTTCCCCACGATATCAACGGATTTCACCCCTACACCGTGAGTTCCATGCACCTCTAACCTCCTCTAGTTCTGTCGTATCTCCTGCAGATCCAGGGTTAGGCCCTGGGCTTTAACAGAAGACGCACAAAACCTCCTACATGCGCTTTACGCCCAATAAATCCGGATAACGCTCGAGGTCTACGTTTTACCGCTGGTGCTGGCACGTAGTTACCCACCTCTTTCCGTAGCACACTCATTTACATTGTTATGCTACTACCGCAGTTTACGACCCGAAGGCCTTCATCCTGCACGCGGCGTCGCTCGATCAGGCTTTCGCCCATTGTCGAATATTCTCGACTGCTGCCACCCGTAGGTGTACGGACCGTGTCTCAGTTCCGTCGTTGGGGGTCAGGCTCTCACCTCCCCTACCGGTCATAGCCTTGGTAGGCCGTTACCCTACCAACTAGCTGATCGGGCCTAGACCGATCTCGAAGCGTCTTGCGACTTTCGTCTTGCGACAATATTGAGAATTACCCCGCCTTTCGGCGAGCTGTGCTCATCTTCGAGGTACGTATCAGGGTGTTACTAACTCGTTCGCCGCTCCCTGTCAGTATTGCTACCGACAGATCGCTCGACTTGCATGCCTTATCCACGCCGCCAGCGTTCATCCTGGACCAGGATCAAATCCTCTGAAAAAAGAATTTGAACTTGCATTCAAACCCTCTATAGAGGGGTTCGAATTTTGCGACTTTTTAGAAAAAATGTCGCCAAAATAATATTGGGACAACTAAAAAACTCTCTACTGCTATTCAATTGTGAAGGTTCGTTCATGGCCGCTTTGCAAGCGCCGAGGTTCATTGTAGCAGAGGACAAAGATATGTCAACTTATTGACATCTTATGTTTTCCCTATATAATAGAGAAACTATGAAATCCGACGTCCACCCGACATACTTCCCCAACGCAAAGGTTATCTGCGCCTGCGGCAATACCTTCACGACGGGTGCCACGAAGGCCGAAATCCGCGTGGAAATCTGCGCGAAGTGCCATCCGTTCTATACCGGCGAAGAAAAGCTCATCGACACCGCCGGACGCGTGGAGAAATTCAAGACGCGGCGCGCAAAAGCCGTTGAACCGAAGCCGAAGAAGGTCCGCGTGAAGAAACAGCAATAACACCGCCACCCTGGCGGTGTTTTTTGACATTTTATTGAAAATGTGGTAAACAGTATGCACCTTGCTTGGGTGGTACACACCCCATTGCAAGCAGCACTTTTACAATTCCAAATCTAAGAGAGAGGTATAGAGCTATGACGCGAACGAAGCACCAACTGCTTGCCCTTGTTGCCCTTGGCGGCACCGCGATTATTGGTCTCCGTTGCTATCCAAGCAATACGACCTGGAAACACATGGTTTCTTGGTTCGTATGCATGGCTGTCATCATGGTGATCGAAGTGATCGTTATTTCCCTTACCGCGCCAATGCCAAAAAAAGTGGCAGTGGAACAGGAACCGAAACAGCCTAAGCAACCCGAGCAATTCGAACAACCGAAACAGCCCGAACAACCCGAACCCGATCTAAGCGAGGCCCTGCCGTTGCCGGGCGAAGACGTCCTTGCCGACGTGCACAAACGCGTGGAAAGGATGTGTCTTGATCCAATGACAAAGGTAACGCCTCTGCGCCTCGACCCGCACAAGCTCCTGACTTCAAAACTGCCAGTCGTTGAATTGCAAGATGATCCAGACCCGAACGATCTGATCGCCTATGGGGGAAAATTCCCAGAGGGATTTATCGTCATGACGGAGATCTGTTACCCAACCCACGTTCAAACGCCGTGCATCGTTGTTGTAAAAAACGGCGTAGCAAGCATCACCTACCGAAGACCGGACCCAATAAAGAAAGAATTTAAGGGTCTTTCCCCGTGGGACGAGCGGCATGCGAAGGCAATAGCCGCTCTCGGTCCCTTTTAAAATTCTGGGACATCTGTTTCGTTCTTCTGATGCGCCGCTTACCTACAAAGGTGGCTATGAGTCACCTTTGTATTATTCCTTGAAGCCGCTATGAGTGGCTGCGAGGAGGGGTTGGCGAGCATTTATGGAACGAGGCACAGAAGGAGTGTCATTGTGAACACCATCGCAATTTCCTATCCTGTCGTTTCCCGCGATGAAAAGCAGGAATCGATACGGGCGAAAGGCAAACTACGCTACGGCGTCAAAGCCATTGCCATCGTTGCATTACTTAGTTTCGCGATTGGGTGGGTTGTGAGAAGTCATTACACCCCAATACAACTGAGTCGGCACGAAATTCTTTCGTACCAGCCGACGACAGTACTTGCAGCGACGAACCCACAAACAGCGCCAGCCGCCGAAATCCAAGAAGGCGGCACGGAAAATACCCGCTTGCAACGGGCTGCGCAACTCCGGCTCGCGGTGATTCAAAAAGGTGACGGCGTGGAAAGTTCGCTCATAAGGCAACTTGTCGCGTTTCCAACCACTTTTGGCTTTACCGGCGATCTGTCGAATGCTGCGGCGATCAAGGCATGGGCCGGTAGAACGGCTCATCGCACTGCCATCGCAGCCGGCTACGTTGACTGGAAATTTGGCGCGGAGATCCGCGTTAAGAATCCGGGCACGGTTGCCTATCTTCTTAAGCGAGACGAAAGCGGTAAACTCCGCGTCGTACAGTCTGCCATCGTTGAAAATTCCTTTGAGGAAACCTCGACGATCCAAGCCAGCGCTTCAGGAAGTCAGTTTCTGGGCATGCCCGGACACGAACAACTTCAATCGTACGAATACCTCTACACCGGGGAATGATATCCCGGTGGAAGAACAACAAAGGCGGACCCACGTGGCCGCCTTTTTTATTTTTAGAAAAATTTAATAAAAAAATTGGGCGGGAGCTTGTAGCTCTCGCCCATTTACTTGTTGCTCGGGTTACGGCCCGGTTTCTGGACCAATCGCCTCGAGGTCTACGTATCGGCTGTTGGAATTGTATTCCGAGCCGTGTACGAGCTGTCTTTTGCCGAGAGACACCCATTGTTTGAGGTTCTCAGTTGTGAGGCCGTTTTGCCTCAGGAGATAATCAATCGCCCATCCCCGCCGATCACCGAGGAGTACATTGTATCGATCACTGGCCTCGGCACTCGCATGGCCAACGGATTGAAGTTTGCACTCTGGATGGCTACTTATCCAACTCGTGCCACGCTTAATTTCCGCCAACCACTCCTGAAAACTTTTCGAACCCGCATTGCGTTCTTTTGGATCCGTCCAGAAATCACTCGCTTTCGGTCTATAGGGTTTGCCAGGTATGGCATCCTCTTTTGATGGGCGATCAATTGCCCACTTAACCGAAAAGTGAAGGTTGGCAAAGTCGGCACATGGGTCCTGCGCAACGGCCGGCTCCGGTTTTGCTTCTGGCTTTGCGGCCAAGGGCGTTTCAGGAACTGCTGGCGTTGTCTGCACCTCCGCGTGAATATCGGCCGGAGAAGCTGGTGGAGAAACAACCGTCGGCGAGGCTTCCTGTTGTTTCTCCTGTTGCGGTTTGGGCGGCGGCAAGTCAATGGGACCATCATTGTTCAAGATGACCACTTCAAGTTGAGGTGGATCTTGCACCATGGTGGAAATTGATCCGTGACCATAACCAAAACTTCCTCCGACTGGATGGCTGCTGGATGAACCAGCGATGCCGAAGCCCAACAGATTCTCCTTGCCAACCGTCTTGCTAAGGCGGCGGGTGTAAACCGCAACCCTTGTCGCTCCAGGCATAAAATCTTTCGCGCCCTTGACGATCGTCTCAATGTAGAGTTCGTCAGCTGGTTGGTAATCGCCGATCATCCAACAGGTGCCGAGCACGCTGTCGTGAGGATCTGCTTCCAAAGGACGATTCACCTCCGGATCGTACCGAACAAGCCGTACGGACTCATTGTTTTTCAAGGGGATTTCATTTTGGGCAGCCATGCGGCTGCACGTAATTTTCCCCTTGGGCTTTCGGATGGCCTTCATCGCGCCCGTGCTGATGCTTTTGAGGAGAGGGTTGATGACTATTTTCCAATCCCCATTAGCAAGTACAGGGCCAGCAATCGGTCCAGCTACTGCTGGTCCGGGCAAGGCCTCGACGTTCCCGCCGCCGCCTTGGGTTATGTTAACCGTGTTCGCCGCGGTAGAGGAAGATCCGGAGGAAGAACTGGACCCCGAACCACCACCTTTGTCGCCGCCTTGAGGGCTTCGAACCTGTTGCGCAAAAGCTGCACAGACGACAATGCAAGAAAGCACCGTCGCCACAAAAAGCTTTTTCTTCATGAATGCCTCCTTGGGCAAGGGACTTGGTTAGTGGCCGCTGGCTTTCGAGCTTGAACACTCTTTGGCCGTCGAACTAATTGTCTCGCCGGTAGGGGTAGTGGTTCTAGTTGCTGACGTCGAACCGTTCAATGTTGTGCTACCCGCTGCCGCGTTCGGGCCCCGCGCGCTATAAGCACTGGTTCCCGAGATAGAAGCTCCCGCCGAGAAATTGTCTTTGGGGCCGCCACCGAGAGAACTGCCGGCGTCAATTCTTCCGCTTCCTTTGGCCACTGCATTGCTTTTCTTTTGCCCGTTCCCGTCCAACTGCACCGTAGCGGCAGATTTGCCCTTCGATGTAATCTGTGCGGAATTGGAATCCGGGGTACTGCTTAGGGTCGCCGTGGTTTTTCCTTTAGAAGTAGCATCGCTGCTCCCCTTTGGATTACCACTGCTATCGGCTTTGATTGAGCCGTTTCCCTTGGCGCTGGTGCTGTTGCCACCGTCCACGTAGTTACTGTCGTTCCCGGCGCTCACTCCGGTACCTTGTCCGCTCTTGCTAGACACGGTAACGTCGATCGGATTGCCTTGGGACTTGCACTTCTGAGATACGGCAACGTTCGACGTTGGGCTCTTTTGAGCCCAGGCCAGCGAGACTGCCGAAAGGGTAAGCGCGATCGTGAAGAGGCAAAACATCACTTTTTTCATGAGGTATTTCTCCTTGTCTGATTTTTAGTTTTCAAATAGCAACTGCCCGCCTTTTTTACCACATTTCTTTAAAAAAAGCAAGTTTTTTCCTCGCTATTTCCTCCCCAAGATTTCGCGCACGCGCGTGACGATCACGTCCAGATCCGCGGTTTTGTCGATGAAATCATCCATGCCCATCTGCGCGCTCACGTCTTTCCGGTCGGCCATAACGCTCGGCCACGGGTCTTTCATGCTGCTCAAAAACGCTATGCGGATATTTTTTGTTTCGGGATTGTGCTTTATGGTAAGCGCCGCGTCGGTGCCGGTCTCGCCCGGCATGTGAATGTCCATCAAAACGAGATCCGGCTTGAGCTTGGTCGTGGCGTCAACGGCCTCCTGCGCGTTATAGGCGACAACCGCTTCAAACCCCGAAGCGTTGAGCTTTGTTGAGATGATCTCGAGCAAATTGGCCTCGTCGTCAACAACAAGGATGAGCGGCTTGTCCCTCATGATGCTAAAAATGTTTTTATCCGGTCGGCGAGGTCGTCGAGATCGTCGGTTTTCTTGAGATAGCCGCGGGTGCCAAATTCCTCCGAGAGCCGGACATAGGACTCCTGCATTTCGAGCAATGGGTCGCCCAAGTTCGTAAGAAACGCCACTTTCACTTTTTTTGTCTCGGGATCTTCGCGCAGTTTGAGCACCGCCGCCGCCCCGTCCATCACCGGCATATTGACATCCATAAGGACAAGGTCCGGCTTCAGTTCTTTCGTTTTTTGGATGCCCTGCTCCCCGTTTTCTGCGGTTTCAACACGATATCCTTCAGACGTTAATTTCACACTGAAGATCTCGCGAAAGTTCGCATCATCATCCACAACGAGGATCAATGGTTGATTGGCCATGGATTTTCTATTATTATAGCATAGTTAACCATGGTGATGACGAAAAAAATTATTCTCGAAATACGGGCCGGTGCGGGCGGCGATGAAGCCGCTATTTTTGCCGGCGATGTGGCGCGCATGTACCAGCGCTACGCCGCGAAACGCGGCTGGAAGTTCTCGGTTCTTGACGCGAATGAAACGAGTACCCAAGGATACAAATCGCTCGTAGCGGAAGTTGAGGGCGCCGGATGCTATGACGCCTTCAAACATGAATCGGGCGTCCACCGCGTCCAGCGCATTCCGAAGACCGAAAAGTCCGGGCGCGTGCACACCTCGACCGCATCCGTCGCCGTGCTCCCGATCGTGGAAGCGCGCGAAGTGAACATCAATCCCAACGACCTTGAAGTGACGTTTTCCCGCGCCGGCGGCCCGGGCGGACAAAACGTCAACAAAGTGGAAACGGCGGTGCGCATCTTGCACAAGCCGACCGGCATCGTCGTCGGCTCACGCGAAGAGCGTTCACAGTATGCCAACCGTGAAAAAGCGCTTGAGGTTCTGCGGGCAAAATTATATGAGATCGAGCAGCACCGGGCCGTCGGTTCCGTCACGGACATGCGCCGCGAACAGGTCGGCACCGCCGACCGCTCGGAAAAGATCCGCACCTATAACTTTCCCGACGACCGCATCACCGACCACCGCATCGGCAAGAAGTGGCACAACATCGAAAAGATCCTCGAGGGTGATATGGACCCGATCATAAAGGCGTTTGAAAAGTCCTAAAGAATCCCTTCGAGCTCCTTGTTGTAAATCATCGCTTCGTTGATGAGGCGATATTCGATGAGCTCGTTCGCGTGAAACCAATGCGCGATCTCCTTATCCGCCTCATCTACCGAGCCGGAAGCGTGGACCAGATTGCGCACCGCGCGGCCATCCACGTCGGACACGGTATAGGAATCGGTGGTGTAATCGCCGCGGATGGTGCCCATATCGGACGTGAGCGGCTCCGTGCCACCGGTGATCTTCCGCACGATGCCCACGGCATGCATCCCCTGCCAGACCATCGCGACAACCGGTCCACGGGACAGGTATTTTTTGAGATTGTTTAAGATGACCTCGGTGATTTTGAGCGGGTCATCCGATGGCGGCGGAAGCCCCTTCTTCTTATAGGACTCGATCGTCTTCAGTCCCGTCTTCACGCGCCACTCGGGATCGAGCGTATAATGCTTCTCGACGAATTCCGGCGTCGGGACAAGCATCTTCAGGCCAACGAGTTTGAGACCGCTTTGTTCATAGCGCTTTATAATTTCCCCGATGAGCGACCGCTGGATGCCGTCCGGCTTCACAACGATGAGCGTTCTTTCGTGTTTCGGATGTTTTTTGTCAGTCATGATTTTATTTTTTTTGTTTCTTTATTTCTAATCCTAGTTCATCGAGTTGTTTCTTGTCCACTTCGGAGGGAGCATCCATCACCGAGGTCTGGCCGTGCGCGGAAACCGGGAACGCGATCACTTCCCTGATGTTCGGCTCGTTGGCCAGAAGCATCACGAGACGGTCGAGGCCGGGCGCCATCCCGGCGTGCGGCGGAGCGCCGAATTCATATGCCTTAACAAGATGGCCAAACCGCGCCTCCGCCTGCTCTTTCGTCAGCCCCATGATCTCAAATACTTTTCTCTGCACCGTCGGGTCGGAAATACGGACGCCGCCGGAAGCGATCTCGTAGCCGTTGCACACGAGGTCGTACTGCTGGGCCCGCAAGTTTGCGAGGTCTTCTTCTTTCATAAGCTTCGAAACATGCTCGGCCTTCGGCGCGGAGAACGGATTGTGCGCAAAGGTGAGCTTGCCTGTTTCTTCGTCTTTTTCAAAAAGCGGGAAATCAACGACCCATGCGAACGCCATGATGTCGGGATCTTTCTTTTCTTCTTCGCTCCGCAGGTCGAACTTATCCGAACCGAACTTCTTCACGGCCTCTTCGTGCGTGAAAACCGGGAATGGCTTCTTCCAGATTTTCTTTCCGCACGACTCGGCAACACACACCATCAAACCCTCCACCATGTCGCGCACGTCCTGTTCGGTCGCAAAAGACATCTCGAGATCGATCTGCGTATGTTCGAATTGCCGGTCGCCGCGAAGGTCCTCGTCCCGCATGGCATGCGCAAGCTGAAAATAGCGTTCGACGCCGGCGATCATAAGGAGCTGTTTGTACTGCTGGGGGGCCTGCGGCAACGCATAAAACTTTCCTGGGTGAAGCCGCGAAGGGACCAGAAAGTCGCGTGCGCCTTCCGGCGACGTCTTGGTGAGCGTGGGGGTCTCCACCTCAAGGAACCCGTTCTTGTCCATATAGTCACGAACGAGGCGCGTCACTTTGTTGCGCAACACGAGGTTATTCTTCATGCGTTCGCGGCGGAGATCGAGATAGCGGTATTTCATGCGGACCTCTTCGTCAATATCGTACCCATCGCCATCCACCGGCAACGGAAGCGGCGCGGCAACGCTCACTATCTCGAGCGCAGTCGCACTCACTTCATAGTGCCCGGTTGCGATCTTGTCGTTCACCATGGCCGGCGGGCGCTTCTGTACTTTGCCTGTCACTTTCACAACATATTCCAAGCGCAACTCGGAAGCGTTGGCTACGTTCGGCCCGAAAACGATCTGCGCAAAACCGCTCCGGTCGCGGAGATCAATGAAAACAAGCTTGCCATGATCACGGCGGGCATGCACCCAGCCAAAAAGTTCAACTTCCTCGCCTTCTTTTTTGATGATATCCGCAATGGGGGTCCGCATGAGAATGTTTTGAATATGCTAATATTAATACAATGTTGAGTTTTGAACAAATGCTTATCCGGCTTGCGGTCGCACTTGTCCTCGGCGCCGTCCTTGGCATCGAGCGCGAGATTGTCGGCAAAGAAGCAGGGGTTCGGACCGAAATGCTCGTGGCGGCTGGCGCTTCGATCTTCGCCATGATCGGGCTCGCGCTCCCCTACATCACCGCCGCGAACTTCGGCACCCTGCCGGATGCCGCGGGAGCCAACAGCGCGTTCGGCATCATCGCGAACATCGTCATCGGCATCGGATTTCTCGGTGCCGGTCTCATCATCCACAACGGAGACCATGCACGGGGCATCACCACCGCAGCGCTCGTCTGGACAACGGCCGCTATCGGCATCCTCGCCGGCCTCGGACTCTACGAATTCGCCGTCACCTCGACGCTTATCATTACCGTTCTCCTGTATTTACTTCGCGCATTGAGGGTCTCCGAACACGTGGATTCGCGCATTGAGAACGGGAAATAAAACAGGGGCGGGCAGGGAATTCTACTTCTCGATCAAATACCCGTACCTTCGGTAGAAATATTTTTTGGCGATTTCAACCGTAAAAAGATAGGCGGCCACAATAAGAAGGATGAGCACAACCGGGTAAAAGCCGAACTTCGTAAAGTTCAGAGTTGGGCCGAGGAATGAATACGTGATGAGCCAGCCAACGGCAACGGCGCCGACGGTCGCGAACATAAGCGCCTTGCTCGGGCCGCCGTTCTTCCAGAAGTCGGCGCGGCTGCGAATGATATTCACGACAAGCGTTTGTGTGGCGATGGACTCCATGAACCATCCGGTTTGGAACGTCGCTCCGGTGTATCGGAGCATCCAGAACAAAACGCCGAACGTGATGAAGTCAAAGCACGAGCTTAACGGCCCGAAGATAATCATGAACTTCTTCATGAAGCTGATATCGAACTTCTTGGGGCGCTCAAGGAAATCAGGATCGACGCGGTCGAACGGGATCGCGAGCTGGGACGAATCATACAAGAAGTTATTGAACAGGATCTGCGGCGCCGTCATGGGCAAAAACGGCAGGAACACCGATGCGACCGGCATGCTGAACATATTGCCGAAGTTTGAGCTCAAGGCCATCATGAGATATTTGAATGTGTTCGCGAACGTTTTGCGGCCTTCGATGATGCCATCAATGATCTCGCCAAGGCCTTTGTGCAGCAAGATGATGTCGGCCGTTTCCTTTGCGATGTCAACCGCATTATTCACGGAGATGCCGACATCGGCCTCCTTGATGGAAAGCACATCGTTCACGCCGTCGCCCATGTAGGCAACCACGTGCCCGTTCGCCCGCAACGCCCGGATGATCGCCTCTTTCTGTTCCGGGTTCACGCGCGTGAAAATATTCGACTGGTCCACTTTTTGCTTGAGCTGGTGCTCGTCGAGCTTGGCAAGGTCGTCGCCGGTCAGCGGATTTTTCATGGGCAGGCCAATCTCTTCGGCGATCTTCTTTGTCACAAGAAAATTATCTCCCGTGATAATCTTCATGCCCACGTGATAGATCTCCATTTTTTTGAGCGTATCCTTCACGCTATGCTTCGGCGGATCAAGAAACGCCAGGAATCCCACGAATGAAACGTTCTTCTCGTCGGCCTTGCCGTAGGGCGTTTTCTTGAACGCGACCTTCTTAATGCCGACCGCAAGCACGCGAAATCCGTTGGTGGACAAGTGTTCGTACTCCTTGTTGATGTTATTGCGCACCGTTGCGGTGAGCTTCTTTGGGGCGTTCGCGCCGTAATGATCGGCAATCTTCAATATCTCTTCGGGCGCGCCTTTTGCAATGAGCATTGTCCCCTTTTTGCTTTTCACGATGACGGACTCGCACCGCCGTTCGGCGTCAAACGGAATCTCATCTATCTTCTCCCATTCTTTGACGTCAATCTTCTTATAGCTCTCGATAGCATGGTCCAGCACGCCGCGAATGCCGGTCTGATGCACACTGCTCACATAGGCCCAGTAATGGGTTACAGCGCTTTCCCTGCCGAATTCGTCAACGGACCTCATGAGGACGATCCGGTCTTCGGTGAGTGTGCCGGTCTTGTCGGTACAGAGCACGTCAACGCTGCCGAAGTTGTGGATCGCGGCGAGCTTCTTTACGATGACACCGTTTTTGGACATGGCGATGGCGCCCTTCGCCAAGTTGCTCGTCACGATGAGCGGCAAAAGCTCCGGTGTGAGGCCGACGGCGATCGCGACGGCAAATAAAAATACTTCGAACGTGCCTCGCCCAAGTACAAAAATGTCGAGCAAGATAACGGCGAGCACAAGCAGGATCGTCGTCTTAAAAATGAACAAGCTGAAGTCCTTCAGATTTTTTTCGAATTCCGTCGGTGTATCCGGATGCTTGAGCTTGCCCGCGATGCTGCCGACCTTGGTCTTCGTCCCTGTGACGACCGCAACCGCTGTCCCCGTTCCCGAAACCACGCTCGTGCCGAGATACAACATCTTCTCATTGGGCTTGTCCGGCGTCTTTTCGGCCGGCAACGACTCGCCCGTGAGCATGCTTTCGTTCAAGAAAAGGTCGCGCGCCTCAAAGAGGATTGCGTCGGCCGGGACAAGGTCCCCCGCCTCAAGCACGATGATGTCGCCCGGAACAACCTCACGCATGTTCCGCTCCTTGAGCTCATTATTGCGGATAACCCCGGCCGTGATCGTCACCTGTTCCTGAAGCGCCTCCGCCGCCTTCGCGGATTTGTAGGTATTAAAGAAATCAATGAATGCACTACCGAGGACGATCACAAGGATTACAACCGCCTCGATACGCGAACCAAGGATGCCGGAAATGACCGCGGCGGCGATCAGCAATAAAAGAAGCGGACTTTTGAATTTGGAAAAGAAGATCTCGAGTGGCTGAAGTTTCTTCTTGTCGGCAAATTCGTTCAGGCCGTACAGCTTCAGCCGCTTGGCCGCCTCCTGCGGCGTGAGGCCTGCCTTTGATGTTTTGAGTGCCTTGCATATCTCGTCCGGAGATTGCCGTGCAAGTGCGGCGAGATCGAATGTTTCAACCATTAGCTTAATCTTAGCAAAAACCCGCCTTTCGGCGGGCCTCGTTTAAAACTATCAATTTTCGAGCGCGTTTTCCCCTAGTTTTTTTCTAAATTCTTCCAATGATCCTTGGTTCGCGCTCCTGATCAAATCGAGCATAGATTCACGATTAACAGCGTAACCACGATCAGCCAAGAATTTGGTGATCATTTCGGCGGAATCTGTATTGTCGCCGAAGCCACCGGCCACAATATCACGCCTCAAGACATTAGCTTCGTTCGTGGTAATTTTCTCCCTTCGAAAAGGCATCCTTTCCATACCATGATTATATCATTATTGCTTTTTTCCCCGTTTTAGTTTATAATCAATCACAGTTCATCGCATCCACAAGAAAGGGTTAGAGAACGTGCGTATGTATCGTAATTGGTTGACGTCACCCAACAGCTCATTTGAGCAAGTAGAGCGGGCATTTCAGGCATTGCAGAGAAAAGCCCGAAATCCAAAAACAGCCGAGACATTGGTTAAACTCCTCAACGAGCATCATCCAAACTTCGCGCCGAAAATACTCGGCGCCCCAAAAACTCCCTCAACGAAACAGAACCACGACCACGTTCAACTCATCGCATGCGCGCCCACATAAGGCGCGTTTTTTATGGTACAGAAGAAATGCTATAGTTCTTGAAAGGCCGACTCCCTTCATTAACCTCATGATAAAAACATGGTAAAAGGAAACTTTCTCGGTGCGGCGATCGTTGCAATAATCTACACGGTCTATATTGTATGGAATCCCCTTGCGTCTCGCCCACAAACAGCAACAGTATTAGTGGTTCTTAACGCGTTAACCATCGTGTTGATGGCTTTTGCATTCAAATAAAAAAAGTGACGTACCGCTATCCTGAAAAATGATACAATGGGCGCATGGGCGCAACGCAATGGTATGTTTTCACCGGAGGCCCGTGCTCCGGCAAAAGCACGATGCTAGCCGAATTTGAAAAGAATGGCTTTCGCGTCGTGCCCGAATCGGCGGGCGCCGTCATTGCGGAAGCGATAGCTGCGGGGAAAACGATCAATGAGGCGCGAGCTGACGAAATCGCATTTCAATATAGCGTTATGGAGCGGCAAATGAACTGCGAAAGGGACTTGCCACCCGACGCACTACTTCTCTTAGACCGCGCACTTCCGGATAGCGCCGCCTATCATGCCTACTTAGGGCTCAATCCAGACGAAATCATGGTCCATTGCAAACGCAACCTCTATAAAAAGATATTCCTGATGGAATTGCTTCCGTTTCAACGGGGCGATGCAAGAACCGAGGATGCGCGGGCTGCGGAAAACATTCATCAACACATCAAAGAAACGTATCAGCGTCTCGGCTATACAATCATATCGGTTCCCGCCATGCCCATTGAGCAACGATTTTTATTCGTGCGAAGTCGGCTATAGTTTTTCGGAAACCGTTTTGTCTTGAAAACCTATCGGCGTCCCCCTCACAAGTTGTATGTTTTCTCGCTGCGGCGTTCGATAAGCAAAACAGAGATGGTTTTGCCGCTTGTGCGATAAATGATGCGGATATCCCCTTTCCTTACACGAAAAATATCGTCCCTGCCTTGCAACTTCTTTATGTCCAGCCCCTGCATTTTATTCGCCGCCACTTTGGCGAGAATTTCTTTCACGCGAGCCCTTTCTTTTGCCGTAAGCTTCTTAAGAGCCTTCTGAATCGCATCCATAATTATGAAACTGCATATTACAAGCGGGACAGCAGGCCTGCGATGGAAACTCCTCCCCTCTTAAGCTTTGTGAAGTCGATGACGGGCTCCCAAAGATCGGCATCATCTTCCAAAGGAGATATCTTGAAGACCGGCTTCGATTTTTTAACGACAATAAAAGAATTTCCGTTTTTAACCTTGGAGATATAGGACTCTATATTTTCCCGCAATTCTTTGAGGCCGACGATGGTGTTGTTTTTCATATTGTGAAGTTTATCTTAAGCTAAACTTGCTGTCAAGCAATACAAATTCAGTTGAGAATATGGATATAACATGTTCGTATTATAACAAAAAAAGGCGCACCGTGTTGCAAGGTGCGCCATAAAAACTCTTAGTTGCATCCCCCGTCTTGCAAGATCAGTAACAAGGCCTTGATAGTAATCATGGAAAGGGTTCCCACGCGGATGATTGGGCGGGAAAACCACCGAGCAGTTTGGGCGTAGGATGAGTTCTCTTGTTATCTCGTCAACGATTTGGGGGTTGCGCTTGAGCAACCTCTTGGTCTGCCGACTGACTTCCGTTTCGTTGAAAATTTTAGTTTCGTTAGGGTCGCAGCGGTAGCCGCAAAACGAATTATGGAAAAGGTGCACGAATTCGTGCAGAAGAGCATCTTTCTGCTTATCCAAATCGGCACACGATGCCCGTAGGATAATTTCCCAAGGAGCTCTTCCCTTCATCATGCAACACCCCGGGTGGACCATGATGTCGACAAAAATGATTTTGCCGCCATACTCGAATACCGGCGCAAGCTCATCAATCGACGAGAAACGTCTTAATGGAACATACATCGGTTACTCCTTTCTCTGCCATTTTTTTGATTCAAAGAGCGTACGATTGTTATAGCAGAAGAAAACGACAAAAGGCAAGAAGAAAGAAACAGTCCAATGTGCAATTTTCATCAACTTAAGCAAAGACCGCCCTTTCAGGCGGTCTTTGTTGCTGGCAATCCATAAGCCGGATTCTGTCGCCCGCACGCTGCTTGCGCAGCGCGCGAGGGACGATCATTTATCTGGGTCCTTGATCACTCGCGGACTCGAGCGGCACTCCCGACGCATCGCTTTCGCGGCGCGCCGGACGCGGCCTTGCACCCCGTAAGAATTTTGCCGTTTCACTTCCGCTTTGTTCTCCCTATGGCGGAGTTGAGCCATCAAGCTTGGGATAGGGCTCCTTCAGCTCTTTCGGGCTGAAGCGTCACTGATCGCATCTCTTGCCTTGCGGCAGGCAGCCGTTAGCTGCTACGTTTTTATCGCCGCTTGCGCAGCGAGGGTGTCCGGACTTTCCTCCCCGTGCCGCCGCTTGCGCGGGACACAGAGCGATCGTCTGGGTTGCTGAAGATCATCATACCATAAAATCCAAAAATGACAAAGGTGGTTCCGGCGATCCTCGCAAAAAGCTATTGACAAGGGGTCACGATGCTTTACGATGAAAATTAGCACGTCAATAATCTTTGAGAAGGGAGTTCTATAAGAGATGGAAGCGAACACTGCGGTTGACCTACCTGCAAGTACGCGGGAAAAATGGCTCGAAGAAATCGGCGGGATGGTTGCCGTCGCGCGGCGATCCCGAGGAATTACCGATGATCAGCTTTCGGGCCGGACGGGCATCGTCTATCTAGACGTGTCCCTCCTTGAGCGAGGGCATGGGTGCAATATCTTGCTCACGGAGATGGGCTTGATCGCACGAGAGGTGCGACACGAGTTGATCATTGAACCACCTCCGCCTCGAGAAGCACGATTTTCACTTAGCGATTTCGCTGCGTATGCGGAGAAGCTGGGCATGGCACCAAAAATCACGCTCAGCCCGCTTTAGCTACTCCCTCCACCCTGTCGGCCGCACCACTTCACGCGCGCGGCCGACTTTTTTTATCGCGCGGGCGCTATCGATGGAATCCCAAGTCCGCGGGATTATAATCGCCGGAGATACGCTCGATTGATCCGCCCTCGGCCTCGAAGGACTCACGCAACGCAGACACAGCGTCCGCAAGTTCGACGGTTTCCTCCGGAAGGTCTTTTCTTTTGATCCGCCACTGGGACCAGAATTCGATGACAAGCTTGCTGTCACCGAAGATGTTTTTTATTTTTTCCTTGCGCGCGACTTCGATGGCATACTTCAGCGCCAGCAGTTCACCGTAATTATTGGTGGCGGATGCATCTCTCACGAGATATTTCCCGAAGCGGTTCAATTTTTTGGCCGAGATCACCCGGTGTAATAGATTCTTCCCGTGCTCGTCGGTCACACTGACCTCAACGCCCTCGCCGCGCCCGGTGCCGGCGTCAAAATAGATGCCCCGATGGAGTTTCGGCGATTTCTTTATCTCATAAAGTGCGCCGCGCGAAAGCCATTGCTCCGCCTCTTCCTTTGCATTGAATGCCTTAAAGCGCGCGTCGGTGACTCCCTTCACCATCGCTTCGCATTTCTTCCAGTCGGACGTCACGCCGGAGACGCTTCCGTGCGGGACGAAATAGGCGTAGTACTTTTTCTTTTTATGAGGCATGGTGCGATGAGCGATTGATCGTTTCAATAATTGTTTTTACGGCATCCAAAGATTCTTTCTTTGTTTTGAATTCAACACCGCCGACGTCTTTATGCCCACCACCGCCAAATCGTTGCAAGAGTTCGCCCACATGCACCTTTCCTTTTTTTCGCATCCAGGGGTTCGCGCCAACATTCACATGATAAAGCCCGTCGCGATGGCTCATGCGGACGAAATAGAGTTTCCGCGGAAAAAGATATTGCAATGCGAAATGCGGGAACTCAAGCTTTGTACTGGTCCTGTCCATAAAACAAACAATGCCAGCCATGCGCGCATGTTTCTTAGAGAACGCTATTCCTTGCAGGTCTTTCTTCTTTATCTTCCCCACCGCCTTTGTAACCTCCGGGCGGCGAGCGATATCCGCAAGCGAGAACCGCGAAAGCAAGTCCACGATACGCCCGTTTTCCTTTTTGTCCAAGCTTTTGCTTTCGATGAATTTATCCACCTGAAGTGCCGATTCTTTTGCTTCAATCGTCTGCCGCGCCGAGCGATAGTTTGCCCCGTCAATGATATCCAGCCACTTCACAAGCTCCGCCATATGGCGCGGCGGTTGCCACGAAAAATCTTTCTTCAGTGCCGCGGAAACAAGATGCGTGCACGAGGGATAGCGCGGCTCCAAGCGGTGCTGCTTGTCCGGTTTAAATCCTTTTTTCCAAACCTCCTTTTTAAATGTGGTCGGATGATGTTCAAACCACCATGCCGCCTTTGGATGATAGAGAAAGTCGACAACGATTGGTGGGTTTCGTTTTCCCTTAAAAAGCTTATGCTTCCTAAAAAAATCCTCATCGAGCCATTGTGACAGCAGGTAATAATTCACCGGAACAAAATGCTCAATGTCGTCCCCACGGCTGCGCAGGAACGCGAGCATCACCGCAGCGGAAGCGCGGCCGTCAAAATCATTGTGGAAGTAAACGTCGTATGTCATGAGTTCTGGAGCGCCGCGATCCCCGGAAGTTTCTCCCCGGCGAGAAAATCAACCATGGCTCCCCCGCCTGTTGAGATGAAGCTGAATTTTTTGTCGAGACCATATTTTTTGAGGAACATCACGGTCTCGCCGCCGCCCGCTACGGAAAACGCGCGGCGATTTTTTGCTATGGCTTTTGCAACAAGAATGCTCCCCTTTGCATAGCGCTTCTTTTCGATAAGGCCAAGCGGGCCACTCCACAGGATCGTTCTCGCAGCGGTGATCTTTTTGCTGAATGCGGCGATTGACTTCGGACCGAGGTCAAGGATCAGGTCACCCTCCCACACAAAATCGGACGGTACCACGATGCGCTGCGCCGTATGCTGTGATGCGACCAGCTTTTTCAGCTCGCGCACGCTGTCCGGATCGGCGTCGTGTACGGATTTCTTTATGTCCATACCCCTGATCTGTAGGATGGTATTCGCCGGGCCGCCGCCGAGTAGGAACCAATCCGCCTTCTTTTCGAAAAATTTGATGACGCCCAACTTGTCCGACGCCTTCGCGCCGCCAAGAATAAGTACGAACGGCCGTTTTGGCTTCACCATAGCGCGCGACAATGACGTGATCTCGCTCTCAAGCTCAAACCCCGCATAGCTCGGCAGGAATTTCGTGATGGCGACGACGGATGCGTTCGCGCGATGGCACACCGCGAAAGCATCGTTCACATAAAAATCCGCGAGCGAAGCGAGTCGACGGGCGAGGTCCGGGTCGTTCTTTTCCTCGCCCGGCAAAAACCGCAGGTTTTCAAGCAGGAAAATCGACCGGCGCGGCGCGGCGGCGACTTCTTTCTTAATATCGGCAAACCTGAAGTGGCCCACAAAACGGACGCGCCCGCCGGACAAGCGTTCGGCGGCAAGCAATCGTGAAAGATGCGCCGCGTTTTTCTTCATGCTCAATTTCTTCTCAAAGCCAGCCGGCCGGCCCTTGTGGCTCACAATGACGACTTTATCGGCGTGCTTTAATAAAAATTTGATCGTCGGCAAGACCGCGCGCATGCGCCAGTCATCTTCCGTATTAAAATCGAGACGGAGAAGCGCCGTGCCGCGCAGGCGCGCGGGGTTCGCCTTCTTCAAATAATTGATCATTCGTTCATTATACCGTTATTCCCGGAGACGTTTATAGATATCTGCCTCGATTGCATCCCGGTCGGCGCCGTATTTGGTGCGCGAATATTCCTTCAGTTTTTCCGCAAGCGCCTTGTCACCCCCGTTCCACGACGCGGTACCGATGCGGATATTAAAAGGTTTTGAAGTTTGCCCATTGATCAAAATCTTGGCATATGCGTTCAAGTTATCAATATTTAACAAATCATTCTGGTCGAAGACCGGCTCGAACTGTTTCACGAGGAATTCCGCATCAGTCACACCCACACGGAAAACAATCTCCGAACCCACATTGCCGAAGACCGCGTCCTTGATCTTCTCCTCAAGCTGGGCGATGAATTGGTGCGCCATCGTGAGGTTGAGTCGGTACTTTCGGGCCTCGGACAGGATGGTTGCGATGGAATCCGTCGTAAAGTTCTGGAACTCATCAATGTAGAGGTTGAAGTCGCGGCGCTTTTCGGCATCAGCCACATCCACCCGCGACAACGCCGCCATCAGGATCTTCCCGGTGAAGATCATGCCGAGCAAACCCGCATTGATGTCGCCGATGCGCCCCTTGGCTAGATTGATCAATAAGATTTTCCCACTGTCCATCACTTCGCGGAAATTAAACGCCGAATGCGGCTGGCCGATGATCGGCCGCATATAGTCGTTCGAAATGAAATTGTTGAACTTCGACGTGATGTACGGCGTCATGTTCGCGAGCGACGCTTCCCCTCCGGCCTTCACGGCCTCCTTTTCCCAAAAATCGATGACGACAGGGTTGTGGATGCGCGCGAGCTTGCGCATGCGATAGGCGCTGTCCGTGAAAATGCGGGGCACCTCCATGAGCGTTGCGGCTTCGTTCGGCATGTCTTCCATCAACAAGAGCAACGCGTTTCTCATATATTGCTCGAACATCGGGCCCATGGTCTCCGGTGGAAAAAGTTTGTTGAAGATGCTCTGCATCTCGTTCACGATGAACGTCTTCTCTTCCGGCCGGTCGTAATTGAAATCGAGCATGTTGAGCCCGAGCGGGCGCGAGAGATCGCCGGGATTGAAATAGATGATGTCGTCAAGCCGCTCGGGCGGGACGAAGCCGAGCGCATTTTCCACAAGATCGCCGTGCGGATCGATGATCGCAACGCCTTTGCCGGCCTTGATGTCCTCGATGATCATGTTCCCGAGCAGGGTTGATTTGCCGGTTCCCGTCTGGCCAACCACGTAGATATGGCGCCGGCGGTCGTCGTCGGCGATATACACCGGCTTGGATTGCCCGCGGAAAACGCTCTCCCCGATCACAAGTCCATTGCGCGGCAGATTGTCCGGCGCCGGAGCTTCTTTTGATTTGAGCCACTTCACATGCGGCGTTTCGGTGGAGGCGATCGGCAAATGGTAGAAACTTGCGATTTCCTCGGATGACAGCGTCATCGCCGTTCCCGCGTCGAACAGGCGGTAAATAAACTTGTTGATAAGGTTCTTCGGGTTACGCTGCTTTACGATCTTGAATTCGTTCCGCGTCGGGCTCCCGAACTGATTGAAGCCGGCCCCGAGGCCGTCCACGATGTCTTCCGCCTGGAAAGGCGACCCCGCTGACGCCACAAGGCGCACGTTCACACGGAAAAGCGGCTTCGCGATCTTCATCTGGAGCGCCTTGATCGCTTCCTCATCCACCACCTGTTCTTCTTTTTTCTCTTCTTTGGTTTTTGGATTGAATACCTCCGCCACATCCGAAGCGCTCATGGAAATCCCCTTCCCGAAAACTTTCTTTGCCGATTCGCCTTTCTTGAGGAAATTGACGTACCCCTGCACCGTTTTCTTCATGCTGCTTGAAGCGGGCACCATGATCACCTGGAGCGCGGCACCTTCGCCGACCTCGTTGATCTTCGAGAACGCGCCGATGATCGATTCAAAGGAATCAATGCCGAGCTCGGCATATGTCTTTACCGGCAGCGCAAAATTTTCTTTCTGCACGATGTACGCGGCGGCGGTCGCGCCGTTCACATTAAAGATGTTGAAATCGTCCTGGACAAGTTCTACGCTTGCGCCGCTCCACAACCCCTGGATCTGTTTTGCCGCCGTTTCGGCGGAACGCTTCGGGACGCCGAGATAAAAATGGATCTCCTCGCCGACGTGCGGAACAGCGAGCTCGAATACGATCGGTTTCTTGATGGCGGCCAAGCTGCCGAGGAGCTGTTCAAAATGGGCGAGTTCCGCTTTGAAATCGGCATGTTCCGAATTCCCTGACGAAGCCGCTGCCGCCTGACCCGTCCGCGGAATTTTAATTAAAAAAATCGACGTTCCGAGCGATGCCGCGATCGCCCGTTTGGCAACGGCGCGGAGTAAAAAATATACGGCGACGCCGACAACCGCCCCGACCGTGATTGAAAAGAATATATAGAATCCCATGGACAAATCACTTGACGATCCCCCGCTTCTGCAGCTCCGGATACAGCGCCCCCGCAAGCGCATCGTGAAAAGCATCCTGCACGAAATACGGGGACTTCTGCGATTCGGAAAGCGCCTTGCTGATGCCGTGCTTGAGCGCGACATCGAGAAGATATTCTATTTCGAGCTTCACTTCGGGCGATGCGCCGTCCACATAGGCGGGCAAAGGACTGCGCGCCGTCGCGGCCCGCTGCGGCGTGGCGGACGTGGTAGAAGGATCAGGCCGGGGAAATGCCCGCAATGATTCTTTGATGAGAGAGCGCTCACCCTCGTGCTGGAACTCCGGATGTTCGCGGTTGCGCTTTATCTCCGCCGCAAGCTGGTGTATGTCGGATTCGATCCTTTGTTCGAATGACGATGGTTGAGTCATGTATAATAAATGTATGAGCAAGTCCGCGCGCATTTGGTTGCTTGCCGGTATCCTTATTATAGCAACCTTCCTGCGCTTCTACCATTTCACATCCACGCCGCCGGGGCTCTATCCGGACGAAGCGATGGACGGCAACAACGCGACGGAAGTCGCGCAGACGGGGCACTTCCAGGTATTCTATCCCGAGGACAACGGGCGTGAGGGCTTGTATGTGAACACTATTGCGGTCTTTCTCAAGGTCTGGCCGGTCTACGAACCGTGGGTGATTCGCCTTCCTGCCGCAGTCGCAGGCGTACTTACCGTGCTCGGCCTCTATCTTCTCATTGCCGAACTTTTTGGATATGAGATCGGTTTGCTCGCTGCATTTTTATTGGCGACCAGTTTCTGGCACATTAATTTTTCCCGTATCGGATTCCGGGCGATCATGGCTCCGCTCCTGCTCACGTGGGCGCTCTATCTGTTTATCAAGGCGGTGCGGGCCGCAGAAGTCCGCATCTCGGCCTTTTGGAAATCCCCGTGGTTCTATGCGGCTGTCGCAGGCGTCGTTTATGGCCTTGGGTTCTATACGTATATCGCCTACCGCATTACACCACTACTCTTCCTGCTGTTCATCCCATTCTTCAGAAAAAATCCCGGATTCTGGAAGCGCGCGACCGTCCTGATTATTGCGACCTTCATCATTGCGGCGCCAATCGGCTATTACTTTGCGAAAAATCCGGCGGATTTCTTCGGGAGAACCTCCGAGATCGCGGTCACGAATTCCGGAAATCCCATCGGGCACTTTGCGGTGAACCTCGGCAAAACGCTCCTCATGTTCAACGTCCACGGCGATGACAACTGGCGGCACAACGTGAGTGGCGCGCCGGAACTGTTCTGGCCGGTCGGCATCCTGTTTATCGTTGGCATCATTCTCGGAATATATATCCTTTGGAAAAAACGGCGCGGAAGGGGTTTGGGCAATGGCGGGCCCGCCGATTCTCTTACTTCACTTTCTTCGTTCGGCATATGGCTCACATTCCTGTGGTTCATTCTTGCAACCATCCCCGCCGCAGCATCGGACGAAGGCCTCCCCCACGCGCTCCGCTCGATATTGATGCTCCCGCCAGCGCTTATCTTTGCCGCCATCGCCGGCATGTGGATGTACGGCGTCATGAAAAAATGCAATAAAAAAATTGCGATGATCGTTGGCGTTGTCTTTGTCATGCTCGTTGCCATCGTCGGCTACACCGACTATTTCATCGTATGGGCCGGCAATCCGAACGTCCCCGGCGCATTCAATGAAAATTACGTCGAGGTCGGCCGCGCGATCAACGCGCTCCCTTCAGGCACGCCGAAGTACGTCATTGTGACCGCGGGTGGCGTCCCCGCGCGTGGCATCCCCGTTCCTGCGGAGACCACCATGTTTATCACCGACTCGTTCACCGTGCAGGGCCAGACCGAGCATAACATCCACTATGTCTTGCCCGACCAGACGAACACCATCCCGACAGGAACGCCAAGCAGCTCGATATTTTATATCAATTAAATAAAAAGCGTAGGAGAGTTGCTGATCTCCTACGCATGGCAAACGAATTTCTCGAGAAAGAGTAGTATTGGTGCCCAGATGATGGTCGCAAGCGCCACCCACCACCCAACGATGATTGAGGCGGCGATAAAGAGGTCCCCCACGCTTACATAGCTGTCCCAAGGGAAAAGGAAGGTGAGCGTGCGTGATGCATCAACCGAAAGGGCGTCGGAAGCATACAAGAGCTTGATGTCACCTGAAATGCGCAGATGGACGGAATCTCGCTGTACCTCATATGCCCACGATGAGACCACTGGCATTTTCCCGCCATTCAGCGCCCTGACGGTTTCATTGGAGATCCTTCCGACAACGCCAAGGGCAAGCAACAGGATGAGGAGCCGGAGAAATCCCCTCAACGGAAAAAGAGGTGCCTTGTACAGAAATCGCCACATGACCAAAAGAACGATAAGGAGAAGTATCCCCAGGGGGGCATTATCCCGAGAGAAAGCTTCAGGTATCCCGCTTCCGTGGAACCAAACAAAAAAAGAGCACGGTTTTCACTGGCGAACCTCCTTGTGTTGAATGTGAACAACTAACCTCAATCTAGCACACCTAGGGCGGTGGCGCTACAACAACTAGATCTTCACGATTTCAACCTCGGTATATTCCTGGCGATGCCCTTTCTTTTTGCGCTGGCGGGTCTTTGAGTGGTATTTGAAAATGATCTTCTTCTCGCCGCGGCCGTTGCCCACCAACCGGGCCTGGGCGGGCGTTGTGAGCGTCGGCGTGCCGATTTCCACCTTCCCGCCGACCGAACGCAACAGCACGTCGAACGAAGCCGTGTCGCCCTTCGGCGCAAGCTTTTCAACTTTCAGCTTTTGTCCTGCGGAGACCTTGTATTGCTTTCCGCCGGTCGTGATGATTGCGAAATCCGCCATAGCTTTAATTGACGTTCAGTATAGAGGCAAAGGCGATAAAAAGCAAGACCGCAAAAACGAGGGTGGCGCCAGCCATGACTTTGCCGAGGAACGGATCCCGCTCTTCGAATTCAAGGGATATGAAAAAATTCATCACCGTGGCCACGATCCCCACGACGCCCATAAAGATGATCACGCTCAAATCTCCCACGGACGTGATGCCGACCATGTCGTTGAAGTGCAAGATAAAGGGGCCGCTTCCAGAGCCGCTCATAGCCACAAGCGCCCACGCAAATCCACCGGCCGCAAAAGCAACGGACAAAAACGACAATGCCGCAACCGTCCGGTGCCTGATGATCTTTTTAACCATTGCCCAATCGTTCGCCGCGCAAAAGTGCCGCCGCCTGGTCCGGGTCGACCGTATTGATATCGATCCACGTGGAGAGTTCAAAACCGGCAGCCGTAGAAACCTTAGGTATGACTTCCACATGCCAATGATGGTGGGCGTGGTCCCCCTTGAGCGGCGCATCGTGCACATAGAAGTTCAGATCGGGATCGTTCGCGTATTTCCGTATGCGCTTCATCACTGATTGCAAAAGGAGCGCGATCCCCTCCACGACCGACGGCGGCGTCTCGCGAAATGACGCGAAGTGCGCTTTGGGCAGGATGGAAACTTCAAGTGGATATTTTGAAGCGTACGGCGCGAGCGCGATAGCGGTGCGGCTTTCCTCGATCACGCGCACGTTGCTGCGCTTTTCGTTTTTAATGATGTCGCAGCGGATGCATCGGCGGTACTTCGCAAAGTAGCGCTGCACACCACGAAGCGACTGGATCGTATGGGCCGGTACGATCGGCAGCGTGAGAACCTGATAGTGCGGATGCCACAGGGATGCGCCCGATGACGGCCCCCAATTGAGGAACGATGAAACATATTCCGCGCACCGATCCTTCCCGGCCATGATGTGGCACGCCTGGATCATTTCAAAAACCTTGGCAGCCATCACCGGAGCAAGATCGGCAAAACTTTTATCATGATCGCGTGTGATGACCAATTGATGCGTGCCGACACCCGTCTTTCCGCGATACATGCCATGCTCAAACGGCACCGAACAAACATTACTCGGCGTAAGCGCCGGATATTTATTGCGGATGATGGCGATCTTCCAATTGCCGTCACAAGCATCGTTCCCCGGATACGTAAGTATCGGCGGCCAGTTATCGGACTTCCGGAGGTCCTCAAAGGGACACTGGCTTTTGGGCGACGGTTTCCGCTTTCTTTTCGCCGCATCCAAAAAATGCGGACGCGCCGCCCGTCCCGGCGCAAGGATCACCCAGTCCCCCGATATGATATCTTGCCGTAGTTCACTCATGGATCAGTTTTTTGTGAGCCTATTCATATAATACCAGTTCAGCACATCCTTTGCGATCGGAACCGCATTCAAACTGCCCTCTTTTGAGTTTTCGATGAGGATCAAAATCGCGATCTGCGGATTGTCGCACGGCGCATAGCCGACAAACAAAGCGTTTTCCTGCTGGTTATTCTGCACCTGGGCGCTGCCGGTTTTTGCGCACACGGAAAACGGGAGGTCGTGCAGGGTATATGCCGTGCCGAGCGGCGAGGTCACCCCCGCGCGCATCCCCTGCTGGACATCCTGGATCTGCGGCAAAAGCGATGTCAGATCGTCGTTCACCACCGGCGTCGAACTCATATTCAGGTACGGCCGGTAGATCGTCCCGCCGTTCGCGATCGCGTCAACATAGCTCAAGAGCTGGAGCGGGTTGAGCAACAGGTCGCCTTGCCCGATCGCGACGTTATAGGTGTCGCCGAGAAGCCATGGCGTCCCCATCTTTTGCTGCTTCCATTGCGGCGTCGGCAAAAAGCCCTCTGCTTCGCCCGGCAGGTCAATGCCGGTAGCCGTGCCAAGCCCGAATTTTTCCCACCACGCATGCAACTGAGTAATGCCAAGACCCGCAATGCCGTAATCGCTCGGATCATTCAGCATCGGGGTTGAGACCGGCGAACCACCGACGACTATGTAAAAATAGACATCGGAAGATTGCGCGAGCGCAGAGGCAAGGTTCACGTTTCCCTGATAGCGCCAATCAAGATATTTTTTCGGCGTCGAGGAGTTGTACGGGTCCGGCACCATGAGGTATCCCGGGGAGAAGATCTCATGGTTCTGGTCAACGACGCCCTCCTTCAACACCGCTACGCCGTCGAGCGGCTTGATCGTCGAACCTGGGTTATAGAATCCGGAAACCGCCCGGTTGAAAAGCGGCTGCAGTGATGATGTCAGAAGATTTTGTATCTCCGCGCTGCTCGACGCCGGATGTGAAAAAACATTATTATCGAACCCCGGCAGGTTGATGAGCGAAAGCACCTGCCCGTTTCGCGGATCGATCGCGATGCCAACGCCGATCTGGCGATTGAGCGAAGCAAGGCCGGATGCAAGCCGGTTATAAAAATATGTTTGCAGCGTCCCGTCGATCGTGAGCGTGACTGATCCGCCGATCTCGGGATTTGATTGCTGTTGCGCCGTGAGGACCTGCCCTTGGGCATTTTTGAACTGGATATGTACGCCGGGCTTTCCTTGGAGCGTACTGTCGTAATACGCCTCAATGCCCGTTTTGCCGACAAAATAAGCTTGCGACATGCGACCCGTATAGCCCACGATCGAAGAAAATATCGGGCCGTTCGGGTATAGGCGTTCAAAATCGCTCGTGAGGACGATGGCCGGAAACTCGGCGTTTACCGCCTGCACATTTACGATCTGCGCTTGCGTGAGGCCGTCGCCCACGACGATCGGTGGCGCAAAATCCTGCGCTCCGCTTTGGTCCAGCATTGACCAGACCGTGCCGGACGATATGCCGAAAATATTCTGGATCGTCTGTAGCGTCCCCGCTTGCGCTGACGGGTTCGCCAAGAACTGGTGCGGGTTGAGGTATGCCGTAAAGACGGCGTTGTTCTTCACAAGGGCCTCGCCTTCGCGGTCATAGATGATGCCGCGGGGTGCGGGCGTTGACTGCTCTTGCGCCACGTTCGCCGCTGCACGGGCGGCATAATATGTTCCCGATGCCGCATTGAGGAATATCACGCGACCGAGAATGATAAGTCCGATGGCACCAAGAATAATCCCGAGGGACCATAATGGCTTGTTGCCGAGCGGAACCTCCACCATGGTAAGGTCACGGCCCCAGTCGTCGCCGAGCGATTCTTCGAAGGCGACGTCGTTGTATTTTCTTATTCGTCGCGACATGCAAATGGTTATCGGCTCTCGCGGCGGCTCAATGCGGCGAAGGCGATACTACCAAAGATAAGGCATGACACGAGATCGGTCAAAAACATCCTCCAATCCGCAATGAAAAGCCCTGGCGCAACCGCGAGATATAAGACGAGGAGCCCGCAAAAAATGCTTACACTGTCCGCGGCCCATGGCTCGAACGATGCATATCGGCTGACAAGATGCGCCGCGAGCGGCAGCGCGGCCACAAGAAAGATTTCCACGCTGAACGCTGGCTGCCAATTTACGATGAAAATTGCGGCGAGGATAAAGACGAGGACGTCCCAAATGTCGAATACGAACGCGAAGGTGATGAGCGCCGCCAGGATGAAGTTGATGAATACCCCGAACGACGCAAACCAGAATTGCAGCACGAACGCGAGCGCAAGAAAGAGGAGCGCGAGAATGAACCGCATCATGGGGATTGGGCGATCAGCACGGTTTGGATACCGTTCATGTCGTAGGGAAACGCGACCGCGGCATCGGTAAACAAACTGTCTCCCGACGTGCTTGTGGCGCTCACGGTGCCGAGCGGCAGGCCGTACGGCAGGCCTGGCGCCGCTGCATAGATGACGTCGCCATCGCGGAGCGCTGCGTTCTTGGCGATTGAACCAACCGTCGGATAGGACCCGCCCTCAAAGAGGCCGTCGTAGCTCGACGTGCCGACGCGCGCCGGTATTTCAAACCCACTGTCAAACACCGTCTGGATGAGCGCTTCGTGCGGAAAGACCTTCGTTACGCGGCCGATAAGCATCCCCTGGAACACCGCCGCAGTCCCTGTCGCGATACCGTTGGCGGAACCGGCGTCCACAAGAATCTCGTTTTTAAAATTGAGCGGATAGCGCGAATAGACCATCGCGGGGATATAATGCCCGCCAGACGACGGCAACCGGGAAGCACCATTCTCATAGGCCGCGATCTGGGCCTTGAGTGCGTCGTTTTCGGCCGCAAGGTTCGGACTGTCGGCGTCACCACCGGCGGCGCCGGATTGCGGGCTGAGCCATGACCGGAGTTTCCACCCATAGCACGGCAGGAAAAGGATCGCGAAGACAAGAAGCGCGATAAGGGTCCCTATGGCCCACCGGCGCAACCTCATAGATTTATGGAAAGTGGCTTCATGGGATTATCGAGCAAATCCCGATGCGCATCGAGATTGTCAACGATCTGCCCAAGGCCGCGCACAACACAGGTTAAAGGATCATCCGCGACGCGCACGGTGACATTCGTTTCTTTTTCGATCAATTCATCGAGACCCCGCAAAAGCGCGCCGCCGCCGCACAGCACGATCCCCTGCCGCAAGACATCGCCCGCCAGTTCAGGCGGCGTTTCTTCGATGACCTCGCGCACAGAATCAACGATGGCACGGAGTGATTTTGAAAGCGCTATGCGGATATGGTTGTTCTTCAAAATGATCTCATTCGGCAGGCCCGTACTGAGGTCCCGGCCGCGGATCGGCACTTCCATGCGCTCATCAAGCGGCATCGCCGAGCCGACGGCAATTTTTGCAAATTCCGCTGTCGGTTCGCCGATCGCAAGATGGAACTCATCGCGCACGAAACGAATGATGTCTTCATTGAACCGGTCGCCCGCAACCTTAAGCGTCCGGGAAACAACCGTCCCACCCATGGAAATCACGGCGATATCAGTGGTCCCCCCGCCGATATCAATGATCATACTCGCGGACGGCAGCTCAATCGACAGGCCGGCGCCGAGCGCGGCGGCCGTCGGGGATTCCACAAGATACACCTTCGAAACGCCGGCATTGATCGCCGCGTCCTCAACCGATTTCCGCTCAACTTCCGTAAGGTTGTTCGGGATGGCGAGGATGGCGCGCCGATACGAACCCGCCCGGCGGCCGCCCGGTCGGCGAAGCAGATGCCGCAGCATCTCTTCCGTCATCTCAAAATCGGATATCACGCCGTTCACAAGCGGCCGCACCACATTAATGTGCGGCGGCACGCGGCCGAGCATTTTTTTTGCCTCATCGCCAACCGCAAGCACCTGGTTGGTTTTTGTGTTGATCGCCGCAACCGACGGCTCGTTTACCAAAACCCCTTTCCCCTTAACATAGATAAGAGAATTGGCCGTGCCAAGGTCAATGCCGATGTCTTTAAAAATTGAATCGAGAAATGCCATTCAAAGCGTTTGATAATTATTTCATCAATGCGACTGCTTCTTCCACGGCGACTATTTTTGCCTCTTTCTCGCCGCGCTTTTTGATCTCCACCATATTTTCCGCGAGCTTCGGGCTCACGACCATCCGCCACGGAATGCCAATAAGATCGGCTTCCGTGAACTTTTCTCCCGCCGATACCTCCCTGTCGTCATAGAGTACCTCAACGCCTTTTTTCCGTAAAGTATTATATATTTTTTCACCGTCCGCGCCGTTCAAAGCCAGCAGATGGACCCGGAACGGGGCAACTGCCTCCGGCCACAGGATGCCGTTTTTGTCGTTATATTTTTCGGCGATGACCCCCATGAGGCGGGAAATGCCGATGCCATAGCACCCCATGATGGGATACTGCTTCTTTCCTTCTTTATCGGCAAACGTGAGGTCAAAATCCTTGCTGAATTTCTGGCCGAGATCAAAGACGTTGCCGACCTCCGAGGCGCGGGCCTTCTGCAGTTTTCCCTTATTGCACCGCGTGCAAATACCTCCGTCTTTCTCCTTTGCTATCTCGGCATTCACGCAAAAATCGCAGGCGTCGCAATAGAGAATGTCATCCTCGCCGGCATCGGTAAGCACCATGAATTCATAGGATATCTTCTGTGTAAAGGCGCCGCCCGAGGCCTCCGTCGCTTTTGCCGTAAGGCCAAGGCGCGAAAACACTTTAAAGTATGCCCCCTTCACTTCGGCATAAAAACGTTCGAAGTCCTCCTGGGTCTCGTGGAAGCTGTACATATCTTTCATCAGGAATTCCACGCCGCGCAAAAGCCCTGACTTGGAACGCAACTCATCACGGAATTTCCACCCGATCTGGTACACCGCTTTCGGCAAGTCGCGATACGTCGTCACGTATTTCATCACGAGCGGCGTCACCACTTCTTCTTCGCTTTGTCCGAGCGCAAATTCTTTTTCAGTGCGGCTCTTCAATTTAAAGAGTACGTCTATTTTGTCCCAACCGCCGGTGGTCATCCAATTGACCTTCGGATGCAGCATAGGCATGAGAATCTCCTGACCGCCAACGGCATCCATTTCTTCCCGGACGATACTTTCTATTTTGCGTAATGTTTTTAATCCCAGCGGCAGATAACTGTACACGCCCGACATGAGCTTCGAAACGAACCCTGCCCGGGCTAAAAACTGGGCATTGAGCGTCGCATCATCTTTGGGCGGATTATGTTCTACAGTCGTAAATAGCTCTGATTGGCGCATGGAAAGATTGGGGAATTTCCCTAAGGATAGCACTAAAAGGGGCCTCATGGAAGTCCGCGAGAAGCAAAGACAATGCGCCTCTCCGGGTACGCGGTTCGTGCGTTCTCGCGCGACTACTTGTTTGAATCCAGCCCCGTGCGCAAAAATAAAAACGGACGAGCGCTACAGCTCATCCGTTGGTTATCCGTCGGTCGATTCATCGAACTCGTTTCGTCGTTGCTATGTTTTTCTGCTGATCGGATTGGCCTCTGAGATATCTCAAGAGCCGATAAACGGCAACAGTAAACATAAGTATGAGCAGAGAAATCAGCATATACACATGGTGTAGCCACGCAGCCTGGACAACGAGGGATATTCCGAATGTCAGCCACAACGAGAAGTTGATCAATTCGCTATGCTGCTTGAGATTACTAGGCAATCCTCGCTGATCTTTCCAGTCTGTTAGGCCAGTAAGAAAAAGCGCGCACAAGATACAAATATCAACCGAATTCCATGTCATATCGATCCCTCCAAATGATCTGGATATATAGTATATCATCTTGTGCAATTTGTCAAGAAGCCAAAAACCGGATTTCCATATTACGCCACATAACTGTTCGAAACCCGTCCGGTCCTGTGCCCCGGAAATGTCAGAAATTGTCACACTGTGATATAAATAAGTCAGCAGGGAGGTGTAGCGATGTTGAAACAACTGGACCAACTTACCGATGAGGAAATCCTCGCGATTTTTGCTTCTGTCTGTGATCGCGGGCATCGACAAGACCCCTTTCCGGATGTTGGTAGTGTTCGTGGCTGTACACAATGCCACTACGAGGACATTGGAAGGGGCATCGACGAGTCCCCGATTTTTAACCCAACCCGCAGGATAGTTCGCCCCGCCCTTGTATAGGGCGGTTGTTTTTTGGGTCACACGGCCATATCACACCGCAAGATGGTTCGAACATCGTCCAGGCCTGAATTCTTGTAAATCTCCTTATCCGCTATGTCAGCTATAAGGCTCGTGCGCAAAATTTGCTACAATGATTTCATGAAGAAATTGAAATATGTTGTCCTCTTTGGCAATGCAGTCTATGCTCTCTGGATTTTATACAACGGTATCGATGATGGATTCCGCGACATTGCTAGCGTGCAAGGGGTTTTGCCTATCGGGCTCATTCTTTTATTGATTCTGGACATCGCTCTTTTGTGGAAACCAGAATAATCGTTCGAACATTGTCCGATCCAATTATAAGATGACCCCTCCACCCAGCATCTCGCCTTCTTTTGAATACCAAACGACCGATTGGCCGGGGGCAACGAATTTCTGCGGTATTTCAAATTTCAACGCATAGGTTCCATTGTCGAGGCGCGATAACGTTGCCCGGGAAACGGGCTGGCGGTAGCGGACGCGGGCGAACACGGCCATTTCGTCGTCCGGCGGCGTCGTGGTGATAAAACTTACTCCGGCAAGTTCAATGTCGTTCCGGTAGAGCGCTTCATTGGCGTCCCCTTCAGCAAGCACCACAATATTGGTTGCGGCATTTTTCGAGGCCACATACAACGGCTGGCGCTCCCGCGCTCCCACTTTTGGAAATTTGAAATCGGCATTGATGTGCCGCTGGCCGATCGTGTAGAACTCTGAACCGAAATGCTCGCCGACATGCTCGCCTGAAGTTGTCACAAGCGCACCGCGTTTTTCAGGAATGTATTGCTTCAAGAAATCGCCAATTGAAATTTGGCCCAAAAAACAAACTCCTTGAGAATCTTTCTTCTCTGCCGTGGGCAGCCCCGCGCGGCGCGCGATGTCGCGGACGGCTGGTTTTTGATAGTCACCGATCGGAAACAAACAGTGCGCGAGCTGTTTCTGCGTGAGCGTCCAGAGGAAATACGACTGATCCTTGTTGGTATCATCGGCTGCGAAAAGCGAATAGTCGGCACCGGAAGATGCGCTTGCGCCATGAGTGGCGATCTTCACATAGTGCCCCGTTGCCACATAATCCGCTCCACTCGCGAGCGCTTTCTCCAAGAACAGCCCGAACTTGATCTCGCGATTACACATCACGTCCGGATTCGGCGTGATGCCGCGGCGATACCCTTCAACCATATATTCCACAACCCGTTGCTTATATGCTTCCTCAAAATCCCACACGTAGAAAGGAACGCTGATGTGCCCTGCCACGCGGCGCGCATCTTCTGCGTCCTGCTCCGCGCAGCCGTCAATGTTATAGCAACGCATAAAAACGCCCACGACGTCATAGCCGCGTTCTTTAAGCAATAGCGCCGCAACAGAGCTGTCCACTCCGCCGGACATGCCGACAAAAACTTTTTTCATGGCATTTTCCTAGACCCTCTCCACGTAGTCGCCGGTCTGCGTATTGATGCGGATCGTTTCGCCTTCGTTCACAAACAACGGCACGTTCACCTTCGCGCCGCCTTCGATGGTGACGGACTTGGTACCGCCCTGCGCCGTATTTCCTTTGGTGGACGGCGGAGCTTCGATCACCTTGAAATCCATCTTTACCGGAATATCAATCTTGATTACTTTTTCATTGAAAACCATGGTCTGCACTTTCGTGTTCGGCTTCAAAAATTGCCCCTGGTCACCAACGAGCTCGGCACTGAGCGAAAAACGGTTCTTGGGATTTCCCTCTTCGTGGAACCAGTATTCACCCTTGGCCACATAGATGAACATGGCATTCTGCTTGCTGATCTCCGCCTCTTCGAACGAATCGCTTGCCTGGAAGTTGCGGTCCAAAAGCTTGCCCGTGATCAGGTTCCTGATGCGGGTCTGCACGACGGCTTTCCGCTGCTGCATGCGCAAAAAGTGCGTCTCAATGACTTCATAGGGCGCGCCGTCCATGATGAAGAGAACTCCTTTCGTGAGGTCGGTATATGCGAGTGCCATAACGGGAATTATGATAAACCAAAAACCGCCCTTATGCAAGAGCGGTTTTGGAGAAAACAGATTAGTTTTCGTTGAGTCCGGGCTCGGGATCCGCCGGGCGTTCGCCGCGGTTGTCGCCGCGCGGAGGGCGTGTGCTGCCTTCCGGCTCTTCGATCTTGAGATTGACGCGGGCGTTGTTCTTGACGCCGACGATCCGCAAGAGCGAACGGATGGACTTCGCGGTCATGCCTTGGCGGCCGACCACCTGGCCCATATCCATCGGATTCACGTGGAGCGAGAGCAACACTCCCATCTCATCAACCTTGCGGTCAACTTTCACATCATCCGGATGATCTACGAGCGACTTTACCAAGTACTCGAGAAATTCCTGGTCCGCTGAAGATGAATTCGCCATAGAGTTTCAGTATTTCTAACGACCTTTCAATCGGTTTGATTGTTGAAAACAGTATAACCTACAAATAAAAATATGTCAAGCTACGCGGCGGGAGTCGTTGAAGGTGCGTCTTCGGATGGGGCGGCGGGCTCAATGGATGCCTTTGTTTCAGGTGCGGCGGCTGTTTCATTTACCGCTTTCGGAGTTTTCGCTTCCGCAACCTTCGCTTCCGGTTTGTTCATCTTCACCGCAACCTTCGTGCCTGTTACCATTTTCTGCTCAATAAGCAGGTTATGGACCGAAACCGTGGGCTGGGCGCCCATCTTGATCCAATAGGAGACGCGATCCTTGTTGAGCGAGGATGTCTTTGTGAATGGGTTGTACGAACCCAGATCCTCCACCGGAGGGCCGGCCATTTTTGAGCGTTTCTCAGCGACAACAAACCGATAGCTCGGCTGGTGTTTCTTGCCTACGCGCTGTAATTTGATAGCCAACATGGATAATAGTATATGCGAAAGCCGGTGGTTTCGTCAAATTTGACATCGAAAGACCCTGCGTCTTCGAAGACACAGGGTCTTTCTTATCTTTGCGGCTGATCCTACCGGGTTTCCGTGTGGTCCCGCAGGCGGCCAACAAGATGGCTGGCATAATCCTTTCCGCCGAGGCCGAAAGCCAACCCGCCTGCGAGGGCGAGCATGGCGATGAATCCGGTCACAAGCGTCTGGATGATCGAAGCCGCGATATCCAACTGCTGTAATGCCGCAAGCAGGCCGAACACAACGACCGACCACCAGGTCAACGAACCAAGGAACTGGGCCGCGTGAAGCTTTGCGCTCAAGACCGAAGCAACCACGATCCGGCGCAAGAAATTTGCGAGCACGAGCGCTGCGAGCATGATGAGCACCGCCGCGAGCACGTTCGGCAAGTAATTCACGACAGCCGTGAGGAACACCGCAAGCGCGTACAAGCCGAGCGTCTGCGCAACGGCAAGCAGGAACGCAATGACGATGAACCAATACACCAAGCGGCCAAGGAAATACGACGCGCGAAGGCGCAGGCCGGCCCGTTCAAAGAATGGCTTCAAGCCAAGCTTCTCAAGGAACGTGTCGAGGCGCATGCCTTCGAATATCTTTTCAACAAGGGCGCCGAGACCCGCCGCAACGATGAGACCGATGATGAGAACAATGATCGCCGCGATGAGGTTCGGAACAAAGTTCGCAAATCCAAGCCACAGGCTCTGGAGCGATCCCACGATCACATCCGTCCAATTTTGCACAATCATAAGGTTAACAAGCAATTTGTCTTATATTCTCGACCTTTGAAAGTCACCATTTGGACTTTCCTTTATTATAACAAACCGGCGCTAAAGTTCTTTCTCCAGCTCCTCTAGCAGTTTCTTTGCACGGCCGCCGGGCTGCTTCGGCGCTTTCATGACAAAACTCACAAGGAGATCGCCTCGCGCGTGCGAGCCGAACTGCGGCATGCCTTCGTTCGGGATGCGCAGGTTGTCCTTCAGGTTGAAGTTCGCGGGGATCTCCACGGCAACCTTGCCGCCGGCGATCGTCGGCACTTCTATTTTTCTGCCGAGCAGGAGATCGATCACATTGAGTTCGCGATGCACAAGAAGATCGCTCCCGTGCCGCTCGAAAACCGGATGGCGCTGCACGCGCACGCGGATGTAGAGATCGCCCGCCGCCGAACCCCGCTCGCCTGCTTCGCCCATGCCTTTGATCTTGATGAGCTGGCCATCTTCGATGCCCGCCAAAATTTCCACCTTAATATCCCGATTGGCTTCAATGCGGCCGGCGCCGCGACAAACCGCACAGGGCTTTTTGGGAATCTGGCCCGATCCGTGGCACTTCACGCAAACCTTCACCTGTGAAAAACTGCCGAAGAACGTACGCCGCTGTTCCCGAACCTCGCCCTGTCCGTCGCACGTTGAGCATTTTTCAAACACGCTGCCCGGCTCTGCGCCTTTGCCGCTGCATTTAGAACACTGCACGAATGTCCGCAAGCGAAGCGCCTTTATCACGCCGCGGAATGTTTCCTCAAGCGTGATCTGTTCCTGCATTTCAAGATCGGAGCCCTTCTCATAGGTTTTCCGACGCTGCCGCATGCCGAGGCCCTCCATGAAACTGTCGAACATGTCGCCGAGATCCCCCATCTCGCCCATATTCTGCGGGTCGAATCCAAAACCAAAGCCCTCCGGGAATCCGTTGCCCCACTGCCCGCTGCCGCCCGGGAACCCGCCCATGGAAGGGTCTGCTGTCCCGAACCGGTCATACTGGGCGCGTTTATTTTTATCCGAAAGCACCTGATAGGCCTCGTTGATCTCCTTGAATTTCTCCTCATTCCCGCCGGCCTTGTCCGGATGGTACTGGTGCGCAAGCTTGCGATAGGCCTTTTTCACTTCATCCTCCGTTGCCGTCCGGTGTATCCCTAAAATGGTGTAATAATCCTTCATGTTAGTATCCTATCATTTCTTTGGTTTGGGTTGCCTCGGTGATCTTCATGAATCCGGATGCAAGCAGGATCTCGTAAAAGACGAGGGCGATAAATTGGTTGATCCACACAAAAAGGATGCCGAGCGTGCGGAGTGTGAGAAACAACACCGCGCCCCAGCCGATGAGGAACCACGACGACCCCTGGCTTTGCCAGCCCTGCAGCATCCCTACGATGAAATTATAAAACGCGTCGCTCGCCGGAGCGGTCGGCGCAACCGCGACACCCGATGACGTGGTGCCGAAGCTTGTTTCAAGCTGTGACGCCGTCTGGCTGATCGTCGAGGATTGCGTCTGCGGACTCATGGTCTGGAAATTCGGATTGTTCTTGAGCTCCATGGTGGCGACCCCTTGCGCAAACGCCTGGAACGAACCATTCAGTGAAACATTGGGATAGAGGTTGCTGATGAATCCCGACGACCAATCAAAGAACTCGCGAAAACTTTGCTGGGAGACGAAAACTGATCCCTGATTGACCTGCGGCACATAGATCATGATCATAAAGAGCAGCGCTGCCGTTACCAATTTGCCGAGGACGTTGCCGGTGTTCCTGAAAAATTGGATCTCGACGCTGTTCGTAAGATTGGTGCGGCTCGCAGCGTATCCCCAAGCAAGAAAGGCAAAAACCACCGCGGCGGTTGTGAGCAGTATCGCCGGATCGACACGGTAAAAGAAACCGAGGGTCGCGACCGATTCGCAGATCAGAATGAGCATCCGACGCGACATTTTTTTTGAGAGAAAAACCTGAAGCACCGAAATGACGCCCCACAACGCGATCGCGCCAAGGAGCCACAGCACCGGTAAACCGCTCGTCAGATAGCGGTAGTACGAGAAGCCGAAGAGCACTGCAGAAAGCACCGAAAGCACGTCGAGAACAATCGACTTATAGAATCCGGGTTCCCGAATTGCCGGTGCGAACTTAGACTGATTGATCAGGTTTTGGGTCGGCGCTCCCCCCGCCATCACCTGTTTGAGATCCACCATTATCTTTATTATATGCCGCCTGCCCGATTTTTTGTATCTCCGCGCTCAATCCCTGGATTGCGGACTGGATGGCCGCAACGTCATCCGTTTCCTTGGTTTTCTTGAGCGCTTCAAGCTTCTCCGTAATCCCCGCCTTCACATCCGCCGGCAGCTTATCCCCAGCGTCCCGCATGGATTTTTCGGCAAGGTACGCCAACGACTCCGCCTGGTTCCGGACCTCGATCAATTCTTTTTTCTTGGCATCTTCCGCCGCGTGCTCGACAGCTTCTTTTTTCAACCGTTCGATCTCATCTTTTGAAAGGTTTGTGGATGCCTCGATCTTCACCGACTGCGTCTTGCCGCTCGCTTTGTCCTTTGCGGATACGTTCAAAATGCCATTCGCGTCGATGTCGAACGTGACCTCGATCTGTGGAACGCCGCGCGGCGACGGCGGGATGCCGTCAAGAATGAACTTCGCAAGCGTTTTGTTGTCCGCTGCCATCGGCCGCTCGCCCTGCAAGACATGCACTTCCACCGATGTCTGATTGTCGGCGGCCGTCGAAAAGACCTGCGTCTTGGCCGTCGGCACCGTCGTGTTCTTGGGGATCATCGGCGTCGCAACACTTCCGAACGTTTCGATGCTCAAACCAAGCGGCGTCACGTCGAGAAGCAAAATATCCTTCACGTCGCCCTGCAGGATGCCGGCCTGGATCGCCGCGCCCACGGCAACCACTTCATCCGGATTGATGCCCTGGTGCGCGTCTTTGCCGAATAATTTTTTCACCGCTTCCTGGATCGCCGGCATGCGCGTCTGGCCGCCGACCAGGATCACTTCGTTGATTTCCGAGAGTTGATAGCCGGCCCCCTTCGGCGCGGGCGAAGCCACCGTGTCTTTGGTAAGCTGGATCGAGTGGTCAATGTATTCCTGCACCAGCGATTCGAGCTTGGCGCGCGAGAGCTTCATCACAAAGTGCTTCGGCCCGTTCGCGTCGGACGAGATGTACGGCAGGTTGATCTCCGTTTCAGTCGCCGTCGAAAGTTCGTGTTTTGCTTTTTCCGCGGCTTCTTTCAAACGCTGCAGCGCAAGCGCATCTTTTGAAATATCGATGCCTTCCTGCTTTTTATATTCGCTCACGAGATACTCCTGTATCTTTTTGTCGAAGTCATCGCCACCGAGATGCGTGTCGCCGCCCGTCGAGCGGACCTCGACGGTCTGTTCCTTTGTGTCTGCATCGTAGCTGATCTCAAGGACCGAGATGTCGAACGTTCCGCCGCCGAAATCGTACACGGCAATTTTTTGGTTCTTCTCTTTATTTAAGCCATAGGCAAAGGCGGCAGCCGTCGGCTCGTTGATGATGCGGCTCACTTTGAGCCCGGCGATCTCGCCGGCGTTCTTCGTCGCCTGCCGTTGAGAATCATCAAAATATGCCGGAACCGTGATCACCGCTTCGTCCACTTTTTCGCCGAGCTTGGCTTCCGCGTCCGCTTTCAACTTGGCGAGCACCATGGAAGAAATTTCCTCCGGCGAATACCATTTGTCGCCCATTTTTACTTGGATGCTGCCATTCGGGCCTTCCTGAAGGTCGTAGGAAAGCCACGCCTTGTCGCGCTGGACTTCCGGATCGCTCCACTTGCGGCCGATGAGGCGCTTCACCGAAAAGATCGTATTCTTCGGGTTCGTCACCGACTGCCGCTTTGCAAGCAGGCCAACGAGCCGCTCGTTGGATTTCGAGATCGCAACAATAGACGGCGTCGTGCGGTTGCCCTCGGCATTTTCGAGGATCTTCGGCTCACCGCCTTCTATCACCGCAACCGCGGAATTCGTTGTTCCCAAGTCAATTCCTAAAATTTTTGGCATTGTTTTTTATTTATTATTTTTTGACGATTTCTTTTGGTTTCATGTTCCTTTGCTCACAATGACGCGTGCCGGACGCAAGACCTTTTCATGCAGCCGATAGCCCAGCTCTATCGTTTCAACCACGGTACCGGGCGGCTTGTCTGAGGCAATCTCGGATAATGCTTCTGCCACGCTCGGATCAAACGCATCGCCATCCTTTACATCAATTTTTGTGAGCCCCCGCTTTTTCAAAATATCCTCTATCTGCGTTCGTATAAGATAGACCCCTTTTTCCACTGGCCCGTTCTTCTCAAGTGCTCGCAGGCCAAGATCGAAGTTGTCGAGAACACCGATAAGGTCGCGGATGAGGTCCTGGCTCCCATACTGCGCCACCTCTTCCAAGTGCTTCATCTCCTCCTTGCGGTAATTGATGAAGTCCGCCTTCGCGCGCTGCCATCCGGCAAGATATTCGTCGCGCTGCTTCTCGGTCGCCGCAAGCTTGTCGTCCGTCCCCTGCTCTTCTATTTTATTTTCCGGTTCGTCGGTCATAGTTTTTATATTTTTGTTTTTATATTTTTCATTAAATTTTCATTTAGAGATTCTTGAATATCCTAATCGTTTTCTTATAATCCATCCTCTTCGGGCCGATCGCAAAAATAGAAATCGTGGCGCCGCCTACATCAAAATTCCCGCAGACCACTGAAAGATTTTCGCTTTTCGTGACCGGACTTTTTTTGCCGATGAACACGTTTGGCCCCGCACCCATCTTTTCAGCCGCGCGCGGCAAACGCTCATCCACTCCTTCAAAGTCGTGGATCACCGAACGGATACCGGCGTGATCATGCCAATCCAAATTATTGATAAGCTGCTCGAGCCCCGCCTTGTATATCATATCGTGCGCAAGGTCAGCAGCAACCCCCAGGAGCCCGAGCTCGGACGAAAGACGCGCCAGAGCATCCGGCCATGCTTGCTCATCGAGCAATTCCCGGAGTGTGGGCTCGCTGCGGGTGCTGTGCGCGCGGTGCGCCTGCGCGGCGTTCGTGAGCATCCGGGCCGCAAAAAATTCATAGCCCGTGTCCGTGGGCACCCGCCCCGCCGAATGATGCGGCTGTTCCAAGAAACCCTGTTCTTCCAACGCATCAAGCTCCAAGCGTATCATCGCCGGCTTGATGCCGAATTGATAGCGGTCGTACAGATATCCCGAACTCACCGGTTCCCCCGAATCAATGAATTCCTGGATGACCGCCTCGAGAATATTCGCGCTTCGATCATTCATCATCGAACCATTATAACGCGATTAGCAGTCGAGTCAAGAGAGTGCCAGTTGGCTGATTTTGCTGGCTGAACGGGGCTGGACGCGTTTCGAACAATTTTAAAAGGGAGTCGCTGTAGCGACCCCCTTAATACTGAGCGAATTCCCCTACCGATCTTCCGGTCGGCATTCGTAGAGCTTCTGAAAATCGATTCCCCGCTCCACGCGCCAGTGCGGAATGGGCTCGGTCTGATGGCCAAGATCCCACTTTTTGCCGTTCTTTTTGAGTACCGCGCCGACAATCACGAACCGCCCACGACTCGTATCTGTGGTAATGGCCACAATAAGAACGTGGTCGTGTCCAGCATTGAGACTTGTAAAGCAAGCCCGGCTGCGCGATTCGCTTTTAGGAAGTCGATAGTACGGCTTCCCGTAACTGATTTTTGAAATCGGCTCGGCAATCCATCCAGCCGCTTTCAATTCTCGTACGGCATCTTTTACCACTTTTACTATGCTTTTTGATACCACAACTCACCTCTCACTGGAAGATACAATAGCATGCCAACATGCATTCGTCAAGCTGTGCACAGGATTGGACGAGGTTCGAACGATTTTGCAGTGTAATATGGTGCACGTGACATAAAAAAACCGCCCTATACAAGAGCGGGATGTTTTTAAATCTCTTTCACCTGGAGAACACCCAGTAGCAGAGGGTGGCCACCACAGAGAGAAGAACCAGACGCGCCAGGTAATTCGACTTGGTGCCGGCTAGCGTCAAAGAAAAGGGCGCTAGATCCATACCAAGTTCGTCCAGTCCCCTTAACTCCCGTCCACGCGGGATGAACATAACCACCTGAGTTCGGCTTACACTCCCCGAGCATTCGTCGAGCCAGGGGTTGAGCGCCAAAAGGCGTTGATAGCGAGGATCCTCTTCGTGAGTATGACCCCACCAGAGGAATTTCGTATGCGTGAGTCCAGGAAGTATGTGCGGAAGGTGGGACCAGTTGCTTGGAAATACACTTTCGTCAATAGCCATGGGAAACTCCCTTCAAGGTTGCTCGTAGCATTATAGCAGAAAATAAATATTTGTCAATTAGCCAGACC
>Ga0265330_10000049_pt1 | contig 103397 bp, 87 predicted proteins | sample 41919metaG_FD_202083 | JGI IMG/M metagenome (GOLD analysis project Ga0265330, IMG submission 202083) | Rhizosphere microbial communities from Carex aquatilis grown in University of Washington, Seatle, WA, United States - 4-19-19 metaG | ecosystem: Host-associated > Plants > Roots > Rhizosphere...
ATGTTATGACCAGCATCTCGTTGCTCCCTGACCCTATCGTAATAGAGGTGGTCGCCGTGGTCGCTCCGGCGGCGAGTGCGAAGGAAGACGAAGAATCGAATGTAATGGGCGACGGGGACGGGTTAAGTGCGACGGCTATGGAAGCCCACGGCTCCGCCGTCCCGAAAGTCCATGTCATGTTCGTCGAGCCGGAAGAGGACAATAGCTTGTAGCTTGCGCTTCCCTCTTGAGCCGATGATCCGGTTATCATGTCTGTCATGATGTGCTGTCCCGACCCCACCGAACCCGTTTGGGTAAGCGCCCACACGCTTACCAACTGGTCCACAACGGCTCCCCCGCTGTTCGTGAGCGACAGCGTCGTCGTGGCATTCGCGATAGCCGCCGTGCTTGATGCCGTTACAACGACGTCGATCGGACCCGTCTGACTCACGCCGCAGTAAGAACTCACAGTCATGGCACCTTGCTCGGCAAAGGGGAACGTCGTAGAGACATTGTGGGTCCCTGTCGAGGGATTCAGGTAATACCATATCTGCGCGAATTGGTTGTTTACCGTCTGGGATATGAGACCTGCCGAAATTGCAGCATGTCCGTCAACGCTTGCCGTCTGACCGCTGGGCGGTCCGTTATCGTTCCCTGAAAAGCCGATTATCAGGATACTGTTTGAACAGCCGGAAGTGGTGATCGTTGAAGTTGTCGTCGTCGCGCTGGTTATGGTTGCGGTGGACGACGCGTCGAAGGTAACGGCCGCATGGGCAGACGGCAGGAAAACCGCGAACCCGAAAACGATAAAAATGAGAAGAGGATATTTCGTCTTCATAGAATCATGGCGTTGCTTTCACGGTAATGGTCGCACCGCTCGCCGTTTTTATGCCCCAGTACCATTGCTTCGCGGCGGCGTTATACACCATCTCCAGATCTACAAATGCGGCATTAGAGTAGCCGGGAATGGAACGGGCTTTTGCCATGGCCGCATCCGGAGTGATGGCATTCACGGGCAAGCCCGCACCGGCGCCTTCAAAAACGATCTCGCTTGCACTTGAAATCGTCTGGCCACTTACCGCCACCTGGAACCCTTTGTTTTTATTTTTCCGCGAGACAAACACAAACGTCCACTGTCCGCCGTTCGCATCGCCAAGGTTCACCTTCATGAGCGCGGCATCGGATTCCCATTGTAAAGCGCGGCCGGCGGCTATGTCATAGGCGTTCTGCGGCGAAGCCACCTGCGTGATCCCACCAACCGGTGATGGCGGCGTCGCAGTCATCTCCGTGCCATGTGATTTCCCAAAGAAGAAAATCCCAACCACAAGAGCGACAACCATAACGCATCCCGCAACGGCGGCGATTGCTATTTTTTTCTTTTTTTGAGGATCCATGGATGTGCGTTATAAATTCGTTCTTCCGAAATTATCAAAAAACACTTCGCCGCTTCCCGTCTGCGTTATCGCCGGCACGCCGGATGTGCTGCTTGCCGTACCGCAGCCCTCAAGTTGGAGGCCTATCGATGTGGACGCCCCGGTGATCGGGGCTCCGGAGACCTCGCTGAAGATAACATTCAGGGACGACCCCATGGAAACGGTCGAGCTCACATAACAAATATCCGTTGGCAACGGATAATGTCCCGCCTCGTTCGCTGAATTATACGTGCCGTTCGTGGTATAAAAAAGTGAATAAAAAGGTTGTGCGGGGTTTGTGTTGTCGAAATGCACCCCCCATGCAGATCCCTGCTTTTCGGACAACGAATCGCTTTGCGCCTGCCGCAAAAGCGTGCCGATATCTTTCGTGGCATTATTGAGATCGGCCGCAGTGCGATTCCCGAAAAGATTGAGTGAAATGACCGTTGCCACAATAGCGATGATCGCGACGACGATCATCGTTTCTATCAGAGTGAATCCATAAGGACGCATACACTAATCATAACAGAATTCTTTCCTGCACGGCTTCGAAGTACAGGAACAGTGGGATTTCTTTGCGGGCCTTGTCTTCCGCCTTTGAACGCGGCCCACGCTCGCTTTTCTTATGCGAATTCCACTCTTCAAGCGCCCGCACGGCAAACCCCGCTTTATGCAACGCTTTCACATAGAACTGCAGCGGCCGATGGAACGACCATGTGTAATCTTCCGGCCGGTCGCCGGGATGCGTTTGGATCTTTACCTTTGATTCCGAAAGGTAACGGTCGATCCGGCGATACTGCATCTTTTCTTTTTCGTCCCATCCCCAGCTGCTTCCCTGCGGGATGCGGAATGCCGGATGGTTGATGACAACATGAAGGGAACCGTTGCGCGCGATGACGCGCGCGCACTCGCGGAACACGCCGGCAATATGTTCCATATTCTGAAGCGCCAAAACGATGGCAATTTTATCGATGCTCTCATTTTTTAAAAACGGGAGTGAGTCCCCATGTGTAACATAGAAGATCAGTGCAGCCGGATCGGGCGGAGCGGAGGCGCCGGGAGCCGGACGGCGCGCGCGGTCAATGAGCGCGGGCGAGGTGTCAACGCCGATCACGCGAGCTCCTTTCTTTGCAAATTCCTTGGAAAAAAATCCCTGGCCGCAGGCAAGGTCAAGCACGGCATCTCCGCGCCGGATATTCATCAGGCGCAGCATGTTCGGCAGGATCAATTCCTTTTGGTACGTCCCTTCGCCCGCAAGCAGGCGATCGTACCAATCGGCAGCTTTTTCCCAAGAAGTGTCCATTATGCCAAATTATGGTGTTTCATCATCCTGTGGTAAATACGGGCAAGGACAAAGAGCAGTATCCCGGTTGCGGCAATCGCCGCAAAAAGATCGAAGGTACTTGAAAAGTCGCTCCAATAATTCCCCACCGCATAACCGATGGTCACCGCCGCGCCGGGTTCAATGATATTACCCAAAAGATCGGGCCAGAAAAAGGTATTGAGAGGCACGGCAACGAGGCCGGCGAACAGGGCCGCAATGGGACTCAGCGACCCGGCAAAACGCGTGATAAACACCGTGACGGTCGCGTCGGTGCGGAGCTCTTCCTGGAGCTGGGCATAAAATCTTAGCTTCTGCAGGCGCAGCACCCGGACTATCCAATCGCCATAATACCGTGCAAGGCCGTAATCGGTAAGGTCGCCAAGCGTATTCGCAATGACCGCAAGCGGCACGAGGATCCAATAATTAAAATATCCCTGGCTTGCGAATGCGCCGACGGCGAGGAGCATCGCGTTCGTGGGCAGCGGCAGGATCATGGCGCTTGTATAGACGATCAGGCCAATCGCCACATATTTATAGAGCAAAACATACGAAAGCAGCGGCGCAAGGATTTCGTTCATGGGTGAGCGTTACGCACCAGGGCGGGTGCTTGTTGCGGGCGTAAGATATCCGACAAGCGCCCGATCGATGTCCGCGAGGAACGCGGCAACGTTGAGATTATAGTGCCGGGCGTAGCCCGAAATCGTGATGTGCGGGTAGCCCGGATCGGAGATCGAGAGCTGGTGCTGGAGGTAATCAGGAGGAATACCGAAAAGCTGGTTTACATAATCAAAGGTCATCCATGCCTGCACAAAAACAACGTCGCTCTGCGTCGGGGGCCCGCGGCGCTTCAAGAGATTTGATATCCATAACTCCCGCGCGCTCAAGACCTGCTCACGCCGAAGGATCATTGATTGCCGGACCAAGAAAAAGATCAGGATAAAAAGTAGGGCCGCGAGGATGACCATCGCAACTTGTATAACCCGCCTAATGCGATCAATCCGTGCCATGCCCCCATTATAACGCACTTGCATAATAATTGCCTCTGTGGTATACTGTTCCTATGAACAAATTCACTATCGGCTTTGGCGTGGCAGTCATAACGGTCGTAAGTGTTTCGACGATCGCGTTCGCCGCGGGTGCGAATTTGACGGGCGGGTCCATCGGCCAACGGGCGAATGACGCATCAAGCTTCGGCTTTGCCGTTTGCAACAGTGGCGCCGCCGCGCAGACGGCTTCAGTCCCGGTGACCGTTACCGCAAATGGCGTTACGGTTTCGAGCCAGTCGAGCCCGTCGATTACTGCGGGCGCATGTGTATATACCTATCTCCCCTACGCATCATTCAATATGATCGGCGGGAAATCGTACATGGTACAAGTTGCAATTACCGGCGCTAGTGCGCAGTCCTATTCGGTCAAGGTTCCCGGCTCCGTACTCGGAGCAAGCACCGTGAACCCCGCAGTGGCTGGCCCGGTTGACCAGAACCGGATCAATCTGATGGCAACCGAAGTTCAGGTGATGAAACAACTGATTTCGATCCTTAAGACCAATCTCGGATTGTAAGTTTTCTTCACAATAAAAAAGGACGAGGGTGTCTCGCTACCGCCGCAACGGCTCAAACGCTCGACATCCCTCGTCCTTTTTTATTTGTTATGTTATTACTTTATAGTCTTCCTTGAAGAAATATTCTGATATTTTAAAAATGGCATAGGTCATATAAGGAGCCGCGAGGACATCGATGGTGTAATGGATGTGGGCGAGCAGGACGGAGACGCCGAACACGAGGGCGAGCGCGATATAAAGATAACGCCACAACCGCTCATCCCAAAAGATAAGCGCCATAAGAAACGTCAGCCCCACATGGCCAGAAAAAAAGAACCCCGCTTCAAGGCCAAGCCCGGTATAGATCCGATCAAAAAATCCCGTGGAGGGATTGATCTGCCCCGGATAAATGCCAACGTGGGTAGCGGCGACAAAAACCGCCCGCGTTGCGATGAAAATTGCCGCCGCTTTTAATGCAAAAACGATGTACTTCGGTTTTACGAGCAAAAGGACGATGCTGCCCGCGATCGCCGCAAGCGCGCCCTCAATAATGACGAAATTCAAGTTGACGACAGGGAGGTTGTCGAGAAGAATATCGTTTACAAAATTGCTCGAAACGCGCGCCGAATAGATCGAGGCGTAGAATTGAAAAACGACTGCGAGCCCGAGCAGGACAAGCGCGACAAGGAACGACCGAACCCATTCTCTCGTGAAAATTGCTTTATAAGACATGCGTCTCTCTATTATATAGATCTCCCGTCAAAGCGGCTACCCCGTCCAATAGTAGAGCATGATGCTCAAGTCCTGAAGATCAACCTTGCTACCACCGTCGAATTCAGCCGGCGGATAGTTGGTCCCCCAGTAATATAAGAGGATGGAGAAATCGGCAAGATTCACTTTGCCGTCGCCATTTAAGTCGGCAAGATAGCTTTTCCCAGCACTCCCAGCACCGACAAAGAACGATACCGACTGGCTAATTTCGCTGCGTGCTGCAGCACCGTTTTCGGTGGTCACAAAATCAGCATTCACCGTATGGAGTTCATTGTTGTCGAGCGAACCGGTATTAAACGGTATCTTCCAGTTTCCGCCCGTGTCAGTGCTTGTCGTGAGTACGATATTATTTCCCGAATGGATGTATGTCTCGATCGTGGCGGAAGGCACGGATTGCCCTGATATGGTGAGGGTGTCCCCTTTTTGCAGCTGCCGCTTGTTGATCGATATCGTCGGCGGCAGAAATTCGCCGGAAATCGTCGTTGCGGCGTTGGCAGTGATCGTAACGGTTGTGGTGAGCGCGACAGATTTGATACCGGACGAATCCTGCGCCCAGAACCCGAATGTCGCGACCCCCGGCGAGACGTTCGTCGTTGAGAAATAAAAATTGGCGCTCGTGTCGGCTTGGACGACGCCAATGGCCGCACCGTCCTCCAAGATGCTCACGCTTGCGCCGGGGTACGCCCTTCCTTTAACGATCACTTCGGTGGGATTCGGCGCAGCAAAGCTTCCGCCGGAAAAGCTTCCGCCCGATGAAGGCGGCGATCCCGCTCCGGGCGTTGGCGCAAGCGATTCTATCTGGCACGTCGCGGAACATCCATCCCCGGGAATGTTATTACTGTCATCGCACTGTTCGCCGTATACCGGCTGCAGGATCCCATCGCCGCAATAGGGACCCCAACCGCCGCAATTCGGCAGGCAATTGCGGTCCGTCGCGGCCGTGGCATATTGCCCGTTGTTCGCGCCGTCGTCGCAGGACTCGACGGGAGGTTCAACGATGCCGTTACCGCAGACACTGATGTTCACCGTCGTGGACGCGGTGAATTGGGCATGGGCAAACGGCGCGGGCAAGAGCAGGCATAATGAGCCGCACACTGCTACAACGGCAATTTTCTTATAGCCATACGGCATCATCACTGATAACGGGACGGGGGCGCCGGAATGCGGCCGCCTCTTCCACCACCGCCACGACGCATCCTTCGTACAAGCATCCGGATGCCCACGTAAACGCCGTAGAGCACAATGAGCACAAGGATAATTGCGCCGGATGTCATGAATTTCTCGCTCCACCGGAGCCCCCAGAAGTTATATCCTATATATCCCGTAAGCGTCCCTGGAGGAAGAACTGCAAGATCCAAGGTCCCCTGCCCAAGGACGTCGGCACCATTTACACCGTAGATTTGATAAAAAACCCTATAGCTTCCCTGCGGAAGATAAGTCGGCATTTCGGCGGTCACCGTTTTCGCTTCAAAGGGTTGGACCGAATCGAGACCGTTGGTATTTTGCTCGGTTTCGAGAACATTTCCCGTGAGATATTCCTGATACTGGAATACCACTTTACTCGGCGCTCCCGCAATGTTCCCGGAATTGTTCAGGTCCATGGCAAAATTGATCTTCCCGGGGAAGTGCATCCACCAAAGGGTGTGCCCAACCTCGGTATTCTGCATCGTAACGCGCCGAACCGAAAGCTTTGCCATGTGGCTATCAACCACCTGCAGATTGACGTCGATTTGCGCGCCGATCGTAATACCAACCGTTCCTTTGGTTGGTCCCGCGAGCGGAGAGACAACAACCTGAATGTTCCCGGTATAGTCCCCGAGCTTCGCATCGCTGGGAACTTTTACGGTCACGATCATCGGCTCCTGCTGGGTTCCGGCAGGAAGCACGAATTGTGTCCCCCGGTCTATTGATATCCAACTGTTCGCACCTGGCACATTGACCGAAACTCTCGCCTGAAGATCTTCCGTCGGATTGCTGCGCACGAGAATGATGGTCTGTTCATATTGTGAATTTTGCGCGAGCTGGTCGTTGGTCACATACGGCGGCGTGATGCCAAACCCGTCTGCCCGCGCATGCAGGACCGGCACCATGCCCGCCACACCAGCCCCCGCGATTGCGAGCGCTACCGCAATAATGGAAAAAGTTTTTTTCATCGCGACGTCGCCGAAAAAAATAGGACCGCGTTACCGTGCGAGCCAATCTGACTCATGTCGTAATAATACCACAACGAACAAAATCTACCACGCCGACGGCGAGCTTCTCACGGCGATAAAGGTATTCTGGCCGGTATAGGCACCTGACAACTGGATGGTTGCGGGAACCGAGAGACCCCAGAAAGTCGTCCCGAGCGACGATGTCGCCGTTGAAGTTGATTTCGGGATCTGGAGGGCGAAGAGGGTGCCGGGATTCACCGTCAAGCTCGCGCCCGACGCATACGCCACAGCAGAACTCGCGTATGCGATCGATCCGACGGGGATCGTGGACGTTGTTGACACCGGACAACCCGGATAGGTTGGGCACATGCTGACACCGTAGAGCGTTTCATTCAGCCCAAGGTTGCCGAGTTCCGAAAGCGTCGTTGTTGCCGCAAGCGTTGGTGTCGTTGATCCGGGCGGCAATGCGCCGAAGCTAATTGCCGGCGTGTTCAATTGAGAAGCCAAGAAGCTCATTACGGTATTCGTGCTTGCGCCCTGCACGATCGTGCTCGTTATACCAATATAGTTTGTGGCTTGCACGGCTGCCGCCCAGCCCTGGTTATAGTACTGCGTACCGGTCGCAGTGCCGTCGGTCGGGTCGGTAACATACCACAACGGGAATGTGCAGGTCCATTGTGACGTTATCGAACTTGATCCGGCGCACGAACCTCCGTTCTGGACGCAGACGTCATTCCAAGTTGTCGAAGCAACGGCCCCTGGATAGCAATTGTTCGGGTTGTAATTTCCGGATGACGAACAACTCCCAAGACCAATACCGGTCCTAAAGACGTCGATGCTCGCCGCCGTCACTTCCTGGCCCCCCACAGGACTCAAACAACTATTATTGTCTGATGCCGTGAATGTCACCTGAAATCCCGTGGTCTGCCCGCCAGGATTCGTAAGCGCGAGCGGCGCCGCCACTCCGCCGACATTCAAAAGGTTGATGCTCGACGAAGCGATCGTCGGGGCGACCGCGCTTACCGTTTCCGTCGCATTGGCACCTTCAGATCCGCCCGATGCCGGGAACTGGTGTTGGTCAATGATGTATCCGTACGACGAATATCCCTGGTCCTGCGTCGGGATCGGAATCGTGCTCGAACAGCTCGGGCTGGAAACAACCGCAGCCGAAGAGCAATAGGTGCCTCCGGCGCCGCATGACGTCCCCGTAAAATCAGTCGCCTTACAGACAAAGAGTTGAACCGTATCGGTCGCGCCGGTGAAGTTATCGGTGTCGGAAGCGTTGGTTGACCACGTTACGGTCGCGCCGGGAATCGCAGGGGAATTATTGGAGAAGCTGGAAAAATTCGGCCGGTGGTTCACCACAAAGGGAGATCCGGACGATCCCGTCCCCTGTTGATACGCTGCATTGCACTGGGCGCCTCCCAGGTTGCCGTCGCAGATCCACGCGAACCAAGGATCGATCTGTGGGTCAGCTGCCTGCGCGACATACGAAGCCGTCGAAGTTGCGCCGCTGACCGTCGAGGCGGAAACCGTCCACTGATTTCCGACGCCACCGTTGCAGCTTGGCGCCGACCCGTTTGCAGCGGTCGGTGTGCTGCTGTTCTTACAAAGCAGGAGATAATAATTGTCGCTGTTCGGATCCGTGCCAACCGCCTGCCACGTCACGGCACTTCCAACATTCGTTGGCGACGAAGTGGAAGATATAGGATTTTCAAAAGGATTCGTTGTCCAGATCGGGGGCGTATTCAAAATGGTGACGGTCGTTGTTGCCGTACTTTGAGCCATGACGAACCGTGCATGTTGGAGAGAATCGGTCGCAAAAAAGTAGGTCACAAGAAAAACCACTGCGACCAAAAAGCCAAAAATAAGGACAGAGACCGCAACCTTCCCCCGTATTCCAAAGGATTTCATGCTTACCCTTATTATACCGTGGTACATCCACAGAAAAAGGGCAGTTATCCACAAGCATGACACAAAAAAACCGCTATTTGTATCTGATCGCTTCAAGCGGACTGATCGATGAGGCGCGTCGCGCAGGGAAAATGCCCGTAATGAACCCTACAATTGCCGAGAAAAAGGTGATAAATCCCAAAAACGTTCCCGGAAAAGCAAAAAGCGAGACGGCAGCTCCTCCGTAATGGGCGGCGACAAGATTGAGCAAATAATTGGTAACGAGGCCTCCGGCTATGCCCATAGCCATGCCGGTCATCCCCCCGAGGAAACCGACGACGACCGCCTCTGCCAGGAACAATATCTGGATGTCGCGGGGCGAGGCGCCGAGCGTGCGCATGACGCCGATCTCGTTGGTGCGCTCAAGGAGTGTAACGGTCATCGTATTGAACATGCCAATGGCCGAGACGATGAGTGCAATGCCGCCGAAGCCGGCAAGCATCACTTGGACGCCGCTGAAGATCTGGTTCGCCTGGTTGACGGTCTGCGAGAGCGCCGAAACAATGAAACCGTCGCCGACAATCGTATTCTGGACGTTGCTCAAAAAATTGCTCGCCGAAACGCGGACCTGGACTTTACTGTACGACGTGATGCCGACCTGCGACGAAAGTGTTGCGAGCGGGATCATGGCATAGATAGCCGCCGTATCGTTCGACACGCCCGTCACGGTAAAATTACCATTGAGCGAGATCTGGTTCGTGGCTCCCGATGGCGGGATCACGCTGAAGGAAACCGATTTCCCCAAAATAGCGTTTGGATCGGTCACGCCAAACAATTGCAACGCGGCGCTCGAAAGGATAATATCGTTGCCGTCGCCCTGATCATCCGTGAACGACTTCCCTGCCGCCATCGCGATGCCAGCATATTTGAAATATGACGCCTGCACGCCCTCGAGATCCGTGTTCGCGCTCAAACCGTTGAACGTGACAACCGATGAAAGGTCCGCAAGTGGGGAAACGTCTTGGACATTAGGATCTGATTTAAACCGTGCAAGTGTCGCGTCGGTAAGCGTCACCGCATTCGAAGGCGGATTCGTCACGGTCAAACTTAACAGCGTATCGCCGAACACGATCTTCTCGAGAAGGATGTTTTGCAGACCGAACCCGAGACCCACCAACATCACGACCGCAGAGGTGCCCACGCCCATACCAAGGATCGTAAGCCACGTCCTTGCCGGATTGGTCTTGAACATCCTGGTTGAAAGTTTTAGTGCGTCGCTCGCTCTCATGGTTAAAATTATAGATACATGCCTTGTCCCAACAGTTTCTCGAGGTAACGCGATGCTTCGCGTGCCAGATCAGGATCAAGCCCGATGCCATCATCTTCAAACTTCGCTTCGAGGCGTCGGCGCATGTCTTCCTGCTGGATAAAACCCCTGATCCGGAACTTCAGCAACTCATCCATCCGCGCGGCCTGCACGGGTGTCATTGAAAAATGGCATTCGCGCATGACGTCGGCCCTCACCTCCGCAATGCGATCGGCCTGCCGTGGTGACGCAACCCTCGCCTTGAAATTATCCCGATATACCCTGATCTCCCGTGCTTCCTTCAGGATAACGTTTATCTTTTCCAGGAACAAATCTGCCCGTCCCTTATCAATCTCCGGGCCTCCCGCATCAATATTTTTCGTGAGCCGATCGATAAAACCCGCATCGTTGAGTTTCCCGTCAATATACATTCCCACGCACCGCTCAAGCCGTTCAATCTGGTCAAAGCCGACGTTCTGCGTCAAAAAATTAACAATGCTCTTTACGCGAAGTTCCTGAGGCGACGCATAGGGATAAATGCGTGCGAGCTTTTCTATTTCCGAAAGGATCGAGGTTCCGGGATCCGTCTGTTTGATCTGCTTTTTTTCCGGATTGATCACTTCGCGTTCAACCTGGCCGTCCCGCAGATAATAGACGCGGTGCGCATAGGGCAAGAGTTTTGCGTCGTGGGTAACGAGGATGACCGTCTTCCGGTCCTTCATATTGATCTCCTCGAGCGTGCCCATAACCGCGTCGGCCGACAAACTGTCGAGGTTGCCCACCGGCTCATCGGCGAATAATATTTCCGGATCGTTCACAAGCGACCGCGCCACCGCCACGCGCTGGGATTGCCCGCCGGAAAGGTTGGTCGAGAGTTTGCGCGCCTGCTGGTCGACGCCAAAACGTTTCAGGAGATGCATCCCCCGCCGATCGCGTTCGGCCCGCGGGATGCCGGCGAAAATAAGCGGCAGTGTGACGTTGTCGAGCACGGAAAGCGAAGGGATAAGGTTGAATGATTGATAAATGATGCCGACTGTCGAGCGCTGGAAGCGGACCATTTGCTTCACGTCGTACTTGTACGGATTTTCATTCTTGACCAACACTTCACCGGAGCTTGGCGGAAGGATCCCGAGCAAGGAATACAGTAGCGTTGACTTCCCGCACCCTGACGGGCCGAAAAGGATAATGTACTCGTTGGGATAGATCTCCAAGCTCTCACCCCGCAAGGCATCGTACTCGTTCGCCTTCCCCTCGTTGTAGACGATCCTTAAATTGTTGACCCTGATAATCGGTTCTATCATGGTTATTTTTTTCTGCTATTTTTTGCCGCCGACGCCATTCAACCACCCGAACGTGCCCTTGAAGTTATCAATGATGATGTCGACGATGCTCTTCTGTTGTTCCGGCGTGAGCAGTACAAAGTCCTGCGAACTTGTGGCATTGCCGTCGACATCGGTGCACGTCACCCAGTATTTATAGACCGTTGCCGGCTGGAAATTGGTCACCACGTCAACGTGTTTTGTGAGGGGCGCCGCTTCGGGAGTTGAGGATGCGACATCGGCAGCGTTCGTCGCGCCGCCAGTCACATAGGACAGGTTGCATGACGCCGGCTCGTCCGTTTGCCAAGAAATGACGGTCTGGACGGTTGTATCCTGTCCGGGATATAAGGTGGAGTCGTTGTTGACCTGGGAGATGATCGGCGGAACCACGTTCTTGGTGGTCACGAAGTAGATCGGCTGGCTCGTGACAATATCCCCCGCCTGGTTCGCCGCCTGGATCGTCAAAGAATACCTCGTTTGGAATACCAGGTTCGTAAGTTGAATGATGTGGGTCACAAGAAGCGCGGGGTCGCCCACCGAAGCGGACTTCCTTGTCATGAGATTTTCATACGTCACCGTACCCGCCGATGGCAACGGCGTCCCCCAGCTCACGGTCGCGTCATGCTCGCCGACTTTCACCAGGTGCGGGTTCAAGATATTCGGCAGGACCGCTTTGGTTGTGAACGTAAGATCGCCGCTCGCTCCGGCATCGCCGAGCGATCCCTGTGACGAAACTTTATAGTGGTATTCCGTCGAGGGAGACAATCCGTACACAACGACCGTATGCGTTTGCGTACTTTCGTTCGTATCCTGTTCTTGGCGCGGATAGGGATTCGACGCGCCAGGATTATATTCGGCATCCGAAGCAATGAAAACGACGCCGTTCGCACTCTGGTCGGTATTCCATGACAGCGTTGCCTGGTCGGTACCGATCGTGATCTGCGGATTGCCCAGGATCTTCGGCGGCCCGACGACCTGGCTCGCCTGCGCGGCGAGCGATTTCTGGACGACGCTCAATGCCTGCGGATTCGTGATCTGCTGTATCGCCGCAATGGCCTTGACCGCCAAACTTTGCTGCTGCGGGTTCTGGATCGAGCTCACGCTGGGCGTGCTCGCCGTGCTCGTCGTTGTGAACGTATAGTCCCCCGAGAAACTCTGGTTCCCGTTCGCATCCGTCGCGCGGATACGGAAGAAATAGGTCGTCCCGGGGTCAAGGTTCGGGACCACGACCGAATGCGCGGTGCCGACATCCCCCGCATTACGGATGCCGCAATAGTTTGTATCCTGGCTCACATCAACAAAGCTGTCCGTCTTCACGTTGCTCGTCCACGTGACCGTGGTCGAGGTCGCCGTAGCGCTTGAAACGGTGACATTCGAAATCGTTGGCGAGGCATCGGCAAAAGCGCGCTGAAGGACGCTGGCAGCGATGAAGATCCCAGCCATCACGACGACTCCGGCGATCACGTAACGCAAACGCATAGTATCTTCATTTTACCACGTGAAACTACGGCCACGGCAACGAGTTCTCCACGCCGATAAACGTGTTGGCACCGGTATAATTGCCGGTTGGCTGTGGATTGGGTACGCGAATCCCCCAATAGATGGTTGACGTCGCTGGCGTTGAGGACGAAACCGTCTTGCGCTCATTAAGAGAGAGAAGATTTCCCGGACTGATTGCGAGCGTCGTCCCGGAAGCATATCCCACGCTTGACGTTGCATATGCCTGTTGGCCAACCGGCATGGTATTCACCCCCGACGTCATGTCTACACCATAAATCGTCACATTCAGCGAGACGTTTCCCGTTGATGTGACAACTACCGGAGACGCAAGGGTTGCCATGGTTTGTCCCGGAACTAAGTTTCCATAACTCACCGACGGCGTAACCGTGAGCGCAAGCAGCGAAAGGAGTGGCACCCCAGCAGAACTTGTCGCCGTCGAGCTTCCACCCTCACTATCCCTCGCAGCCATTGACCCAAGCCAGGATTGCCCAACCCACGGCGTGCCGCTATCGGTCGGATCCGCAAAATATTGTACGTTGAATGAGCACGTTGCCGTGCAGCTCTGCCCTGAACACGCACTGAGCGGGCAGCTGTTTTGCGCGTAGCAATTGTTGTCATTCAAAGCGCATGTCGAACTGACGCTTGAGAGGTAGAGAGTGCCGGTGACGCTTACGATATCGCCGTATCCGTTGAGGTCGATAACGGTACCCGTCGTTTGCACGAGTGTTGTCGTTGCCATCATGAGGGTTATATTGTGGTTCCCGTTCACGGTTATGCTGCTGAATGTCGGCGGCGCCTCCGTTTGAATCTCCGGCAGGCTATTGTACGTATCAAGCAGCGTCCCGTCCGATTTCACCACGCGGAGGCAGTAGGTGGTAGCGGCCGGAGAGGCGGAATCAACCAAAGAAAAATCCCACTTGCCATCCTGGTTCATGCCAATAGGCGCGATTGCGGCTGAAAATGGATTGGACTGGTCGTACGACTCATTAACGATTGTATAAGTACTGTCAGTCGGATCAGTTGACGTTGACGCGAGCGCTCCACCATCGATCGCACCCGAATTGCTGTAATAACGAAGATTACCGGTTGACGTAGCGACATCGCTGAACACCAATCCAGTTGACGTGGCGCAGCCGCCCGGCGTGCTTGTCGCATATTGCAATTTAAAATATTCCCCGTTCTGATTCGCATACATAGTGGCCGCATGGAGCAACAATCGCAATCTAAATGGCGTCCCCTGGAGGGGAGCGGTCGCCGAAGCACTCATCCCGGCCAAGGGCGACCCAACGCTCGATGAGTTGGTGTTCGCAAACCACCGGTACGAGGCCTGGTTCCATGTGGTGTTCAACGAATCAACCATGAACGTGCTCGTCGTACCCTTGATCTCTGTCCAGTAGAAAACCAATTTATCGTTCGCGATCGATTGGGCCACCCCGACGTCCGACCGGGTCGCGGTAGTATTTGTGATATCGGTCCATCCATTCCATGTTCCACTGCTATTGAGGTTATAGGAGATTGTGTTGCTGGCATCGCCCCTGATGGCAAATGCCCAAAGGTTCACGCCATCATTCTGAAGCGCTATTTCTGAACTTGAAGCAACGCCTCCGGACGGCCACACGGGAGCGGTCGAGCTCGACCACGTGTTGCTTGCGACGTTCATTTTGTAATAACTCAGGGTTGTTGTTGCACTTTGTCCCACAAGGCGGATATCAGTGTTTGAAAATTTGGTTGTCCCCCAGTTTGTGCGCGACACCGGTGCGCCGGCATAGATGGCGGCGTATCCGGCACCGGAACAATTGGCGTTATTGTAAAGATACCAACCAACTTGGGAGTTTCCGCTCACGACGTCGTCCACGATAATGACAAATTTTCGATTCGATTCCAAGGGAAAAGCGACCTCCTGCCTGAGATAGTCGGTAATATAACACGCGGCGCTTGAACCGCTCAGATTCACCCACGTAGCGCCCGTATCAACGAATGACGTGGAGATGGTGCTCGACGAAATCAACTCTTTCGGATTGGCGTTGGCATCAAAACCCTGGAAAAGAACCCTGCCTGTGGAGTCCTTGGCAAACGTGAAACTGTAATCGCCGGGAGCCATATACACACTCGTATCAATGTAGTTGGTATTCGCCGACCACGCCACGATCGCGCTCCCGGAAACGTTGCCGCGCAGATAACGCTCATAGTTGGTATCTGAATAATACGGGACAAGGACCACGTTCGTGGATGCGTCATAGAACAATCCAAGAGTCCCTCCTTTTATCGTCGGCGTGCCGCCGAGAATGGTTGACGATTCCGTCCATGTTGTGAGGTCGGTCGAATAGGAATAATAGAGCCGCGTAGAAGTGCCGCTCGCGGTCTTGAGATAAAATGCCCACCAGCGCGCGCCATCATAGAACATCTTATGCTGAAGACTGTGATAGGTCAGCTCCGTGGTGCTGGCAGCCGTGAATGAGGAGATTGCGGTCGGGGTTCCGGTTGCGGCAGCCTGCGAATTATTATGACCCCAAAAAAACAGCGACAGGAAAAATATCAGCCCAACGACAGCAACGAAAAAAAGCGCGAGTTTAGAAAATTTCGCCATCTCCTTTTAAGAATACCATTAATGGAGATTCCTCTATTGGACAACAAGATTAAATTGGCAATAATTCGGCAAGAACGTACCGGAAGCATTCTTTTCCTCGTAGAGGACAACAACATTGAACGATCCCTGGGCTGCGCTTGGGGCGGCGGCGAGGGAAATACTTGGATGCAGCGGATCTTTTGTCGAATAAGCGACACTGCCCGTGATCCCTGCCGGCAATTCTCCCATCTGGAGATCAAACGGCGGTGGTGGCTTTTCTGAAGGATGCAACGAAACGCCGAAACTCACCGAATCCCCTCTTTGAATGGTTTCTACGTACGGCTGGATACTGCAGCTTTGCTTTGCGCGTGGATCAAATGTTGCCAGTGGAGGCGCCTGCGGCGGAAGCGAAACCTGCGCTGGCTGATCGGGAGAAGCAGCAGACTGGTCAAAAGAGCTCTGAAGTGAATCTGCGTCGTTATACTCAACCGAAACGTCCATACCGTCGAGATAAATACTTTGTACGAGACCTCCATTCCCCGAAAATCCTAAAATGCCGATCTGGAGATTCTGGAGGTCGCTCCAGGACGTAATGGGAAGATCAAAAGACGCGTCTTGCCAATTGCCCGCATCAACAGTCCCGAGCGTTGTCCACGTCTTCCCATCAAGGGAAAAATTGACCTGCAGAATCTCCTGCGTCCCGGAACTCGCAACAGGCACACTGGAAGAAGGCATCAGGATAATGTTGAGCGGAGCGGAAGACGTCGAGGGCGTACCTACCATTGTAGTCGTAGCTGCAACCGATGTGGTGGTTGGCACCACGGTAGTCGGGATCTCAGCCCACGCAGGAGCCGCAAGTGCCGGTGATATCAAATAACGAAGGATATTTCTGATTGCCGTTGAAGTCGTATCCTGTGCTGGCGCGGGCGTCGGCGTCGAGGATGGTACCGTAGGCTGGTCGGCCGTAGATACGTCCGGCGTGGTTGTAGCCGGAGTTGAAACGCTCGGCGCCGAGGAAGCATCAGTCGACGTGGAAACGTCTGTCGGCGCTGACGATGAGGCATCGGTGGATGATGGCGTCGCAGACGACAAGTCGGCCGTTGATGAACTCGGTGTCGTCGAAGAAGAAGCACTTATTGATGACGTGGCGAAATCGTCATCTGAAGATGTGGCGGCACTCGATGACGCGATAACCGTAATACCGCCGCCGCCTGACGAAGTGCCGAAATTGGTTGATGTGGGTACAGAGGAACTCGTGTCCGACGGAAAAATGAATGACCAGCTCAACTTCAGTGTCGCCTTCTCAAATATTTTTTCTCCCGGATCAGCCCCTAAAAAGTTCCCACAAAATACCTGATCGGTACTCGTTACAAAAATGGCTGAATTAAGCGCCGTGAATGATGACGACGGAGCATCCAAAGGAAGATCGGGTTTGCCAAGGACATTTTGAACATTCTGCCAGCTGCCCATGCAGAGGGAGGGGTAAAAATCAACCGTGCTCGCGAAACCAACCAACGCGTAGCGAGCTGCAATTCCGGCGAATATGAGCGCGAGCACTGCGATGATCCCCATTTTGTGTCCGCGGAAAAAACGCACCGCCTTGCTGCGGCTCATTTCGATACGCCAGGTTTTCTCGCGCAGCATAAGGGTCTCCAGCTGTGAGCCGGCCCCAAAATCGCTGATCTTTTTATTTTTCTTCATTGAGCGCCTTATCAACATCTTCGATCTCCTTCTGGATCGTGGTCTCGGAAACAACCAGTGCGTTCCGTACCGCATCCAATACGCGTTCCGGTTCGAGCTTCGCTTCTCCCTGCGCCTGGGCCGCGCCGCCTTCCATGTGGTTGATCTGGTCATCCATCTCCTCGCGCAAGGCCTCGAAGACGGCTTTTGTCTTTTCCCGCGCCTCATCGTTCTCACGCTTCGCGAGCGCCATCTGCATGGCAAGAATCTTTTTCCGGTAGAAATCGAATGCGACAAGTCCCCCAACGCCAGCGAGCAAGAGAATAATGATGATCCAGCCGAAGCGGTCAAGGAACGGCGCCGAGATCACGTTGATAAAAAGTTTGTCGGTCGAACTCGCAAACGCACCCTGCGTTGTCACCATCGAAATGCCAAGCGAATATTTGCCGGTCGAGAGCCCACTTTCAACCGCATAGAGCCAGTGGCCCGTCGTATCGGCGACCATCTTCCCTTCGGAAACCGTCTTCCCGCTCCCATCATTGATGTCAACCGTGACATTCGATCCGCCATCGGCGGTTCCCTCGAGCACGACCGGTGAATTCTCGATCACGGTCGCAGGATAATTCGTGATTGCCGGCATCGCAACGCCGGGGGTCGTGAACTCCGCGTTTTCGCTGGTATAATTACCGGCCTTGTCGACGGCATTTATTTCCACAACGTGCTTGCCGGCAAGCAATGGCGGAGCGGTGTACACCCCATTCTGCACGTCCGCGAGCGCGATGGTTGACGAAACGCCGCCGTCGAACGTAGCAACATAATGGTCAACGCCCGAAACGGTATCGGTTGCATTGAACATAAGTTCGGTCCTGCCGCTGATGCCGGCTCCCACCACGGTGCTCACGGTGAACGGCAATGGCGGCGTAACGTCAATGTTCACCTGAAAGTTGGCCGGATCACTCCAATTACCGAGCGCATCCTCGAACCGGACGTGGAAATACCATGTGCCCTCGCCAACATTTGCATATTGCTTTGAAGACAACAGGCCGGCCGATGTCCGTTTTGGATAGGTCCCGGGGTTCTGGTCGAATGCAGTGCTCGCGCCCGCGACATCCGCCGTGAGCGTCCATGTGAAATTGGGGCTGCTATTGCTATACCACTGGCTTGAGTTGGGATCTGTCGGGGACGAAATCGTGATCGTTGTGGTAAAAGGCGTTTCCGTGGATGCCTGCGTTGCAGCGGCGGACGATTGCGAAGAACCGGACCCCTTGGACGATGTGGGCGATGGCGCGGTTGCGGGGGCGGCTGATCCACCGATCGTGTATGAAGCACCAGTCGTGCCGCCCAGTATGCTCGTGCCCTGCCCATCTGCAGCGAGTGCCGACGCGGAAGCAAATTTCACCGCCGCGGTCCCCGCGGCGATCGCTTTAAACGTCACATCGATCACGTCGCCCGAGCTTCCGGTATAGGCATCGTTGCTGCCGCCGCTGTAGCTGACCGTCCCTGCAGTATTCGAAAACGAAGGATTGCTGGTCCATAGGTTGAAGATCGAATTGCCTTTTGAAACGCTTTGCACGGCGAGCAGGGTCGGGTCAAAGCTCAATTGCCCGTCCGCTGCGTTCACGCCAACCCCTCCGCCGCTGTCCAACATCACGCTCACAGTGAACGTCCCTCCCACGGCATACGAACCGCTTGGAGGAGTGAGGACTATCTGGGCGCCTCCTGTTGATTGCGCCATCGCGACCGTGCCGGCACCGGAGCTAACAATCAGCAACCCGATGGCGATAGTGGCAAAAGATATGCTCTTGCTCATTTTTTCTGTTCATCCTGCTGAATTTCCCGAACCACCAGTTTTTTGCCCGCGCCAGGGTGCTTCGCTGGCAACGTTATGATGAGCACGCCCTTATCAAGAACTGCAGAGGATTCGCCGCTGTCGAACGGTGCCGGAAGATAGATCTTCCGGTAGAGCGACCTCCATTTTACTTCTGCCTTGACGTAGATCCCCTTCTCCGGCGGTTCGCCTTCCTTCGCGCCCTTCGCGACGGGCAGGTCAGGACGTTTTTGCGTCGCCTCAATAATAAGAGTGTTTGACTCTTCGCTCGCCGTTATCTCAAAACCATGTGCAGGAATCCCGCTTACCTGCATAAAAACAACCATCCGGGCATCGGACTGGAAAAGATCAATGTCGATCGGGTCCGTACCATCCGGTGCCGCTTCGGCCGCGGGCGGAATCGCCGGCGCGTCTTCTTTTTTAGGCGAGGTCCGGTCTCCCGTTGCGCTGTACGTGACGCTCTTCGGCGCGGGTTGGTCTTTAGTGCCCCCCGCCTCGGCTTCGTCGCCCTGCAACCTCATGGATAATTTTTCGTAAAAGGTGCTCATGGCATAGTTCCCCTCCTTATATGAACCAGTATACCAAATCGGCCGTGCTCTTTTTGGGAATATCAGCCGGTCCAGTTGAACAGCATGATGCTCAGGTCGGGAAGGTTGACTGTTCCGTCGCCGTTCAGGTCGGCCAGCGGATAGACGGTGCCCCAATGCACAAGCATGATCGAGAAGTCGACAAGGCTCACCTTCCCGTCCCCGTTCAGATCCCCAAGCTTCAGTTTTGGCATTGGCGTTTCGCCCACACCCAAGAAGGAAACCGTGGAAAAATTACTTGCCGCAAGCCCCACCACCAATGCCCGTACTTTCAATTGATACGTATCCATGGGAAACCCGGCCGTGGAAAGCGCGTATGACCAGACGCCATTGTGGTTCGCTGTTGTCGTTGCTTCAAACGGGTTTCGCAAGGCCGCCTGGCTTGTCACGATGAGGTCGACCGTTGACGACGGTTCGCTTAAACCCGACACCGTGATGGTTTTACCGAGGGCAACAGTACTTGTCGCGAATCCGATCGTCGGCGGCAAAACGACGCCCGTGATGCTGTTGGTTGTCCCCGCGATCAGCGTTATCGCCGACGTATAGGAGGAGATGGGCATTGAGCCGTTATCCAGCGCCTGCACCGTAAAAGAATATGTTCCCTGCGTGAGCGACGAGATATACACGGAGAAGTTCCCGGAACTGTCGGCTGTCGCGGTTATCGGAATTTTCGTCCCATCCTGTAGGATGGCGATGCCCACATTCGGGATCGTAACGCCACTGATCACGAGCGACGGCGATGAAGGCGCCGCCGGGTACGGCGCGCCACCGCCTCCCCCGCCACCTCCACTGCTCTCGCCGCCCAATCCCGTTCCCGTCGGATCGCCGGCGGTAAAAGAAATGACATAATCGTCAGGATTCATATTTCCAGCCCAGTCGCGGCACCGCACGTAAAATGTATACGTATTCCCTCGGACGATCCCCGTAACGCCGAACGTGTGGAACGTGCCGAGTCCGTTGTCGGCTGTCTGGTTGGTCATCGCACCATACGCGACTCCTGGCGACATTGAATATCGGCACGTGGCATACGTGTCCGTATTGAATGAAGCAAGGACACCCTGAATGTTTGACGGGATCGTCCCCGCCGGCATCCCGTTCGAAAGCACCGCAGGGTTCATCTTGTCGGTGTTCGCGCTCACGCCGATCGCAGGAAGGATCACGACCATTGCCGCACCGTAATCAAGCGCGCCTCCCGAACCGTCAGACGTGTTCAGGAATATGCGATACGATCCTGTCGTTGCCGGGTTCGTGATCTGGTATGTGCCGTCCGGGGCGTTCGTGCCGAGCAGAATACGGACATATGACCCCGCCGGGATCCCCGAACCCGACGAAAGCGTGATCGTGATAGGTCCCGTAACCGACGTCACCGCAACGCCGTCATCCGTAGTATCCGGAACCGGTGCGAGGGAACGCTCGACAAAACCGGACGAGAGCGATGCGGCGACGGCGAGATCGATATCGTTATAGCTGAACGATGGATCAATGAAGAAGGAAGTATTTTCAAAAGTAATAACGATCCGTCCCGACGCCGGAACGCCGCTCGGAACCTCGAAAACAATTCCATGGTTTGTAGGCCAGGAAGGCCTGGAATCGCCGATGGTATCGCTTACGTGGCTCAATTGGGATGCGGTCGCGAGCGGAGTCCCGACGAAAGCAAAAATGGCGGCGCATACCACGGCCGCAAGAATATTATAGCCAGATTGATGCTTCACTCTTCTATTATACGCGAACGCCGCCAATCTAAATAAAAATTCAGGATGACGAGCAGGGCGACGGTCGCGATCGCGGCGGCAAGATACCATGTCTCGGGCGGCGCGGCGCTGGCCGCCGCCGTACTGCTTACAAGAGCCGCTTCGCGCGCCGCGAGATCCGACGCCTGCTGGTTGAGCTGGTTCTGCTCCTGATTCAACTGGTCGTTCAGCGTATTATAGGGATTCGGCGCAACGCCGACCGTAATGCCAATCTGGGCCATGAGATCCTGGAGCGAAGCAACGCGCGCCCGTGCGACAAACAAAAGCACAAGAGAGGCGCCCAACAACATGATCAGGAGCAGGACCGTCTGTTTTCTCATGGCGCTTCGTTACCCGAAGAAGAAGAATAGGGCAATCAGGAAAATGACGGCGAAGACGGCGGTCGCGATCACGATGAAAACGAGGCGGGAAAGGGGCAGGCCGCTTCCAGAAAGCAACTTCTCTTCGTCGGACATCGATGCTTGTTCGCTGCGGTCGTCACGGCCCGTCATGGATTTCACCCGTTTGCGGACATAGGCCTTGACCGACCACACGAATATCAGGACAAAGAAGATGATGCTCGCAAGGACGGCGACGATGGGGATGATGGGGATCACCCAGAACGACGTTGATGCCGAAATACTCTTGTTGCTCGTGTCGCCATAGTTCAGCGTCATGATGGCGCTAAATTGCCCGAATGCCATGCCGCTCCCGGACCATGTGACAGCAAATGACCTCTGCCCTCCGGGGAAGATCGACGATCCCTGGTCGTTCATGACGATCGTTGCCACTTTCTGGCCAAACATATTCACGATATCAATCGGTCCGCGCGGCTGAAGCAGCACATTGCCCTCGTCGGCGACCGAAGCCGTAAAGGTGACATCCGGGGATTGATACAACGACTTATCGGTTGAAAATTCTTTTATCTCCGCCTTTTCCATCGCGTCGCCCGCGATGCGGAGCTCGATGAGCGATCCAACTTCATAGCCGAGTCCTGAACCATTGAATGTCGGCCTGGTCGCACCGTACGAAATGAAGATGGCGCCATAATGTCCGCCGGGACCGGCGCTCGCCGGCACAACGATCGTGAAAGGCACCGTGACGCTCCCGCCCGCAGGAACCGTGATCGCCGTGTTGCTCAACATGACCCATGAACTCAAGCCGTATTCTGGAACCGACGAGGAGCTGAATATCGGCTCCCCTGCTTGATTGACGCCTGCAATATCCTGGACGCCGACAGTGAATTGCCGCGAAACCGTTCCCGGATTGCTGACGGTAATTGAGGTTGAGAATCGATCGCCGGGATTGACGGTCTGCTCAAAGAGTGCGGGCTGAACCTTCATCGACACGGCATTTGTCGTACCGGACTGCGCATGAGAAACACCCGCCGGGAAAAACATGCCTGCAAAAAAGACGAGCATCATGCCGACCGCAAAATAGAATTTACGACCCTTCTTCACTGATAATGTATCCATCGTGATGGTAATTTGAGTCTATCACACTGCGTAAAGCCCGCAAGACCCCCAATCCTGCAAGAATATCAAGACAACACCTCCCTCCTTAGAATACCGGCGTCGCTACGTAGATGAGAGTGTTTGCGTAGTCGTTTGCAGCTGCCTGCAAGGTACCAATCTCGATGCGCACCGCAACCTTGGCAGCTCCAACGTTCTGGGTCGTGCCGTCAGCCGGACCGTTCCATGCGAATACCGTGAGCGTTGACGTTGGCTGGAAACTCCCCGCATAGAGCGGCGTGGCTCCGGCTGCACCGAAGTTCGGCCCTCCGACCAAACTACTGCTCGTGTCATCGCTCGTGATACCGATGTGGCCGTAGGTCAGCGGGTTGTTGATGATGTTTGTGGGCGATGTCCAGGAGCTCGGTGTTGACGTTGCGTTCGCGTTCGAGAACAGGTGGATCATATTCCCCTTGTTGCTCGTCATGTCCTGGTCTTCGTGGATCGTAACCGCGAACCCGTTCGAGGCATTCGTCGTCACGTTGAGCTGCTGCCCGAGTTCATTGTGGGTGTTCGGTGAAATGGTTCCGAACGGCAGCGTTGTTGACGTGTCGTTGCCGGTTGTCGTCGCGTTGTTCAAGAGTGTGGTTGATGTGGCAAGAGGAGAAACCGTGAACGTGAATGTCGTCGCAATCGCAGCAGTGACACTCACGCCGTTCACGATGGCGATACGCGTGTCAGCAGAGTTCGATGACGCGTTGACGCGGATGATATAGGAGCCGGTGCTTGTGGGGTTGGTGATCTTATTGTTGAGAATTCGGAGAGTAACAGTGCCAGTGATACTAGCCGTGCTACATAGCGTGAAGGTGAGGGCATTCGTGCTCGTCGCCATGGAAACATTGGTCCCCCCAGCCACGCAGGAGGTTCCGATGATATTCATGCCGGTTGAGGTGACATCAGCCAATCCGAGGCCGGCGAGGGTGCCGAACGCATTCGTTGTCGGATCAAAAGTGTATGAAATTGTCTGCGTGGCGACTGTTGACGAAGGGTTCGTGAAGACAATGGTGTGGTTTGCGGTATAACTGGGGCGGGAGTCGCTAAGGGTATCACTGACCGACGTCAAACTTGCCGCATGGACGGTCTGGAGATAACGAAATCCGACAGTCCACGTGAGGACGCTCACAAGGAGACCAAATGCAATCGCGACCGTCAAATCTTTCCTTAGATCTTTTCGAAGTTTTGGGTTATTGGCTAACATTACTTTCTATATGCTATATAAGGTTTAAAAACTACCGCGACCTTTTTAATTAGTTAATATTATTGGAGAAATCCTCACGATTTCCCTTTAAAATGATTATATCATAACAAGTTGTCAACATTTCAAGGGCACTTATCCACAGGATTGCAACCATCAACACCTCCCTCCTTAGAATACCGGCGTCGCTACGTAGATGAGAGTGTTTGCGTAGTCGTTTGCAGCTGCCTGCAAGGTACCAATCTCGATGCGCACCGCAACCTTGGCAGCTCCAACGTTCTGGGTCGTGCCGTCAGCCGGACCGTTCCATGCGAATACCGTGAGCGTTGACGTTGGCTGGAAACTCCCCGCATAGAGCGGCGTGGCTCCGGCTGCACCGAAGTTCGGCCCTCCGACCAAACTACTGCTCGTGTCATCGCTCGTGATACCGATGTGGCCGTAGGTCAGCGGGTTGTTGATGATGTTTGTGGGCGATGTCCAGGAGCTCGGTGTTGACGTTGCGTTCGCGTTCGAGAACAGGTGGATCATATTCCCCTTGTTGCTCGTCATGTCCTGGTCTTCGTGGATCGTAACCGCGAACCCGTTCGAGGCATTCGTCGTCACGTTGAGCTGCTGCCCGAGTTCATTGTGGGTGTTCGGTGAAATGGTTCCGAACGGCAGCGTTGTTGACGTGTCGTTGCCGGTTGTCGTCGCGTTGTTCAAGAGTGTGGTTGATGTGGCAAGAGGAGAAACCGTGAACGTGAATGTCGTCGCAATCGCAGCAGTGACACTCACGCCGTTCACGATGGCGATACGCGTGTCAGCAGAGTTCGATGACGCGTTGACGCGGATGATATAGGAGCCGGTGCTTGTGGGGTTGGTGATGACGCCGTTCAGGGTCCTGAGCGTTACCGTTGTCGAGGCAGGTATCGTATTGCCGGCGCACACCGTGAAGGTGAGTGCGCTCGTGCTGGTTGCCATCTGTACGTTGCTTCCGGACCCGGGACAGGTTGATGTAGCGATCGTCATGCCCGTTGAGGTCACATTGGTCAGGTTAAGCCCCACGAGTGTGCCGAATGCGCTTGTCACGGGGTCGAAGGTGTATGAAATCGTCTGGGTTGCAGGCGTTGATGACGGATTCGTGAAAACAATAGTATGGTTTGCCGGATATCCAGGGCGGGAATCACTCATGGTGTCTTTTACCGACGTCAAACTCGCCGCATGCGCAATTTGAAAATTATAAAATCCCGCAGTCCAAGCAGACAGACTGACGAGAAGACCCAACGCAGCAGAAATTAGCAAGTCCTTCTTTAATGTTGGATAGCGAACCATCGTTACTTAGATTATAAAATAAAAACGCAGAACAGTTATGCACAGGTCATTTTTGGTCATCCGGGTTTCTTAAGTCGAGAATGTCGCGGCCGGAAGATTGTGTCGGCGCTATTTTCTTTTCCGGTGCAGGTGACGACGCCGGACGAACCGGCGGCGCGCCGCCGTATTTCGATATTTCGCTCGCAAGCATCTTCCGCACGGAACGCCGCACGATAAAGATAAAAATTGCGGCAAGGAGGAGGACACCGAACAGCACCTCAAGGATCTGGCCTATCGGCACGATCCAAAATTCCGTCGTCGCCGAAACGCTGTTCACGCCGTTTTCCCCATACGCCAAGCTGACGACCGCCGTATAAGGACCGCTGTCGAGCAAGCTGGGCGTCCCCTGCCACTCCACATCGAATTCCCGGGTGCTCGACGGCAGGACATATCCCAAATTTCCCGTTGCATTAATCGGTACCTCGCCGCGCAATTTGCCGAACACGTTATAGATCTGGATCATGCCGAATGGCCGCACATGGACATTGCCGTCGTTCTGCACGCGGACCGCAAAATGCACGTCCGGCGTTTCGTAGGTAAACCGACCAGTCGAAAATTCCCGGATTTGCGCCGACTCATTCACATTCCCCGCAACATCAACAAAGATCAGCGCCGAAATAAAGCTACTCACGCCGACCTGTGATATCCCCGCTTGCGGCACTGGCGATCCGGTTCCTATCAGAATCGCCCCATAATGCCCTCCCGGTGCCGCATCCTGTGGAACGGAAATCGAAAAAGGGACATCAGCCGATCCGCCGCGCGGCACCGTGACCGATGGACTCGAGACCGTAACCCAATTCGCGAGCGCGTCTTCGTTGCCCGCAAGGTCCGCAAGCGGGACAAAGTTCCCGTGACCCTGATCGTCCGATGCCGCAAACCCCATCACGACCGCATGGACCTGAAGGTCGCTCGGATTCGTGTTCACGACCCTGATCGAACTCGACCACGAGTCCCCCGGGCTCACGTTCAGCTCAAAGAATGGCGGCGTGATCGTGAGCGAGGTCGCATCGGCCGTCGGTGCCGTCGACTGCGCAAACGAAACTGCAGGCGCAAACATCGCTCCAACGATACCGGCCGCAAGAACGATGGCTGCGAATTTTTTATTCATGGGGATGGCGAAGGTCAAGGATGGGTTCCCTATTTTTTTTCTTAAGAAGATTTTCGATGGCGCGGCGGCGGCGATGGTGCCGCTTAACATATTCACGATGCAGCCAGATCGCCCCGACGATCATAACGATGAACAGCGTTCCAAATATGATTGCCAGCTTCTCCCATGGCAGGACCCAAACGATGGCTGTGTTCTCAAGCTTATCATTGCCCGCGCCGTAGGAAATATCAAGGACCGCCCTATATTGTCCAAAGCTTCCGCCGTTGGTCCACCGCACGGTAAATGATTTCTTTTCGCCGGGAACGATGCTCACGGCGTCGGGATTCGCATCAACCGAACCGACTTCGTGCCCGACGCGATCATAAAACATAACTTGGCCAGAGGGCACCGAGGAGACGTCGCCGTTGTTCTCTATAGTGTAATTGAAAACAACCGGGAAGCTCGAATAGAATCCTTTTCCTGCGGCAAAATCGTCAACGCGCAAACTGGCGACCAGATTGGACGCGACCGCCATGTTCACGATCGCCTGCGGCGCGCCGACAAGATAGGTCTCCGCATCGGGACGCGTCCCACCCGTGACGAATGCAATCACTGCATGATAATCCCCCGCAACCGCATACGGATTGATCTGGACCGTGACGGGGATCGTTTTTGATTCACCGGGCTTGAATGTCATCGCGCCGCGCGACACGCCGATCCAATCGGCGAGCAGTGCCGGGCGATTCGACCCTGACGGGTCGGCGAAGGGTTGCGTTCCGCTCGGCGTGAGCTCGTAGACAGACGCGAAAACATTCTCTTGATTCCCTGTTGTATTGGTAACCGTAAGCGTGTAATCCAACATATCGTTCGGCACGCCGTTTCCATCAATCACCGCGGGCGAGACCGCGAGGTCTGCCGCGCGCGCGACGCGCATCCCGAAAGCGCCGGCCAAAAAGACGACGACAATAATTACCACAAGCGGTGCGGGATGGAATAATTTGTTATTCATCAGAATGATGGCGCGACGACGTATATAATGTTGTCTTGATACGCTCCCGTACCCTGAGTTCCCGCAATCTGAATGCGATAAACCATGTCCATAGTGCTGCTTGTTGTCGGAAATCCGCTATAGCCGACCTCCGCGATCGTTGACGTGAGCGCGGCATAACTGTCGTTTGCGGCAAAGCGCGTTGAACCGCCTGCGAGCACAGCACTGCCAGCGTGATATCCGTAACATCCCGTTGAAGTCGATGTGCATCCGCTCAACCACGAAAGCGGGCTCGTGTTGGTCCCCAGAACTCCGGGGACATTGTCGCCGTGCGCGTCGATGAGCGGCTGATCCTGTTCCGTGTAGATCTCGTAGCCATTCGATGCATTCGTCGTAACGTACAACCGCTGGGCTCCGATCGTGCTCGTGCCAAGCGCGAGCGTCCCGAAAGGAATTCCGGCCGCGGTCGTTGAGACATTCGTCACGACACCATTCGTACTCGTGCTCTGCGGCAAACCGCTCACCGTGAAGGTAAGTGTCGCGCCCTGCGTCACCAAACTCGGATAACTCGATGTTGCACCAAGCGGAATCACGCTGCCGTCCGCCGTGTTGATCGGGCGAAAGAAATAGGTGTTTCCGGCGGCGGCGCCGGATGCCGTGATGGTAAATTCGTATTCCGTGGTCGCGCCGGCGTTTTGCGTTGACGTTGAGACGCTCACGCCCGATGTATTGTGCGTACCGCAGCCATTGCCGACGCCTCCGCTGCACGCATCGCTTGTTGAAAGAACCTTGGCAGAGATCACGGCATTGTCATTCCCGCCAGTACTCGTCGCATAGCACCATGTTGAGGTCGCCGCACAGCTTCCCGCCTCGGTGACAAAGCCGGGTGTCACCGTGAAGTCGGATGATTGCGCGAACTGCAGCCGGAACTTCAGATTGTCGCTCCCCATAATCCCGCCCGTCTCTTTCATGTTGAGGCGAAGCTTGATCACCTGGGCGTTCGCAACGGAGGGCGGCGCCGTGTTCTCGGCGGCGAGCGAGCTCGTCGGCGTTTCGTCGTTTGCGTCACCGTACCATCGCCACGTCTGCGAAACCGGCGCGAAATCGCTGTAATTCACCGGCCCGGTGTTGGCATTGAAGTGGGAGCTCGTTGCGTTGGCATTCATGATCGGCGCTCCCCCGCTCACCACCTGAAAATCGGTTGACGAGGCATATCCCCCGAAAAGCCCGACGAACCCGTCCTGGATCATAAAGTTGGTGCTCGAAGCGGTGTCAGCAAATGAACGCGCAAGAGGATTCGCAATGATTGCAAACAAAGCTCCCGCAAGCGCGGCGATAATCCATTTATGGGTTGGTTTGGGTTTGGCCATTTTTGATGGTCGTTACGATTGCACTGTCGGAACGGAGCGTCTCCCAGAAAAGCACTTGCGACATCGGGATCACCATCTCGTCGGTCGGGCCATGGATCTCGCTGCCAAGCTTCACAAGTTTCAGTTGCGACTGGGTCTGCGTATCAAGCTGTTGCCCCGGTTGGGAAAATTGAAGATAGTAGACGTTCCGCAACGTGATCGTTCCCACAAACGGGACATTCCAGAAGTGGCCGAAATATACCTGATTGTTCGTGAGGAAAACCGCCTTCCATTGTGTCGCGCCGTTGACGAACCACCAGCCGATCAGAATGATGATGATAACGACGGCCGCCATGAGGAACATTTTCCCGCGGCGAGGTCGGCGTTCGCGTTGCGGCTCGGCGGCTCCGAATCCCGCTTCGTTTCCTTTCAAATTAATTGTTTCGCGCATGTTATTGATAAAAAATTGTTCGCGACCTTTCTATTGTGTAGTGTCGGTTGCATCCGGAGTGATTACTGCATCAGTATTATCCGCGACATTGGCAGCATCATCAGTTGCACTCGCCGCGTCAATGGTGGTCGCCGATATGTCCGGGGCCAAAGGGACATCCGCAATGCCCGTGCTGCTCGCATCAGGGGAAGAACTACTGTTAGATCCCGTCGGAGTGGTCGATGGCGTATTAGCATCGGACACGGACCCGCCGCCCGAAGCGACAGGCACCGCACGCTCGCTCCACGAAACATCATTGCCGCCCACATGATAGCTCTGTGTCATGATCCAATCGAAGGAAATGTCGTTCGCCTGCGGGTTTGTGACGCCGACAGTAAATCCGACGCCATCCTGTTTGCTCGTGACCACGAGCGGCACATCCGTGAGCGTCGTCGGCGTAATAAAGATCTTTGATGATGACGACACCTGCGCGTTTGCTATGAATATCTCCGAAGAAAGCGCCGCGAGCGTCGCGCTGCCAGACATTTGGTCCGGGCCGGAAGGCACCTTGATGGTCCCGCCGGGAAGCACGACTTCCGTTTTTACAAATAAATTTTCCACGGCAATCATTGACGCCCGTATGAATGTTTGTATGGTGTTGCCAACGTCGGCAATGACGCCGAAAAATTGCTGGAGCGCGCCGCCAATTGAAAAAGTGGAAGAGGCGGTGCTGGTCGTGCCGGTAAGATCTCCCGGCGACCATCCGGGATTCACGAAAACAAGGATGGATCCCATGGCTGTTCCTTCCGAAGGATCTGGCGCAAAATCTTCCATCGCAATGCCTACCATGCGGCCAGATTCCGCCGCGCGCATGGCAACGCCCGGGATATCCGACGAGGTGAGATAATCGCCAGCGACAATATTGCCGTTCTTGTTCGTTACATGAATGGGAACGCGGCCAGCGAGCGCAACAAGTTCTTGGACGCCCGATGGCGAATCCGAGTTGCCGAGCGTGACGCCCGGCTGGGTGGAAATGACGCCCAAGATCGTATTATCGTACGCAATCGGCGATTGTTTTACCCCGTCGCTGATTGAAGGATCAATGCTTACGATATCTCCCGCCGTAAGCGGCGTATCACTCGCGGCATAATAAACTTCCGCGACGTCGGAGCCAGCGCGAATTTCTTGGAGCGTGATTTCCGCATAGCTAAGGTTCGCAACACCGCCCGCATAATCGGCGCAAAGCCAATAATTTTGTTTCGTGGTGCTTGCGGGAGAGTCCACTACGTTCAATGTTATGTTGAAAACACCCGGACTTGTGGTGCTTGCGCGCAAGAACGTACTCGACACCACGCTTCCGACGAGCGTACCGCATGCCGCTGTTTTATAAACGCCGATACCGACCGTACTCGTCACGGCCGTTGTGCTCGCCATGACATTCGCCGTGATCCACACCTGCGAGCTCAAGCTGGAAGGAGTGATGCCCGTGGTGGTGTCCGACGCCATGGTGACAGCGAGCACCTTATTTACCGTCGTGCTCGCGATCACCGTAAACCCGGTGCTCCCCCACGAAAGATTTCCGTTGCCGTCCGTGACGAGCGATTGGCCAGCCGTGCCGGTCGAGTTCGGAAGCGTCAGCGTAAAGCTCCTTGCGGTGGTGGTGTTCGCTTGGAGCGTCACGCCAAATTGTGTTAACGCATTATTGAATACAAGCTGGCCCTCCGACGAAGATGCCGCACCGATACTCACAGCGCCGGAGGATGCTACCTTAAAAACGGAAGACGAAGAAAGTTGGAAGTTCAAAAAGTCCGCTCCGGTGCCGGCCGTTTGGTTCACGCTAAGATAGGTTCCGAGAACGTTGCCGCCGCTCAAAAAATTTCCGAGTCGGACGAGGGACGATGTCGCGCGTTGACCCGGGACGCCAGCCGCAGCAAGCGCCGTATCCCAGCCGGTGTCCACATAAATTGCCCTCTCCAACCCGGATCCTCCGGCGCCGAGAGAATCGAATTTTATGCCATTCATAGTTACCGTACTAGTAGTGGTAGTGGCAGCGATAATCCTTAACGCATTCCAGGTGCCCCCAGCACCGGTGCCGGGCGTAAGATTTATTCTTTGAGCTCCCGATTCAACTCCGGCACTCCCTCCGACATACGTCAATTGCAATGCGTTCACACCGGCAGTGGCAACAGGGAATCCGGTATTCGAGATGGAAAGCTGATCTGCCGCCGGCACCGCATTGGCGACAATAGACAATTGATTGCCCGGCGTCGTTGTGCCGATACCGATATTGCCATTGCTCAACACCGTAAAAATGTTCGATGATGTAGCGACGGTAAAAAGCGAAGCCGCCACATTGGTTGACGTGCCGATGGTTAGCTGTCCGGAGGAGGCAACATTCAAAACCGTGGATGAATTATTCTCAAATTCCAAATAGTCCCCGCTAAAGATGCCCAGCGTATTGATGCCGATGAAGGTTCCCGATGGAGCGCCTAATCGGACCGCCAGCGGTCCAAGCGCCATGAGCGACGAGGTTACCAACTGACTCGGCGCCACCGCCATTTGTAGTGAGTTCGCCGATACCATCCCCGCCATACGGAACGTAGACGAGGTCACATAATTGTTTGCCGAAAAGAACTGGATCGCGCCGGTCCCCGCTCCGCCCTGGAGCGTAAGCGTATTAGTGGCAACCGCATTAATCTGCGGATTCACGCCCGCGAGCGTGAGCGTGTCCGACGCGATCACGGGGATCATCGTTCCCGAAGCATTCGTGGAAGCATTGAAACCATCCACAGCATCGGCGTTGATCGCGTAGCCGGCGGCAACCACCCGTTCGCGCGGTGACAATGTTTCAAACACCTCGCTGCCGCCCGTGCACAGCGAATCAACCTTCGTCGCAACCTGAACGTTTAAATAAGTCGTGTCATTACTTTGGAAATTGTAAGTCAACGCGTCGCCGCCCGCGCTCGTGTCGCCGATGCCAATATTGAACACGCCGTTCGCCACCGTTGCGGTCATGATGGACGCCGTAGCAGCAGGCCAAATCTGCGTGCCGCCAGATGAAGCGTTGTACAAAGAGAACCGGAAACAATACGCCGTACCGCCTCCGCCCAAAAGATTGCCGCTTGAGTCCAAAAGACGCCCCTGATAGCTGATGATTTTCGGAACGCCAGTACCCGCAAAGGCGCGCTGCGTAAACGCCCCGGCAAAGATGGCAAGAATAACGGCGAATATTATGGTGATTGTATGGGCTCCCTTCATGGCAAGTTCATTTTTGGATTACGTTTGCCACGAACGCATAAATAAGGAATAGACACAGAAAGAAAAGCGTCGCAATGACAACATAAACAATCCTGCGCGCCAGGCGGATAATCTCATCCCCCGAACTGTGTGCGGCGAACCATCGCCGGACCTTCCCCCTGAAAATCATCTTGAAATCCGACTTCCTGGTGGCCAACTTATTGTCTTCAAGATACGCACGCAGCGCCTTTTCGGTTGTTACCCACGCCACATTCAAATAGACCTGTTTCCCCGCCAACTTGCCCTTCCTGATAAGCTGACCCAAATAGTCCGGACTGTACCCAGATATTTTCGACGCTTCTTTTAACGTGAGATAATGAGTCCCTTCTTTTGGAACTTCAGGCATAATCTTTAAAAAACGTAGGTTTTTCAGCAATCTCGAGGGGCGATATTCGCCAAAACTCGACTGCCGAGATACCTAAATTCATTATACCTATCAAAGATTTGACTGCCTGTGGATAAATTGTTCTTGCGGCAACCGCACGGCTAATTTACAATGAACTCTATATGGACAACCTATCGTTCTTCAAGAAGCTTGCAGCCGGAAAATCGAACGTAGAAGAATCGGATTATAAGATCGATCTTGCAAAGGCCTCGTTGGCGGTCCCGGAGCCCGGAAAAGCGGAGTCCCAGGATCTTGATGGACCCGTCGGCCAGCTTACCGTGGATATTTATCACACCCCGAACGATATCATCGTTGAATCCGCGATAGCGGGAGCGAAGCCGGAGGATATCGACGTGAACGTCAGCCCTGATTCTATCTCAATAAAAGGCCTGCGCCGCCGGGAGTTGGAGGGCGCCGCCGAATATCTCCATCAGGAGTGCTATTGGGGCAGATTCACCCGCTCCATCATCCTTCCGGAAGAAGTGGACCCGGAAAACGCCAGTGTTAAGTTCAAGAACGGCATTCTTTCCGTAAAGATGCCAAAAACGAACCGCAGAAAGACGAGGAAGCTGGAAGTCCACATGGACTAAAAAACGCTAGAGGAGGTGGATGATGATTTGGAATATCGCGAATCCCGCGATGCCGATGATCGCCACATAGGGAAGGATCGCCATCTGCCAATTGTTGAGCTTGGGAGCCGGCGGCGGCGTATATTCTTCAACCTGCGTATTGCCCGCCATATCAATGGCACGTACGGCAATCACTTCGTTGAGATTTTGGTTGCTGATAAGATACGGGCTCACTGCACGGATCCAGTTCCACTGGCTCTGCGGAAGACTGAGGTCCGGCACCGGCACCTCGGCCACTTCGTAATGATCAACACCCGTCTGTTTGTCCACGGTCGAAAAGACCGCAAACCACTGGCCATTAAAGAGCGATGAGTTCTGGTAAACCCCTATTGTGAATGGTTCGGGCGGCGTTGTGTCGTTTGCGATCGCATTTGCAAAAGCATCCACCGAAACGTACTGGCCCTTCAGGGATTGGGGCGTGTAGGTCGCACCGCTTGTCTTCAATGAGGCAAGCGTCCCCAAGCCATCGTTTACCACAGCTTGCGTGCTGCTTACGAATGAAATCGTGACGTTTTGGAGGAACGTTGAGGATGCGATGGGGGTGCTTGATGTCGGAAAGCGGAAGTAAATGGTTGCAAGTTTATTGCTCAAGCTTGGATCCCCTGCGACACGCCCGCAGTATCCGCCGGGTAGCCCGCCGACGAATGAGATGAGCCCGTAATTGGCATAAATCGTCGGCTCCTTTACCCATAGTGTCAAAATTGAATCGCCGTCGCTCGCGCCAACCGCTTGGAGCAGGGCCGGAGGATAGGAAAGGTCAACTTCTGCGGCGTTGATGCACTGGTTTTGGTTATCCAAGCGCACGTCCACCCCGAACGTCACTCCGGGCGGGTATTTGCCCGTTGCCGGGTCAAGGTAGATCTGGGCCGCGTGGGCAAGAAAAGGACTCGCGAGTGTGGCGAGTGTAATGCCGAAGCCAATCAGACGCCTTTTCATTGGTAATAGCTCTATTGTAACATACAATAAAGAGAAGGATGCCCAGCATTGAAGACGAAATAAAAAAATTACGCAGGGGCCGTTCGCGATCCCTTATTCTGATCGGCATTATTGCGCTGACCGCCATCGTTTACGCAACATTCGACAGAAGCCAGAACTCCCCTCGCCTGCTTGCCGACATCGGGAATGTCGTTCAACAGGAAGTCGTAGTGCCACCAGTGGCGTCGGTCCCGCCGACGCCAACGCCGACGCCAGTTGCCATTGCGACGTCCATTCCAACAGTTTCAGAAACGATGGCGACAGTGGTAACGGCAACAACTTCTGAAGCGGAGACAACTTCCACGCCAGCTCCAACTTCGACGCCGGCGGAAACGACGCCAGTTCCGACTCCGACGCCAGCACTCGCGATAACAACAGCGGCGGCGACCCCAATCGCGGTGGCCGCACCGACACCCGAGATAGCAACGCCAGCAGCAACAAGCACGATAGATGCAGCGCCGCCCCCGCCGGCCCTCACAACGCCTGCAATCCCGATACCACTGCCGTATCGCGCAAACACCTTTGAAGCCAACGACGGATGGCGGGATTGGTGGGGCGATTTTTCCGAAGCGTCCGGCACGCTTACCATCGGGGCGAATGCCTCAACGACCGGAAGCGGCGCCCTACTCGGCGGCAGTGATGCATGGACCAACTATACATTCCAGGCGACCGTTGACTGGACCAAGGGAGATTCATTCGGCCTTCTCGCGCGATATACGCCCGATGACGATTACATCGCATGCGAATTCAACCAGCCATCGCCCGGGGTCACTCATATGTATCTTGACGAATACACCGGCGGAAAGGGAATCACGCTGGCAAGCGTAGGCGTGCCAAATTATAACCAGACAGGCGGATCAAACATCACGGCCTCCATTGCAGTACGGGGTTCCCAGGGAACATGTACGTTCAACGGCTATTCCCTGTCGAGCGGGATCGGAGGGGCAACCCAGAATTTCCCTGCCGCGGGGGGCATCGGCTTTGTAACGTGGGATCCTGACGTGAGCAACAGCCAAATCGTGGTTACCGGCGTGAATGTGAGCAGCAATTAACGATATCAAGCCCGGAACCAGGATGAAATCTTTTTCCAGAGGCCAGCTTTGGAAATTCCTTTTTCCGTAAGATTCCGTATTTCCCGCATCTTCAGGGTGGCGGCGCGATATCCCGCGTCAACCAATTGGTCGGCTTTGCCGAAATCGGAAGGAGAGAATGCTTCAAGGTGCGGCTCGATGAGAATTTCTTTTTCCCCGAGCGGATGCCGATATGCGGTTGCGATCTCAAACGACTTCACCACCACATCAAGCACGTTCTTTGGCCTTTTCTTTGAGATCCGCCGATTGACATCCACGCCGATCATGACCTGCGCCCTCATTTCGCGAAGCGCCGAAATTGGAAGATTATCAACAAGACCTCCATCCACCATCAAACGCCCGCCGACCTCAACGGGGACAAAAAGGCCGGGAATGCACGTGCTCGCCATAAGGGCATCGGTGAGCGATCCCTCTCTGAAGACCACGCGCTCTCCGGTTTCGACGTCGGTGGCGATGATCGCAAGCAGAATCGCGGCATCCTCGATTTGAACGTCCCCTAAAAATTCATTGATCATTTTCCCGAATGCCGCATGGGAAACCAACCCCATCCCCGAGAATGAGAGTTTTGACATGGCATACCAACTGAGCCCGCGGGCCTTTTGGACGATGGTGTCAAGCGGCACATTGAACGCATAGCACGCGGCAACAATGGCACCTGCGCTCGTTCCCGCGATGCAATCAATGGGAACGTGATGCTCCCGAAGCGATTTCAAAATCCCGACGTGGGCGATGCCGAGCGCGGAACCGCCGCTCAGGGCGACACCCACCCGCGGTGTCATGGTTTTCTTCATGGATTCATCATACCAAAAAAAGCGCGTAGGAGATTGCTGATCTCCCACGCGCCTGACGCTCTACATAAGCCATTGCCGAGGTGTTCCCTCGCCGGAATTTTCATCATCTTTCGTTAGAGCTTCCTCCGCCAAGAACATGCGATCCAAGAAAGGATTCTCTTCGTCGAGAGTTGACTCATTGAGTGAAGAGTGAAGATAACGATGCTCCTCAGCCGTGATGCGACCCTTTTCTTTGAGAAACGTTACGATCTCACGCCCCAGTTTCCTAGAATGGAATGCTTTTGTGGATTCGCCGGACGCTAGGGTAATGCGGGCGGTTTTCCCGCAGCACGAACACAACTCCAGATATGCCGCCACGATGATAAGCAAACCCTTCACCGCCTTTCTCTGAGGGATAGAATAGCTTCGTGGATTATACTGCCTTAGAATGATTTCGTAAAGGGGCTTGGGGCTTGGCGCTTTTATGAAAACAAAAGACCCATTGCTGGGTCTTTTGCGGAGTTCGAACACGAGTATTTTATCGCTTCGCCCACTAGACATCTCCAGAATCGCTAACTAGCCCTAGAAGCTATTTACGCTTCGAAGGCTTGCCAGTCCGGCGTTGCGGCCTCTGCGAGAGGTCGCTACCCGCTACCGATTTGACGATAGGACGGTTAGCGTGGCGCAGGAGACGTGAAGCCTCGCTGCCCACCCGCTTACTTGTATGCTTTTGCATGGTAAGTAGTAATTAATGTTTATTTAGAAGGCTGTCGACTTCAACCCCCTCTTAAAGCGCTAACAATGCTAGTGCACTAAGGAGGGGAAGTTCGCAAGCTCTAAATAAGTAACTAAGAACCCCGCCCGAGTTTATCCCCGCCAGCTTTCAAGGAACGGATTGGGATATTATAATCCTTAGCAAAAAAATGTAAAAGCTCATTCCACACATTGTTTGACGAACCCCGGCGTGGGCGTAGGATAAAGACATGCAAATCGTTGAACATTGCGAGCTAAAAAAGTTTTCGGAATTTTTCAGTAAATTCGTATTTCCTTCCACGACAGCGATTCATTACGCCACTACTACGCGACGATATTATAATTTCGCCTATTTTCAATATATTGCATATCAAGCGGAAGTTCTTAAACACTTTGGGGTTGACGGCGATATTCAAAGGGACTCGTGGGAATTTTCCTTTACGTATGCTTTTGGGTTCTATGCCCTCATGCGCACTAGCCTCGAAGCATGCAGGAAACTATGCGATGCTATAGCAAGTGAAGATACAAACGGAGAACTGAAAAAATATCGGGAGCTGTATCGCGAGAGCATTAAAAGAATCGTTGATATTGCCAACGACGTCGTTAAGCATCCATTCGTTCCGATAGCTAGCCAGCCTGGTGGCTTAGACATGACAGGGGCAATGGATATCTATCGATGGACAGAAGAAGATGACAGCTTCAAAAATGTCACAGTTAGCCCGGGTCAAGACCTGAAAACAGTTCATGCCTACATTGAAGGATTAGCCGAAATACTCAGCACCTTCCAGACGCCCGCCGCTAAGTAACAAAAAAAACCGCGTTTCTGCGGGATTCCACATTGTCGCTAGTGAGCAAATAAACCCCAGAAATCCTGCTTGAATTCTTTTCCCTCCTTTGTTCCGACTAAGGCTTGAGCATGCTGTTCGGTCCAAGCCCAGTTCATGGCTGATTGCTCAGTCTGATATCGCTCAAGCTCATAATATTTCCACTGAATCACCTCCCATAAGGCAACCGCAACAACAGCCAGGACAAACAGGGATAATTTAAACCAGTTCTGTTTCAACCAATTCATGCCATAATCATAACAAAAACAGCTCCATTGCTGAAGCTGTTTTCTGAAGCGCTCGTCTAGCGCTTCGCCCACTGCGGACTCCGGCGCGCTTTTTTCTTGCCATACTTCTTGCGTTCCACCATGCGGGAGTCGCGGGTCATGAAGCCCATCGTGCGAAGCCGCGGTTTCCATTCCGGATCCTTGAGGACGATTGCCCGCGAGAGGCCTAGGCGGATGGCTTCGGCTTGCGCGTGGATGCCCCCGCCCGAAACATGCGCGGTCACATCGAAATCAACGAGCTTCAATTGGTCGAGTGGCGAGCGTGCCGCAGCTACGTGACGGGACAAAACGAAATACTGTTTCAGATCTTTGCCGTTCACGGTCACCTTGCCATCCCCCGCCATGATGCGGACACGGGCGATCGCCGTCTTGCGGCGGCCGACGGCCTCGGTGTAGCGGGCGGCCTTATGGGTGGCAACGCGAGCCGCGGCGTGTTTTACTTCCTTTTTGACCGTTTCTTTGGGGATTGTGGTTGCCATGTTATTTTTCTGACTCAACGAATATTAAATTTTTGATGCGCTTCTGGGTGAGGAAATTCTGCGGGAGCATCTTGCGGACCGCGCGGCGCAAGACCCACTTGGGATCCTTTGCCATCGCCTCTTCGAATGTCTTTTCCTTCACGTGGCCCACATAGCCCGTGTGCTGGTAGTACACTTTGTCCGTCGCCTTTTTCCCGGTCACGATGATCGCGCCAACGTTCTTCACATAGACCTTGTCTTCCGCCACGCGGTTGCGCTGGTAGCCGGCCGATTTCTTTCCTTGCAAAATAAGCGATATTTCGGTCGCCACGCGTCCCAACACTTTATTTTTTGCGTCAATATGATAATCCATGGCCATGTGATTAGACGAATTCGATACGGGCAATCGCGGACCCGTCGCGCTTGCGGCTTGTGCCGAGCTTGGTGATGCGAAGATAGCCGCCCTTCCGGTCAGCATAGCGCGGACCGTATTCGACGTACAGCTTATCAGCAATCTTAGCATTGTGCACGCGGCTGATGATGATGCGGCGCGAGGCAAGCGTCTGCTTCTTCGCAAAGGTGACGAGCTTTTCTACGGCCGGACGGATCGCTTTCGCGCGCGCCTCGGTCGTTTCGATCGTGCCCGTACGGATCAGATCGTTCCCCAAATTACGCAGGAATGATATCCGCGCTCCTCTCAAACGATTAAATTTTTTGCCTTTCTTTGCGTGACGCATGGACTCGGTATTAATTACGCTTCTTTTTTCGACGCGCGCTTTTTTGGTTTTGCGGCGCCTTCGGCTTTTGGCACGTCGAATTCTTTGGCCTCAACGGCTGAAACTTTCTCGAAATGGTCCTTCAAGATGTTGCTTGCTTTGTGCACGGCCGATGATGGGCTCAACGTCCCATCGGTCGTCACCTCGAGGCGCAGGCGGTTATAGTCCGTGCGGTCACCGACGCGCATGTCTTCGATTGTGTAGTTCACCTTTTCAACCGGGGTAAAAATGGCGTCAACGGCGATCGTGCCGATCGGGAGCCGCCCCTCGGTCTTGCGCGCTTCAACCGGAACGTAGCCGAGGCCGCGCTCCACCTTCACTTCGATGTCGAGTTCCGCATCCTTTGCCGTAAGCGTTCCCAAAACGGCTTCAGGATTCACGATCTCCACGTTCGAATTCGTCTCGATATCCCCTGCGGTCACCGACATTGCGCCTTTCACTTTGAGCGCGAGCACCTGCGGCTCGTCAATATGCATGCGGAAGCGGAGCTTTTTGAAGTTCAGGGCTAATTCGACGATGTCTTCCTTCAGTCCCGGCAATGTTGAAAACTCGTGCGGGACGTTCTTGATCTTGATCTCCGTCACCGCCGCGCCGGGAAGCGATGACAAAAGCGCCCGCCGGAGGGCATTGCCGACCGTGAGGCCGTAGCCGGCATAGAGGCCTTCGATCTCGAAAACCCCGTTCTTTGCGTCTTCAGAAACGGTTTTTATGGAAACACTTGAGCTCACATAGGCAAATTCCATGATATAAATTTTTAATGATTATTTTGAGAATGATTCGACCAATAGGTTGACCTCGAATGGTGAACTGGTATCGACAGGGAGCGAAAGCACTTCTCCTTCCATCTTCTCGGCATCGACCCGGAGCCAGGATGGCGCTTCGTATTTCTTGAGAAATTCCTTGCGCTTTCCGAGGCCGGCTTTCGTGAGCGATCCCTGGCGGACGGAGATCACGTCGCCCGTGCGCGTTTCGTATCCCGGCGAGCGAACATTCTTTTTATTCACCGCGATGTGCCCCTGAACCACAAGCTGCCGTGCTGCGGCACGCGAAACCGCGAAACCGAGCTGGAAAATAACGTTGTCGAGGCGCCGCTCCAAAAATTCGAGCATCTTGGCGCCCGTCGCCCCTTTTGCGATCTGCGCTTTTTCAAAAAGGCGCTTCAAGTTGCCGTCGTTCACGCCGTAGCTCACTTTGAACTTGCTCTTCTCGCGGAGCTGGAGGCCGAATTCGGAAAGCGCACGCTGGCGCGAACGCGGGCCATGCACGCCCGGCTTGTACGGCTTGCGCACCATGGCGGATTTCGGAGACATGGCGCGGTCGCCCTTCAAACCGAGGCGTACGCCCAATGCCCGTTCTTTTTTTTCTTTAGGTCCGTGCATGATAGTAATAAAAGTTAGACGCGGCGCACTTTTGGCGGGCGCGGGCCGTTATGCGGGATGGGGGTGGCGTCTTTGATGGAAAGGATGTTGAAACCGTGGTTGATGAGCGATCGGATCGCGGAATCGCGCCCGCTGCCGATGCCTTTCACAATGACCACGATATCCTGCGGGCCGTTATTTTGCAATTTTTCCGCGATGGCGGCGATCACCTTGGACGAAGCGAATGGCGTCGCTTTCTTGGGGCCCCCGAACCCGAGCGAACCTGCCGAAGCCCATGCGAGAACGTTCCCCGTGGTGTCCGTCACCGTGACGACGGTATTGTTATACGAGGCATTCACATACACCTTGCCTTCCTGAACGCGACGGGATTTGCGAGCGCCCGAAACCACCGGCTTTGCCGTTGTCGCCGCGGCGGTTTCCACGGCCTTGGCCTCCTTGACTGGCGCGTCCCCTGATTGAGTTGTGACTTTTTTCTTTCCCATGGTTTTTTTAGCGCGCGTTATTTGAGGTCAACTTTTCGTTTTCCACTGCCCGCGGTCTTCCTGACGTTGCCGCGCACCGTACGCGAATTCGTCCGCGTCCGCTGGCCGCGCGCCGGGAGCCGCCGCATGTGGCGCATACCGCGATAGGTCTGCAGTTCTTTCAACCGGTTGATGTTGCGCTTGATAAGCTGGCGCAGTTCGCCTTCCACCGGAAAACTTTTTTCAAGAAAATTCTGAATGCGCAGGATTTCGTCGGCGGTGAGGTCCTTCGCGTGCTTATTCACGTCAATCTTCGCGGCGGCGAGCGCTTTCTTGCTCACCGACTGGCCGACGCCATAAAGATAGGTGAGAGACACCTCGATTCTCTTATTATCAGGAATGTTGACGCCGAAGATACGCATGGTTATCCTTGCCGTTGTTTATGTTTGGGATTTTTGCAGCGTACGTAAAGATTGCCCTTTCGTTTGACGATTTGGCAGCTGGCACACATCTTTTTGATGGAGCTTCGTACTTTCATAATAGTGGATCATGCCTACAGCCGCCGTACGATCCTTCCCCGCGCGCCATCGGGGGAAAGTTCAACGAGTACCTGGTCGCCGGGCAAAACACGGATGTTGTTGATCTTCATTTTACCCGCCAAATGAGCGAGAATCTCGGTTCCCGTCTCGTTCATGGTAACCCGAAACATCAAGCCCGGCAGGGCCTCGATCACCCGACCTCCTTTCGCCGCTTCTTTCTCCATTAGCTGAGTTGCGCGTTCATTAAGTGCGAATAAAGGCGATTTGATGCGGTAAGGAGATTATAAGCCGAGGGGGCGTTTTTTGTCAACTAATGCGCGGTAACGTGGACTTTCCCGGAGTCGGACGGGATGCTCCAGAGCCAGAGCGGCCATACGGAGATTTTGCCGTCCTGAAGGTTCGGTAAAGCAAGGATGGCGTTGCGGGCGTCCTCAATGCTCTTGCCTGCGATGCTCGAGGTGAAATCGCCCGCCGAGAACGACGGTTCAAGCTCCCCTTGCGCCGTGAGCGTGAAGTTTACCTGGCCCGTGGCAAAGTTCGCCTGAACGCTTGCATAGTCGAGGTTCACCGACGCGAACACCGAACTACTCTCCTCGCTCTGCGCGCGCGACAGTAAATAATTTTTTAATACGCCCTCATCGAACCCGATCGCCTCCATCGTCGCTTGCCCGAACACCGTGAAGTTCCCACTCGCATCCGTCGTGGTGCTCACGATCAGTTTTGATATCTGATAGGTCGTCGCGCCGTCCACAATCTTGAAGTTATTGGGGTAGCTCGTCGTGAACCCGCTCGCGAGGCCGGATTGGAGTATGGCGGTCGTTGACGCCTTCGCGGCATTCACATCAGCCGCCGTCGGCACCGCTTTCTTGCCAATGTAGCCTCCGGATGTCGGACTGACTATCGCGCCATAAAATCCGTTGTACCGTGCCGTATCCTTTTGGAATCCCGGCACCGTGAGGCGCGCGACCGGGCCGACGTTATAGCCGGGTCCGGCCTGGTCGGCGACGATCGGGGCGTTGATTGATGACGGCGTGATCTGGCCGTTCGCAACCTGTGCGCCTGGAACGGTCACATTGCTCACGAGCCGGAATATTTTGCCGTCGGGCGTCACAAAACGCGTGGTTGCCACAAGTTCCTGCGGAGAAGAATTATAGGCGTTGTAAATGGTAATCGTCCCCTGCGCTTTCTGCGAGACATTTTGGAACGATGATGCCGGGAATGTTTCTGTTATGTTCTTGCTCGACGTGAAAACCTGGGCCGGGATCGTATTGGTTGTCGCATCAACCGCCGAAACGGACTTATTGGCCGTGACATGCCCCTGATAGCTCCATGGCACCTGCTTGAAATTGATCGTGATGTCGGCGCGGTTCCAGAAGACCGTGAGCGCATACACCACAATGCCGACCGTAACGAGAATTCCCGCGATCGTCCACCAGGCCTTGGCCGACATCCATCGCCCGCCGCTTTCCTCGCCGTCATCGCCGTCATCATCGCCGTCGGCCGCATGCGAGATCGAGGTCCTTTGGAAAAATCGATTGTGCTCAATGGATGTTTCCGTGGCGACCTCTTCGTCCGTTTCACCCTCCTCATCGTCTTTTTCGGACGTCACCGACGCTTCAACAACCTCTTCCTCGTGGATCTTCAATTTGACCGGCTCCGACTTCGGTTTGGCTTTGCGCTCTGCATCTTCTGCGGCAGGGTCTTTCGGCACGATGTCCGAAAAACCGCCCGCGCCGCGCACGCTCTTCCACAACGGATGGCTCGCCTCAACCCCGGCCTGTTTTGCAAAAGCGAGGATTGTTTCGTCCACCGATTCGATGACGATGGCCTTGCCTGCGGCATCAACCTCGCGCTTCAATAAATTGAAATTCCGCACCGATTTCCCGAGCGCGGAATTCTTTGGGATGACAAGTGTGATGTCGCTGTCCGGCTCGCCGAGGATCCGATCGATGACCTCCGCGATGCCCTCTGCTTTATCAACAATAATTTTCTTCATTATTAGTAATAATACCACATCAATTCAACAGCCAATGGAGACGCCGGCGGAGTTTCTGGTTGATGTCAGAATTGCTTTTATCGAAATATGCCTCAAGAAACGGCAAAAGATGCCTGGAGAGGATCCGCGGCGGCAGGGCGATGCCCGCTGATTCCGCAGGAAAATCAAGCTCTTCAAGGATTTCCGACAGCGGCATCGCCTCAATGACGGCGCCGCGCAGGCGGTGCGGCATCGCGAACGGCAATTCGCGCTCCGCGTCAACATACACAAACCCGCGTATTTTTTTCTTGGCAAGGGCCGCGACAAATGCGGCGACCGCCGGGTCTATTATTTTCTTGAAAGCCCTGGCCGCAGATTCGGACATCTCGTGCGTCCGATATTGCTCGTAGAGGGCCTTGGCGACGCGGGTATTCACCTGAAGCCCGTTCTCGATGCTCCGTATGAGCTCATGAAAATCCCACTCAAGCTTCTCGCGATAGAGCACGGGGTGGCCGTCCTTCGCATTCTGCAGGACATAGACGGCCATACTTCCTTCCTCGGCGATAATGAGATTGAGCGGCGGCTTGCGCGTGCGCGCGATCGAAAACAGGCGGGTTTGCGGGCCTTCGGCAAAGAAGAAATCATCCGGCGCATTAAAGAACGGCTTGAGGTCCTCAAACATCGCCCGCGTCGTGAAGCGCAGTTCCAGGATGAGCGATATCTTTTTCCCGACGAAACCGGCGGGATCCACCACCGATTTGCCGTCCACCTTGAAATTCCGCGCTTTCGCGCCAACAAGGATCGTATCGAGTTCGTGGATGCCGAGGCGCTTTGCGGCTTCGCTCCGGCACTGGTTGAAAATCCTCCCCATCGCCTGCGCGATGAGATTTTCGAGCTCCGGAAGTGTGATCTCAAACTTCGCTTCGGCGCGTTCCCGCGCGAGTTCGAGCGGGAGGGGTATGGTCGTCGCCAGCTTCGAATCCGCAGAGGCGATGACCTTGCGGTGCGACTTGAAGAGATACTCCCCTTCCCACGCCTTTTGCGTCACCCGCCGCAGAGGCGTCCTCAAGAATTTTTTCAGATTGATGTTCGGAACGAATTTTTCGAGCGTGATGGTCCGGTCTTCGTGCAAGGTCAAAAACAGTCCGTTCGCACCCGATGGCAATATCTCAAGAATGAGGAATTTTTCCTTCTTCACCCTTCCATTCTAGCACATTAAAAAATGATGAAATCAGTCCACGGCGCCGCGTATGCGGCGCACACCGGCGCCGACAGCTTCTTCTTTCACGATCGTGAAGTGTCCGATTTCGCCCGTATGCGCCACATGCGGCCCTCCGCAGAATTCCCTGCTCCATGCCGATGAAATATCGTTGCCGACATAATAGACCTTCACAGGATCGGGATATTTTTCCTTAAAGAAATGCAGGGCACCAATCTTTTCGGCTTCCGCTTTCGGCATTTCCTTGTATTGCACGGGCAAATCTTCCTTTATTTTTCCGTTCACCACGCCTTCCGCCTTCTTGATCTCTTCCGGCGTCATCTTTCTCGGGAATGAAAAATCGAATCGTGTCCGCTCGGGCGTGATATCCGACCCCATCTGATGCACGTCCGGACCGAGCACCTCGCGAAGCGCCTGCTGGAGCAGATGGGTGGCGGTGTGCAGCCGCAGGACCTTGCTCAGCTCTTCCTGGCTGCCGGCCTTCAATTCCCCGGTGTCGAGGATGAGCCCGTGGCCGCCAAACTTCTTTTCGGCTCCGGCGCGGGAAAGCTCCTGGTGCTTTTTGAATTCGGCGTCGAAGTCTTCCCGCTTCAAATTTTTTACTTTTTTGCCGCCAAGATCTTTTATGACTTCGTATGGCAAACCGTATGATTCATAAAGCTTAAATGCCATCACGGCATCAATATCCGCCAACTTCTCCAGTTCCTTCAACCCATTACGCACAGTCCTAGAAAATTTTTCATTTTCCTCTTTGAAAACTTTCTTAATGTCTTCTTCTTTATCCCAAAGTTCTCCGTAAAAATCTCCGTAACAATCGATGGTTCGTCTTATAACGTCTTCGACTCGATGCATCTGGTTGTGCAATAAAAATTCGCGGACGATGATGCGCCGCATGAGCCTTCTCAGAACGTAGCCGGCATCCTTATTCGAAGGTCGGACACCGTCTGCGATGAGAAATGCGATTGCTCGGGCGTGATCGAGGGTGATTCGTTGTACGGACAACGAAGAATCTTCGGGTAAGATTGGATTACCAGCATCGTCGGTCCGTAGCTTACCAAACAAATCCGTCTCAAAAAGATTCTTCTTTCCCTGCGAGATCATTGCGAGGCGCTCAAGACCCATGCCGGTGTCAACGCCTTTCGTCTTCAAGGGAACAAGCTTTGCCATACCGGCCAAAAGCTCTTCGCGCGAGCCACTGCACAAAAATTCATTGAAGACGATATTCCAAACCTCAACATCCTTGCCGTCCGCGTTCTTGCAATAGATTTCCGTGGTCGGACCGCACGGTCCGGATGTGCCGGTGGGGCCCCAAAAAACGTCCTCCATCCCCTCTTCTTTTATCGTGAGCGTGGGGTCAAGCGACTTCCATATTTTTTTCGACTCTTCATCTTTGGGAACAACATCCGATCCCTGAAATACCGTTACATACGAAATCGCGAGTCCCATCGTCTTGGTAATGAACTCGTGGGCATATCGGATGGCTTCTTCTTTCCAATAGCCGCCGAAAGAAAAATTTCCGAGCATTTCGAAAAACGTGAGGTGGGTCTCGTCCCCCACTTCGTCAATGTCGGAGGTGCGGAATGATTTTTGCACCGAAACGGTATTCTTCGACCCGAAATCCTTCACGGGATCAAGCTCGCCTGTGTAATATTTTTTGAACTGCTGCATGCCTGCGGTCGTCAAAAGCACCGAGGGATCATCGGGAATCAGGGATGACGAAGGCACGATCGTGTGCCCCCGTTCCTTAAAGAACGCCAGGAACCGTGCGCGTATCTCGGCTGAGTCCATGTCTTCAAAGTTAAGATAAAATCGGGTTAATTGCAAAGCGCTACCATTTCTCTATGCCTGCCTGGCGCATTATTGTTTTGAGCGTTTTGGGATGTAATATTTTTGCATTATGAAACGGGATAGTCACAAGCTTCCCAAAAATATTTCGATAATGTCTATGGCTGCCATGCTGATGAACAAACCGAAAACCAAACGACTTCAAATAAGCTTCCGCCTCCTTGGCGGTAAGACGAGGAGCCCTTACCACGCCCTAAATACTGACCTCCACGGCTAGCAAGCCCGGCGATTCCACTTTGGGTATTTCTCTATGTTCCATTTTGAGAACCTCCAGATACCCTTCGACTGCTTCCTTAATGTTTGCCAGCGCCTCCTCAAAGGTATCTCCTTGCGAAACACACCCCTGAAGCGTCGGACATTCTGCATAGAACCCGTCCTCGTCTTTCTCTATAACGACGGGGAATGTAAACGTTCTCATATCTTCAATTGTACGCATGGGAATAAATAAAACAACGCTTGCTTCGCGACCTTTGCAAAGCATTGTACACTTCGCACATTAAAAAATTATTAAAAATATTCTGGCCTTGTCTTTCCCCGGCAAGAGGTGTTGAATGGGGGTAGTTTCTCCAGAAAGGGGGCGCTATCGTGTTCAAAGGAAAATCCTTACGAGATCCTGGCATCAGAATTATTCGGCATGGGACTCGACGCCTACATAAAAGAAGCAAAAGCCCAAAGGCTCCACAACTAAAAAACTGCCGTACCCCTCGGTGCCGCAGTTTTTTTATGCCAGATTCTCGAATCCTTCGAGGGCGGGGGCTTTGCCGTGTTCGCGGATCTTCTCAAGCGCCTTCGCTTCGATCTGGCGGATGCGCTCACGGGTGACGCCGAATGCCTTGCCAACTTCTTCAAGTGTGTGGCTGATGCCGTCGTCGAGGCCGAACCGCATCTTCAAGATCTGCTGTTCGCGCTCGGTGAGATCGATCATGATCTCCTTGATAAGATCGCGGAGCATGGCGCGGGCGGTGAGCTGCGAGGGCGTCGCATTTTTTTCGTCGGGGATGAAATCAGACAGGGTCGAGTCCTCCTCGTCGCCGATCGGCGTTTCGATGGATAAGACCTCCTGAGATATCTTTTGGATATGGCGCACCTTGTCAACATCAACGCCCATTTCTGCGGCGAGTTCCTCGGCGAGCGGATCGCGGCCGAGTTCCTGGATGAGCTGGCGGCGAACCTGTGTGTATTTTGAAATGGTTTCCACCATGTGGACCGGGATGCGGACGGTGCGCGACTGGTCGGCCAGGGCACGTGTGATCGCCTGCCGGATCCACCATGTGGCGTAGGTTGAGAACTTGAAGCCGCGGCGATAGTCGAATTTTTCGACGGCGCGCGAGAGGCCGATGTTCCCTTCCTGGATGAGATCCAGAATGGAAAGATGCGGCGTGCGGTTCACGTAGCGTTTGGCGATCGAAACCACCAACCGCAAGTTTGCTTTCATCAATCTCTGGCGGGCCTCTTCGTCGCCTTTCTCGGCGCGCTTCGCGAGATCGCGCTCTTCGTCTTTGGAGAGAAGCGGCGTCTTGCCGATTTCTTTCAGGTACATCTGCACGGCGTCAGGGACATCGCCCTCGAACGCCATTGAGTCATCCATGTTCCGGCTGTCATCGTCCTTTGAAAAGTCGATAAGAGCGCTTGTTTCGATGACTTTGATCCCTGCCTTTTCGAGGCGGTCATAGATCTCATCCAAAAGACCGACGTTGTCCTCGATCTTCGGGAAATAATAGAGGATCTCGTTATCAGTCACAAAACCGCGGGGACGGCCACGCTCAATGAGCTCGTTGATCTCGTGCGCGCTCGCCTTGATGCTTTTATCGAGTTTCGAAAGCGGCTTCGCTGTCTTCTTGGAAGTTTTTGCCGACGCAGATTTTTTGGTGCGGGGTTTACCCGACTTCTTTTTCAAAGTTTTACGTTTCATGCGAGGTGAACGTTTTGGCTTCGCTTTACGTGCTTTCACGGCCATAAAATGATACCTTACTATCCTGTATTTCTTTCAAAAACGCAAGGGGGCTACGTTTCGAGGGCCCGCGGCAGGTCATTCAATTCCTGGAGCGCCGCCCTTAATTCCGCATCGTTTCCTTTTGCTTCGGCATTCTTGACGGCCATCGAAAGGATCTGCCGGCGGTCTTTATAATACTCTTTTGCGAGCTCCGCCTTGAGGGACGCTATCTCCTCATCGCTCATTTCGCTCGAAGCCCCCAGCACCACAAGACCGACGACCTCATCAAGAGACGGATCTTCGCTCCTTTTATTACCATCCTTCAATATCCTGAAAACCTCTGTCTGCGCAGGCGTGAAATACGGCACACAATCTTCAATGAGGTCAAAGTCATTTTTTGCAAATGCCGCGACGAGCAGCTGCTCGCACAGGCGGTCCTGCCGGGAAATCTGGCGCTTGGCGACTTCTTCTTCTTTCCGGGCGCCCACCGGGATACCGACGGTGGCCGCCTTTTCGGCTTCTTCCTGTAATGTCCTCTCATTGATGCCGGTCCGCTTGGCAAGCTCGGCGAACCAGAAGCTCCGTTCAACGGGACTTGCGATAACCTTGAGCTTGCCGAGGACCGCACGAAGCTTATGCAGCCCGTCGCGCGTTTTGAGCTCGGCCGGATCGTCCGGCAAATATTTTGCAAAATAGAAGATCGGTGCCTGGACCGCCGCCGCGATGGTTTTCCTCACATTTTCCGGGTCGGCTTTGGCCGCATCGGCGGCATCCTTAAAGTCCTTGAAAGTGGCGATCTTCACGCTGAAGTCATTCGCTTCCGCGAGATCGATCGCGCGCTCCGCAGCGTCGGCTCCCGCAACATCCGAGTCAAAACACAAAACGAGCTCTTCGGAGAACCGATGGATGACACGCAAGTGGTCTGTGGTGAGCGCAGTGCCGGAGCTTGCAACGACGTTCGTGAGACCCGACTGGTAGCTCATCAGAAAATCCATCTGCCCCTCCATGAGTACCGCGGCCTTCGCTTCGCGGATGGCATCTTTGCTCTTCCAAAAACCGTAGAGCAATTTTGATTTTTGGAATATCGGCGTTTCCGGACTGTTGATATATTTGCCCATGTCGCCGCGGTCGAGCTGCGGCAAAATGCGTCCGGTGAATCCGACCACTTTCCCCAAATGATTGTGGATTGGGAACATGATGCGTCCGCGGAACCGGTCAAGCATCAGTCCCCGCTCCGTTTTCATCGCGAGCCCTGCCTGAATCAGGTCTTGTGGCGCATTACCGGAATTGAGGAGGAACATCGACAGCCCTTCCGGTTCATTCGGCGCCCAGCCGAGTTCAAAAATTTCGATCGTTTCCTGTTTCAAGCCGCGCTCTTCCAAATATTTCTTGGCAATGGGCGCAGCGGCGAGCGCTTTGCGATAATAATTTTTTGCCTGGTCATTCAGGTCGTAGAGCAGGCCGCTGTAGCGGTACTCGGCGGGATTTTCATGGCGCAATTCCACGCCGGCCTTTTCGGCAAGCATCCGCATCGCTTCGCCGAACTCCAGATTTTCATACCGCATGATGAATGTGAAAATGTCGCCGCCTAAGCTGCAGCCAAAGCAATGCCACGACTGGCGATCGGGCGAGACCATGAAGGACGCCGTCTTTTCATGGTGGAACGGACACAGTGCCTTAAAGTTCCTGCCAGCTGGCTGGAGCGTAAGATAGCCGCGCAAAAAATCCACAATGTCGAGCTTGCTCTTGATGAGTTCGGTCGTGGAGGATGGCATTTGGTACCATTGTACCACCGCTCAGGAACGCCCGGAATGCTATAAAATTGCCGCGTGAATGAGGGAGCTCTGGTTGAAGAGGATGGCCAGGCCGGCAACCACGATGACAAGCAGGCCGCCGAAAATGAGCTTGGGATATTGCACGCGAATTTTAATGAAAAGATTGAGCCCAAGGGCGATCGTAAAGAGAACCATTAAGAAAAGATAAAAATCGTTAGCCAGAGTTTTCGGGTCGGAAAACGCCTGCTGGATGGCATTCAACTGTTTCACGATGGGCGGATTGTTCTCGGCCGAGATGAAACCGACCGCGACGGTCGAAGTGTTTTGCGTGGCCGTCGTTGAAACGGTTTGCGTGGCTACGCTTTGAACAACAATAGGGATGCTGGACGTGGCTGGATGTTTAACGACCGGCTTTGGCTTTACCGGCGCGGGTGGCGTCGCTGCCTGTGCCGCCGAAATGCCCGGGATCAAGCCGTTCGCCGCAACCTGCACCGGAGCTTCGGTCCCGAAAAGTTCGACGACATAGGTCGCCGGATGTCCTTCGTACGTTCCCTGCGCGGTCGCCATGCCAAGGTCGTTGTAGTTCGCGTCCAAAATATTCGCGCGGTGCTCGGGCGAATTCATCCAGGCGTTTGTCACATCCTGCGAGTCGGAAAAATTCACGGCAAGATTTTCGCCAGCATATTCAAAATTGTACCCAACCCGCTCGAACCAATACCACGGCGTCAGGCCCGTGGGGCTCGTATGGGCAAAATAACTGTTCGCCGCCATATCATTCGCCTTCAACTGTGCCGCGGCATCAAGCAAGGTATTTTCATGGAGGCCGGGCAACCCATCGCTTGTCCGGCTTTGGTTTGCTTCATCAACCAAAGCATTTGTCACAATGATGCCGAACAGCTTTGACCGCGGCGCCAGATATCGCGAACTTACAAAAAACGCCGATTCCGCGACGACCATCACAAGGCAAACCAGCGCCACGAACTTGGGACGGAGCATGTGCGGCTTGTAACCGTTCTCCTCGTGGGGAATGAGGTATTTTTTCAACCGCTTCTTCATAAAAATATTATATCACTTGAACGATGAAATTGCAACTTCCTTCCGCACAACAAAAACCCCGTTGTGACGGGGCTTTTGTTTGTCATCCAGTTGCCTATGGCAACGGCGGAGTCGTGAGATTGAGCGCCGGGCACATGATCAAGTTGATCCAGCGCTGCGTCGTCTTATACACGTAATCCGTCGGCGTGAACTCGGTCGAGAGCCCGTAGGGCAACCACGGCGCGAGCACTTCCGAATGATACTTCACCTGGAACTGATCCACCGCTGCGATCGTAGCCGAATCATAGTCCCCGGTGACCGGAAGGTCTATCCCGAGTTCCTGATTTAGGAACACCTGCAGCTTCTTGACTTCAGTCGGATCGTTCAGGTCCTTGCGGATCGGGTGGATATACTTTGTGAGGTACAGGCCGCAACTTGCGCCAAGGACTTGGCCGGTGGAAACCGTACTCGTGCTTGCGCCGAGAACTTGTCCGCCGCCGCCTCCCCCACCGCCCCCGCCTCCGCCGCCCCCGACCGTGATCAACACGGAGGTCGTATTGTTCGTCGTGTTCGGATCGTTCGCATTCGTTGATTCACCAACCGTCGCGGTGTTCGTGATTTGTTGGCCCGCCGCATCGGTGGCATTCACCGTCGCGGTAATCACGAGCGTTGCGCTCGTGCCGTTCATCACGGTCCCGAGGTTCCACGAACCCGTCGTCGGGTTATAGGTCCCGGCCGTCGTGCTCGCGGAAACAAACGTGAGTCCCGCAGGCAAGGTATCGGTGGCGTTTACGCCAAGCGAGGCCGATGGGCCAAGCGCCGAGACCGTGATCGTGTAATGGATCGTGGCTCCCGCGCTCGGATTCGCGTTGTCAACGGATTTCGCAACCGCAATTTCTGCAGTCGGTGTTCCGCCACCCCCACCTCCGCCGCCCCCACCGCAATTGCTTGTGCACGGTGCTGGCTGCACGACAATCGAAACGGAAGAAGAATTGTTGCCGGAAGGATCGGCGAGGGAACTAAGCTCCGAAACGGTCGCGGTGTTCGTGATCGTCTGGCCTGCCATATTCGTGCCAACAACGGTAACAAGAGTAAGTGTTGCCGTTGCATTCGGAGCAAGCGTCCCAATGGTCCAATTGAGCGTGCCGCCGTCCACATACGTTCCCTGCGACGTGGTCGCCGAAACGATGCTCAAACCGCTCGGCAATTCGTCCTGCGCATCAACGATCGTTGACGTTTCAGAGCCGATGTCGGCCACCGTGATCGTATAGGTCACCGTATCGCCGGCTGCCGGGTTCGCATTGTCAACCGTCTTTGTGACGGCAAGGTCAGCCGTGCTTGAAGCATTGCCGCCCGCAACCGTGATGGTAACCGTCGAAGAATTATTGCTTGTGTCCGAGTTGGTTTCACTCGGTGATTCGCCGATCGTCGCGATGTTCGTGATCTTTTGGCCTGCCGTGTCGGTGGCATTCACCGTCGCGGTGATCACAAGTGTCGCCGTGGAGCTCGCGGAAAGTGTTCCCACGTTCCATGTTCCCGAAGCGACATCGTACGTTGTTCCCTGCGTTGTACTCGCCGAGACAAAGGTGAGTCCTCCTGGCAATGTATCCGTCGCTACGACGCCCGTCGAGGTGGCGGGGCCAAGCGCTTCGGCTGTCAACGTATAGTGGATCGTATCGCCAACATTCGGATTCTTGTTGTCAACGGTCTTCACGATGCCGATGTCAGCAACCGGAAGGGTTGCCACGTAGGTATCGGTGATGGTGCAGGTCTTGAGAGCGCCGCTTCCCATCGTACCGGAGCAATCAGAGGAGTATGACGCGGAATAATTCGACGAAGTCGCCTCCGTCGCACTATACGAGCCAGCTCCGAGTTTAACGTTGGTTCCGTTCGCCGATCCCTGAAACGCGGACGGGCTGGGGTTGTTCCCTGTCACCGTGACCGCAAAATCAGATGAGGTCGCCGAACCGCCCGAGACATCAACGACAACTTTTAACGTGCCGTTCCCGCCGCCGCACCCGCAACCCGCAACCGTAAGCAGTGCGCTCGCGGTATTGTTGTTCGTGTTCGGATCGGTCTCATGAGATGATTCGCCGATCGTCGCGGTATTCGTGATCTTTTGGCCTGCCGTGTCGGTGGCATTCACCGTCGCGGTGATCGTGAGCACAGCCGAGGAGCTCGCGGAGAGCGTTCCCACGTTCCATGTTCCCGAAGCATCGTACGGTCCCTGCGTTGTAGTAGCAGAGACGAAGGTCAAACCATCCGGCAGCGTATCTGTCGCCACAACGCCCGTTGAAGTCGCGGAACCGGCGAGATCGGAAGCCGTGATCGTATAGATCACCGTATCTCCCGCCTTCGGGTTCGCGTTGTCAATGGATTTCGTGATGGCAATGTCTGCCTGCGGAACCGGTGCTGGTGCGCACGGTGAGAACGTCACGCCCGGCATCTGGAATACAATTCCTGATTGCACGGTGTGCCGCTCCGCGAAGTAGAGATCAACCGAGGCCGAACCTGTTGAGGTCGCGGTGTAGGTCGAAGCTATTTCCGTGAGCGCATGCACGCCCGGAACCGCGTCAACCAATTGCCCGTTGATATAGAGCCATGAGTCGTCGTCGGAACCAAGCGTGATCGGATAGGTTCCCGATGCCGGGAAATTCACCGAACCGCTCCAGTGGATCGCCGTATAGAACGGATCTCCCGGAAGCCCATCATTCACCGGGAAGAAGTTGCTCGGCTGGTTGAAGGACGTCATCGGGGTGTTCGACGCAAAACTAAAGAACTGCGCGCTGTACCAGTTGTACTGGAACGGCGTCGTTCCGGTCGTCACTCCCGTGATTGGCCCTTCCATGTCAGGAAGGGTATTTGGCAAATTGTAGTAGGTGCCATAGAGCCCATTCGTACTGCAAACCGGCGGGGGCAATGCCTTGTCGTTGTCCGAGACCGTGCAGGTCTTTGTTGCACCCGCAACCATCGTGCCGGAACAGTCAGCAGAATAGCCGACGTTATATCCGGCGACCGGGCTTTGGGTCACCGAGTACGAACCAGCGGTAAGCGTTACCGTCACCCCCGTTGCGGATCCCGCAAAGGTGGATGTTGGCTGCACGTTGGTTCCCGCTACCACGTCGGTAAAGTCCGATGCGGATTTTGTACCGATATTGTTGTTCGCCACGCTCGTTATGATGACAAGCGTGCTCGTGGTTGCAGCTGGCGCTGCATACGTATCGGTGATGGTGCAGGTCTTAGAGTCCCCGCTTCCCATCGTGCCAGAACAGTCATGGGAATAGGAAACGGTGTAATTCACCGGTGACGAAGTTGCCTCCGCCACGGCATACGCTCCCTTCCCGAGTTTAACGTCGGTTCCTTGCGATGATCCCTGGAATGCGGCTGGGTTGGGATTGTTTCCCGTCACCGTGACCGCAAAATCAGACGAGGTTGCAGTGCCGCCGTTGGTATTCACGACATCCACCACCACGTCCAGCTTCGCACCTGATGTGCATTCCGACTTTACGCCAAAACTCACACTACTGGAGTTCGAATCATTACTCGAACTCGCCGTACTCGAATTGGTATCAGCATGAGCCGTGAGCACGGTGACGCCAGCGAGGAGTATCCCTGCCGCGAGCGCGCCTGCCACAACTATCTTTCTTATTGAACTAACCATAAAAATCTTATATTTATTTTTTGCGACTCTTTAGTAATAAAATGTAAAAGAGCCCCAAAAAAATGTAATTGTGAAGGTGCTATAAAAACATGCCTACTGGCGTTTTTTTACCACAAATCCACCAATAACACAACCCGTCCAAACCGTAATGATTGGGCTCGGGGGAGGTTCTGGCAACAATGCCGTTGCAAGGGGTGTCGGCATTACAAAAATGCCCACGGCTCGGTTTGCCGAAGAAAAAAGATTGAGGTAGTATTTTGGTGTTCGCGGGTATGGTTCAGTGGCAGAACGCGACCTTCCCAAGGTTGAGATACGGGTTCGATTCCCGTTACCCGCTCACTTCTTCGCGGCCATATATGCCCGTGTTTTCGCTCCGAAATATCCAGCAGCCGGAGTGATGCCAGCACTTTTCTGGAAGGCGGAAAGGGCTTGCCGGGTCTTCACGCCAAAATTAACGGTCTCATTGCCTGGAGAGCCGAAACCTTGGGAAGACACTGTGAACCCATTGCTGTTGAGATACTGCTGGAGCATCTGGACGTCGGTGCCCGTATCATGAAGCTGAAGATCCCTTGTGAAGACGAAAGAACTTGTTCCTGCAGCTGCGGCTGTCCCCGATGCCTGGGCACGCAAGGCCTGAAGTTGGGCTTGGAGAGAAGAGAGAAGGTCCTTCATTGATGATGTGTTTGCGCCTCCAGTGAGTGAAGGCGCCGGAGCGGCTATCTCGATCTCGGCCTGCGCGGAACCGACGACCGTGCCCGAGATGGCGCGGAACTTTGCAAAGACGGTCTTCTCCCCTGTTCCCGGAGTGAGCGTCCATGGCAAGGAGGTCACATAGGGGATCCATGTCGAACCCGAGAAATCAGAGGTGTTTGAAATCTCCATTGTGTATGCGGCGGTGCCATAAAGAGACAGTGTCACACTTGTGGTTGGCGTCGTCGGTGCGCCACCGTCAATGGCAAGGTCATAGGCGGAACCGCCGCCGCCCGCGGAGACGGCGACCGAGGGTGGAGCAGAGGAAACAACGGCCTGGTTCAAAACCGTGACCGTGATTGAAGTCGAGGTTGCCGTATTCGCATAATTGTCCGTCGCCAAAGCATAAAGCGTGTGGGATGCATTTGACGCGAGCGTGGTATCCCATGAAATACTGTATGACGATGAGGTGCCCGCCGCGCCGAGCGCGGAGCCGTCGAGGTAGAACTGAATGGAAGCGATCGAGGCGGGGCTCACAGCTGACGATGACGCAGAGACGGTAATGCTTCCTGAAACCGTCGAACTCGCAGTCGGAGCAGTCATGGCGACGGAAGGCGTGCTTGTTTGCGAATATTCATACGCGCCCATATCGGGAGACCGATTCGTTGGGACAGTGTTCCCAACATAGTCGGCCGTTAACCCGACGCTCAGGCCGGCATTGATGGCGGGAGATGAAGATCGGAGGACAAAGTTCAGCGTTGATGACGAAACGAATGCCGGGTCGGCATTGACGTCATGCTTGCCTTGGGCCGTAGCCGCATATAATGTAGCGGCTGATGTATATGGGGTGAAAGGGGTTGGAAGGGGCCAATCGTAGAGCCAGTCGGTACTGTTGTTCGCGCCGTACACAAGATTGTAGTCAATGGTATTGGAGGCATTGTTGAACATGATCCCGTAGTGATTCCCGGTGGGCAGCATAAGGACGATATTATTTTTTACGTGTGCATTGGTCGTTTCGAGATTGTCTAAGCTGGACGTGTAACCCAAAATACCGGCATAGGCATTGTTGTATACGACGTTGTTCCAAACATTCGCATTGACACTCCCGGCGATCTTGATCCCGGCAGGAGTGGACGACCCCGTCGTGGTATTGTCATGCGAGACATTATAGTAGACATCCTGCCCGTCTGATTCATAAATATCGATCCCGCCGCCGTCATCGTGGTCCGTCTCGTTGTCATATACATAGTTCGGGCCGTTGCCCTGCACCGTGTCGAGAATAATGCCGCGGATGCCGGCGCTACCCCCACTCGCGCTGTCGTGAGCATGGTTGTGGTATATGAGATTATCGATGCTATTCAACCACAGCGAAATACCGCTACGGTCATCGGTCGTAATGCCCGCGTGGCTCACGTCATTTTGGTAGATTGAGCCGTAACTTGAATTTTGGGCCGTAATGCCGTTTTGGTTCGCATAACTGAGAGTGCTTGAGTGGACATCGAACGAATTGGAGAGGTTGAAGGCGATATTGTTCGACCCCGAATAACTGGCAACGCTGTTTTTAATGGTGCCGTTCGTCGCATAGTTGGTATAGTACATGCCGATCGATCCGGCATAACTTGTAGAAATGCCGTCTACCGTAATATAGGTCTTATTGTTAACGTAGACCCCGTACGAGCTTGAACTGAGCTCAAAGCTGTGCGCTCCTCCACTGGTCGCGGGATTTGTCCCGTCCGAGGTCCATACGCCCAGCTTTGATGCCCCATCCCAATAGTACTGACTCGTCGCGTTCAAACTAGCTGCCGATGCAACGCTCGTGAGCACGGCATTGTCCCTCCATGTGAAAGCCGGTGAAATGGCGTCGTACGCATACCAGACGTTCGTCGTCGCGGGGTAGGTGCTGCTGTTAGCGTAGACATCGTCGAAATAAAACGTGCCGGTGATCGGCGCGGTCGTGACCATCGCGCCGTATTGAATGTATTGAGAAAGTCCCTTGGTGTTATTCGCAAGCGCCGAGAGCGTCCCCCTCGGGGTTCCGTCAACGGTAAAGCTCGCCGCTCCCGTTCCTGAAGCCGCATAAGAATAAACGTCTATCCTGTGCCACGTACCGTCCACGATGGAATCAGCTAGCCAGCCGGAGGCCCGATATCCCGGAGCGTACGAACTGCCGCTGTCCAAATATTGCTGCATATATAAATAAAAGTGGGTTCCGTTATTGTACAAGAACAATTTCCATTGGTTTGCCAAACCGCTGCTATAACCAACGGCCACATTCATTTCTCCACCAGTACCGAATGTTGGGGCGTTGCTCTTAAAAAAGAATGTCGAATAAAACGGGTTCAGCGGCGAGGCCAGGTTCTTTTGGAGATCGGTCGTGCTCGTCGGAGCCGTGGTGACGATCTTTAAACTATACGCGCCGTACTTTGCCGAATCAGACGCAACGGCCATCGTCGCCCCGGTGCCCACGGCCAAACTGGTCCATGCGGTCGTGGTGCCACTTTCAAAGCCATCATAAAAAGTAAACGGCGTCGGATATACAGACCAATTCGTCGTGGTGCTGAAAGCGACGCTGCTCAATATCTGAGGCAATGTCCCGCTCCCATACGCCCCAAAGGTAATAGAGCTGCTCGCGTTGCCGCTCGTGGGAACGGTGAGCTGTTCCCGCCACGTATCGCCGCGTTTGAAAAGAATGGAGTCCCCGGGGCTGAATGTCGAAGCATTCACCTTTGCGATCGTCTGCCACGGCGTCGAGCTTGAAGTGGGGGTCACCGAGGAATCACTGCCCCCGACAGAATCAACGTAATACGTTGCCGCATGGGCAACGGTGGTATGCGCGACAACTACTCCCAGGAGCAGGGCAAGAACTATCAGCGGGCGTTTTGATGATGTTGCGTATGAAGAAAAAAACGGGCGCATAAATTTCGTCGAATTCATGTGCCCGGATTATTGCCATTTCCCTGCTCCCTATGGTGGAGCTCGCCGTCCAGGCCTACACACACTTGGCAATAGAAAATTCCTCCTGGACGTGTTGCATGAAATTATTTTGCTTACTTTAATTATAGCAAATGAACTAGATTTTCGAGTCCGGCTCACTTCTTAGCAACGTCTCCCAAAGGTAACGTCAGGCAGAAAACACTGCCCTTTCCAACCTCGCTTTTTTCGAGCGTAAGATCGCCGCCCAGAAGACGGGCCAGAAAACGAGCGATATAAAGCCCCAGGCCACTGCCATATTCCTTGCTTCGTATAAACGCCCGGCCGGTTTCGAACTTCTTGAACAGCCGTCCCTGTTCTTCGGGGGCAATACCAATGCCCGTATCCGCGAAGAGGATCTTTACGGTCTTTTCTTCTCGTTGGAAAGAAACGGTTATACCTCCATGTTCGGTATAATGGATCGCGTTACCGAGGATGTTGGTAATGATCTGCTGGAAACGGTACTTGTCTACATTGATCATGACAGTGCCGAAGTCCGGAGGGGTATGGAATACAAGGGTCAGCCCCTTTTGCTGAGTGAGAACCGAAATGTCGTGCGCGGCCTCCGTAAGAAATGCCACGATATCAACCGGTTCGATATTCAGGGAAACCCTCCCTCCCTCCAGATTCTGGACATCAAGAAAATCATTCACGATACCCAGAAGGCGGATCGCGCTGCGCAAGATACTTTCAATGCTGCCCTTGAATCCCGCATTCGCAGTGACGAACGGCTCGTCGAGAAGCAACTCGGTGTTCCCCCGGATGATGGTAAGCGGCGTCCTCATCTCGTGCGCGGCGATGGCGAGAAAAGCGTTCTTCGACTGCTCAAGCATTTTTTCTCTGGTAATATCTTCCAAAAGAACGACCGATCCTATGATTTCGTCCTCGTTATCGGGCCGGGAGATGACGACGGGCGTCGCCATGATGCGGAACGATTTTTCTTCCAATTTCGCTTCCTGAAGTTCATAGCTCTGCTTTTGTGTTGCGAGACGATTGATCTCGCCGACATCCACGCTCGGGACGAACAGCTTGCCGAATGATGCAAAAGTCAGATCTCCCGAGGGAAAAAGTTCTTGCGCCTGGCGGTTCGAAAGCAACATGGCGCCCCCGATATCCAAGAGGATAAACCCGAGCGACAAGCCATTGATGGAAGCCAGAAGTTGGGCGCGTTCCTCAAGAAGCTCTCGAGTTCGCAATCTGACCTTTTCTTCAACGATCTTTTTCTCGCTGTCCAGTTCATAAATATTTTTTCGAAGAGACTGCAGCATGATGTTGAAGGAATTGGCCAGGCTCCCTACTTCGTCCGTTGCGGTTAATAAATCGGCGTCCACCGTCGCATCCAAATCGCCGCCAGCGATATTTTTTGCGAGCTTCGTCAGGTTCATAAACGGCGCGGTCAATTTTTTTGAGAAAAAAATGGCATAGATGACCGCGCCGACGCTCAAAAGAAAAATAAGCAGTCCTCCGAAGATCTCGCTCATGCGTTCGTCGTATGCGATGGCCGCCTGAATCTGCTCGGTGTAATCGAGTTCGTCAAAGATAAGGGTTGCCCCGTTTTGGTGTACAAAATCCTTTTTTTGCAAAGCGCTCGCATAATCCGTATTGATGTTGGAAATATCTCCCGTCTTTGCCTCTTCAATCCCCGAGTTAAGCCCGGAGATAAGGTTCTGTACGGTATTTCTCAAACCCACATAAGCAGCTTTGCTTGTTTCGCTGACAATCGTTGTGTTAAGTTTGGCAAATATAGTATCGATCTCCTGAAGGAGAGCGTCATATTTTGCCATCTGTTGCGGATCTTGTATTGACTTTACCGCCTCGTTGAATGAGCTCACCAAATTATCCGTGGTCGTTATAACCTGATATTCAGTGATCATATTGTCAGTAATATCCTGATACCTTCCGATCAGGGTGACTTGCACGAAAAACAAAGAAGCATTGAGGATAGCCAATAATGCAATAACGAAAAAAAATGAACCGATGAGCCGATTTCTGATGCCTTGTCCTTTCATTGATGCTATTGGCTGGAAGTCGATGATGTTTGCTGATATACCTCTGCGTACGTATGAAAACCATCCTTAACGATCGTATCCATCATGTTGCCCTTATTAACCGCTTCGGGTGAAAGCAGATCGGAGGGCACATCCACCTGCCCGTTGCTCGTCGTGGCATTGGTATAGGCGCCCAGAGATCCTCCCGTTGCCATTACAACCGCTATTTCCGCCGCCGCATATGCCTCGTTCTGAATCGGTTTATAGACAGTCATCGTCTGCGTACCCCGCACGATCTGCTGACACGCAGAGAGCTCTGCGTCCTGACCGGAAACGGGTATTTTCCCCGCAAGACCCTTTTCCTGTAAAGCTTGGATGACACCGAATGCTGTCCCATCATTTGCGGCAACCACCGCATCAAGTGGTCCGCCTGTTGCCAAATACGCCCTCATGGTCTGATATGCCGTAGAAGGATCCCAGTTCGGAGTAAGCTGGTTCAATACCAATTTTATGTCCCCGCTCTTTATCTTCGGATCCAGAACGGACATTGACCCCTTCTGCACCAAAAGAGCGTTATTGTCCGTCGGCGCACCGCCGATATAGGCAAAATTGCCCTTGCTTCGGACGGCAAGAATTCCTTGTGCCTGCAGTTCACCTACTTTGACGTTGTCGTACGATACATAAAAATCAATGTCGCTGTTGTTGATCAGCCGGTCATAAGCAATCACCTTCACCCCGGCCTTTTTTGCTTCCGCAACGGCAGGAGCTATCTTATCTGAATCCGCAGGCACAATAACGAGAACCTTAACGCCCTGCACGATGAGATTCTCAATCTGTGATATCTGGGCCGCTACGTCATAATCCGTAGAAGCATCGATCACGGTGGCGCCAAGCTGCTCCGCTCTTTGGATAAAGTCTGCGCGATCCGTAGCCCACCGATCTTCACGAAGAGATCCGAGCGAGAACCCTATGAGCGGCTTATTCTCCTCCGGCGTCACGGATGGTGCCGGTTTTTTTAACGATGCATAATAATATACGGAGGCGCCTATGGCGGCGAGCAGTATGATAACGACACTAACGATAATTAAAATTCTTTTCACGCTACCGTTGAGGACGCCTCAGGTAGCCTCTGACTTTTAGAACAAGTTCATCAAGACTAATGCCCTTCTTAACAAAGTCGAGTGCACCGATTTCCTCGGCCTTTTTCTTGTCTATCTCCGCATTCGCGGGATCACTGAACGCCGTCAGGAAGACCACCTTGATATCTTTGGTGGCGGGATTCTCCTTTAACTTTGCTTGCGCCTCAACGCCGTCCATCACCGGCATCTTCATGTCCATCAAGATAAGGTCGGGGTGCTGTTCGGCGGCCATCTGCACCGCTTGGGCGCCATTCTCCGCCGCAATGGTGCGGAAACCGACTTTTTCAAGTTTTGTCTTATAGACCGAAAGCACGTCCGCTTCGTCATCGGCCAAGAGAATGAGCGCTGGTTTATTGTCGGTATCCATATCAATAGTATACTACATTACGCTTTGGCGAGGTCTCCAAGAAAGACGGCGTGGGATTAACCCCTACTCCGTCGAACTTGCAGTCGAACTTTGTGCCGGCACGATGATGATCATCGTTTCGCCCGGTTTTTTGTAGTTAAACCTCGCACGCAACTCTTTTTCCAAATTCAACGGGTTCGCTAGATATTGCGATTCCTGCTGAAGGTTCGCTGCGTCGGCTTTTGCTTTCGTGAGTTTCGCCTGCACGCCCACGAGGGCAGCATCCAACTCGTGCTCCTGGACGACGAATCCGTAGACGCGCGTCCCTATGAATATAAAGAGGACGAAGAGCAGCACCGCACCTGTTATTTTGAGCCCGTTCGGCATGACTCAAGTATAATCCTACTTTTTTAAAATCTCACGGAAGACCTCGGGCGAAATGTCCACGCGTGCCGTCCCCTGCAGGCGCTCCTTGCCGCGTTCCTGCTTCTTCCAAAGTTTCATCTTGCGCGTGCGGTCGCCGCCGTTCTTGCCGAAATCGCCAAGCTTTTTCTTGAGCGCCGGGATCGTCTCGCGCGCGATGATCTTCCCCTGCGTCTTTGCCTGGATGGCCTGTGAAAATTGTTCTTTGGGAAGCAACTCCTTCAAACGCTCGACGGTCTGCCGCCCCTCGCGCTCAACGTCTTTCTTTGGCACGATGCGCGTGAGCGCTGGGACAACCTCCTCAACAACCAAGATCTCGAGCTTCTCGACGTCCGCCTCCCGCTCGCCCGCGAGCTCATAGGTGAATGATGCATAGCCCTGCGACGCCGATTTCAGGCGATCATCAAAGTCGCGGATCAGCTCCCGCAACGGCATCTTCGCTTCGATCAATAAATTTTCGCCGAGATTTTTCACCTCAAGGACCTCAATATCAAAAATATTCTGCAGATTGACCACCGCGCTCAGATAATTTTGCGGCGTGAGCATTTCAAGATTCACGATCGGCTCCCATACTTTCTCTGGCTTGTCGGGGAAATCCTGCGGTTGCTTGATGACGAATATCTTTCCTTTATCCTGCACACGGTAGGCAATGGAAGGAAAGCTCGTGAGGAACTGCAGACCGTATTCCCGCTCGAGCCGGCTTGAGGTTATCTCAAAATGAAGCTGGCCAAGAAAGCCCACCTTCAAGCCGCGGCCGAGCGCTTCGTTGGCGTCCGGCTCAAAGCTTAACGCCGCATCGTTCAGGTGGAGCTTTTCGAAGGCGCGTTTCAGGTCATCGTATTTTGTGGCGCCGTCGGGATAGAAAGAGATGAAGACCACCGGCCCTGCCTCGCGGTAGCCGGGAAGCGCCATGTTCTTTTCATCGCCGGCGCCGCTCCGCACGAGCACCGTGTCGCCGATCTTCACGAGCGATGGCTCCTTGAGACCCGTTGCGATATAACCAATCTCGCCGGTTTTGATCACGGGCGCAACCTTGAGCTCCGGCGCGAAATAGCCGACCTCTTTCGGCTTGAAGGAAATGCCGCTCGCAATAAATCTCATTTCTTCTGCTTTGAACTCACCATCAAAAACGCGGACGTTTGCAATGATCCCCTTGTGATCGTCATAGAGGGAATCAAAGATGAGGGCTCGGCCTCCTCTGTCTCCCGGAGCAACCGGTCCCGGCACTTTCTTGATGACTTCGGCCAAAAGCTCCTTCACACCCACGCCGGTTTTGGCGGAAACACGGAAGACGCTTTTGGCGGGAACATTGAGGAGCTGGGCTGTCGCCTCCACCACTTTTTCGATCTGCGGCAATGCCAGATCGATCTTGTTGACCGCCGGGATGATCGTGAGCCCCGCTTTTTGCGCCGAGCGCAAATTGGAAAGCGTTTGCGCCTGGATCCCCCTCGTCCCGTCTATCAAAAGAATGGCGCCCTCAACGGCGTTCAGCGCGCGTGAGACCTCGTACGAGAAATCCGAATGTCCCGGCGTGTCAATCAGGTTCAAAATATATTCCGTGCCGGCGAGCGTATAGCGCATCCGCACCGGCGCCATCTTGATCGTAATCCCCCGCTCGCGCTCCAAGTCCAGCCGGTCAAGGTATTGCGGCTGCATGCTGCGCATCGGCACCGTTTCCGTCACCTCAAGCAGGCGGTCGGCAAGCGTGCTCTTGCCCGAGTCAATATGCGCGATAATGACAAAATTGCGGATGGGTTCCATGGCAACAGGATACATTAAATATCCCTGAATCGCTACAGCGCCTGCAGGGTAAGCGTGACGACGAGCCGTGCGGGCGGATCGGATGATTGGTAAACATATGAAGCCAAGCCGGTCTCCGCGAACGCATATCCGAGTGGCGCATCGATCTCAAAGGTATAATGCCCCGTGGCGCCGGCTTGCTTTTCGAACACGAATTGATATTGCACGCCTGGCGCAGGTGCGGCGAACAAATGATGGCTGTAGTCGAACGAGATCGTCGTGCTTGCGCCCGCGCGCACGCGCGACCAGACGGTAAAAACGTTTTTCCCGAATTGTTCCTGCGTTGAAACGGCGGGGTAGGTGAAAAGTTTCAAGGTGCTCGACTCGATGGAAGCGACGAGCGGATCGGTGGTATAGCCCGCTCGCGCGTAGTTGATCGGCGCGGGCACGGTGCGGACAACGCCACCGCTTTCATTCGAAAGAGAACTGCCCGGCACCGTGAACACCTGAAGGTAATCCTGGTTCGTCGTTTGATACCACGGATACGGGCTCGTGTTGCCGGTGTGCGTGCGGCTCACGGTCAGGTGGTTGCTCACCGTACCATCATCGCCAATTTCCGCATCAAAGTTGATGGCCTGCGAAACATACAGCTCCGACTTGTCCGCGTTGATGTCCGAGTTCACGACGGCAAGATAATCGCCGTTGAATTTCTGCGGCAACTGATACACATCCCCAGCCGCGCCGTATTGCTGCGCAAAATTTTCAAAAGCCGGATCTTTGAAATACACCATGACATCCTTCTTTGCGATCCAGTCGGGAACGACGTTCGCAATCGTGCCCGTTGTGTTCGTACCCGTCGCGGACGCAAGCCGCGCGAGAATCGCCGATGCGAGCGAACGCATGATGGCTTTGGGATACGTGGCACCCGTCGCCTGCCCGGCCTGCACAAGCTTTTGTATCTGCACCACAAGATTGCCGCTGGCGAAGGTTGTCGTGGGCCTGCCGACGGAGATCGGCCCCGTGAGCGCCAGTAAATCACTGATTACTTTCGGCGACACCGCGATCGCCCCGTCGAACGTCGTTCCGCTCGCGGCATAAAGATTCGACCGCTCGAACATCGAAATCGTTTCCGACGCCGATGCCGGAAAATCGAAGAACCAGTTCGCGTCGGCAGGACGAAAACGCGTCGTCTCGAGCTGCAAGGGAACCGGCGGGACGATGTTCGCCTTGAATGCGGCGTCGGCATCCGCAATGTCATGGACGGAAATGTCCGTGATCGTGCCGCTTGCGATCGTCACGTCGGCATAGCTTCCGAGAAATCCTCCCCCGGGTTTTTCCTCTGACGGATTCTGGAGCATCACAAGAATATGGTGTGGCGCAGGGTTCGCAAGCCACGGTATGAATTTGTTCAAGAAATTTTCCGCGCCTTCGATTTGCGTTTTGACCGGCAGATAGGCGCTCGCGAGGCCGTTTGCGCTGTTTCCGGCAAGCGGCAGCACTGCCGCAAGCGCGTTACCATCCGCATCAATCGCGGCCAGGTCGCGGTTTACGTCCGCGAGATTGGCGATAAGATCGTTCCCATTACCGGTTCCGATGAATTTGCTTGCGTTATTTTGAAATGCCACGGTATCGGCCGAAAGCGATGCGAGCTGCTTCGAAATATCGCCGAACGACTGGAGTGCCGCCGCGCTTCCCCGGAAAAAGAAACTGAACACGCTTGCTGCGCCGCTCAAGCTTGGCGAGCTGTTCAAACTCGCGAATTGCGCTTCCGCCGATTGCGGGTCAAGATTTTGCAGGTCATTCACGCCCACAGCGAGCGCATTCGCGCGCGCCGAAATCTCCCGGACGACCTGCCCACGGACAACGTAATACGAAATGATCGACCCCCCAACGAAAATGACGATAAGCCCCACGATGCCCCAGATGATCCCTTTGGGCAATGTCGTGCGCCGGGCGCCCCGGAATTTAAGGTAGTTGCCGGGCGTGACCGGGATATCCTTCAGCGTTTCGCCTTCCGCGCGCGGCTTGGACGCGATCGTTTTCGCAAGCTTGCTCGCCTGGATGTCTTCGTCGCTACGCGAGGATGAAATGTCGTTCTTCATGTTCGTATTTTGTATAATAAGAATATCATGCTAACCGCCCTCAGAAAACTGTCCGCCCGAACCGCGCTCCTCGTCCTTCTGCTCATCTGCGTAACGGCATTCTCCTTGATGTTCTGGGCGTCCCGCACGGACTCCGCGATTGACGATGAACTTGCCCACATCCCCGCCGGCTACGACTACGTCCATAATCTGGATTATCGGTTGAACCCGGAACATCCACCTTTGATCAAGGCGCTCGCGATGCTGCCGGTGCTCGCGCTTAACCCGAACTATCCGACACAGAACAATGCGTGGACTAACGAAGTGAATGGCCAATGGGATATGGGAACCGCGTTCCTCTACCAATCCGGCAACGATGCGAATTCGATCATCCAAACGGCGCGCATCATGCCGATCCTTATTACCATCCTCGTTATACTCCTCATCTATTTCTTCGCGCGCAAACTGATGGGGCCGTGGTGGGCTCTTGTGCCAACATTCCTTTTTGCCCTTGATCCCACCGTCCTTGCACACGGGCATTATGTGACGACCGACGTCGGTGCCGCATTCGGCGTGATCTTCTCCCTCTTTTATTTCGTGAAATATATAGAAACGCCCTCGACGCGGAACTTGTGGTACGCGGGCCTGTCCTTCGGCGTGGCGCAGATCACCAAGTTTTCAACGCCGCTGCTCGTGCCACTCTATATATTTCTTGTCCTCGTGTTATGGATCCGAGCCATGGTCATCGCATGGCCAAGTACGGCACACCGAGTCAAGATATTTTTCGTTGATTTCGTCCGGCGCTTCTGGAAATTGCTTTTGATCGGCATCATCGGCTATGTCTTTATCGTCTATCCCGTCTATTTCCTCTTCACGGTCAATTATCCGGTGAGTCGACAGGTCTCCGACACGACCAAGACCCTCGCATCGTTCGCGAACGGCCCCACGCCTGCTGGACAATATTGTCAGCCGCTCCGTTGCCTTGCAAATCTTGATATCTGGATGGCGGGCAACCGGGCCTTGCGACCATACGCACAATATATGCTCGGCGTGCTGATGGTGATGCAGCGTGCGGATGCCGGAAACACCATCTACTTCCTTGGCCAGGTGCGCGGCAGCGGCGGCTGGACCTACTTCCCCATTCTCTTCTTATTAAAAGAACCAATCCCGACGCTCATGATCGTTCTCGCGGCGCTTGTACTCGCATTGTGGTGGATCGCGAGGAAAGCGACTGCGGGGTTTAAAAAAAGAGCACCGGGCATTACGCATCAGATCGTTGATTATATCGGCGCCAATTTCGCCCAGTTCGCGATGGCATCATTCATCATCTTGTATTGGGGTTACAGCATGCGCAGCCCACTCAACATCGGCATCCGTCACCTCATGCCGACCATCCCCCTCATTTTCATTCTCGCGGCCGTCGTATGGAAAAAGTGGATCATGAACATCAATGTTTCGCTCGAATCCATGATGGCATCCGTGCAGAGCGCCATCCGCTCGTTCGTGTATCCCACGATCAAATATCTCGTACTGATCATCCTTTTATTCTGGCTCTTTTTTGAAACGCTTTTCAACGCGCCCTATTTCCTGTCCTACTTCAACGAATTTGCCGGCGGCACAGGGAATGGCTACCACTTCGTCACCGACTCGAACTACGACTGGGGGCAGGACTTACTGCGCCTGCAATCGTTTGTGAACGCGCATCCTGAAATAGACAAAATTGCCGTTGATTATTTCGGCGGTGGCAATCCCGGCTATTACCTCGGAACGAAAGAGTTTGACTGGTCTTCGTCAAAAGGAAATCCCGTGAGCCAGGGCATCCATTGGTTCGCCATTTCCATAAACCAGCTTGAAGGGGCGACCCAACCCGAAGCTCAGGGCGGCGTCCGTAATGCATCCGACACCTATGCCTGGCTCACTGCGCTCCACCCGCCCGCGCCCGGCATGGGCAACGTTTCTCCACCGGACTTCCGGATAGGGACATCGCTCTTCGTTTATCACTTGTAATACACGCGGTTCTCCGTCCGGCAATCGATATAACCGAGCTTGCTCCAATTGGGGAGCACCATGATGTTTCTGATTACCTGCAGATCATCGTCCGCCGGGAAACGCAAACTGAAATAAAGGGACGGGCCGTTCACGGTTGAGATATCGATCTCTTCGAGCGAAAGATCGTTAAGGGCTATCGTGTCCACGTTGATGCTCGCCGCACGCACGACATTCACGATGGAAATAAGGTTTGCCACAAATTCATCCGGCAGTATTTTCTGGTTGACCCCGGACGGCTTTTGCGAATAATCGTGGACGACCGTGATCGCGCCACCTTCCGTGTCATAGGTCCGCGCAAAAATCGTACCGGTCTCGTCAAACCAAAAACATTGCTCGTCACCGTTATCCTTCGGCACAAAACACCAGATTGCGAGCGGCTGGCGCTCGGTCACGGTGATCGTAATCGTATGGGTAAAATAATCTTTGCTGACCGTAAGGCCGTTCAGCTGCGGGATCCACGCAAGCGTGCTTGAAGGTATGCTTGACGGCCACAAAAGCATGTTCCGGAATCCGAGCAGCGGTTTCACGAGGAAGGTTCTGCTTGCGGGCGGCATTGCGGCGGCTTCCACGAGGGACACGATGGCATCGCTCGGGACCGTGGCGTTTCCCTGCACGACGATCCGGTCCACCCAGAAAATCGGCGAGCGGAAGATGACCCATCCGACGCCGAGCGCCACAACGACGACAACAAGAATCCCGATCGCCGTAGAAAAATACACTCGCCGCTTCCGGCGCGCGCGCTGGCGCTCCGAGATGTACGACCGAACCTGCATACCTATAGGTTACCACGAGCCACTACGACTTTACGATGCGTTCCATGAGAGGATTAAGCCGCGTAATAAATTCATAGGGTGTCGTTTCGGATTTCTGCGATGGCTCCCACGCAAAGATCTCATCACCGCCATCACGGCCGATGATCGTTGCGATGTCGCCGGGCTTTGCACGACCGTCCAATCCGACGACCGTGATATCCATCGAAACTCGCCCTAAAATCCGCGCGCGGCGACCGTTCACGAGGACTTCCCCGACGCTCGAAAGGGACCTTGGAAGGCCATGCCAGTAGCCGATCGGCAAAACAGCCATCGCCATATCATGCGGCACGCGCTCCGTGAGGTCGTAACCGACATAATCGCCTGCTTTGAGCTTCTTCACTTCACTTACCACAGTTCGCCACGAAAGCACGGGGTACAGCCCTATCCCGCCCTTACCACCGAGCTGTACTTCAATCTCTTTCGAGGGCCATAAGCCGTAGAGACCGATGCCGATGCGCACGGCGTCTAAATGATATTGAGCATCAATAAGAGTGCCGCCGGTCGCCGCCGCATGTCTTATGAGATTCTTGAACCCCGCTTTTTCAAAAAGCGCAATGGCAGCTTTAAATTTTTTTAATTGTTCATCGGTATAGGTCGGATAATTGACGTCTTTTGCGGACGCAAAGTGCGTGAAGATGCCCTTGCAATGGCCACCGAGATGCGCACGGAGCGCTCTCAATTGCCGTATGACCTGTGGAATATCTTCGGGATAGAACCCCTGCCGGTGCATACCCGTATCAATCTTGATATGAAAATCAGGAATATGTTTCGTGCGCGCAAGCGCCTTCAATGAATCAAAATTTGAAATACTGACTGTGATATCCTGTTCTGCCGCAGCCGGAAAGCGCAACGGAAGCGTCGGGCCAAGAACGAGGATCGGTTTTGTGATTCCCTCGCGGCGCAGGGCAAGCGCTTCAACAATACTGTCCACACAGAACCCATCAACACCGAGCTTCGCGGCAAGCTTCGAAAAAGCAATAAGGCCGTGCCCGTAAGCATTCGATTTCACCACTGACCATAACTGCACTTTTTTCCTGCGAGCATTTTTCTTTCCCGCGGCGCTTCCTATCAATTTTCGGAATGTGTCGTAATTCTTTTTCGCGGCACGCGCATCAATCTCGATCCACGTGCGGACATAATCAGGGCGAATGCGCATAAGCCGGGTTCTATCCGATGATCTTTTTCCCGACATAGGGCTGCAGGACTTCCGGCACCTCGATCGTCCCATCCTTGGTCTGGCAATTTTCCACGATTGCGATGAAGATGCGCGGCGATGGAAGCGCGGTGTTGTTCAGCATGTAGACATATTTTTTCTCGCCCTTCGCATCGGCATATTTCACATTGAGCCGGCGTGATTGCCAGTCCAGAAAGTTGCTCGCCGATCCCGTTTCGGCCCAGCGGTTCATGCCGGGAAGCCACGCTTCCGTGTCAAACTGGCGATATTTGCCGGTTCCCAGATCACCGGTGCAGATGAGCAGCCGCCGGTAGGGCAATCCAAGCTCCTCGTGCATCTCGCCTGAAACACCCACCATTTCTTCCTGAAGCTTGTTCGCCTTTTCGATGTCGGCTTCGGCGAGCACCACCTGTTCCACCTTCATGAATTCGTGCACGCGGTACATCCCCTTCACATCCTTGCCGTAGCTCCCGATCTCGCTCCGATAGCACTGGCTGTAGCCCGAATTTTTTATGGGAAGCTGATCCGCTTTTACAATTTCATCCGCATAATACGCGAGGAGCGATGGCTCCGCCGTTCCCACCAAAAATTTTTTATCTTTGCTCGCTTCGCCACTCGCTTCTTTGTCTGATGTCGCAACCTGATAGATCTCGTCAACCGCCGGATCGTATTCCGCTCCCTTGAAATAGCCCGTGCCGAAAAGCGCGAACTCTTTGACGAGCGTCGGCGGGATCATAGGGTTGTATCCCTTCTCCACCATCTTGCGGATGGCGTACATCATGACGCCTATCGCGAGCAGGACGCCGTCATTCTTCAAATAGTAGCCGCGAAAACCGCCGACTTTCGTTCCTGCTTCGAAGTCCAAAATGTTGAGCGCCTTCCCGAGTTCCATGTGATCTTTCGGTTTGAAGTCGAATTTCTTCGGCTCGGTGCCGCCGCCGGGGATCCAACGGAACACTTCCTTGTTCCCCGATTCGTCTTTGCCGACCGGCGTGTCCGGCGAAATGATGTTCGGCACGCGGACCATAAGACCATTAAATTTCTTTTCGATTTCTTCAAATCCGCTCTCCTCTGAAACTTTTTTAAATTCCTCTTTGAGACGCGTTCCTATCTCGCGGTCTTTGGCTTTCTTCTGTTCCGCGCGGATGCCCTCGAGCTTGGTCATGACTTCGCGGCGCCGCTTGTCAGCATCCAAAAGCTCGTCTATCACCGCAGGGTCAAGATTCTTCTTGCGCGCCGCGTCTTTGATGGCATCGGCGTTCTCGCGAATAAACTTGATGTCGAGCATTGCTTCATTGTAGCCCAGCAGGGGAAAATTTCAATTGGCACGGCATCTCTTTTTTATTCCCAAATATTCCTTTATAATGCGACTAATGGCACAGACGACCTTATCGAACCTCGACCCCATCCGCCACTCGCTCGCGCACTTGCTCGCGGCGGCGGTTTTGGAGAAATTCCCCGACGCAAAGCTTGGCATTGGCCCCGTGATCGAGAACGGTTTTTATTACGACTTTGAGCTTTCCCGGTCGCTCACGCCGGACGATTTGAAGGACTTTGAGAAAGTGATGCGGAAGTTGGTCAATAAAAAGCTGCCGTTTTCGGGGCGCGAAGTGACCGTTGCGGAAGCAAAAAATCTTTTTGCGCAACAACCCTTTAAGCTGGATTTAATAAAAGAATTTTCGGCTGAAGACAAAAAACTCACGGTCTACGAAACCGGCGACATTTTCTTTGACCTCTGCCGCGGCGGCCACGTCGAAAACACGTCAGAGATCCCCGCTGATGCGTTCGCGCTCGACAAGATCGCCGGCGCCTATTGGCACGGCGACGAAAAGAATCCGCAGCTCCAGCGCATCTACGGATTGGCGTTCGAGACCAAAGAAAAATTGAAAGAATATCTCGCGATGCGCGAGGAGGCAAAGAAACGCGACCACAAAATCCTCGGTCCCGCGCTCGATCTCTTCACGTTCTCGGATCTCGTCGGCCCGGGACTGCCGCTCTGGACTCCGAAGGGCACGCTTGTTCGCAACCTGCTTGACGACTTTGTTTGGGAACTTCGTAAAAAACGCGGCTACGAGCAGGTTGATATTCCGCACATCACCAAGAAAGAACTGTACGAAAAAAGCGGCCACTGGGAAAAATTCAAAGACGACCTGTTCAAAATAACCACTCGCGAGGGGCATTCTTACGCCATGAAGCCGATGAACTGCCCGCACCACACGCAGCTCTATAACCGCCGGCAGTGGAGCTATCGCGAACTTCCCCAGCGCTATGCCTCGACCACGAAGGTCTATCGGGATGAGCAATCGGGAGAGCTCGCCGGTCTTGCGCGCGTGCTCTCGATCACCCAGGACGATGCCCACGTCTTCTGCCGCGAATCCCAGACCAAGGAAGAGTTCATCAAAATCTGGGACATTGTGCACGAATTCTATGGGGCGTTTGGATTTTCCTTGCGAGTGCGGCTCTCACTACACGATCCGGCGCATCCTGAAAAATATCTGGGCTCCCCCGAACGCTGGGCAAAAGCGGAGGACATGTTGCGCGAGATCGCCCGCGAGAAAAAGGCGGAGACATTCGACGGCGTCGGCGAAGCGAATTTCTACGGCCCCAAGCTCGACTTTATGGCAAAGGACGCGCTCGGGCGCGAACATCAGGTGGCGACCATCCAGCTCGACATGAACTTGCCGGAACGGTTCGACCTCTTCTGTATCAATGGAAAAGGCGAGCACGAACGCATCGTCATGATCCATGCCGCCATTATGGGATCCATCGAACGCTTCCTCGGAGTCGCCATCGAGCACTTCGCCGGCGCGTTCCCCGTCTGGCTTGCGCCCGTGCAGGCAGCCGTTGTTCCGGTGAGCGACAAATTCTTCGCCTATGGGGAAAAAGTGCGTGACGAACTGCTTGCCGCGGGCATCCGCGTTGAGCTTGGCGCTGCGGACGAATCGCTCGGCAAGCGCATCCGCGCCGCAGAGATGATGAAAATCCCCTACATCCTTGTGGTCGGCGAAAAAGAGGAAAAGGACGGAAGCGTCGCCGTGCGCAGCAGGAAGGGAGACGAGGGCGCAATCGCAATCGGGAATTTTTTGGAGAATATTAAAAAAACCATCGAGGGGAAAAAATAAAAAAAGAACCGTGAAGCATTTCTGCTCCACGGTTTTGCCGTCAGTTTTCCTTCCTTCCGCTTGAACTCCAAACCTTGAGGCGCTCGTACCATTGCGTTGGCTTGGAGAACGGGCGACAGACCACTGGCGTAGATCTGTTGAGCGGCCTAAGCATCAAATACAGATTGCGTGAGTTTGCTTCCTTGGCTTTGCATGCGACGGGCTTCCCGTTCACCATCTTTCCGTTGAATGAACCGATGAGCTGAAACCACGTAATGTCATCGGACCCATCGGCCTTGTAACCGATGGTCCGATCTTTGCCGAGATTGTTCCCTTCCAGTTTTATTTCAACCACTGCCACGGCGAGCGCCATGCGGATGTTTCGTCTTCGGAAAATGCTACGCCGGAACGCATCCGCAGCACGTCGCGCTAGAAGAAGCTCACGACCAGAACCATTAATTTCAATGCCCCACAAAAAACCGTCCATAGTTCCTCCTGATAAAGGTTTGTAATTATTCTGTGGTATATGCTAACATATATATAATCATATGTCAAATCAGGCGCACAAATCACTTGTCATCGCCATCGTCGGCCCTACCGCAAGCGGCAAAACGGCGCTTTCCGTAGCATTGGCACAACGCTTCAACGGCGAGGTCATTTCCGCCGATTCGCGGCAGGTTTATCGCGGCATGGATATCGGCACGGGCAAGGTGACGAGGCGCGAGATGGGCGGCATCCCCCACTATCTGCTTGATGTTGCTTCACCACGGCGCACGTTCACGGCAGCGCGCTACCAACGCCTTGGCACGAAAGCCATTAAGCATATTTTGACGCAAGGAAAGTTGCCGATCGTGGCAGGCGGTACGGGGCTCTACATTGATGCCTTGCTCTATGACTATGCCCTTCCGGCCGTGAAACCCGATGCGAAGCTCCGCAAAAAGCTCGAGAAACGGTCCGCCGAAAATCTTTTTGCAGAGCTCAAAAGGCGCGACCCGCGGCGGGCGAAGAACATAGACCGGCACAACAAGCGGCGCCTCGTGCGCGCGCTCGAGATCGTACTGCTCACCAAGCATCCGGTGCCGAGCCGCGAAGAGGCGCTCGGGCGCACGAGCGAATACGATGTTTTTAAAATCGGCATCTCACCGTCGCCGGACGAGCTCAAAAAAAATATCGCCGCACGGCTTGCAAAGCGCCTGCGCGGCGGCATGGTGAAAGAGGTTGAACACCTGCATGAAAACGGCTTGAGTTGGAAACGCTTCGACGGCTTCGGCCTCGAATACCGATTCGTGAGCCGCTATGTGCGCGGCATGATAACCAAACAAGAAATGATCGACTCTATCAAGAAAGAAAGCTGGCTCTATGCCAAGCGGCAGATGACCTGGTTCAAGCGAGATACAACAATCCATTGGATAAAAAATAGAGGCGAACGACATAGTGTCATTCGCCTCATACAAGAAGCACGATAACCTTCAGGTGTTGATTGGCGCGAGGCCAAGCAGATGATTCTCGCGGGATCGCACGCGCTGTTCGTAACGGTCGCGGCGCTTTGAGTTCTGACGCTCATGACTGCCGGGACTGAGCGGTTCCCCCGCAGGCAATTCCCTGCAATCCAAACGTTCGAGATATTGCTGGTGGTACAGCACCAAGATGAGATGAACCATCTTATCGGTTCTTTCGCGCGATATGGCAGGAGACACCATAATATTCCAGAACGCAGGGCTCCATACCTTTATGAATCGCTCCCAACACCCATTCAAGCGCGGCATAGAAACCATATGCCTCTTCCCTAAGGAACCGTCGAAGATCGCCACGGCGTCCATGGGCTTAAGCTTCCCCGTCTTCAAATAATCGGTGAGTTCGATCATATCCACGAATATCTTACAGGAAACGGCAGGGGTCTCAAAAAATGCCCACTTGAGCTTGGAAACAATCTCCTCGCTCTTGGGGTTTTCCCCGTCGCCCATGGTAAAGAAAATGGTTGGGGGTTGGCTGATGCCTTCCAATCCCGGAAGTCGACTCGTGCCCTTCGTGGTCATGCAAAAATCCTCCACTAAAATTTTAAATGAGCTATTTCCAGTCCCCGGGCATTTCTCCTAGGATCTGGCACAAATTCGATAGTACGGCACACGGCGCGCACGGTCAAGCGGCGGCGGTGTTACCGGAGATTTCTCTCAAAAAGGTCTTTGAGCGTCTCCGGACGCGCTTTGCCTTTGAGCTTGCTCATTGCCTTGCCAATCAGGAACTGCAAGCTCGCCGTCTTGCCCTTCTTGTAATCGGCAACGGCGGCATAATTTTCGGCGATCACGGCGACAACAACCGTTTCGATCTCGTTCTCGTCCGCAACAATGCCGATATTTTCCGATTTCATAATCTCTTCCGGATCGGCGCCTGTTTCGAACATTTTTGCGAGCATGTCTTTTGCCTGCCGACTTGTGATCTTTTTCTCTTCAATAAGCGCGGCGAGGTGCGCAAGGTGTTCGGGATCAATCTTCATGTCCGCAAACGAAATTCCCGCCTGGTTCATGAGGCCACGAAGGTCGCTCGTGAGGTAGCTATAGAGCGTCGAAACGCTCGCCTGCGGCAGTTGCTCTTTCAGTTCCGAAACGGCTTCCTCAAAGAAATTCGCGGCATCCGGGTCGCCGATCAATATTTCCGCCTTGTGTTCGTCCAATCCATATTCTTCTTTAAATCGCACCCGCTTCTGCGCCGGCAGCTCGGGAAGCGATTCGCGGATTGTTTCCGGACTGAAGATCTCCGTCTCGAACGGCGGCAGGTCCGGCTCCGGGAAATAGCGGTAATCGTGCGCCTCTTCTTTTGAACGCTGGGCGAACGTCTTCCGCTTTACCTCATCCCAGCCGCGCGTCTGCTGCGTGATCGTCTCCCCTTTTTCGATCGCTTCCTTCTGGCGGGCGAGTTCGTATTCCACCGCATCATGCACCGCCCGGAACGAATTAATGTTCTTGAGCTCAACCTTCGTGCCCATGTTCAAACTCACGTTCGCTTCGATGCGCATCTGGCCTTTCTCCATGTTCGCGTCCGAAACGCCGAGATAGCGCACGATGAGCTGGAGCTCGCGCGCAAAATCAACCACCTGGTCGGCGCTCGTAAAATCCGGCTCCGTCACGAGTTCCATCAAGGGAACTCCCGAACGGTTGTAGTCCACGAGCGACGCGCCGTCCGCATGTGCGAGGTTCGCGGTGTCTTCCTCAAGATGGACGCGCGTGATGCGGATATTCTTCAGCGTCCCGCCGCTCACGAGCGGCTTGTCATATTGCGAGATCTGGTACGCCTTCGGCAGATCGGGATAGAAATAATTCTTGCGGTCGAATTTCGTCTTTTTGTTGATCGTGCCGTTGAGTGCAAGACCGACTTTGATCACGTGCTCGATCGCCGTTTTGTTTGCGACTGGCAGCGTCCCGGGATGCCCGAGGCACACGGGGCATACGTTCACGTTCGGATGCTGCTCTTCGGGATCATTCAGCGAATCACAGAACATCTTCGTCTTTGTCTTGAGCTCCGCGTGGATCTCAAGGCCTATGGTGGGATTGTATTCCGGCATATGTCCCATTTTACTCGATTGTTAGCCAAAAGAAAAACGGGTATGTCATAATAGGAACATGGCGATCATCACGATTGGCGGACATGTGGGAGCCGGCAAAACGACGCTCGCGTCGCGCCTCGCAAAGGAGCTCGGATACGAAGAACTGTACATGGGCGGCCTGTTCCGGCAGATCGCTGCGGAACGCGGCATGACGATCGAGGAATTTTACGCCGACCTCAAGAACGACCCGAAGCTCGAACAGTCCGTTGATGAACGCCAGGCAAAGCTTATGCGCGAGAAAGATAATCTCGTCGTTCAGGGCCGCGTCGCCTGGTTCTTTGCGAAAGGAAGCCTATCTACGGTATTCAATATCTTTCTCGCCGTTGATCCGATCATCGGCGCCGAACGGACGGCTCATCGGCCCGAAAACACCGGTCGCGCCGTTGCAGAGGTCAAGCGTGCGAACGCAGACCGGACCCGCGTCGAAGTGGAACGCTACCGGAACTTGTACGGCATCGACAATGTCCTCGACGCCGGCCACTATGATTATGTGCTCGACACATCGCATCTCACGGAAGATGAGGCGCTCGCAAAAATTATCGAAAAAATAAAAGAACGCATCGAAGCCGATGTCTAAAAAACCCACGCTCAACACGCCGAAGGTCGTCGCCGACCCCATCTACGGCATCATTGATATTCGCCCAGTGTTGCCGATGGTCGAGACGCGAGAGTTCCAGGCCTTGGGCGACAAACGCCAACTCGGCATGGCCTATCTCACATTCCCTTCGGCGACGCACACGCGGAAAGCGCATTCGCTCGGCGCCTACCATGCAACGCGCGAACTCGCGGACGCATGGGTCAAGCGCGGCTTTGTGAACGAAAAAGAAGCGGATGCACTTGCGGGATATGCCCTCTACCACGACATCGGGCATCCGGCATTCTCGCACGTCACGGAGCCCCTGTGCCCCACGCCGCGAGGCGGGAAAGCCATGAGCGTGAACGGGGCGTGGAGCTTGGAGATCATCGGGCGCTCCAAGAAACAGATCGAGCAATGCGGGATCGATTTCAAGCTCGTGCGGGACATGGCGACCCACAAGAATCCGCTGTATCTCGCGGTAAGCGACAAGAACCTCGGCATGGAAAAGCTTGACTATCTTGAGCGCGATGGCCTCTTCACCATTTTGAGCCGCCCGGTCGGCGTGGATTATCTCCGCCGCCACATCTATTTTGTGGATGGGTCGCTCGCTATTGATGAAAAGGTTGTAGACAACGCAATCGAGCTCCAGAATTATTATTTGAAAATCTACAAGAACGTCTATTTGCGCAAAACATCAGCGATCGCCCAGAGGATGATGCAAAAGATGACCCACCATCTCATCGCGGCGGGCGACGTTTCACGCGATGAACTCATCGACCTTACGGATTCAGAGCTCACGGGCATCATGCGCTTCACAAAGGATCCTCTCGTGCAAGCACTCTACGGCTTGCTGCGCGAACGCGACCTCTTCCGCGAAGCCATCGCCATCCGGCCGAAGAAATTCGCCCGCGTGGAAATGCGGACCGGAAAATCCATCACGGTCTTCGGGGCTGGCGAAACCGTCATCCGGAAGCTCGCCCGCAACGCCTCATTCCGGCCGGAAAACCAGGCCGGCATTGAGCGCCTTGAACAGGCGGTCGCCGCCATCGCCGGATTGCCCGAAACCAACGTGCTCGTCTCCCCCATCACGAGCACCGAACGGTTTGAAGGTAAAGACATCCTGATCTATCAGGGCCGCGGCAAGAAGCTCGCATCACTCCGCGCCCAGTATCCGGCACATTTCAAAAATATCGAAGAGGTTGCCGAAAGCTACCTTGCATTCCGCATCTGCACCACGGAAAAATACCGCAAGCGGCTCTCCGAGCCGAAGATCGCGAAAAAGATATTCGATCTCGTGACGGGAACTTGATAATTACCTGGGTTGGTTATAGTATTCCTGCAGAATACATTTCATAACACCAAGGAGCGTTTGTATGGTTCTCATCATGGTATTCGGAAAGTGCTGTCCCCACATTGACGTCTCCGAAGCCCAGAAAATTTTCAGGGCATGCGCTGAAGAACAATTGCTCAAAAGATTGCTGGAGACGAATCGAGCCGACATCAATTTCGTTTTCGACCTTGACGTCGGAGTCGAACCATCAGAGAAAGAGAGATTCGTGGTCACGGTTGATGGAGACCTCACGCCAAGCGAACACGCCGCAAAGATCATAGCCGCCTGCTGCAATGCCGCATTCTACTGCCGCAACGAACATAGGCGCATCGAGACGGCCTGCTTTATCCATGCGGCAAATGTAACGAAAAGCGCGACCACCAGTGAAGTGGTCAAGCGCACCTATCACAGCTAGACAACCACAATCCCCGACTCTTTTGAGCCGGGGATTAATTTGTCACTTCGATTCCCATATTCTTTGCCGTTCCCGCAATGATCTTCTCCGCCGCATCAAGATCGGTGGTGTTGAGATCCGGCAGCTTCCGTTGGGCGATCTCGCGAACCTGCGCCCGCGTGACCTTCCCGACTTTCGTCGTGAGCGGATTTGCAGCGCCTTTTTCGATACCCGCAGCTTTCTTGAGAAGCGCCGCAGCAGGCGGGGTCTTCAAAATGAACGAAAAGCTCCGATCCTCAAAGATCGTGATTTCGGCGGGAACAATGTCGCCCTTCATGTCCTTTGTGGCTTCATTGAACTGCTTGCAAAAATCCTGGATATTGATGCCCTGCGGGCCGAGCACGGTGCCAACCGGAGGCGCGGGATTTGCGGCCGCAGCGGGAAGCTGAAGCTTCAGAACGGTTTTTATCTTCTTTGCCATAGTAGGAATATGATAGGCGAAAATTACTTTTTAGGCAAGTGGGCGGCCTGGGGTGCGTGCTGTGTTTTTGAGGGCGTGCCGGACTTGCGAAGGCGAGGAGGCCGAGCGCGCTTTCAGCAGAAAGCGACGCGACCCTCAAAAACACAGCACGCACCCCAGGCCCGATCCAATGCCTAAAACGGAATCTCGTCCGGTTTGATCTCGTTCTCGTCGTCCAAGCTGATGACCGGGATCTCCTCAAGCGGCGGAGCGGCATCTTTGTCGGCGGGCTTGGCGTCAGTTCCTGCGCCAGCCGGCGCACTGCCGGCAGCACTGCCCGCCCCGCGGAAAGCACCTCCACCCTGGCCGCCCCCTTGCGGCCGCGGCCCGAGCTGCAAGCGTTCTGCGACAACCTCGGTCGTCTTGCGCTGTCCGCCGGTCTTATCCGTCCAACTGCGGGTCTGCAGACGACCCTCAATCAAGACCATCGCGCCCTTTGTGAGATATTGGCCGGCGATCTCCGCCTGCCTGCCCCACAAAACAACATTATGGAACTCCGTCTCTTCCTGCTTTTGGTTGTTCTTGTCGGTCCACACGCGATTCGTTGCGACGCCGATCGTCGTGACCGCAGAACCGCCCGGCGTCGTCCGCACTTGCGGATCGGCCGTCACCCGCCCCACCAGCAAAACTTTGTTTAAATCCATGTTTTTATTGGTTTTTTCTTTGACTTTGGCTTCATTGTAGCACAAGTCACATTAAGACAATCTAAAATAGAGATTAAAAGTAAATAAAGAAAGTTCTTTCTTTATTTACTGCAAAATCTCCTCAATCTTCTTCTCGAGTGCCTCGTTCGAAAGCGTCCTTGGTGCCTGCTTCGGGGCTTCCGTGCCCGGCGCAGCCGAACGGACCGGCCGACGTCCGCGCCGCAAAGCGCCCATGGCAGGAGATATCTTCTCGGCGGCCGGCGGCGAAGCGATGATCAAAAATCGCAATACATCCTGGCGCACATTGAGGTCGTGCTCAAGATTCTTCGCATCCTCCGGATAGCTGCGGAAATTGCAATACGCAAAAACCGCATCGTTATGCTTTTTGATCTCATAGGCAAGCGCTAGATTGCGCGTCTTTGCTTCGGAACTCACTTCCCCGCCATGCTGGCCAATAAGCGTCAAAACGTTCGCCAAGTCCGCCTCGTTCTTCAGAAGGACGGCGATTTCGTATTCCTTTTTGTCGATATCTTCGCGATTCATGTTTCCCTATGGTAGCAAGTGACACAAAAAATGTCCAGCCCGCCGTTAAGACGCCTGACGCGTTTCAGTAGCATCCCCTGACGACTTTTTGCCCATATCTTTTTCTTTTTCGAGCGTGACAAACTCCCCTTCTGCAATAGCCCGCATGGTCTGCTCTAATTTCTCGCGCAGTTTTGCAACTACCGCATTGAGGCGGGCCCGCTCATAACCCTGGATCATCGTACTTTCCGCCTTTTTCGAATACATATTGATCTGCGCTAAAAGATCAAAATACTGTCCATCATCACTGAATGTTCCATCGAGTTTTTCCCGAAGGTTTCTATCGTTATTGCCAAGCTCAGCAAGATCTATTGAGTCTTTCTTATTGTCTACGCCTTCAGCCCCATGCGCCTCATTGATAGGAAACTGTGTTTCGTTCGTGTTTTCCATAGTTGTAAGTGTAGCGCTTTCTCCTATTTTTCCGCCACCGGAGCCGCGGCGGCAACCTCTTCCTCGACTTCCTCTTCGTGCAGAACGTCTTTCGGTGAAAGCTCCTGCTTGCCGGCCGGAATCAGGCGCCCGATGATGACATTTTCCTTCAATCCGCGGAGCTTGTCCACCTTTGCTTCAATGGCGGCTTTCACGAGCACGCGAGATGTATCCTGGAACGATGCCGCAGCAAGGAACGATTCCGCGGACAAGGCGATGCGGGTGATACCGAGCAGCACTTCTTCGGACTTTGCCGATTTGCCTCCGGCTTTTCTCACTTCTTTGTTCACTTCAAGGAATTTCGATTTCTCCACGATCTCGCCCATCACGAAATCCGGTGCATCGCCGCCTTCGGTGATCTTCACGCGCGAGAACATCTGTTTCACGATCATTTCGATGTGCTTGTTATTGATCGAGGCGCCTTCCGAGAGATAGATCTTCTGCACCTCGTTCACAATGTAGCGCGCGACCGCGACCATACCCTTATGCTCGTAGAGCTCATGGATATCGAGGTTGCCTTCCGAAAGCCGGTCTCCCTGGTGGATCTTCTCGCCGGCCCGCGCAAAGAGCACGGTGCCGCGCGGGACGCTCACCTCCTGGGCTTTCGCCTTTTTATTTTCGGAGATGAAACGGATCGTTTTCAAGTTCCCTTTTTCTTCAATGGAATCAATCGTCCCGTCGAAGGGCGCGAGGATCGCGCGGCCCTTGGGCGAACGGGTCTCAAAAATTTCTTCGACGCGCGGCAAGCCGTGCGTGATGTCGGCACCGGCGACACCGCCCGAGTGGAAGGTGCGCATCGTAAGCTGGGTGCCCGGTTCGCCGATGGATTGTGCGGCGAGTACGCCGACGGCCGTGCCCATCTGCACCGGCTCGTTATTGCCGAGATCGTAGCCGTAGCACTTCGCACAGATGCCGTAGAGCGTCTTACAGGTGATCGGCGACCGAACGATGACTGCGTCGATTTTCGACTGGTCGATGGCTTCGGACGCGTCGCGGCCGATCACGTCATTTGCGCGGACAATGATCTTGTTGCCGATCTTCACGTCGTTCAACGCTACCCGCGAGAACAGTTTCGAGGCAAAACTGTGGTTGAATTCCTTGCCATCGCTCCGGAGCATCTCGAGGCCGTCCTTTGCTCGGCAGTCATCTTCCTGGATCGTGAGTTCCTGCGAGACGTCAACGAGACGGCGCGTGAGATAGCCCGCCTGGGCGGTTTTGAGCGCCGTATCGGTCGTTCCTTTGCGCGCGCCATGGGTCGCGATGAAGTATTCCAAAACCGAGAGGCCTCCCTTCAGCGATGACTTGATGGGCAGCTCGATTGTCTCTCCTTTCGGGTTTTGCACGAGCCCTTTCATACCCATCATCTGGATCGGCTGGGACCACGAACCGCGCGAGCCGGAATCAACGATCTGGTAGATGGAGTTGTCGGGCGGCAGGATGCCGGACACGATCTTTGCGATATCGTTCTTGGTGCGCTCCCACACGCTGATGACACGGCTGCGCCGCTCGGGTGCTGTAAGCAACCCTTCTGCATATTGGCTATGGATAAGATTCACTTCCTCTTCCGACTTCCGCATGATCCCCTCCTTTTCCGGCGGGATAATGAGGTCCGCCATGGCCCAGGTGATGCCGGAGGTTGTTGCCATGTCAAAGCCAAGCTGTTTTACGCGATCAATGACATCGCGCGTGGCATCCATGCCGTGATCCTGGAACACCTTGTTCAAAAGCTGGTTGAGCTTTTTCTTGGTAATCGTATCGTTCACAAATTCAAGCTTGCCGTCCAGCGCTTGATTGAAAATCAACCGGCCAACCGTTGTCTCAATGCCATTAAAGATGATTGGCGTGCTGATCTTCACGGTACCGAAGTGGTAGGCGAGAAGGGCTTCATTAATGCTGCCTATATTACGAGGGGTTCCCTCAACGCCAACTTTCCGGGTGAGATAATAGCATCCCAACACGATGTCATTCCACGGGCCGGGGATAAGATCGCCGGTTGCCGGTTTCAAGAGGTTTTTTCCGGCGGACATGATCTCTTCCGCTTCTTTTTGCGCGGCATCGCCGAGCGGCAAATGGACGGCCATCTGGTCGCCGTCAAAGTCGGCATTGAAGGCCTGACAGACGAGCGGCGGAAGCTTGATAGCCAACCCCTCAACAAGCTGCGGGCGGAACGCCTGCACCGAGAGGCGGTGGAGCGTCGGCGCGCGGTTCAGGAGAACCCGCTTGCCCTGCATTACTTCTTCGAGAATAGCGAGGACGTCCGATGTGTTTTCCTCAATGAAACGCGATGCGCTCCGGATGTTGTGCGCAAGGCCGCGCTTGATGATCTCTGAAACAACGAACGGGCGGAACAGTTCCAGCGCCATGCGCTTCGGGATGCCCATCTGGTCGAGCTGGAGCTTGGGGCCGACAACGATTACCGAGCGGCCGGAATAGTCCACGCGTTTGCCGAGGAGGTTCTGGCGGAAGCGCCCTTGCTTCCCCTTTAACATATCGGCGAGCGAGCGCAGCGGGCGGCGCTGGGCCGAAAGCTGCTGTGTGCCAAAGCGGGCGGAATTATCGATCAATGCATCAACGGCTTCCTGAAGCATGCGCTTTTCGTTTCGCACGATGACGTCCGGCGCCTTGATCTCAAGGAGCTTCTTCAGGCGGTTATTGCGGTTGATGACGCGGCGATAAAGGTCGTTGAGGTCCGACGTTGCATAACGGCCGCCATCGAGCGCGACCATCGGGCGCAGATCCGGCGGCAAGACCGGCAAGACATTCATGATCATCCACTCCGGCCGCGAGCCGTTGCGGATCATCGCCTTGAACATCTTGAGGCGGCGGAGGAGTTTGCTCTGCGCGAGAGGATCCTTTGCACCTGCGAGTTCGGCTTCTACTTTCACTACTTCCTTGCGCATGTCCAATTTCTCGAGGATCGAGCGGACGGCTTCAGCGCCGCTTGATGCCTTGAAGATGTTGCCGAACTTGCGCGACAGCGTGAAGTATTCGTTCTCGGAAAGGATCTGGCCTACGCGCAGTTTCTCCAAATATTCTTTTGTCGTATCGGCTGCCTCAAGGATCTCCCCTTTCACGGCTTTGTCTTTATTGCCGACGGTCTTCAGCTTGCCCTTCAGCTCGCGATTCAGATCATCCAAGGCCTCCTTGCGGTTTTCCTCTTTGATCTCCGTGATGATGTATGCCGAATAATAAATGACGCGTTCCAATTTTTGCGCTGAAACGTCGAGTGCCAAAGAAAGTCTGCTTGGGATGCTCTTGAGGAACCAGATGTGGGTGACGGGGCACGCAAGCGCAATGTGCCCGATGCGCTCGCGACGGACGGCAGCGCGCGTGACTTCCACGCCGCATTTGTCGCACACCACACCCTTATAGCGGATACGGCGATATTTGCCGCAGTAGCATTCATAGTCCTTCGTAGGGCCGAAGATACGCTCGCTGAAGAGGCCGTCTTTTTCCGGACGCTGGGTGCGATAGTTGATGGTCTCGGGCTTGATTACCTCGCCGTGCGACCAGCGCAAAACATCTTCAGGCGACGCAACGGTGATCTTGAGCGCCGAGAAACTGTCCTTGCGGTCGGTTTCGTTGTCGTAGAGCGGCTGGATGTTAAACCCGAGCGACTTCAATTCGTTCACCAGCACATTGAACGACGCCGGAACATTCGGCTCCTTAATCGTTTCACCGCGGATGATGGATTCATAGGCCGCAGCGCGCCCGATCACGTCGTCCGATTTGATCGTAAGCATTTCCTGGAGCGTATGCCGCGCACCATATCCTTCAAGCGCCCACACTTCCATTTCACCGAAGCGTTGGCCGCCGAACTGCGCCTTACCGCCGAGCGGCTGCTGGGTGATGAGTGAGTAGGGACCGATGGAACGCATGTGCGCCTTATCTTCCACGAGGTGGTTCAGCTTCAGCATGTAGATCTGGCCGACGGTCACGCGGTTGTCGAACGCCTGGCCGGAACGCCCGTCAAAAAGCTTCACTTTGCCGTCTTCCGGCAAGCCAGCTTTCGCGAGCTCCCCGCGGATATCAGCTTCTGTCGCAGAATCAAGCCCCGGCGTGATCGCACGATAGCCGAGTTTCGAAGCGGCCCATCCAAGATGCGTTTCCAAAATCTGCCCGAGGTTCATGCGGGAAATAACGCCGAGCGGATTCAAAATGATGTCTACCGGAGTACCGTCTTCCAGGTATGGCATGTCTTCCACGGCGCGGACCTGTGAGATGACGCCTTTGTTGCCGTGGCGGCCGGCGAGCTTGTCGCCCGCCTGCACCTTGCGGAGTTCCGCGATCTCAACCTGAATACGCCGGATGATGCCGGGTTCAAGTTTGTCGCCACGCTCGCGGTCGAATACTTTCACGTTAACGACGCGGCCGATCTTGCCGTGCGGCAAGGTGAGCGACGTGTCTTTCACATCGCGCGCTTTCTCGCCGAAGATGGCGCGGAGCAACCGCTCTTCAGAGGTAAGCTCTGATTCGCCTTTGGGGGAAATCTTGCCAACCAGGATGTCGCCCGCCTTCACTTCCGCACCGATGCGGACAATGCCCTCTTCGTCGAGGTTCTTCAGCTTGTCTTCGGAGACATTCGGGATGTCATAGGTGGTCACTTCGGGGCCAAGCTTTGTGTCGCGCACATCGCAGGAATATTCGTCAATATGGATAGAGGTAAAACGGTCGTCGCGGACCACGCGCTCCGAAATGATGATAGCGTCTTCAAAATTCGCGCCCTCCCATGAGACGAAGGAGACGAGGAGATTCTGCCCGAGCGCGAGCACGCCGTTTTCGATTGACGGACCGTCCACAAGGAGCTGGCCCTTCTTGACCTTGTCCCCCGTCGTCACGAGCGGGCGCTGGGAAATGCAGGTGAACTGGTTCGAACGCTTGAATTTTTCGAGTGTGTAGTGCTTGGTCGCCTTCGGATATTTCACCTTCAGATGCGCACCATCGGCTTCAAGTATTTCTCCGTTGTCTTCGGCAACGATCACATACCCCGAATCAAGCGCCACCTTTTCTTCCTGTCCCGTTGAGACATACGGCGCATCGGGCTTCACGGACACCACTGCCTGGCGCTGCATGTTGGAACCCATCAAGGCGCGGTTCGCGTCATCGTGCTGCAGGAACGGGATGAGCGAGGTGGCCACCGAAACGAACTCGTGCGGCGCAACGTCAATATAGTCCACTTCTTCCGGCGTCACCGTGCCCGGCTCGCCCTTGATGCGCGCTTCGAGCGTGGGGCCGATAAGCTTGTCATGTTCATCGCGCGGGCTGCCGGCGTGCGTGATCTTATATTTTTCTTCTTCGGATGCGTCCATCCACACGACTTCTTTTGTAACGACGCTGTCCGTCACTTTCATGTAGGGCGCTTCAAGAAAGCCGAAATCATTGATGCGGGTATAGCTTGCGAGATAGTTGATGAGACCAATGTTCGAACCTTCCGGCGTCTGGATCGGACAAATGCGGCCGTAGTGCGAACGGTGCACGTCGCGCACTTCAAATGATGCGCGCTCGCGCGTGAGACCACCCGGGCCGAGCGCGGAAATGCGCCGCTTGTGCTCAAGCTCGGCGAGCGGGTTCACCTGATCCATGAACTGCGAAAGTTGGGATGATGCAAAAAATTCCTTGATGACCGCCGCGATCGGACGGAAGTTCACGAGTTGGGCGGGCTGCAAACTGTCTTTGTCTTCGGTGGACATCCTATCCTGGATGATACGGCGCAAACGCGCGAGGCCGATGCGCAAACGGCCCTGCAGGAGCTCGCCAACCGCCTTCAAGCGGCGGTTGCCCAAGTGGTCAATGTCGTCCGGTTCGGCGTCGGGATCGTTGTTTAAAGCGATGATCTCGCGCACAATAGCCACGACGTCATCCGCATCCAGCAGCTTGTAGGTCTTTTTTTGCGTAAAATTGAGCCGCTGGTTCATCTTGTACCGGCCAACCTCGGAAAGGTCATAACGGTCGGCGCGTTCGAACATCGCACTGATGAGGTTCTTTGCGGTCTCGGCGCTCGCCGGATCGCCCGGCCGCAAGCGGCGATAGATCTCCACATACGACTCGGCATCATCGTTCGCAACGTCTTTCTTGAGGGTTTGCTCGATGTAATTTATGGTGCCGGCATCCACATCCTTAAAAGCGGCGCGGATCTTTTCCGTCGTAAGGCCGAAGATGCGGAGGAGATCGGTGACGGGCACCTTACGGTGGCGGTCGATCTTCACGCCGATCTCACCGTTGATGTCGGTCTCGAATTCAAGCCACGCACCGCGGTTCGGAATGATCTTTGCGCCAAAAAGCTGGCGGCCGCGGTATGGGGTCGCCGAAAAATAGACGCCCGCCGAACGGACAAGCTGCGAAACCACCACGCGCTCCACGCCGTTCACAATGAACGTGCCCCGAGTGGTCATGATCGGGAAATCACCAAAATACACTTCCTGCTTCTGCTCTTTGCCGGTCCGCTTGTTTACCAGGCGGAGCGTGCAGCGCAGGGGCGCTTCGTACGTGGCTTCTTTGTAGCGCGCCGTCGCCTCGTCGTACTTCGGTTCGTCGAAACGGTAATCGGAAAAATAAAGCTCGAATTCTTTGCTCGTGTGGTCGCGGATCGGCGATATCTCGGCAAGCAGTTCATTGAGGCCTTTCTCAAGGAACCACTGGTACGACTTGAGCTGGGCTTCGTTCAGATTGAACGGAGCGATGAGCGACTTTACTTTTCCGAACTGCTTCGTCGAGGTGAATTTTGCCATTAGTAATTAATGAAATAAATATTAAAAATATTTGGCTCGCACACTCTCTATGGACGCGGCGACCCTCGCGACCATCGTTATAGTTACTGCCCCATCTTCAGATGCGCGCCCTCATCTGGCGTTCAGAGATCCGCCAACGCGCAAAAAACGGCAAAGCCCTCACTTTTGCGAGGGTCCGTTTATGAAGTTACGTTACTGGTCATTATAGCCGGTGGGAAAATCCTGTCAAGAGGCGGGAAAGAGAGGGGTGTTTCGCTACCGCATCGGAATGCTCAAACGCTCAACACCCCTCTCTTTCCCGCCTAATTGCTCAGGTACTTCTTCTGGTTGGCTTCCTGTTCCGCAAGGGTTACGGCATAGATGGTCGCGCCGGTCTTGGGATCGGAAAGATAGTACCAGTAAGGCGACTTCTGGGGATGGAGCACGGCTTCGATCGCCGAAGCGCCAGGATTACCAATGGGACCGGGCGGCAGCCCTTTATAGAGATAGGTATTGTACGGTGAATCGATCTTGAAATCCGCCGCGGTAAGCTGGCTACACTTTGCCGTCGGATCTGTGGCAAGCTTCGCATAACAAACGGTCGCGTCAACATCAAGCGGCATGCCGGCGGCGAGCCGTTTCAACACTATGCCCGCAACAATCTCCTGGTCGGTCGAACTTGGAACTTCTCTTTCCACGATCGAGGCGAGGATGAGATCCTGCGTCGCATGTTTTTTGTCGCTCGCGAGAAGCGGCGCTGCTTTTGCGTTAAAATTCGCCAGAAATTTATCGACGGCGCTTGGAACATTCATGTCGGTAAAGAAGCTGTACGTATCCGGGAAAAGCATACCTTCAAGCGTGCTGCTGCCTTTTTTAATTAAATTTTTATTAAGCTGGACGAGGTCGCCCGGATGGATCACAAGCGCGTCGCTCAACATGCCGTCAACCTGGTAGATATTCGATCCTTCAGGAATGGTCACCGTCACCTCCCCCGCGTCGCCTCCTGCAATCGTCTTCGTGATCGTCGTCGCCCAATCCGCGGCGCTTAGTTTGTAGAGCCCCGGTTTCAGGTTGGGCGCCCGGCCGCTGACGAGCAGATAAATCTCGGTTGCGAGCCGCGACTTGATAAGGCCTGCAGCATACAGATTCGCAGCCGTATCCCGAAAGCCGTCACCGGACTTGATCTCGAAGATCGCGGGCGTGGCGGATACGCGCGCGGGCGACAGACCGTACATGAAAACCGCCGCGAGAATGGCCGCCAGCACAAGCGCGGACGCATAAAGAACATTCCTTCGACTGAAGAGCGGGTTCATGATCGTTTGCGTATGGAGTTAATGACTGCAAGGAGCGACATATTGGCGAGCATGCTCGATCCGCCATAGCTCAGGAACGGGAACGTGACGCCGACCACCGGCAGGATGCCCGTGGCCGATCCCGTATTCAGAAAAAACTGCATGCCAAACATGACGGCCGCGCCGAGACAGATAAATTTTTCAAAATTTTCATCAGCGAGGGCGCCAATGCGGAGGATCTGGAATATCAAAAAAAGAAACGCGGCCACGACGACGATACCACCGGCGATCCCCCATGCTTCGATGAGCGCGGCGAAAATGAAGTCCTCGGTCGGCTCCGAAAGAAAACCGAGTTGCGCTTCCGAACCCTGCCCGTAACCCTTGCACCACATTCCCGCCGAGCCGATGGCGATCTTGGATTGCGTGACGCTGTAATTAATGCCAAGTGCGTTCGCCTGCGGGTCAAAAAAACCGATGATGCGCGCGCGATGATAATCCTTGAAGACATACGTCCAGACGAATGCTCCCGCAAGGGCGAAAACGATCACGGCCGCGGCGATCCGGCGCCATGGCAGCCCGGACAGCAGGAGGAACCCGAACCAGATTGAAAAAAAGATGACCGCAGAACCGAGGTCGGGCAGCCGCACCGCGATCGCCGCAGGAACAACAAAGAAAATGAATGAGTTCACAATATTTTCCCAACGTGCGATGGCAAGATGCCGCCTGGCAAAATAATTCGCATAGAGAAAAATGAGGGCGACTTTGAGGAATTCAACCGGCTGGATACTGACCGGGCCAAGCACAAGCCAGCTCTTGGTATTGCGGATGACCGGGCCAAAAAGATACGCAGCCACAAGGAGCGCAAGCGAGCCGCCGTAGAGCACCCACACAACCCACCGCGAATTGAATATCGTCCGGGCATCAACGTACACAAAAAAGATGATGACGGCAACACCGAGCGCGACCCATATCAGCTGAAGCACGAAGAAGTGAAACGATAGAGCCGAAAGCACGACGAGCCCCGCAAGGACAAGGATGCCGACAGGAATAAAAAGAGAGAGCATGGGCTATGGATTGGAAAGATTATAGCAAGCTACATCCCCGTCCTCAATCCGTAGGCCTCAAGCTCGCTGTTCGCCGGATTCACGCCCGGTACCGCGGGATACGTCACGGAGAAACGTTCCGCCGCATTCGGCGCCACGTCATCAATTTCGGTCTGCGACGCGCCGATCGGGTTGCCGCCCGCATCCTTAAAGACCGCAACCACAAGCACGGCATTGAATGACGCAACGTCGTTGTCCGTCATCTGGCCGCTCACAGAAACCATGGCGGACCCCGTTTGCGCCTGCAGGTTTGTGAACGCAAACTGTGGCGCGGCGCCCATTGAGGAACTCGTCACCCACTGCACATTGCTCACGTCAAGTGAAAGATACGCAGCCGTAACCGGTGCCATATTGGGTGCAAGAAGATATTTTACCTGGCTCGGATAAATAAACGACGATCCGGGGATCGTCTCAATGACCGTTCCCGATGCATTATAAAAATCAAAGGCATAATCAAAGGCGGTCGCGCCAAAGGAGGCGTTGGCGTCGGTGATTTTTGCAAGGTAGGTCGCGCTGCCAGATCCCGTGACGAACGTCCAAACCGTTGACGTGGCGAGGGGCTTGGCTGCCGCCGACCCGCATGAAGGCCCCGTGCACGGCGCGGGCGTGAGCGCCGGCTTGATAAAGATATAATAGATCCCGGCAAGGATCACAAGCACAATAAGGCCGTAGAGTGTGCCATAGATGATCTGCTTGGCCCGACGGGTGGACATGCATTAAGTATAAACCATCGTGAAAATAAAAAACGGCACTTTGATGTCGGCATATCCTACTTTCCCCAAAGCCGAAGCAATGAGTATCATCGGATGCTTGTGCTTTCACTTCTCTGTTCGGAATGGGAAGAGGTGGGACACACAAGGATAAAACACCGACATCAAAAAGCCGTTTAGCTTTTTGATGTAGAAAAATGCACGCGCAGCGCGAGGCCACGCGAAAGTCAGCATTGGGATGGTTGGCGGGATTATTAGTACGTCTTGGCTTAAACCATTGCTGGCCTTACACCTAACGCCTATCAACGTCGTAGTCTTCGACGAAATCACGCATACCTAATCTTGGGGTGGGCTTCGCGCTTAGATGCTTTCAGCGCTTATCCCTTCCGTACATAGCTACTCGGCAATTCACCTGGTGGCAAAGCCGATAGACCAGAGGTACGTTCAGCCCAGTCCTCTCGTACTAAGGCCAACTCCCCTCAAGTAATAAACGCCTGCAGCAGATAGAGACCGACCTGTCTCACGACGGTCTGAACCCAGCTCACGTGCCACTTTAATTGGCGAACAGCCAAACGCTTGGGAGCTTCTCCACCCCCGCGCTGTGGCGAGCCGACATCGAGGTGCCGAGCATTGTCGTCGCTAGGGACGCTCGGACAATACTAGCCTGTTATCCCCGGAGTAGCTTTTATCCGGTGTCTCCAGCCTTCCTATTAAGAATTCATATAATAAATTACATGAACATAGCTGTCGGGTCACTAACTTCTGCTTTCGCACCTGCTCGACTTGTAGGTCTCGCAGTCAAGCCAGCTTTTGCGTTTGCACGTCCTGCCCGATTTCCATCCGGGCTAAGCTGACCTTAATAAACTCCTCCGTTACTCTTTTGGCATTGTGTTACGTCGCGGCAAATATTGCCGCGTGCGCAGATCATTTCTGTCTACGTCTCCATGTCGCCATGAAGTTCGGACTATATCATCATCTCGGTTTTCACCGAGATGCCATCGTGTAGTCTCTGAGGGGTCAATCTTTTTACGGACGACTTCCCTGCTGATTGTCTGCCTAACGGCAGAGGTTCCAGCATACAGATAGTTTTCGAATTGCATCACTGCAATAAGTCCCCCGCGTAATCATAACGGAGTTAGATTACGGGCAAACGTTATGAGTTGTTCATGGCGGACCATGACCAAATCGGCGTTAGTTTGCTCATTAAGGAAAACGCCCCATTTAAACTGCCTACCAAGCACTGTCTCAGTTGGGTTTCCCTGATGGGTCCCCAACCGGTTAGACGTTAAAGTTCTAAAAATGGCTGTTTCATTGTCGGATCCACACAACCCGAGAGCTGTGCTTCAAATCCTCACCACTACGCTACGTAGTAGAACTCTAAAATCAATACCAAGCTGCAGTAAAGCTTCCGGGGTCTTTTCGTCCCGCTGCAGGTATCCCGCGTCTTCACGGGAATCGCATTTTCACCGAGCTTGCCTCTGAGACAGTTCTCCGGTCGTTACGCCTTTCGTGCGCTTCGGAACTTACCCGAAAAGGAATTGCGCTACCTTAGAACGATTCAATTGTGTTACTCTGATCCGATCTTTATCGGATCAACTCTCTATATCGCTACAGAGTTCGGACTATATCATCTCCGATCGAATCGGAGTTCGGCGTATAGTCTCTGAGGATTCTTTTGCCGTTGATGATAATATCGCTTGCGTTGTATTTTCGCGTTCTTCCTCTCCCCTCGTTTAATTTTTCTCGAATAAGAATAATCTTTCGCGGTCCTTCGGGTTCAAGATGTTGTCTTTGATCCACAAGAATTGCGATTTCTTTAAACAAAGAGAAGTTTTTCCGTCTCGAGTCTGAGAAGAAAGGAAAATGATCGAAAAACGGTATTATGCGATCAATGATGGAACGAAAATCGTTCGTAATGAAGTAATAAACTCCATCGCGGCGATATTGTAATCGTCCACATCCAATGTAATGCTTGAATAGAACTAAGTTGGAAACATCTCGCTGGGCTACGTTAAAGGCCAACTGCACCTGCCATCCAAGGCGGTGTCCATTTTCCTTTCGAAGGGAAGCAATAAAGCTTCCTTCTCCGTCTGCAAAACCAGTAAGATACCATCCAATATATTCAGGAATATCAAGCACCCACTGCGGTTCAAGCCTTTCCTGCTGATTGTCTGCACCGATCATATTTTCACTATACTCAGCGAAGATTAAATCTTTATTAAATATAGTAATGTCGGATACTCAGGTGTTCCAGCATTTGGCCGAATTTTATAACTACAAGATTCCATAGTTATCGCTGACATTGACGAGGGCTTGAGTCAGTGAGCAACGTATTGCTACGCCACCCCCAACCTTGACCTTCTCGCATCGGTCAGGCGTCACCCCCTATACATCCTCTTGCGAGTTAGCAGGGAGCTGTGTTTTTGGTAAACAGTCGCCAGAGATACTTTAGCTGCGACCCTCCTTGCGGAGGGCAGGCCTTATTGCGAACTTACGGCCGCTTTTTTGCCTAGTTCCTTAGAGGCAAATCACTCGTTCCCCTTGGGCTACTCGCCCTATCCACCAGTGTCGGTTTACGGTACGGATCCCACGTGTCATAACAAACGCGCTTTTCTCGAAGGGCTCTTCTCATGTGTCGATGAGGTAAATTCCTCACCTTCCGCCCATCATCGCTTGAACTTATAATGAGCGATACCAAACCAATAAGACATACATGATTATTTCCCTTGCACGCGCAGGATAAACACATAGGAGGGCTGGAATATTAACCAGCTTTCCATCGACTGCCCCTTTCGGGATTGCCTTAGGACCGCCTAACCCGTGGTTGATTGCCAGTGCCACGGAAACCTCAGATTTTCGGGGTTCCAATTTCTCATTGGGATTGTGGTTACTCATTCCAACATTTTCTCTTCCGGCCGCTCCAGTCACCCTCGCGGGTTGACCTTCACTGCAGGCCGGAATGCTCTCCTACCAGACGTACGTCCCGAGGGACATACGAATTCGTATCTTCGGTGCCATGCTTGAGCCCCGGTACATTTTCGGCGCCACCACCCGTCGAATAGTGAGTTGTTACACACTCTTTAAAGGATGGCTACCTCTAAGCCAACCTCCTATCTGTCTATGGGTGATGACTACCTTTCACACTGAGCATGGACTTCGGGACCTTAGATGACGATCTGGGCTCTTCCCCTCGCGACCATGGAGCTTAGCCCCCACAGTCTAACTAGCGAACTTTTAACCCGCGGTATTCGGAGTTTGATTGATCGGTCGGCCTTTCGGCCTTTACCGATCATCCAGTGCTCTACCCCCACGGGGAACATTCGCCGCTAGTCCTAAAACTATTTCGGAGAGAACCAGCTATTACGTAATTCGATTAGCTTTTCACTCCTTACCTCAGCTCATCCGAAGATTTTGAACAATCAACCGGTTCGGGCCTCCCTCTCGATTTCTCGAGAGTTCACCCTGGCCAAGGTAAGCTCATCACGCTTCGGGTCTATACTGTGCCGCCTTAATTTTCGCCCTATTAAGACTCGCTTTCGCTGCGCCTACACGCTATGCGCGTTTAGACAAGCGACACAAAAATAAGTCGTTGGATCATTCTTCAATAGGCACATTGTCGCACTCGTCCGGCATTGCTGCCAGTCGTTCGTGCTTCAATTCCTTGTAGACAAATGGTTTCAGGTTCTATTTCAACGGCCTCACCGGCCTGCTTTTCACCTTTCCCTCACGGTACTTGTTCACTATCGATCTAGAAAAGTATTTAGCCTTGCCAGATAGTACTGGCTAATTCCTTCGAAACTGTTTTACTTCGAAGTACTCAAGTAGATAAACTAAGGAGACCATAAGTTTTCGCCTAGGGGGCTATCACCCTCTCTGGCACTATCTTTCCAGATAGTTTCGGCTAACCAATGATTTTTTGACTCCTCCACCTCCACTCGCAAATTACAGAAGGCACCGCCGCCCAAGAGGCGGCTTGACCGTGCGCCCTTTGTAATTCGCGAAGGAGAGCGTTCAACACTTATAACTCCAAGGTTGCGGCCTTGCGGCCTCAACCTTAGTCTGGGCTCTTCCCTTTTCTCTCGCCGATACTCAGGGAATAAACTGCTTGTTCTTTTTTCCTCCGGCTACTGAAATGTTTTACTTCGCCGGGTACGCTCGTGGATTGCTCCACGCAATTGAGGTTTACTCAACTAGGTTTCCCCATTCGGAAATCCCCGGATCACAGGTTGCTACGCACCTCCCCGAGGCATATCGTTGCTACGCCACGTCCTTCATCGCCTTTTCTAGTCTAGGCATCCACCATTCGCCCTTATTTGCCAACCATCCCAATGCTGACTTTTTTGTTCTGTTACGAACATGCTCCGCCTGCCAAGAGAAATTGGAGGCCTAGAAATGCGTTTACGTAGGCCTCTGCCCAACCGTGCTTTTGGTGAAAGCGCGGTCGGACATAAGATAGCGCGGAGCTTCATATGAATCTTCCAACTCTACAATTTGGAAGTTCGCTCAAGAAGTCGAACGAATATTGGTAAAAAACGTTCGACACGAGAAACCCAAGAATAAAATCGGCCGCACATCGCGGCCATCTCGCAATCGCAAAATCGCGGGGCTAGCCGGTGGTTGGTGAAAGATTTACGTTCTTGAACATTCGTATCTTAGGAGTAAGTATACTCGGCGGGAAAACGGTGTCAAGGGGAAAATAAAAGCCGCCTAACGCACTATCTGTGGAGAACTACAGATAGAACGCTAGGCGGGCTGGAGGTTGAGGACAGGAACCACGACAGTATCTACGTACATATACAGTTGCGGCACTTTGTCCTGCTCAAGCTGCGTCTCGTCCCATGGTTCCAGATTATGGTTGCAGGGCAGAAGGCGAGCAGCATACTGTTCCTCGCCAAGACTGCGATCTTTTGACTCGTTGATCGCGGCCTTGAAAGCGTGGGCGTGACAAAACATTTCCTCGCCGACAACGATCCCGCGGACGACATCACCATTTGGCAATCGTGCCGCGGAGTAATTGTGGCATCGGCTGCAGACAAACTTGATATCAACATCTTCAACATTGAAATTTCCGCGCACCCGTTGGCGTATCACACGAGCCTGCCGTCGGAGAGCTTTCTTGAGATCCTTTTTTGTCCTGCAATTACGTATCACGTTTCCACCTCCCGTTATGCAAATTTTCAAGTTACTGATTTACGCCTACACTATGACAGTTTTTTTAAGAAAATGCCAGCCCCTCCCTCTCGTGACATATCCATTTGAATTTTTCCTTAAAACAAGGTTAAATACCTTGGTATTCTACGGGCCGTAGTATACCGGTAGTACGTGCGCTTCGGGTGCGTAAAGACCGGGTTCGATTCCCGGCGGCCCGACAACTAGGCTTCCTGAACAAGTTTGCCCACCTTGACACAAAAAGCCCTGATTTCTCAGGGTTTTTTGTTTCCACATTTTTTTCAAAACTTGCTCAGGCGGACAAGTTTTGGGGTAGGACCCACGGGGAATCGAACTTCTGATATTTCGATGCGCTCCCAGTCGATGACCGCCCGTTAGCTTACTAGTGCCGCTCAGATCCCCTCGCCCTTTTAACAACCCACTTGGCCACATTAGACGTTGCGATCTTGTAACCCATCCACCCAAAGGCAACACCACTAAACGAAAAAACGATCGCGAATGCAAAGGGATTGGAAAGTGTTTGTTGGATCGCTTTTTGAGGGTCGCCAGCGGGACATCCTGACCACGGACCGAACGCACAAATGAGTTGAATGTATGCCTCGAAAATGAGTAATGACGCCAAACCCCATATCGCGCTTAACCCAAGAAGTTCAAAGTCGCCGGCCTTTTTCGACTTAGACAGGTATCGGAAAGTCCATACCATCGCAAACCCAGGAATTATGAAGAAGAAAAACACGAGGTCTCCTAGGGGCAATTGATCCATGCTTTCATTATTTCCTTCCGCCCCTTTTTGTCCAGACCCGGCCAGTTCTATTTTGTTAGATGTCTTGTTTTCGTTCTCCCTCCCAAATCTCCCACGCGAGCGTCAGATATTCGTCGAGTGCGTCCGCAGCTTTCTCGCATTCCTCATCGGAAAGGTGTGGATAGAGCTCCTTTATCGCCTTGATTTGCTTGATACGTTCTTCGTCTTCCATACTTATAGTCGTTCATAGCGACCTTTCCAGCATGGAACGCCGACCCATCACGGGAAGCAAGTTCTCCTACCTTGTTCTCCAGGTGTGGAGAGATACAGTTGGAAGACGATACTCTAAGCAGGAAGTTCAGGATCGAGGGCGCTGACCAGGGATGGCAACGCTTCTATTTTCGCTGCGAGTGAAGCGATTAAGGCGTCCAAAGTTCGATGTACCACCTTAGACGCCCGACTATACGTGGAACTTTTTCTTGATCTCCGATTCCGCCCCCTCGGCGAACTCATCTTTTGTCTCGCGGGCTTTGTCGGCTATTTTTTTTAGTTCCTTGTCGCTCAACGTATTTAACTCTTTCATTTTCTCCTCCAAATATTCCCGCGTATTCTTCTCCGGATCTTCCAAGACCTCTTCCAACAGAGAAACGATGATCCAGCCAACGCGCATGCTTTCCGGAAGGCCCAGAACGTTCATCACGTCATCACCGTTCACTTTGAGCATCTTTGGCGAGATGGGATCGTTCTTCACTTTCTCGATCATAAAGAGCAGGTGCCGCAACTTGTAGGGTACGGCCTTCTTCACGCCAGAGCCGATGCGGTCGGCTTCGCGGACTTTCAGGAGATCGGGAACGGTCTCGGGGCCTACGCGCGCAAGAAACCGCCGCACGCCGTGCGCCGAAACGTCGCCCACATTGTAATAGAACATGTGGCTCCGGACAAGATGGACCACATCCTCCACGAACTCACGCGGAAACCGTAGGCGGTCGAGCGCCTTTGCAGCAAGCTTCGCGCCGACGTATTCGTGGTTGTAGAACGTGGAATGAGCGCCGTCGCCCGCTTTCGCGCGCGGCTTGCCCACGTCGTGGAGGAGCGCCGCCATGCGAACCGCAAGCGAATAATTTTCTCGCGCCGTGTAATCAAGCGAACGCACATTGTGCTCGAAGACCGTATAGACATGATGCAGATTTTGCCCGACACCGACGCCTTCCTGCAGTTCCGGCACAATGTTCTTGAGCAACCCGAGCTCTTCCAGGAGGATAATCCCCTTTGCTGCGCGCGGCGTCATGATGATTTTCACGAACTCATCCCGGATGCGTTCCTTCGCGATCACTTCGAGCTCGCGGGAATATTTCTCGATGGCGCGGCGTGTTGCAAGCTCAATGTCAAAATCCAATTCCACCGCAAAACGAACCGCGCGCATCAGGCGCAGGGCGTCTTCGTGGAATCGCTCATCGGGAATGCCGACGGTGCGGATAATTTTTTTCTTGAGATCTTTCTGGCCCTCAAAGGGATCAACGATCTCGCCGCCCAGCCCCATGGCAATCGCGTTCACCGTAAAGTCACGGCGGGACAGATCCTCTTCGATCGTCTTCGCAAACTTGATGTCGTCCGGATGGCGCTTGTCGGTATACTTCCCCTCAATGCGGTACGTCGTCACCTCGATCACTTTCAGTTTTGCATCCTCCGATTCCGTCTTCACGCCGACCGTGCCGAAGTCATTTTCATAAACATTCTCCGGAAAAAGCTTTTGCACCTGCGCCGGTTTCGCGCTCGTCGCGATATCCCAGTCCTTCGGCTCGCGGCCGAGGGCGATGTCGCGCACGCACCCGCCCACGAGATACGCCTCAAAGCCCGCCTTTGCAAGCGCGGCGGCAACTTCGGAGACCTCTTGCGGGACAGAAAATTTAACCATTATTTCATAACTATAACCCAATGCGCCCTAGCGCACGACCGCCCCGAACTGCGCTTTCGTTTCCGCAATCACCTTTTCCTGCAAGGGGTCAATTTCGTCCGTGGTGAGCGTACGCTCGTTCGAGCGGTAGACGATGCGATAGGTGTAGCTCATCTTGTCCGCCCCGAACTTTGCGTCATTCTCATATTTATCAAGAAGCGAAACTTCTTCCACGATGTCGCCGCCGATGTCGCGGATGAGATCGAAATAATTGTTGGGGATAAAACTTTTCGGCACCACAAAAGAAATGTCGCGTGTGATCGGCGGATACTTGCTCACTTCTTTATAGACCTGCCCAAGTTTGAGCTGGCGCGTGACACGCGGATCCGCGGACCACAAAAGCCGGATGTCGGGGAGTTCCATGCTCAAGATCGCAAGCCGTTCCAGCCCGAACCCGAACGCCCAGCCGTTCCATTCCTTTGAATCAACGCCCAGGTTATCGAGAACGTTCGGCATCACGACGCCGGAACCCAACACCTCCACCCAATTTCCATTCAGATCCACCTCCATTTCCAAGCTCGGATCGGTATAAGGGAATTTATCGGGGTTAAAGCGGTATTTGATGTCCTTTCCGTAAATCGTGCGCGCGATCGCGACAAGGATGTCCTGAAGCTCCGGGATGCCAATCTTCTTTTCCTCTTTGCGGCAGATGAACAATCCGTCCACCTGGTGGAACACGTTCATATGTTTTCGGTCGATCTCATCTTTGCGATAGACCTTGCCGTACGACAGCAGCCCCAACGATTCGCCACGCGCGATCGCGGCTTTTACCTCCGGCAGCATGAGATAGTAGTACCACATGATCGTCGTGTGCGTCCGGAGGATGTGCGTGTCGTTCGCGTAGTAGGTATCTGAATGACTTCGGGCCGGATGATCCGGCGGGAAATTAAAGAGGTCGAAGCTTTCCTTTGCAGGAACGACCTCGGGCGTTTGGATCACGTCAAACCCGGCGAATTCAGGCAACATCAGGATCCGCTTCACGAGTTCGCGGATCGGGCCTTCTTCCGCGCGTGTAAGGTCGGGCATGGCGAGAAATCGCTTCATGCGAGACGCTTCGGCGTCGGTGCGCGCATTGAGCGACTTTAGAATGGCGCGCTGCTCGTCCTGCGGGACAGCATACTCGCGGCGCTTCAAATGCGGGGCGGCATACATAGGTTCCATATGGGATATATGGTAATGCCAAAATCAAAAGAGGGCAATGGTGATCAGTTGTTATTTTATAAAATTTTCGTTAGTATTTCGACAGTAACGGAATCAAAAAATAACAGGGAGGGGCAAAAGATGCTCGACCAAAATGGCGCACTGAAGATTCTCGATGATCTCGACGTGATACAGCATGGACATTTTCTCCTTAGCTCTGGGAGACACAGCGAGGTTTATGTCGCCAAGAAAAAACTCTATGCAGATCTTTGGCAAACCGAACGAATCTGCAGGGCGATCGCATTACCGTTCATCAACGACTGTATTGACGTAGTGGTTGGTCCGGAAAGCGGAGGCGCATACATCGCGAAGCTTATTACCCAATTGCTGCTACGTCGCAAACCCAGCAACAATACCATTGCGATCGCAGCAAGAAAACATCCTGACAAAACTTTCTCCGTCGAAGAAAACAAGGAAGGCCTGCTTCGCGGCAAGAACGTGCTGGTCGTTGACGACATTGTAACGACCGGAGGAACCCTTCGGGGCGTCATCGAGATGGTCCGCAAAAACAACGGGAATGTCGTGAGCGTCGGCGTCATGTTTGACCGGGGCAACGTCCTCAAGAAACCCCTTGAGGAACCCCTTAAGGACATCCACAAAGTATTCGCTTTTATCAGCGTCTATTATCCTGACTGGGAGGAACCCTGCCCACAATGCAAACAGGGAATCCCCCTCAGCCCAACCCCTGGCAAAGAATAGGATTTTCACTCGACTCAGTTTTTGGCAGAACCCACGCATCAGCATCGCTGCGTGGGTTTTTTGTGCCGACGGCAGGGATCGAACCTGCGACCTTGGCCTTATGAAAGCCCTGCTCTACCACTGAGCTACGTCGGCAAATTTGCAAAATAACTATATTCTATCCGCCGTAGATTTTCAATTAAAATAGGCAGGACTCGGACGTCGCTCGCCGGTAAGACCGGCTTCGCTCCCTGGAAACCTCTCGGTTTCCAGCACCTTCCCACACGGGGAACCTCCCGGTTCCCCGACCCCCTCCCCGTCCTCGTCCTGCGCCTCCGAAAACCAGGATAAAACAAAATATCCCTCCGTAAGGGCTCTTGCAGGCCGCGAAGGCGGCCGAGAGCTGAGCAGTCGCGCGAGCACGCGCGAACTGCGTACCTTACGGAGGGATGTTTTGTTTTAGCTGTTGCCGCACTCGGTCTTGGAATCTGTAGAGTGAGGCTTTGCAAGCATCCTTTGCGCTCCCCTTCCACCCTTAATTGATGCGTCTCGGTCCTAGGTTTCTTGATCAAAATGCGATAGTTTTCAATCTTTGGAAAAGCTCTTATTTGCTGTCACCCATTAAAAGTTCGTAGGCCTTATTGAAAGCTTCGTCCGCCCCAATAAAAATAGGATAACCATATTTTTCAGATTCTTCGCGATAGCGGGGTCTGTCCATAAAGAAAAATTCTTTCGCTTCGAGTTCCTGTAATTCAGGAGATTTACCCCATCGCGGATCTTTTTTATTACGGGCCAAGGTTTCTTCATATGACCTCCCAACAAGACAAACGCCCGGGAACTTCAAATCGCGATGCGCAAGATGCGGGAGAAGATTCACGCACTCAAAAATAACCGGTCGATTTTCATTTCGATAAGAATCTATTTTTTTAAGAAATCCCGGCCACAGTCCTTCAGATTGCCTCACGAGACCATTCCACGATTCTTCCGGCGTGATGTGCGTATAATATAACGTCTCGTCTTGATCGAGATAAAAATTTGTCCACTTTTTATAAACCTCACTTTCCCCCGCAAGCTCGTCGCGGAAATCGTCCAGGAGAACTGCGAGGCCGCGTGTCTTTTCAGCAAGCTGCTTTGCAAGGTATGATTTTCCTGACGTGGGAATCCCAGTGATAAAAATCTTATGCGGTGTCATTTGTCTTTAAGTATATAGATGCTCAATCTATACGCAAAATTTAGGCCTCTCGGTCTTAAAAGAATCTGCCTTGAGTGTTGCGGTTGTGGGACGAAGTTGGAACCCTCGTCGCGCTACAAAATGTCTAGATTTATTAAGGCAATAAGGATTTTATCTCGACTGCATCCAGCGTATACGCCCGCACAAAGGAATCATCGACATGGGCATAAAGAATGCCGTGGCCGCGCTCTTGTTCGACGAACTGACTAGCGAACGTGATAGTTCTTGCCTGACTATCCCGAATGAACGGTTCCGGCGAAACCCAATCGATCTTCCCTTTTTCATAATCGTAAATAAATAACCCCACAGAAAATATCCCGTATTTTATTTCGTCGCCAACTCGCTGGTTCGCTTCGCGGCCATTGATGACGCCGAGCAGTTTGCCTTCTCCAACGTCAATAAAATTCTTCGAGAACAATGGTCCAGGCGAAGCATGTCCGCCGATCCAAGAGATAT